>ERZ501047.357-NODE-357-length-15757-cov-4.814801_pt1 | contig 15757 bp, 16 predicted proteins | sample MGYA00510868_ERZ501047 | MGnify/ENA primary metagenome ERZ501047 (study PRJEB25958, sample SAMN03398593) | human skin metagenome | study: EMG produced TPA metagenomics assembly of the Human Skin Microbiome Metagenome (human skin metagenome) data set. | reverse complement strand
GTTATTGGCATCGATTTTTGACACGCTGTTGAGTTCTCAAGGTTCGGACGCGCACTCCATAGTGCTGACACGCTGTGTCAGTCACTCTGTAGGGCAACCGTTCTAGCTTACCGCGTCTCCTGCTTGGGCGTCAACTCCGTGATCCGCTCTTGGAGCGGCCAGCGTTGACGCGCTTGGTTTTGCGCGATGTCTGTACTCTAACCACCCTTTCGGGCGGCTTGCAAATCGTTCGTATCGAGCGATTTGCAGTTGGCTACATCGTGCGATGCGGCCTTTGAGCTGCCCCTGGGACCGGCCGGCTTCGTCAGGAGTAATCGCTCCTGCGGTGGCGTCCGTTCCTCCCTTGCGGGCTGACGTGTTGAACACTAGATGAGCTTTCCGGCGCAATGCAAATCCGGGGTCTCGCCAGTTCGGGGGGGAGCTCGCGTCATGCCGGATCGGCTAGCGCCCCAACGGTTTTCGGTCAGCCTTCGCCGCCGAGCCGAGCCGCGGCCAGGTTCTTGCGTCCCCGGCGCAGGATCGCTACCTGTCCATGCAGGAAGTCGGCTGCGCTCAGTTGCGCTTCCGGATCGCTCACCTTCACCCCGTTTACCGAGGTCCCCCCTTCCCCGATGGCTCGCCGGGCGGCATTGCGCGACTCGACCAAGCCGACCGCAACCAGCGCATCGGTGAGCGAGATGCCCGGCGCAACTTCTCCCCCCGGCAGCTCCGCACTCGCGTCGCGCAGGGTCGCCGGGTCCAGCGCGCGCAGGTCCCCCTTGCCGAAGAGCGCCTCGGACGCGGCCTGCGCTGCGTTCGCGGCCGCCTCACCATGCACCAGAGCGGTGATATCGGCAGCCAGTGCCCGCTGCGCGCTGCGGCGGAAGGGCTGCTCGGCCACCTCCCGCTCGAATTCGGCGATCTGCTCCTGAGAGCGGTCGGTGAAGAACTTCAGCAGGGTCACCACCGAGGCGTCGTCCACGTTGAGAAAGTACTGGTAGAAGGCATACGGGCTGGTCAGGTCCGCGGACAGCCAGATGGCGTTCCCCTCGGACTTGCCGAACTTCACCCCATTGCCGTCGGTAAGAAGGGGTGAGGTCAGCGCATGCACCGTCGCCCCCTCCACGCGGTGGACCAGGTCGACGCCGGCGGTGATATTGCCCCACTGGTCCGAACCCCCGATCTGCACCGTGCACCCGTACGCCCGGTAGAGCTCCAGGTAGTCCAGCGCCTGCAGCAGTTGGTAGCTGAACTCGGTGTAGGAGATCCCCTCCTGACTCTCCAAGCGTGCCGAGATGGCTTCCTTGCGGATCATCTGGTTGACCCGGAAGTGCTTGCCGACATCCCGCAGGAAGTCCAGGGCAGACATCGGCGCGGTCCAGTCGAGGTTGTCGGCGAGGATCGCCGGGTGCGCGCAAGCTGGATCGCTGCCGTCGAAGTCGAGGAAGGGGCGCACCAACTCCTTGATCCGCGCGACATTGTGCGCGGTCTGCTCCTTGGTCTTGAGCACCCGCTCGCTGGTCGGTTTGGGGTCGCCGATGAGTCCCGTCGAGCCGCCGACCAGGCAGATCACCCGGTGGCCGGCTCGCTGCATCCGCCGCAGCGTCACCAACTGGACGAAGTTGCCGAAGTGCAGCGAGGGAGCGGTCGGGTCGAACCCGCAATAGATCGTGACCGGCCCCGCGGCGAGCGCCTCGCGCAGCGCGGTCTCGTCGGTGGACTGCGCCACCGCACCACGCCACTTCAGCTCGTCCAGAACATTCGTCACGGTCGCGTGCTCCTCTTCGTATGCGGAGCCGGATGGCCCCCGCCTCAGCCTGCCACCGGCGGCGGGACCGACGCGAACCCGTTTCACCTCCATACGGTGCGGCTATGTCCGCCGACCGACTCGACCACTTGGCCCCTTGATCCTGCGCCCCTTGACCCCGCGCCTCGCGATCCCGTGCCAAGTGATCGCCGCGGCCCGTATGCCGCATTCGTTGCGGGCCTGCCGAAGGCGGAGTTGCACGTGCATCACGTCGGATCGGCCTCCCCCGCCACGGTCGCCGCGCTGGCGGCCCGTCACCCCGAGGCCGGCGTGCCGGCCGATGTCGAACTGCTACGCGACGCCTATGCCTTTACCGACTTTGCCCATTTCATCGACGTCTACCTGTGCGTGGTCGACCTGCTGCGCACGCCGGAAGACATCCGGCTGCTCACCTATGAGGTGATCGAAGGCCTTGCGGCACGACAGGTTCGCTATGCCGAGGTGACGATGACGCCATACACCTCGGTGATCCGCGGCATCCCGATCGAGGCGTATACCGAGGCCATCGAGGATGCCCGGGTGGCCGCGGAACGCGACCACGGCGTGGTGGTGCGGTGGATCTACGACATACCGGGTGAAGCCGGGCTGGAGTCCGCGGACGCGGGGCTCAATCAGGCGCTGATCTTCTACCACTTCGGTTCCGTCGCCGAGCTCATCGAGGCCGCCTCCGACGAGGCGGTCGACCTGCGCCTGGCCCACTATCGGACCAAGTTCGACGGCGCCCAGACGCTCGCCGAATTGCTGGCGCTCGCGCACGAACTGCATGACACCGAGCGGGCCGAGGGCACGGTGCGGGTGATGGCCCAACTCATGGCGGGCGCACCCGGTGATCCGGTCATCGCCCGGGCCACCCGCCGCGCGCTGGCAGCCTGGACCGGTGAAGTGGAGCGCACCCTGCGCCGACTGCTCGAACCGACCCCGCTGGCCGAGGTCACCGATCCGGCCGGGCTGGCCCAGTTGATCACCGCGACCTTCGTGGGGATCGAGCTGGTCGATGGCGCAGACGCCGATGCCGCGGCGGGGGCATTCACCACCATCGAGCGCCTCAACGATTTGGTCACCCGGTTGGAACGCCTCGCTCCGCTGCCGGCCAAGGCGGTACGTGCTGCCATCCGCCGCTCGAATCCCGAATGGCGCCAATGAATCCGGGCAGTTTCGGGCCAGGATAGATGTGACGGTTCGGCGTGCCGACTGATCAGGGTGCGGGCGGTGCGGCCTTGCCGCGGGAGCGGCGCACCCCCGGCCGGTAGACGCTGACCGTCGCCTCGCCGTCGATCCAGAACCGCCACGGGTATGCCGTCCCGTCGCCCCCCTCCCCGGCGACCCCGACGCGGGGTCCGGTGCGGATGTGGGCCGGGTCCACCGGCACCTCGGGTCCCCGGACGATCAGCTCGATCGGTTCGATGCCTGGCAGCAGCGGGCGGCAGAAATCCCGTCCGGTATCCGCACCGGTCAAGCCAAGCGTCTTCGCCAACCGTGCTGGCCCCCGGGCCCAATCCCGCCGCGGTATGCCGCCGCGCCGCCCCTGCGCGGTGTGCTCTCCGCCCACCACCTCACCGGCCCGCAGCAGCACTGCCTCGGCCTCGCCGTCGAGGCCGGTGACGAGATTGCAGCACCAGTGCATCCCATACGTGAAGTAGACATAGCTGACCCCGGCGGGGCCGAACATCGGCGTAGTCCGCGGCGTCATCCCGCGGAAGGCGTGCGACCCCGGGTCCTTGCGATGACCCGAATAGGCCTCGACCTCCGTGAGCCGAATCCGGATGCCGTCGTGCTCGATGGTGCACCCGAGCAGATCTTGAGCGACCTCGAGGACATAGCGGGCAAAGAAGGAACGCGGCAGCCGATCGTCGGCCGGTCGGCCCCCGTCCGTTGGGGGCTGCACGGCGATCCCGTCTTCCTTTGGCGAAGTCACGGGACCCTCAGGCTGGACGCGCGGCGGCCGCTGCGTCCTGGGCTGCGGCCAACTGCTCGGCCACCCGGGCCGGAGCGGTCCCCCCATTGGCGTCACGCGAGGCGAGCGAACCCTCGACCGAGAGCACGCTGCGCACCTGCGGGGTCAGCTGCGGGCTGATGGACGCCAAGTCGTCGTCGCTGAGATCCCACAGCTCAATGCCGCGCTGCTCGCATACCCGTACGCAGGCCCCGGCGATCTCGTGCGCATCGCGGAAGGCGACACCCTCGCGCACCAGCCACTCGGCGATATCCGTGGCCAGCGAGAACCCCTGCGGGGCAAGGCTTTCCAGGCGATCCGTGTCGAACTTCAGAGTCGCCACCATGCCGGCGAAAGCGGGAAGGAGCACATCCAAGGTGTCGATGGCGTCGAAGACCGGCTCCTTGTCCTCCTGCAGATCCCGGTTGTAGGCCAGCGGCAGCGCCTTGAGCGTGGTGAGCAGCCCCGCCAAGTCACCGATGAGGCGCCCGGCCTTGCCTCGAGCCAGTTCGGCGACATCCGGGTTCTTCTTCTGCGGCATGATGCTCGACCCGGTGGAGTAGGCATCGTCGAGGGTGATAACGCCGAATTCCTTTGTCGCCCAAAGCGTTATTTCCTCAGCCAAGCGCGATAGATCCACCGCCGTCATCGCGCAGACAAAGGCGAACTCGGCGGCGACGTCCCGACTGGCCGTGCCATCGATCGAGTTCTCCACGGAGCGCCCGAAGCCCAGGTCGGCGGCCACCGCCTCCGGGTCCAGCCCGAGCGAGGAACCGGCGAGCGCCCCGGAACCATAGGGCGAGGAATTCGCCCGCCGATCCCAGTCGGCGAAGCGCTCCACATCGCGCAGCAACGGCCATACGTGCGCGAGCAGGTGATGGGAGAGCAAGACGGGCTGAGCGTGCTGCAGATGGGTGCGTCCCGGCATGGCGACCCCGTGGTGGCGCTCGGCCTGCGCGAGCAGCGCGTCCACGACGTCGAGGATCCGCCCGGTCAGCAGCCGGCCGGACTCGCGCAGGTACATCCGCAGCAAGGTGGCGATCTGGTCATTGCGGGAGCGTCCGGCCCGCAACCGGCCGCCCACCTCGGCCCCGGCACGCTCGATCAGGCCGCGCTCCAGGGCGGTATGCACGTCCTCGTCCCCCGGTGCCGGCGCGAAAGCCCCCGAGCGGACATCGGCCTCCAAGGCGTCCAGTCCGGCGAGCATCGCCGTCAGGGTCTCCTGGTCGAGGAGCCCGGCGGCGGCGAGGACTCGGGCATGGGCGCGCGAGCCAGCGATGTCGTGGCGGGCCAGCCGCCAGTCGAAATGCGTCGACTTCGACAGTGCCGCAAGGGCATCGGCGGGGCCGCCGTTGAACCGGCCACCCCAAAGGCTGAGCGTGGCGTCGGTGGGCTGATGAGTCACCGGGCATCCTTTCCGGACAGTTCGAGCAGGTATGCGGCGATCGCGCCACTGGCCTCGGCGCCCTGCGTCACGAGCAGAATCGTGTCATCCCCGGCGATAGTGCCGAGCACCCCCTCGAGTTGCGAGTGGTCGACGGCGGAGGCCAGGAAGTTCGCGGCGCCGGCGGGAGTACGCAGCACCACGAGGTTGCCGGTGGCCACGGCGGTGACCAGGAGTTCCTGGCAGCGGGCCACCAGGCGACGGTTGAGCTCATCACTCGGCGGGGCGGGGCGAGCGGTGCGATCGCCGCCCTCGCCGGGCACGGCATACACCAGGCTTTTGCCGACCCGGACCTTCTCCGCGCCAACCTCCACGAGATCGCGGGACAAGGTGGCCTGGGTGACCTCGATGCCTTCTGCGGCAAGGAGTTCCAGGAGTTGAGACTGGGAGCGCACGGCCCGCTCGCCGAGCAGGTCGACGATGCGTTGCTGGCGGGCGGTGCGGTTGGCGGCGAGCGTCATACCGGGCTCCGGGAGTGATCCAGCAGGAACGAGAGCAGCGCCTTTTGCACATGAAGCCGATTGGCCGCCTCCTCCCAGACCAGGGAGCGTGGCCCATCGAGGACCTCGGCCGCCACCTCATACCCTCGGTATGCGGGCAGGCAGTGCAGGAAGATCGCCGCCGGGTCGGCGCCGGCCATCAGGTCGGGGGTCACCGCATATGGCGTGAACGGGGACTCGGCACCCTGGCGGGCTTCCTGTTCGGACTCCATGCCCATGGAGACCCAGGTGTCGGTGATCACCACATCCGCACCTGCGACGGCTGCCTGCGGGTCGCTGGTGACATCGATCGAACCACCCGTGGTGGCCGCGAGTTGCGCTGCGCGAGAACGGATATCCGGGCGCGGTTGGTGATCGGCCGGCGCACCGATGCGCACCTGCAACCCGGCCAGCGCGCCGCCGAGCAGGTAGGAGTGCGCCATATTGTTCGCGCCGTCCCCGACATACGCCATGGTCAGCCCGGCGAGCGCACCGAAGTGCTCGCGGATGGTCAGCAGATCGGCCAGGATCTGGCACGGGTGGTAGTCGTCGGTGAGCGCATTGACCACCGGCACCCCGGCATAGTGCGCCATTTCTGCCAGCCGCTCCTGCGCCGTGGTGCGCCAGACGATGGCGGAGGCCTGTGGCCCGAGGATGCGGGCCACGTCCGCGATCGACTCGCGCTCCCCCACCTGCGCCAGCCGAGCGTCGACGATCATCGGGTGGCCGCCGAGGCCGGCGATCGCCCCGACGAAGGACACCTGGGTGCGCAAGGTGGGCTTGTCGAAGAGCACGGCCACCGGCTGGGGGCCTTCCAGGCTGCGATCAGAGAAGGGCGCGAGCTTGAGCCGGGCGGCGCGATCCAGGACCTCGGCCTGCTCTTCGGCGGAGAGATCGTCATCGGCGAGGAAGTGCCGAATTATGGTGCTAGACATTGTTTTTCAGCCCTTCCGAGCCTGGTCGAGGATGCCGGGCAAGGCCTGAGTGAAGGTCGCCAGCTGATCGTCGGTGATGATCAGTGGCGGGGCGATCCGCAGGGTGTTGGGGGTGACCGCATTGATCAGGAAGCCCGCCTCCCGGGCGAACGTCGTGGCCGCCGCTGCGATTGGCTCGGCGAGCCCGATGCCGCGCAGCAGACCTCGTCCGCGAACCTCGGTGATCGCCGGATGCCCGAGATCGCGGACGGCCTGGGCGAAGCGATCACCGGCCTGCGCCGTATGCCGCAACAGGTCGTCCCGTTCGATCGTGCGCAACACCGCGAGCCCGGCGGCGCACGCCAGCGGGTTGCCGCCGAAGGTGGAGCCGTGCATACCGGGCTGCAGCAGCCGGGAGACCTCCGGCCCGAAGGTCAGCAGGGCCCCGATGGGCACGCCGCCACCCAGTCCCTTGGCCAGGGTGATCGCGTCGGGCACTAGGTCCGCATCCCCGGCAAGGATGTGCTGGAAGGCGAACCAGTCCCCCGTGCGGCCCACCCCGGTCTGCACCTCGTCGAGGATCAGCAGCGCTCCCGCGTCGCGGGTGAGTCGGCGGGCTTGGACCAGGTAGTCGTCGGGCGCGACGATCACCCCGCCTTCACCCTGGATCGGTTCCAGGACCACCGCGCCGATGCCACCGTCGGCGAGCGCCTGCGCCAGGGCGGCCGGATCGCCATACGGAATGTGGCGAACGCCCGGCAGGAGGGGCTCGAACGGCTCCCGGTATGCCGCCTTGGCCGTGAGCGCGAGCGCGCCGGTCGAGCGCCCATGGAAGGCCCCCTCGGCGGCGAGAATCCCGGTCCGGCCGGTCCGGCGGGCGAGCTTGACGGCCGCCTCCAGAGCTTCGGTGCCGGAATTGGCGAAGAACACCCGAGAACCGGACGGTGCCTGCGCCACCGAGAGCAAGCGCTCGGCGAGTTCGACCTGAGCCGGCGTGGTGAAGAAGTTCGAGACATGGGCAATCTCGGCCACCTGCGTGGAGACTGCGGCGACGAGCTCGGGGTGGTTGTGGCCCACGGTGTTCACCGCGATCCCGGCGAGCAGGTCCAGATAGCGCGTGCCGTCCACGTCCCAGACATAGGGGCCCTCGCCGCGCGCGAGGACCAGGCTCGGGCGACCGAAGACCCCGAGCAGAGCCTGTTCATACCGATCCAGCGTGACGGGATCCTCATGCATGGCTATCTCCTTGAGCCGCACTGGTTTCCGGCGAGAGCTCGGGGACGAGCATCGTCCCGGTCCCGGCCGAGGTGAAGACTTCGAGCAGCAGCGAATGCGGCTGCCGACCGTCGATGACATGGGCTTCCGGGACGCCCTGCTCCACGGCCGCGATGCAGGCGGCGAGTTTCGGGATCATCCCCGCCGCGACCCGGTCGAGCAGCTCGCGGGCAGCGGGCAGATCCAACGCCGAGAGCAGGCTGTCCCGATCGGGCCAGGCCGCATAGACGCCTTCGACATCGGTGAGCACGATGAGCTTGCGGGCATCAAGCGCTGCTGCCAAGGCAGCCGCCGCGGTGTCCGCGTTGACATTGAGGACCTGGCCGGGGACATCCAGGTCGGGCGCGACCGTGGAGACCACCGGGATCCGGCCGGCAGCGAGAATGTCCTGCACCGCAGCGGGATCCACGCTGACCACCTCCCCGACCAGCCCGATGTCCTCTTCCACCCCGTCGACCAAGACGCCGCGCCGGCGGGCCCCGAAGAGACCGGCATCCTCCCCCGACATCCCGACCGCGATCGGCCCATGCTGGTTGAGCAGACCCACGAGTTCCCGACCGACCTGTCCGGTCAGCACCATCCGGACCACGTCCATGACTTCGGGAGTGGTGACCCGCAGCCCGGCCTTGAACTCGCTGGCCAGACCCAGCCGGGTGAGCATCGACTGGATCTGCGGACCGCCGCCGTGCACGACCACCACGCGCAGGCCGGCGAACCGCAGGAAGGCAATGTCCTGCGCGAACGACTCCTGCAAGCTCCGGTCGGTCATCGCATTGCCGCCATATTTGACGACGACGAGGCTGTCGCGGAAGCACTCCAGCCAGGGCAGCGCCTGTGCCAGGGTGGCAGCCTTGGCCTGGGCTTCGGCGAGCGCCGCGGCATCGCGCGGCGCGGCGCGTCGGGTTGTCCCGGTCATGCTCCGGCCCCGCTCAGGCTGTTGCGTGGTTCGGACTGTCGCCCGGTCATCGTGTCGCCGCTCATGTGGAGTACGCCGAGTTCTCGTGCACATAGTCGTGAGTCAGGTCATTGGTCCAGATGGTCGCCGTGGCGTCCCCCGCCTTGAGGTTGACGACCACGTGCACCTCCCGGTCGGTCAGGTGGACGAGTTCGCGGGGCTCGCCGAGGCCGCTGGACCGGCATACGGCGACGCTATTGATGGCCACGTCCAGATCCGTGGGGTCGAAGGCCGCGCTGGTGGTGCCCACCGCCGCGAGAATCCGGCCCCAGTTGGGGTCGCCGCCTAAGATCGCGCACTTGAACAGGGCGCTGCGGGCGATCGCCCGGCCCACCTCGAGGGCGTCGGCTTCGCTGGCAGCGTGGACCACCTCGATCCGGATGTCGTGGGCCGCGCCCTCGGCGTCGGCGACGAGTTGCCGGGCCAAATCGGCGCAGACCTGGGTGAATGCTGCGGCGAGTTCCGCCGGATCCGGACGTATGCCGCTGGCCCCCGAACTCAGCGCGAGCACCGTGTCATTGGTCGACATACAGCCGTCGGAGTCGACCCGATCGAAGGTCTGGTCGGTGGCCGTGCGCAGGAGCCCGTCCAAGGCGGCGGGGTCGACGACAGCGTCGGTGGTAAGCACCACGAGCATCGTCGCCAACGCAGGGGCCAACATGCCGGCGCCCTTGGCCATCCCACCCACGGACCAGCCCGATCCTTGCGCCGCAGCGGTTTTGGGCACGGTGTCGGTGGTCATGATCGCCTCGGCCGCGTCGGGTCCACCGGTGTCGGACAGGGCTGCGGCGGCGCTCTGACAGCCGGCCAGCAGGCGGTCCATCGGCAGTCGTTCCCCGATCAAACCGGTGGAGCAGACCGCGATGTCGGCCGGCGCGAGCGCCAGTAGCTCGGCCACCGTCTCGGCGCTGCGCTGGGTGTCGGCGAATCCCTCCGGCCCGGTGCAGGCGTTCGCCCCGCCGGAGTTGAGGAGTATGGCGTCGACCCGAGCGTCGGCGAGCACCCGCCGCGACCAGGTGACCGGCGCGGCCTGCACGCGGTTGCTGGTGAAGACCGCGGCGGCGATGTGATCCGGGCCGTCGTTGACGACCAGAGCCAGGTCGGGCTTGCCACTGGCTTTGAGTCCAGCGGTGACGCCGGCGGCGCGGAAGCCGGCTGGAGTGGTGACGGACATCAGGTGATTCCTAGGAACGGAGGGTGGGAAATCAGGGGGCGAGCCCGGCCAGCGAAAGACCGGTCAGCTCGGGGAAACCGAGCGCGAGGTTGAGGCATTGCACCGCTGCCCCGGCGGTCCCCTTGGTCAGGTTGTCTACTGCGGCAACGACAATCGCCCGGCCAAGGCGCTCGTCCACGGCTAACTGGAGGTGCACGGCGTTCGCGCCGAGGACGTCTCCGGTCCGCGGCCAGGTCCCCTCGGGCAGCACCGTGACGCAAGGCTCCCTCCCGTATGCCGCGCCATACGTCTCGCGTAGCCGGCTGGCATCCGCGCCGGGTGTCAGCCGCGCCGTGCAGGTGGCGAGGATCCCGCGGGGCATGGGCGCCAAGGTGGGGGTGAAGGAGAGGGTGACCGGCCGGCCGGCGGCCCGGGCCAGGTTCTGTTCGATCTCCGGGGTATGCCGGTGGCCCCCGCCCACGCCATACGGGGACATGGCACCCATCACCTCGCTGCCGAGCAGGTGTGGCTTGAGGGACTTGCCGGTCCCGGAAGTGCCGGAAGCGGCAACCACGACCATGTCCTCGGGTTCCAGCAGACCCGCGCGCAGGCCGGGGGCGAGCGCCAGGCTGACCGCGGTGGGATAGCAACCGGGCACCGCGATGCGCCGCGCCCCGCGCAACAGGTCACGCTGAATCCCTTGTGCCAGGGGCAGTTCCGGCAGACCATAGGGCCAGGACCCGGCATACGGGGTGTCGTAGAAGCCGTCCCAGTCGGCGGCCGACTCCAGCCGGAAGTCCGCACCGCAGTCGATCAGCAGGGTGTGCTCGTCGAGCTGCTCGGCGAGGGCGGCGCTGTGCCCGTGCGGCAGGGCGAGCACGACCACATCGTGACCGGCCAACACCTCGGGCGTGGTCTCCTGCAAGATGCGATCGGACAGCGGGGCCAGATGGGGATGCACGCTTCCCAGCGGCTGGCCGGCATTCCCGCCCGCGGTCAGCGCGCCGATCTCGATCTCGGGGTGCGCGAGCAGCAGCCGGAGGAGTTCACCCCCGGCATACCCGCTGGCCCCAGCAACCGCCACCCGCACCGTCATGTGCATGACTATACATTTGAGTGCAAAATCATCCAGCATCGGCGCTCAGTCGGTGGGCCAGGCCTCCGCGATCAGGGTGCGGCTGTCCTCAAGCAGCGCGGGCAATGCCTTGGTGCGCCCGATGATCGGCAGGAAATTGGCGTCCCCGCCCCAGCGCGGCACCACATGCTGGTGCAGATGCGCCGCGACCCCGGCCCCGGCCACTGCCCCCTGGTTCATCCCGATGTTGTATCCGTGCGGGGATGAGGCCGCCGCGAGAGCTGCGATCGCCTGCTTGGTCAGCGCGGTGAACTCGGTTGTCTCCTGCGCCGTGAGGTCCACATAGGCACTGACATGGCGGTAGGGGCAGACGAGCAGGTGGCCGGGGTTGTAGGGGAAAAGGTTCATCACCACGAAGCAGGTCTCCCCGCGCCGGACCATCAGCCCGTCTTGGTCCTCGCGCTGCGGCGCCACGCAGAAGGGGCAGCCCTCCCCCGCTTCCGCCGACGGCCGCTCGCCGCTGACATAGGCGAGCCGATGCGGGGTCCACAGGCGTTCGAAACCGTCACTCACACCGGGCAAAGTGGCCGCCGGCTGGGTGGGAACAGCGCTGAAGTCCTCGTTCGCCATACCTGCGATCCTAGGGATCCGACAGGCGAGCCCACGGTCACCCAATTAGGCTGGCTGGAGCCAATCGATCGAAAGGCCAGCCTGTGACGCGACTACCCCGAGACTTCACCTTCGGTGTCTCGACGGCGAGTTATCAGATCGAAGGAGCCGTCGACGCCGATGGGCGCGGCCGCAGCATCTGGGACGACTTCTGCGATCGCCCCGGCGCGATCCGCGACTCATCCTCCGGTGAGGTCGCCTGCGACAGCTACCACCGGTATGACGAGGACCTCACCCTGATGAGCGAGCTCGGCGTGGACGCCTACCGCTTCTCGGTCGCCTGGCCTCGCGTCATACCGGAGGGCAGTGGGGTAGTGAACCAGGCCGGCCTGGATCACTACGACCGGCTGGTGGATGCCTTGTGCGCCAGGGGAATCAAGCCATGTGTGACGCTCTATCACTGGGATTTGCCGTCGCCGCTGGAGGCCGAGGGCGGGTGGCTGAGCCGGGAGACCGCCCAGGCATTCGGCGATTACACCCGGGTGGTCGTCGAGCGCCTGGGTGACCGGGTCTCCATGTGGATCCCGGTCAACGAGCCCAATGTCCACGCGACCTTGGGATATGCCACTGGGGACCACGCGCCGGGGCGCGAGATGGGTCTATATGCCCTGCCCGCCATGCACCATCTGCTCCTCGCCCACGGCCTGGCCACCATGCAACTGCGGGCCTCCGGGGCCACGATGATCGGCACGGCGACCAACCACCAACCGATCTGGGCGGCAACGGATTCGGAGGCGGACCAGGGGGCGGCTCAGCTATGCGATGCCCTCTATAACCGGATGTTTGCCGAGCCGATGTTGCTCGGCCGCTATCCCGAGGGTTTCGCCGAGATGCTGCCGGGTCCGGTGGCGCAAGACCTTGAGATCATCCAGACGCCGCTGGACTTTTATGGGCTGAATTACTACAACCCGATGCTCGTGGGTGTCCCGAGCGGCAACGGGGTGCACATGGTCGCCGACGTCCCCTTCGAGACCCGACCCCTGAGCGGATATCCGGTCACCGACTTCGACTGGCCGGTGGTGCCCGCCGGGCTGACCGAAATGATCATGCAGTTGACCCAGCGGTATGCCGGTCACCTCCCCCCGCTCTATGTCACCGAGAACGGGTGCGCCTACAACATCCGCCCCGATGCCACCGGCCGGGTCGCCGACGCCGATCGAATCGCCTACTACGAGAGTCATCTTGCGGCCGTGGCGGACGCTCGGAACGCGGGCGCCGATGTGCGCGGCTACTTCGCCTGGAGCCTGCTGGACAACTTCGAATGGGCGGAGGGCTATACGCAGCGCTTCGGCCTGGTGGACGTGGATTTCGAGACCCTGGCGCGCACCCCGAAGGACTCCTTCGCCTGGTTCGCCGACTACATCAAGGCCACGCGCGGCGCCTGAGTTCGTTTCGGCCGAGTTGGCTAGTCGGCCTGGGCCAGTATGACGGTCGCCGTGTCCCCCACGGCGAGTTCACCGGGGGTGAGCACATCGGCATACACCCCGGCGCAGTTGCCGGCGGTCCGGGCGATGCCGAGACGCACGTCACCGATGGTGACCACGCCGCCTACCCAATCGGCCAGCGCGGCACTGGGCACATCGAGTATGAGGTTGGCTCGCGTCTGCGCTTCGTCCTCGCCGACCAGGTGCACCGGCGCCTTCTTGCGGCGGTCCCCATCCAGACCTTCGGGGCCGACTCCGACGCGCTGGAGGGCTTGACCGGGCTCGTCCTTGACCGGGTGGATCCGAATGGCGGTGAGGCGGGCGGTCGACATACGGCCATCAAAGCAGCAGTGCCGACAGCACCGCGGGATGGGAGGGTGAGCCGGTGAGCAATCTGGAGAAGCGCCCGCAGGAGGACGTGCTCGAACCCGAACCCGCCCGGGCCGCCGTCGAGGTGCTCGAACCACGCGCGGTGCCACTGGGTGGCCCGCGGGCGATGACGGTTTATCGCACGCTGCCCCAACGCCAGCGCTCCCTCGTGGGGGCTTGGTGCTTTCTCGATCACTATGGCCCGGACCAGGTTGCCGACACCGGCGGTATGGCCGTGCCGCGCCACCCGCATACCGGCCTGGCGACGGTGTCCTGGCTCTTCACCGGAGAGATCGACCATCTCGACTCGGCCGGCAATGCGGCCACGGTGCGACCCGGGGAACTGAACCTGATGATCGCCGGCCGCGGCATCACCCACCAGGAGTTGAGCCGCCCCGACTCGCCCGTTCTGCACGGGATCCAGCTCTGGTATGCGCTGCCGGAGTCAACGCGCTTCGGGGACAACGAGTTTGTCCATTTCGTGCCCGAGCCGGTGGCGGTGCCCGGTATGACGGCACGCGTCTTCCTCGGGGAGCTGCTCGGCTCCGCCTCCCCGGTGCAGACGCGCACCCCGGACTTGCTTGGGGCGGAACTGCTGCTCGAACCCGGAGCCGCCGTGGCGGTGCCGGTGCGCCCGGACTTCGAGCACGCCGTGCTCGCCGAGACCGGAACCGTGCGGGTCGACGGGACCCAGGTCCCGCATCGCGCCCTGGCCTATCTGCCGCCCGGCTCGGAGACGGTGACCCTTGAGGCTGGCGAGGATGGCGCGCGCGTCATCCTGCTAGGCGGGATCCCGCTCGGCGAGCGGATCCTCATGTGGTGGAACTTCGTCGGCCGCACCCATGACGAGATCGTCGAATTCCGGCGGCACTATCAAAGCGAGCTCGGCTTCGAGCCCGTGGCCGCACAGGATGCAGGTAAGCCCGCGCTATTTGGAACCTTTCCGCCCGGCGAACCCGCGCCCCTGCCCGCGCCGGCACTGCCGCAGACCCGGCTACGGCCGCCCAATTGAGGCCCCCGGCACCGCCGGTCCTCCTTCTTCAGGACCAGCATGGCGGGCGTCGGTGCCGATGGCATTGGTACGGATGCTAGATCCACGATGGGGACTGCTGAAGGTTCGGTTGATACCTGATCTGTGGGGACGTGTGGTCCCCGCTGGAAGGATGTCGCTATGCCTGCAGCACACCCCAAGGAGTTCCGTGATGACGTGGTCGCGGTCGCCCGTCGTGGCGAGGCCCCGATCGCTCAGCTTGCGAAGGATTTCGGGATCTCCCAGTCCTGCCTACGCAACTGGCTCCATCAGGCCGACGTCGAGGACGGCACCCGTGCCGGCGTGACCAAGGCCGAGAACGCGGAACTGCGTGAGGCCCGGAAGAAGATTCGTCTGCTTGAGCAGGAGAACGAGGTCCTGCGTCGTGCGGCGGCCTACCTGTCGCAAGCGAACTTGAAGCTGGGCCAGTCCCCAAAATGACGTACCCGCTGGTCCGTGACCTTGCCGCTGACGGGATCCCCGTGACGGTGACCTGCCGGGTGCTGAAGTTCTCCCCGCAAGCGTTCTATGCCTGGTGCGCCAACCCGGTCAGCGAACGGGACCTGGTCGACGCGTACGCGACGAACGCTGCCTATGCGGTTGCCCGCAACGATCCCGGGTTTGGGTACCGGTTCATCGCCGACGAACTCACCGCGGCCGGCCACGAACTCTCCGAGCGGCGGGTGTGGAAGATCTGCTCCCACGCACAGATCGTGTCCGCCCACGCCCGCACCCGGGGCCGGTGAAAGAAGCCAGGCCCGCCGGTGCACGACGACCTCGTCGAGCGGGACTTCACCGCGCCCGGGCCCAACCGGCTGTGGTTGACCGACCTGACCGAGCACCCCACGAGCGAGGGGAAGCTGTACCTGTGCGCGGTCAAGGATGTTTGGTCGCGCCGGATCGTCGGCTACTCGATTAGTGACCGGATGCCCTCAGCCCTAGCGGTCGATGCCCTGGAGATGGCTGTGGCTCGCCGCGGCCGCGACCACATCGCCGGCTGCGTGGTCCACGCCGACCGAGGCAGCCAATTCCGCTCCCGCCCCTACCTGGCCACCCTGCACCGACACGGCCTCGCCGGCTCAATGGGACGCGTCGCCTCAAGCGCGGACAATGCGGCCATGGAGAGCTTCTTCGCGCTCCTGCACAAGGACGTCCTCAACAGTCGCCGCTGGAACACCCCAGCCGAGCTCCGCCTGGCGATCGTCACCTGGATCGAGCGGACCTACCACCGCCGACGACGACCAGACCGCC
>ERZ501047.354-NODE-354-length-15814-cov-4.924424_pt1 | contig 15814 bp, 14 predicted proteins | sample MGYA00510868_ERZ501047 | MGnify/ENA primary metagenome ERZ501047 (study PRJEB25958, sample SAMN03398593) | human skin metagenome | study: EMG produced TPA metagenomics assembly of the Human Skin Microbiome Metagenome (human skin metagenome) data set. | reverse complement strand
GCATGCTCGGGGTGCGCGGACGCGAGCGCCGCCTGATAGCACAGCCGAGCCTGTTCGGGGTGACCCTCCGCCGTCTCGAGCCAGCCCAATCGCACCCGCGCCATCGGTAGACAGTCCTCGTCCCCGGACGCGATGACCTGCTCGTATGCGGCGCGAGCCGCATCGAACCGCCGTGCTCGCCGGTGCACATCCCCGACGTTGACCAGCGCCTGGAGCGACCGCGGCGCATGGTCCAACTCGACCGCCATGCGATAGGCCGCGAGTGCCGCATCCTGCTGCTCGGACTCGACCTCCAGATGCCCGAGCGACAGCGCCGCGGTGGCGGCCCACTCCGGATCGCCAGCATCGATGGCGATCCGGTATGCCGCCCGGGCCGCGTCCAACTCGCCCGCGTCGTGCTCGAGCACACCGAGGGCCATCGCTGCCTCCGCCGCATACTCGGCGTGCCCCGAATCCACCGCCACCCGATAGGCAGCGCGCGCCTCCTGGAGGTGGCCGCCGTCCGTCTCCAGATCGCCGATCGCCACCGCGGCCTGCGGTGCATAGTCCTCGTGGCCGGAATCCAGCGCTCGTTGGTATGCCGCCCGCGCTGCGGGGACATCACCCGCGGCCGCCTGCAGATCACCGATCGCCACCGCGGCCTCCGGCGCATAGTCCTCGTGACCGGAATCCAGTGCCAGCCGGTATGCCGTGAGCGCCTCCGCCGCCCGGCCGGCCTCCTGCTCCAGCCGGCCGAGACCGGCGGCCGCGCTGGGGACGTGTTCAGGGTCGCCGGAGTCGATCACCAGCCACAGGGCCGCCCGCGCCTCGTCGCTGCGCCCGGCGGCATGCTCCAGGGCCCCGAGGTTGCCGGCGGCCGTCAGCGCCCACTCCGGATCGCCGGAATCGATCACCTGCCGATAGGCGGCGCGAGCCTCCTCGAACCGATCCTCCGTCTGCTCCAGCGCGCCGAGGTGGGTGAGCGCTCTGTGCGCCTGGCCGGGCCCGCCGTCGGCGATCAACCGCTGGTAGCGGGCCCGGGCCTCATCCACGCGGCCCGCATCCAGATCCTTCTCCGCCAGCAAATAGATGGCCGCCGCGGCGTAGTCGGAGTGGTCGGAGGCTGCGGCGAACTCCCAGGCCGCAATGGCCTCGTCAAGTCGGCCCGTCCGATCCTCCAGGGTGGCGAGCGCCATGGCGGCGGTCGGCGCCCACTCGGCGTGCCCGGAGTCGATCGCGAGCTGGTAGGCGGCCCGCGCCTCATCGAGCTGCTCCAGATGATCCTCGAGCAGCGCCAGACCGATAGCCCCGGCGGGCAGGGCGTCCTCGTTTGCCGACGCGATGGCCTGGGCATAGAGCGCCCGCGCTCCATCAACGTCCCCGGCCTCCAAGGCGAACATGCCCAGTTGCGCGGCGGCCCGCGGCGCCCACTCGGCGTGCCCGGAATCCAGCGCGCGACGATAGGCGGCATAGGCCTGCTCGTCGCGCTCTTCTCCCTCCTCCAGCATGCCCAGGGCAAAGGCGCCCATGAACGCGTGATCGGGATGTCCGGACTCGATGGCGGAGTCGTAGTAGCGCCGTGCCTCGTCCAGGTCGCCGGCCTGCTGGGCATCGATACCGAGAGCGACCGCGGCCCGCGGCGCCCACTCCGGGTCGCCGGAGTCGAACACCGCCAGGTATGCCGCTCGCGCCTCCGCAGCCCGCCCCGCCTCCTCGTGCGCCTCCCCGAGCTGGTATGCCGCCCGCGCCTCGTCCGAACCCGTCATCGCTGCAGTCCTTCTTCCCGGTTAGCCGTCACGCGATCCGCTCGAGGATCAACTCACCGGGGACACCGGCGGCGGCCTCGGGCTCCACCTGCCAGGCGTCCGCCAGCGCGTCCAGCGCCCGCTCGAAGCGCTCCGGAGTGTCCGTATGCAGCGTCATCAGCCGCTCGCCGGCGCGCACCGCATCCCCCGGCCGGACATGCCATTCGACCCCGGCGCCGGCCTGCACCGGGTCTTCCTTGCGCGCCCGGCCGGCGCCCAGGCGCCAGGCCGCGACGCCAACCGCATAGGCGTCGAGGCGGGTGAGCACCCCGTCCGCCGGGACGCTGATCTCCTGGGTATGCCGGGCCACCGGCAGCTCCGCGTCCGGGTCGCCGCCCTGGGCGGCGATCATGCGGCGCCAGACGTCCATGGCCCGGCCGTCCAGCAGCGCCGCCGCGACATTCTCGCCATCCCGGCCGGCCGCCGCGAGCATCTCCTGGGCCAGGGCGACGGTCAGGTCGACGACATCCTTGGGCCCGCCGCCGGCGAGGACCTCGACCGACTCGCGCACCTCCAGCGCATTGCCCGCGGTCAGGCCCAGCGGGATGTCCATATTCGTCAGCAGGGCAACGGTTTTCACACCCGCGTCGGTGCCCAGGTCGACCATGGTCCGGGCCAGTTCCCGGGCGTCGTCCAGGGTCTTCATGAACGCACCCGAGCCGACCTTGACGTCGAGCACTAGCGCGCCGGTACCCTCGGCGATCTTCTTGGACATGATCGAACTGGCGATGAGCGGGATCGCTTCGACGGTCCCGGTGACATCCCGCAGCGCATAGAGCTTCTTGTCGGCGGGAGCCAGGCCGGCGCCGGCGGCGCAGATCACCGCGCCCACGTCCTCGAGTTGGGCGAGCATCTCGTCATTCGACAGCGCGGCCCGCCAACCGGGGATCGACTCGAGCTTGTCCAGGGTCCCGCCGGTGTGCCCGAGTCCCCGCCCGGACAGCTGCGGCACCGCCACCCCGAAGACCGCCACCAACGGCGCCAACGGCAGGGTGATCTTGTCGCCCACTCCCCCGGTCGAGTGCTTGTCGGCGGTGGGCCGGCTCAGACTCGAGAAGTCCATCCGCTCGCCGCTGGCGATCATCGCCGAGGTCCAGGTCGCGATCTCGCGGCGCGACATGCCATTGAGCAGCACCGCCATATTGAGCGCCGACATCTGCTCCTCGGCGACCACCCCGCGGGTGTATGCGTCGATCACCCACCGGATCTGCTCATCGCTCAGTTCCGCGCGGTCGCGCTTGGCGATGATCACGTCGACGGCGTCGAAGGCTTCACTCATGGCGGCATTCTCGTGCATACTCCGGTGCTTGCAGATCGCTAGCATGGGGGAATATGACGACGCTCTACATCCGCGATGTCCCGCAAGAGGTCGCCGACGCACTCAAGCGGCGCGCCGCGGCCCAAGGCCAGTCGTTGTCCATGTATGTCAGCGCCCAGTTGGCTGCCCTCGCCGCGCGGCCGACCAATGCGGAGATTGCGGCGCGGCTGCGCGCCCACGACCGAGCCGAGGGGGTGCTGGCCGACAGGATCCTCGATGAACTGCGAGCGAGTCGACCGTGATCGTCCTCGACGCCTCAGCCATGGTCGAGGCCTTGGTGGGGCGTGACCCCGCTGACGAACTCCTCGACGCCTTGGCCGGGGAGATCCATGCACCGAGCTTGCTCGACATCGGGGTCAACTCCGTCCTCCGAGGCCTGGAACTGGGTCGCTCGCTGACGGGTAGCCGAGCGGAGCAGGCCCTGGATGACTACTGGAGTTTCACCATCGTGCGGTACGAACTTGAGCCGCTGCGCGAGCGGGTATGGCGCCTGCGTCATCAGTTCACCAGCTACGACGCGTTCTATCTCGCCTTGGGGGAGGCGCTCGACGCACCCCTGGTGACCTGCGACAAGAAGCTGGCGACGGGCGGCCACCACGCACGGGTCAGGTACTTGGCTGGGCGGGGGGACGCACATACGGGCTAGGGACGCAGCTAGTAGTGCGTCCGGGGACGATTGGTGCGTCCGCCCGGTCCCGACCCGGCACCGGTCCGGGAGACAATTGCGGTATGCCGTCCACTCCCGCCGAGTCACCCACCGGCGGTGCCGCCGACGCGCAGCCCACGAGGTTCTCGGACTTCGGCCGGGATAGCGCCTCGGCAGAGGGCGGCGAGGACGGCGAGAAGAAGGGTGGCGGCACCCTGCTCACGGTGCTCGTCGCCCTCGGCGCGAACGCCCTGATCGCGGTCGCCAAGAGCGTGGTCGCCCTGATCACCGGATCGGCGTCCATGGTCGCCGAGGCGGCGCACTCCTGGGCGGATGCCGGCAACGAGGTCTTCCTGCTCATCGCCGAGCGCCGCTCCGACCACCCGCGCGACAAGAACCATCCCCTCGGTTTCGGTCGCGAGGCCTACATCTGGTCGATGTTCGCCGCGTTCGGGCTGTTCAGCGCGGGCTCCTTGGTGTCGATCTGGCACGGGATCGGCTCGCTGCAACATCCGGAAGAGGCCGCCGATTACGGCTGGGCGTATGCGGTCCTCGGCCTGTCATTCGCCCTGGAAGGCGTCTCCTGGCTGCAGGCCTACCGGCAGGCCCGCACCGCCGCCCGGCGCCGGGGCATCTCCGGCCTGCGGTATGTCTGGTCCACCCCCGACCCGACCCTGCGCGCCGTCTTCGCCGAGGACAGCGCCGCGTTGATCGGTTTGCTGATCGCGGGTGCGGGCATCGGCTTGCACCAATTGACCGGCAATGCCGCCTATGACGCGATCGGATCGATCCTCGTCGGGGTGCTGCTGGGCGTGGTCGCTGTCGTGCTGATCAACCGCAACCGGGCCTTCCTCAACGGTCAGGTCGTCAGCCCGGCCCAGCAGGACAAGGTGCTCCGGGCGCTGCTCGCCCACCCGGAGATCGACCGCGTCACCTATCTCTTCCTGGAATGGGTCGGACCGGACACCGTCTTCCTGATCGCCGCCGTCGACCTCACCGGTGACCATCCCGAGCACGAACTCGCCGTCACCCTGGACCGGCTCGGCGAGGAACTGCGCGGCCACGAGATGGTCGCCGAGGCCATCCTCACCCTGGCTACCCCCGACCGCCCGAGCCTGCTTCCGCGCGACCCGGCTGCGGCCTGACGACCCGGCTCGAGGCATCCGCGCCTCGCGAGGTGGGATCGGGCCGTCGATCAGCTCGCCGCGATCGACGCTCAGGAGCTGACTGCACCGGCGTCGTCAGCCAAATAGGCCTGCGCGGCCGCGGTGAGGTCGCGGTCCCGGTTGAAGCCGCGCTTGGTCACCAACGCCGAGCACCGCCTCACCTCGGCCTCGTCGTCGGGCGACAGTGTCCGGCGAAGGGCAAGCAGATCCATCTGATCCTGCGGTCGGGTCCGGTCGTCTCGCGCAAGCAGCTTGAGGACGACAAGGTGGGCGGCTGTCGCAACCGGGACGACCAGGTCCGCGGCGATCTCCAACTCGTCGGCGGACGAGACGATCTCATCCTCGATACCGGAGGAGGCGAAGAGCAGATCGACGAGGACACCACCGGGAATGGGTGAGACCAGCCGGACCGTCGCGAGGCGACCCACCCTCTCGTGCTCGACTAGCGCGTCCACGGTGTAGCCGAGTCCCAGCAGTGCCTGGGTGAGCAGTTCCGCGCTCGTGTCACTCTCGGCGACCACGCAGATGTCCACGTCGCGAGTGAACCGCGGCTCGGCGCGCGCAGAGACGGCAAAGCCCCCGATCAAAGCCCATCGGGCACCGATGAGTTCGAGATCGCGGGCAACCTCCGTCAGCGAGGCGAGCAGGGCGCCAGTCACGCTGGCCCGGTCTCAATCGTCCGCGTGGAGAGCCGTCCAGGGCAGTCACCGAAGGGCGCACCGGGACGGTCATGCAACCACTCCTCGATCGCGCGCAGCAGTCCGGTCTCGTCGAGATCGGGGTTTTCGCGCCGCAACCGAGCCCGGGTCATCTCCACTCCGAGATCGGCCATCTCGAGAGCGATCCGCAGACGTTCCTCGGGGGACGTTGCAGCCATGGGGTCAGCGTACGGCGGCGGTCAGCGGCCGGAGCGGCGGCGCGACCTGGTCTGAACCCCTCGGCGGGCGTGAGTGACGACGCGTGGTCTCCGCCTGTCCGAGAGACCGGCGCTGGCATTCACGTGACCGGATCGGCTGCACTCTGCCCTCGATAGCGGGCCTTCTTGAGTTTGTTGCCGCAGGTGTTCATATCGCACCAGCGGCGGCTCCGGCTGTGGCTGGTGTCGACGAAAACCGCGCGACACGACGGTGATGCGCACAGGGCGAGCCGGGCGCCCGAACTCAGGACCGCGATCGCGTCCGCCGCGATGACCGCGAGGGCATCGACGACACCCGGCGCTCTCGGCCCGCCCAGACTCCAGGTGCGCTCCGCCTCCGGACTCAGTTGAGCCCCGGCCCGGCCATTCCCGGCGGCCTCGTTGATCACCCGGACCGCTTCCGCCGGCAGCGATGATCCCGTCGCCACCGCGGTCGCGGCGAGATGAATCGCCTCTCGCAACTGCAGGGCCTGTTGGTGCTCCCTGGCGGTGCAGCGCGCGACGGCCAGGCCATTCACGGCCAGCCAGTCGAGCAGCCGCTGCGGGGTCGGCAAGTGCTCGACCGCAGCACCTCGCCGCTCCGTCAGCGTCCCGGTGAACACCGTGGCCAGCACCTCGCCGGTCCGGAAGCCATCGACCTGCGCGCGGGACATCGACCCACCATACCGATCCGAGGTGCGACCACTCCCGTTAGAGTGGAACCGGCTAAGACGGTTCCATCTGATCAATCGAAAGGCCCGCGGGCTGATGCTCGACTTCTCCGTGCTCCCGGGATTCCTGGCGGTCATCCTGGTCTTCCTGGCCCCGCCCGGGCCGGACATGATGTACCTGCTCGCGGTCGGGCTGAAGGGCGGCCGCGCCGCCGCGGTGCGTGCCATCCTGGGGATCGGCACCGGTATGAGCGTGTATGCCGCCACCGCCGTCCTTGGCCTCGGCCGGGTGGCCGCGGACCACCCGGGTGCGCTGACCGTCGTGAAGCTGGGCGGGGCGGCATACCTGCTCTGGTTGGCCGTCACCACGGTGCGGCACGCTCGCGCCGGCGGCACCGCCGCCGAGGGGGCGACCGACGGGCGGTGGTATCTGCGGGGCCTGCTGGTGAGCCTGACCAATCCGAAGTTGATCCTCTTCTTCGTGGCCGTCTTGCCCCGCTTCGTGGGGCACGCGGAACACGTCCAGGCGCAACTGGCCATGCTCGGGGCGGTGAATGTCGCGACCGAGGTCGTGCTCTATGGCGCGGTCGGGGTATGCGCGGGCACCCTGAACAGCCGCTTCGTCAATCGCCCTGGCGCGCAGGCGACGCTGAGCTATCTCGCGGCGACGGTGTACCTCGCGCTTGCCGCGCTCATCATCGTCGAAGCCGTGCGCGCAGCCGCTTGACCGCCCCGGGTCAGCGACCCGCGTTCATGAACTCGGCGACGACACCGATGTCCAATGGGATCTGCATACGGCGGCGCTCAGCGGCCGGAGCGCGTCTTCAGATCCTCGGGCCCGAACGCCTGGGGCAAGACCTGGGTCATCGCCAGGATGCCCTCGGGGGTCATCAGCAGGCAGTCCGCGCCGCCGTTCTCCCACAACAGTTGCCGGCAGCGCCCGCACGGCATCAGCGCCTGCCCGTCACCACCGACGCAATAGACCGCCGCGAATTTCCCGCCGCCACCGATGTGCAGCGCGGACACCAGGCCGCATTCGGCGCACAACCCCACGCCATACCCGGCGTTCTCCACATTGCAGCCGGTGAACATCCGCCCGTCGGTGGTCACCCCGGCCACGCCGACCGGGAACCCCGAGTACGGGCAGTATGCGCGCGCCGCCGCCTCGACCGCGGCCCGGCGCAGGCCCTCCCAATCGATCCCATCGCTGGTCGCGGAGTCCCCCGCGCCGGCGGGCGGGCGGCTAATGGCCGCCCTTACGATAAATCTGGCCGTCCGCGGCCGGCATCCGCAGGCGTTGCGCGGCGAAGGCGAGGACCAGCAGGGTCGTCACATAGGGCAGGGTACTGGCCAGCTCACCCGGGACCGAGTCGCTACCGAAGTACCACCAGGCGGCCAGCCCGGCGAAGGCGATCGACACGATGCCCTGCAGCACCCGCCGCCGGCGGAAGAGCTGCCACAGACCCATCAGCAACATCAGCACCGCGACCAGCAACAGGGTGGCGTGCACCCCGGTGCCGCCGCGCAGGCGGGTGGCGTCGGTGAAGCCGAAGAGCGCGGACCCGGCGAGCAGACCGCCCGGGCGCCAGTTGCCGAAGATCATCGCGGCCAGACCGATATATCCGCGGCCACTGGTCTGCCCGTCGCGGAACAGGTTCGAGGCGACCATGGTCAGGAAGGCGCCACCCAGCCCGGCGAAGAAGCCGGACGCCAGCACGGCCAAGAACTTGTAGCGATAGACGTTCACACCGAGCGACTCGGCCGCCACCGGCGACTCACCCACCGAGCGCAGGCGCAGCCCGAATGCCGTGCGCCACAGGATCCACCAGGTCGCCACGAAGAGCCCCAGGGTGATCAGGGTCAGCACCGACACATTGATGGTCAGGCCGCGCACGATCCCAGCCAGGTCGGAGACCAGGAAGATGTGCTTGCGCTCCAGGGTGAGCAGCGGATCGCCGATCCCGGGGATGGACAGCCGCGGCGGGCTCGGCAGCGGCGGCGACTGCGTCGGCCCGCCGCCCGGCAGCTCGGCGAAAAACCGTGAGGCCAGGTACTTCGCTACGCCCAGGCCGATGATGTTCAGCGCGACCCCGGAGACGATGTGGTCGACGCCGAAGTAGACGGTGGCGATCGCGTGGATGAGCCCACCGACCATGCCGCCGAGCGCGCCACCGAGCAGACCCACCCACGGGCCCCAGTGGAAGGCACAAAACGCCGAGGACCAGGTGCCGAGGATCATCATTCCCTCAAGCCCGATGTTGACCACGCCGGCGCGTTCGGACCACAGACCACCGAGACCGGCGAGCGCGATCGGGACCGCCAGGCCGAATGCTGCGGCGATCGCGCCACTGGAATCCAGGTCGTTGGCGCCGGTGACCACGCGCAGCGTGGAGAGCACCAGCAGACCGCCGAGGGCCAGCATCCCCCACCGCGCCCAACGATTGGCGAGCCAGGCCCGGCCGGCACCGCCCGCGGCATTCGGATCGGGGCGAGTACCCGGCATACCGGACGAAGAGGTGACCGCGGTGCTCATACCGTCGCTCCTTCCACCGCGCGCTCGCCGCGCTGCGCGGCCAGCTCCCGGGCGACCTTCTGCTGCTCTAGGCGCAGATCGAGGCGGCGCACACCCTCATACGCGATGACAACGGCGAAAAGGATGATGCCTTGGATGATGTAGACGAGTTCGGAGGCGACCCCGGCACGGATCTGCAGGGCGTTCGCCTGGGTGTCCAGGAAGCTCCACAGCAGCGCCGCGAAGGCGATACCGACCGGGTGATTGCGGCCCAGCAGCGCGATCCCGATGCCGGCGAAACCCAGCCCCGCCTGGAAGGTCGTGCCATAGGAGTGGTCCTGGCCGAAGAGCAGCGGCATACCGACCAGGCCGGCCAGCGCGCCCGAGGCGATCATCGAGGTCATCACCATGCGCTTGACCTTGACGCCGCTGGCGACGGCGGCACTCTCCGAGCGGCCGGTGGCGCGCAGGTCGAAGCCGAACCGGGTCTTGCCCAACACGAACCAATAGAGGAAACCGACGAGCACGGCGAGCACCAGCAGGGTGTAGATGCGGTTGCTGGCGCCGGGGATCAGCTTCCAGCCCTCCAACTGCGAGGACTCCGGGATCACCTGGGTGCTGATCGCATTCGAGCCCTTCTTGCGCACCGCGACCTTGAGCAGCAGCCAGGACACCAGGCCGGTGGCGATGGCGTTGAGCATGATCGTGGAAATCACCTCGCTCACCCCGCGCGTGACCTTGAGGTATGCCGCGATGCTCGCCCAGAATCCGCCGGCCACCATGGCGACCAGGATGGCCACGATGATGTTGAGCCAGCCCGGCAGCCATGCCTGACCGGCGAAGACCGCGGCGGCGAAGGAGGCCACCCGGTACTGCCCGTCGACCCCGATGTTGAAGAGGTTCATCCGGAAGCCGACGGCCACCGCGATCGCCGACAGATAGAGCACGATCGCGCCGTTGACGATATTGGTGATCTGGCGCGGGCGCGGCTTGGACAGGATCGTGATCCAGACATCGCGCACCGGGTCGCCCAGGGCCATCAGCACCAGCGAGGTGAGCGCGAAGGCCACCAGCAGCGCAAGGATCGGGGCGGCGATGGACAGCCCGATCCGCCGGACGTCGAAGCTTCTCATCGCCCCTCCTGCAGGTCCTGACGGTCCATGGGAGCCGTCGGTATGTCGTCCTGGGCGCCCGCGCCGGTCATCGCCGCACCCAGGTCCTCACTGGTCACCGTGTCCGGGTCGAACTGCCCGGTGAGCCGGCCGCGCAGGATGACATGAATGGTGTCCGAGAGCCCGATCAGTTCCTCCAGGTCAGCGCTGATGAGCAGCACCCCGAGGCCCTCGCGGCGAGCGTCGCGGATCAGGTCCCAGATCGAGGACTGCGCGCCCACGTCGACGCCGCGGGTCGGGTGGGCGGCCACCAGCACCTTGGGGTGGTGGCTCATCTCCCGCCCGACGATCAGCTTCTGCTGGTTGCCACCGGAGAGCGAGGCCGCGGTGACATAGATAGAGGGGGTGCGCACGTCATACTCACGCACGATGCGTTCGGTGTCGGCCTTGGCGGCGGCGGCGTCGATGAGCGGGCCGCGGATATTGGGCTCCTGGGTCTGGTGGCCCAGGATTCGGTTCTCCCACAACGGAGCTTCCAACAGCAGCGCATGCCGGTGGCGGTCCTCGGGGATATAGCCGACCCCGGCTTCCCGGATCTCCCGGGTCTGCCAGGAGGAGATATCGGTGGCCTCGAGATGCACGGTGCCGGCCGACGGCTCGCGCATGCCCATGATCACCTCGACCAGTTCGGCCTGACCATTGCCCTCGACCCCGGCGATGCCGACGATCTCGCCGGCGTGGATGTCCAGGTCGATATCGGTGAGCAGATTGCGGCCCTCGCCGCCGAGCATGGTGATGTCCCGCAAGGACATCAGCACCCGGTCTGTCACCGTCGACTCGGTGGTCTCCGGGGTGGGCAGCTCGGAGCCGACCATGAGTTCGGCGAGCTGACGGGCGTTCACGGTATGCGGATCGACCGAGGCCACCGTCGTGCCGCGGCGGATCACCGTGATCGCGTCGGCGACGGAGAGCACCTCGTCGAGCTTGTGCGAGATGAAGATGACGGTCAGGCCCTCGGCCTTGAGCTCGCGCAGGTTGCCGAAGAGCTCGTCGACCTCCTGGGGCACCAGGACCGCGGTGGGCTCATCCAGGATGATGATCTTGGCGCCGCGGTAGAGCACCTTGAGGATCTCCACCCGCTGCCGGTCCCCCACGCCGAGATCGGCAACCAGCGCATCCGGGTCCACCCCGAGCCCGAACTCCCGGGAGATGCGCTTGATCTCCGCTCGGGCGCCGCCGCCGATGCCGTGCAAGCGCTCCGCGCCGAGGACGACATTCTCCAGGACGGTCAGATTGTCGGCCAGCATGAAGTGCTGGAAGACCATCCCGATGCCGGCGGAGATCGCATCGGAGGGGCTGTGCAGGTTGACCTCGCGCCCATCGACACTGATCGTGCCCTCGTCGGGCCGCTGCACGCCATACAGGATCTTCATCAGCGTGGACTTGCCGGCGCCGTTCTCCCCGATCAGGGCGTGCACGGTGCCGCGGCGCACGGCGAAGGTGATGTCCTTATTGGCAACGACCCCCGGGAACCGTTTGGTGATCCCGGAGACCTCGACGGCCAGGCTGGACGAGCCTGCCTCGGGTTCGGCGGTGGCGGTGATGGCGCAGCCTCCTCATACTCATGGCCGCGACGATGCGACCGGCGCCGGTCTGACGCCGAATCGCCGCTCCCGCAGCGCTCCTGCCGGTGGTCAGCGAGCCGGGGCCCAGGTGAACCGTACTCGGTCACCGGACCCCGGCCCATGACGTATGCCGTATGACGTATGCCGTGCCGCCGGCCCGGATCTCGGGGCGGCGGCAGCGACGTCATACGTGCGGGGGTTACTTGCTGTCGGGAACCTTGATCTCGCCCGAGACGATCTTGGCCTTGTAGTCCTCGAGCTTGTCCTTGATGTCGTCGACATTGCCGCCGGTGGTGGCGTAGCCAACCCCGTCCGCCTTGAGGTCGTAGACGACATTGCCGGCCGGGGCCGCACCCTCGGTGGTCTTCTTGAGGTAGTCGTAGACCGCCACGTCGACCTTCTTGAGCATCGAGGTGAGGATGACGTCGCGCACGCCTTCCTCGGCGGTCAGCGCCTGGTCGGAGTCGACACCGATGGCCCAGCCCTTGGCCGCCTTGGCGGCGGTGAAGACACCGGCACCGGAGCCACCGGCGGCGTGGTAGACGATGTCCGCGCCATTGTCGAACATGCCCTCGGCCGCGGTCTTGCCCTTGGCCGGGTCACCGAAGCCGCTGAAGTCCGGCGGCTGGGTGAGGTAGGTGGACTCGATCTCGATCTTGGGGTTGACCGCCTTGGCGCCGGCCTCGAATCCCGCCTCGAACTTGTTGATCAGTGGCACATTGACGCCACCGACGAAGCCGAGCTTGTCGGTCTTGGTCTTGAGCGCGGCGGCGGCGCCGACGAGGAAGGAGCCCTCGTTCTCCGCGAAGGTCAGCTGGGCGACGTTGTCGCCAGCCGAGGCCTCGGAGGCGTCGTCGATGATCGCGAAGTGGACGTCCGGGTTCTCCTTGGCCACCTTGCCGACCGACTCGGCGTAGGCGAAACCGACGGCGATGATGTTGGTGTAGCCGGCGTCGACGAGCTGGTTGAGACGCTCCTCGCGGGCGGCCTCGTTCTCGCCGTTGACCGCGGTGGCTTCCTTGGTCTCGATACCGAACTCGCTCTTGGCCTTGTCCAGACCGGCGGCGGCGGCGTCATTGAAGGATTGGTCGCCTCGGCCACCCACGTCATACGCCATACCGACCTTGACATCGGATTCGGCGGCGGGGGCGGACGAAGTGTCCGAGCTGGTGGAGCTGCTGCTCGAGCTGTCCGTGGCGCCGGCGGAGGTGGTCGAGGTGGTCGAGTCACCTTCCTTGCTGGTCTCGGACCCACATGCGGTCAGGGCCAGGGTGCTGGCCGATACGACCGCGGCAACCTTCATCAATTGACGCAAGGTGCTCTCCTCATTTCTTTGGTGACCAGGCGCGCTTGCGCCCACTGATGGGAGAGGATAAACCGCGCCGACGCCTGTGGCTGCATACCTGTGGCCCGGCCGTGACCAATGTTACGAAGTCGGGACTGTCAGGCGGTCGGGACGCGGGCCCCGTCCGGGGCGGGAGTGGCCTCCCGGTGCCGCGCGATGGCGCCGAGCGCGGCCGCGCCGAGCAGGCGGGCACCGTGGCCGATCGCCTGCTCGTCGACGATCAGGTCGCCCTGATGCAGGTCGTAGGTCCGTCCGCCCGGCGCGCGGGTGCCCAGACGGGCCATCGCCCCCGGCACGTGGTGCAGGTACCAGGCGAAGTCTTCCCCGCCCATCGACTGGGAGGTGGGCACCGCGGCCAGCCCAGCGAATTCGGTCGCCGAGCGCAGCGCGGCGATCCCGGCCGCGGAGTTGACCACCGGCGGCACTCCCGGCTCATGGTCGAGTTCGAATTGCACACCGAAAGGCGCGGTGACCTCGGCGACGATCTCGGTGAGCAGGGGGCCGAGGGTGCTCCATACCTCGGCGTCGAGGATGCGCAGGGTGCCCTCGCATTCGCCGGTGGAGGGGATGACATTGCCGGTGCGCCCGGCGTGCACCTGGCCCCAGACGATGAGCGCGGCGGCGCGCGGGTCGACGCGGCGGGACAGCAGCATCGGGACGTCGGTGACCACCTTGGCCAGGGCGAAGGTGAGGTCCTCGGTCAGGTGCGGGCGCGAGGTGTGCCCGCCGCGGCCCTTGAGCGAGATCTTGACCCGGTCGCAGGCGGCGGTGAGCGCCCCTTCGCGCAGCCCGATCTGCCCCACCTCGAGGCTCGGGTCGCAGTGCACGGCGAAGGCCGTGTCCACCCCGCTCAGGCCGCCATTGGCAATGATTTCCTCGGCGCCGCCAGGGATGGCTTCCTCGGCCGGCTGGAAGAGGATCCGCACCGCCGCATTCGCCTGCTGCAGGTATGGCGTGACCGCCGCCGCCCCGAGCGCCGCACCGAAGACCGCCGACGTATGCACGTCGTGCCCGCACGCGTGGCAGACCTCCGGGGAGATGGAGGCGAAGTCGAGCCCGGTCCGCTCGCGGACCGGGAGGGCGTCGATGTCGGCGCGGATGGCCACCCGGTAGGTCGCATCCTGCGGGCCGATGTCGGCGATCAGGCCGGTGCTGGGCAGGCGCCGGTGTCGGATCCCCTCGCGCTCGCACAGGTCCGCGAGCAGCGCGGTGGTCCGGTGCTCCTGGTGGCTCAGCTCAGGGTGTTGGTGGATGTCGCGCCGCAGGGCAACCAGGTCATGGTCGCGAGCCTCGACGGCAGCGCAGAAATCGGAGAGTACGGCGGGGGTCATTGTGCCGGGAATGCTATCCCCGGGCCCGCGACGGCGGGGTGGTCCCACGCCATTCGGACAACCGGGTGATGTCGCCGTCTCGGGGTCGAGACGCTGGCGACGCTGGTGCTGGCCGGGGCGGGTGCCGGCCGGGCTCGCCCGGCGCGGTTCGGATTCAGAGCAGGTCTGTGCGGCCGGCGTCCCGCAGGGCCTCGACGATGCGCTTGACGTCCTGGGCGCGTTCGCGGGTGGTCACCAACAGCGCTTCGGGGGTGTCCACGACCACCACATCCGCGATCCCGACCACGGCGACCGCCCGACCGGAGCGGGCGGCGACCAGGCCGGTGGCGTCCACGGCATACACGGCATCGGCGTCGCCGAGCACGGTCGGGCCATCGGCCGGCGTGGGCAGGATGGCGTCCAGGGAGGCGAAGTCGCCGATGTCGTCCCAGCCGAAGGGGCCGGGCACCACGACCACCTGGCCCTCGTCGGCGGCGGGTTCCGCGACGGCGTGGTCGATCGCGATCCGCGGGAGGTCGTCCCAGAGGTCCCCGAGCCGCTCCGGCTCGGCCGCGATGGCGCGCAGGGTGGCCGCGAAGTCAGGGTGCCATTGTCCGAGCAGGTCCAATAGCCGCGCCGCCCGGACGACGAACATCCCCGCGTTCCACCGGAATTCGCCGGTGGCCACATAGGCGGCGGCGCGGGCAGCGTCGGGCTTCTCGACGAACTGACGCACATGCCGGGCGGTCGGGGCGCCCGCCACCGCGCGCCCGGATTGGATGTAACCGAAGCCGGTAGCGGCATACGTCGGGGTAATGCCGATGGTGACCAGGTGACCGGCCGCGGCGAGCTGCGCGGCCTCCCCGATCACGGTATGGAAGCTGTCCAGGTCGGTGACGATGTGGTCGGCGGCGAAGCTGCCGAGGATGGCGTCGGGGTCGCGGGCTTCCAGGACGGCGGCGGCCAGGCCGATCGCGGCCATGGAATCGCGGGCGGACGGTTCGGCGAGGATCGCCTCGGCGGGCAGCGCCGGCAGTTGGGCGCGCACCGCGTCCGCGTGGGCGGCGCCGGTGACCACCAGCACCCGGTCGCCGACCAGGGGGGTCAACCGGTCATAGGTCTGCTGCAGCAGGCTCGAACCCGCCCCGGTGAGGTCGCGCAGGAACTTCGGGGAGCTGGCGCGGCTCAGCGGCCACAGCCGGGTGCCGGCCCCGCCCGCGGGGATCACGGCATGGAACCCGGGGATCTCGCTCACGCGCCGAAACTACCTGGTCGGGCGCGCCGGGCCCAGCAGCGGGAGTTGGCCACGCGGCGAAATCGGCCGTGCCCCAGATCCGCGGGGTGACGTCGGGTCAGCGGGGATCGAGCCTCGGCCGCGATGGCGCGGGCCCGAGGCGCGGGCAACATTGGTTCAGCGGCGGCGCAGGCGC
>ERZ501047.352-NODE-352-length-15852-cov-21.456796_pt1 | contig 15852 bp, 13 predicted proteins | sample MGYA00510868_ERZ501047 | MGnify/ENA primary metagenome ERZ501047 (study PRJEB25958, sample SAMN03398593) | human skin metagenome | study: EMG produced TPA metagenomics assembly of the Human Skin Microbiome Metagenome (human skin metagenome) data set. | reverse complement strand
ACCGGTTCTTCACCACCACCCAGCGCGCCGCCCTCGCCCTCACCTACGACACCTGCGCCGCACATGGGTGCGACATCCCGTTCGCGTGGACCGAGACCCACCACCTGCGCGCCTGGCGCGACGGCGGACGCACCGACCTGGCCAACGCCGTGCCCCTGTGCGGCCACCACCACCGAGCGCTCGACCGTGGCTACACCCACACGATCCGAAGAGAGGGCAGACGCGTGGTCATCCAGCTCGCACGGCCCCGGACGTAACGGTTCCACCGGGCATGGACGCCTCGCCCGCCGGGGAGGTCTGCCGGCACCGGGGGCACAGGCCCCACCACGTCACCTCGGCCTCGTCGAGCGCGTACCCGTGCTCGTCCGAAGGGGTCAGGCACGGTCGGTGGTCGACCGCACAGTCGACGTCCTCGACCGCACCGCACGACCGGCAGGCGACGTGGTGGTGGTTGTCGCCGACGCGCAGCTCATAGCGGGTGGGGGAGCCCGCCGGCTCGATCCGGCGGACGAGTCCGGCCTCCGTCAGCGCGGCGAGCACGTCGTAGACCGCCTGGGTCGAGACCTTCCCGACGGCCGCACGGGTCGCGGCGGCGACGGTCTCGACGTCCGCGTGCGGGTGCTCGGCAAGAGCGGCGAGGACGCCGAGTCGCGGGGCCGTGACCCGCAGGCCTCGTTCGCGCAGCGCCGTCTTTGCATTCATGGGGGACCACCGTCCCAACTTTTCTGGAACGAGTCAAGAAACGGCCGGCCGCCGGTGGCGCTGGACGTCCGGACCGCCGGTAGGACCAGCCTCATAGACTCGCGGCGATGTCTGCTCCCAACAAGAACCACGACCCGGTCGAGGTCGCCGCGCTCGCCCCCGCCGCGATCGAGGCAGCTGTCGACGACGCGCTCGCCGCGATCGCGGCTGCCGACTCCCTCGACGAGCTCAAGCGGCTACGCCCTGCCCACCAGGGCGACCGTTCGCCGCTCGCCCTGGCCAACCGCGAGATCGGCGCGCTGCCGCCGAGCGCGAAGGCCGACGCCGGCAAGCGGGTCGGTCAGGCCCGCGGTCGCGTCGGGCAGGCGTTCGCGGACCGCCAGACGCAGCTGGAGGCCGAGCGGGACGCGCGCATCCTCGTCGAGGAGGCCCAGGACGTCACCGCCCGCGTGGCGCGTCGGCCCGTGGGGCGCCGGCACCCGATCGAGCTGATGAGCGAGCGGATCGCCGACCTCTTCGTCGGCATGGGCTGGGAGATCGCCGAGGGGCCCGAGGTCGAGGCCGAGTGGTTCAACTTCGACGCCCTCAACTTCGACGCGGACCACCCGGCCCGGCAGATGCAGGACACCTTCTACCTCGAGCCCAGCGACGGCGGCCTCGTCATGCGGACCCACACCTCGCCGGTGCAGGCGCGCGCGATGCTCGAGCGCGGGGTCCCGATCTACGTCGCCGCCATCGGACGGGTGTTCCGCACCGACGAGCTCGACGCGACCCACATGCCCGCGTTCCACCAGGTCGAGGGACTCGCGGTCGACGAGGGGATCACCATGGCCCATCTCAAGGGCACCCTCGACCGGCTCGCCACCGAGCTCTTCGGCGAGGGCATCACGACCCGCTTGCGCCCCTCCTACTTCCCGTTCACCGAGCCGAGCGCCGAGATGGACCTGCGCTGCTTCGTCTGCCGCGGCGCCGACGCCGACTGCCGCACCTGCAAGGGCACCGGCTGGATCGAGTGGGGCGGCTGCGGGATGGTCAACCGCAACGTCCTCACGGCCGTCGGCGTCGATGCCGACCGGTACACGGGGTTCGCCTTCGGCATGGGCATCGACCGCGCGCTGATGTTCCGGACCGGGGTGTCCGACATGCGCGACATGATCGAGGGAGACGTGCGCTTCGACGCGCAGTTCGGGATGGAGATCTGATGCGGGTGCCCGTCGAGTGGCTGTCCCAGGACGTCGAGGTCCCGGCAGGGACGACCGGCGAGGAGGTCGCGGCGGCGCTGGTGCGCGTCGGTCTCGAGGAGGAGGGGCGCCACGGCGGCGGCGTCACCGGCCCCCTCGTCGTCGGTCGGGTCCTCACGCGCGAGCCGGAGCCGCAGAAGAACGGCAAGACGATCAACTGGTGCACGGTCGACGTCGGTGGCGCGAACGGCACGGGGGAGCCCCAGGGCATCGTCTGCGGTGCCCACAACTTCGACGTCGGCGACCTCGTCGTCGTCATCCTCCCCGGTGGGGTGCTGCCCGGGGGGTTCGAGATCTCCGCGCGCAAGACGTACGGCCACGTCTCCGCCGGGATGATCTGCTCGGCCGTGGAGCTCGGGATCGGCGACGATCACGACGGGATCCTCGTCCTCACGGGCCGGCCGGACGCCGACGAGCTCACCCCGGGGCAGGACGCGATCCCGCTGCTGGGCCTCGACCGCGAGACGGTCGAGATCAACGTCACCCCGGACCGCGGGTATTGCTTCTCCATGCGCGGCGTCGCGCGCGAGTACTCCCACGCGACCGGTGCCCGGTTCACCGACCCTGCGGCCGGTCCGGCGGGACGGGCGCCCGCGGCGAACGACGCCGGTCACCCGGTCCGGCTCGAGGACGAGGCCCCGATCCGGGGGCGCGCCGGCTGCGACCGGTACGTCGCGCGGGTCGTCCGGGGGGTCGACGTCTCCGCACCCACCCCGGCGTGGATGGCGACGCGGCTCACCGAGGCCGGCATGCGGCCGATCTCCCTGCCCGTCGACGTGACGAACTACGTCATGCTCGCGCTCGGACAGCCGCTGCACGCGTTCGACCTCGGCACCGTCGACGGTCCGATCGTCGTCCGCCGCGCCCGCGCCGACGAACGGATCACGACCCTCGACGACGTCGAGCGGACCCTCTCCGCCGAAGACCTCGTCATCACGGAGGGCGGGGAGCGGCCGCTCGCGATCGCCGGGGTCATGGGCGGCGCCGACAGCGAGATCGGCCCGGACACCCGAGACGTCCTCATCGAAGCCGCCCACTTCGACCCCGTGAGCATCGCCCGGTCCGCGCGGCGCCACCGGTTGCCGTCCGAGGCATCCCGCCGCTTCGAGCGCGGCGTGGACCCGCAGCTGCCGCCCGCGGCGGCCCAGCTCGCGGTCGAGCTCCTGACCGAGCACGGCGGCGGTACCGCCGATCCCGGGGTGACCGACGTCGGCACCCCGGCCGCCCCGGCCGTGATCGAGCTGCCGCTCGACATGCCGAGCCGGATCGTCGGGGTCGACTATCCCGCGGCCTCCGTCGAGCGTGTCCTCACGGCCATCGGCGCGACGGTCGAGGACCGCGGTGACGGCAGCCTCCGGGTGACCCCGCCGACGTGGCGCCCCGACCTCACGACCGGCGAGGACCTCGTCGAGGAGGTCGCCCGGATCGAGGGATACGACGCGATCCCCTCGCTCCTGCCCACCCCTCCCGGCGGCAGCGGGCTCACGCATCGCCAGCGCGTGCGGCGCATCGTGGCCGACCTCCTCGCCGCCCAGGGCCTGAGCGAGGTGTGGGCCGCGCCGTTCGTGGGCGACGCCCAGCACGCGGCACTCGGCCTCGACCCGGCAGCCGAGGCGGCCGCCACCGTCCGGGTCGCCAACCCCCTGTCCGCGGAACAGCCGCTGCTGCGCACCCGGGTCCTGACGACGATGGTCGAGGCCGTGCGCCGGAACATCGCGCGCGGGACGACCGACCTTGGGTTGTTCGAGATCGGTCTCGTCGTCCAGCTGGACGGGGACCAGCGGCCCGCGCCGACCGTGGATGTCGGCGTGCGGCCCGGGGACGACGTCCTCGCCGCCATCCATTCGGCGGTTCCGCACCAGCCGCGTCACCTCGGCCTCCTGCTCGCCGGCGACCGTGACCGCGCGGGCTGGTGGGGCCCGGGGCGTCCGGCGGACCTCGGTGACGTCCTCGAGCTGGTGGACGCGGTGGGGGAGGCGCTGGCGGTCGAGCTCAGCGTCAGCGCGGCCGACGCCGCTCCGTTCCACCCGGGGCGGTGCGCCCGGATCGCCCTTGCCGACGGGACCCTCGTCGGGCACGTCGGTGAGCTCCATCCGAAGGTCACGGCATCGACCGGCCTTCCGGCGCGCACGGTCGGTGGTGAGCTCGACCTCGACGTCCTCACGACCGCGAGCGGCCAGCCGGTCCGCGCTCGCACGTTGTCGACCCACCCGCCCGCGCGCACCGACGTCGCGCTCGTCGTCGGCGAGGATGTCGCGGCGGCGGCGGTCGAGGCGGCGCTGCGGCAGGGTGCGGGCGATCTGCTCGAGGACGTCGCCCTCTTCGACGTCTACCGCGGCGACCAGGTCGGCCCCGGTCAGAAGTCGCTTGCCTACCGCCTCACCTTCCGCGCCGACCGGACCCTGAAGACCGAGGAGGTCAGCGACCTGCGTGACGCGGCGGTCGCCCGGGCCGCGGCCGCGGTGGGGGCGCAGCAGCGCGCCTGAACGGTCAGCGCAGCGCGTGCCGGGTGGCCCGCACCGCGGTGTCGACGACCCCCTCGAGGGGCCCGCGCGCGAAAGGGCCGGTCGGCACCGCGGTACGCCAGAGGGTGGGCAGCACGAACGCGAGGACCAGGAGCCCGGCGAGGAAGGGCCAGCTGTCGTCGAGCGACCCGGGCGGGAGGGTTGACAGGTACCAGACCATCGCGGCGATCTGGACGGCGTACAGCGTGAGGGTCATCGCGCCGACCGCGTCGAGCCGGGCGAGGACCACGGCCGGGATGACGGGCGCGCACGCCCGGCAGACGAGGAGCACCGCCAGGGCGAGGCAGGTCGTCAGCGCCGTCTCGGCGTACGTGCCGGAGTACGGCGAGGCGTCGATGCGGTTCACGTGGCTCAGCACGGCCAGGGTCGCGGCCGACGCCACGAGGACGGACGCGCCGCCGATCTCGAGCATGGGACGGCGCCTCGACCGGAGAGCCCGGACCGCGAGCGCGCCGACGAGGCCCCAGAGCACCATCGACGCCACCCGGTACGGGTGGCCGACGACGAGGAGCTCGTACCACCAGCCGGGCGACCCCAAGGACGTCAACGTCGCCCCATGGGCCCGCGTGAGGGCCGGGGTCGCTACGGCGAGGGCGATGACCAGGGCAGCGAGGGCGCCCGACGGCAGGCGGGTCAGGGCCGCCAGGATCGCCATCGCGATCCCCAGGGGGACGAGGACGATGACGACCTGGTGGTCGGGCAGATCGAGGAGGACCCCGAGCCCGATGACGAGGGCCGCGCGCACGAGGGCCCCGGCGACGTGCGGCAGCGGGCGGGTTCGCGCATCCGACTCGCGCCACGACAGCTCGGCGCCGACGCCCGCGAGCATGGCGAACAGCGCCGCCGTGAGCCATTCGGTCGCCTGGAGGGGGACTGCCACCGGTCCGCCGGGGGCGAGGTGCGCGATGAGCATCGACACGACGGCCACCGCCCGTGCGAGGTCGACGCCCCGGTCACGGGCGGCAGGTGGGAGGACCTCGATCGTCACCGGGACACGGTAGACCGGGCCGGGACCGCGGGGAGAGCGATCCACGCCGACCCGATCTGTATAGGCTTGCATCCTCATGCATGACTGCGCACCCGGTCGAGGAAGGGCCGGGCGAGGAGAGGAGGAGCTGGTGAGCCCACGCATCGCCGTCGTCGGCGCGAGCGGGTACGCCGGGGGTGAGGCGGTCCGTCTCGTCACCGCGCACCCCGACCTCGAGCTCGGCGCCGTCACCGCCGGGGGGAACGCCGGCCGTCGCCTCGGCGAGATCCACCCGCACCTGCGCGCCGTCGCCGACGTCGTCCTCGAGGAGACGACGCCCGAGGTCCTCGTCGGCCACGACGCCGTCATCCTCGCCCTCCCGCACGGCCACTCGGCCGCGCTCGCGGCAGCCCTGCCTGACGAGACCGTCGTCGTCGACTGCGGTGCCGACCACCGCCTTGCGGACGCCGCGGCCTGGGACGCCTTCTACGACACCCCGCACGCGGGGACCTGGCCCTACGGGCTGCCCGAGCTCGCCCTCGCGGACGGGGCACGGGGTCGCGACGCGCTCGCCGGTGCGACCCGGATCGCCGTCCCCGGGTGCTACCCGACGGCGGTCACCCTGGCCCTCGCGCCGGGCCTCGCGGCCGGCGTCATCGCGCCCGAGGACGTCGTCGTCGTCGCTGCGAGCGGCACCTCCGGCGCCGGCAAGGGACTCAAGCCGCACCTCCTCGGCGCGGAGGTCATGGGCGCGATGTCGCCCTACGGCGTCGGCGGGGTGCACCGCCACACCCCCGAGATCGAGCAGAGCCTCACCCGAGCGGCGGGCGCGCCCGTCACCGTGTCATTCACCCCGACCCTCGCTCCGATGAGCCGCGGGATCCTCGCGACGTGCACCGCCCGGATCGCGCCCGGCGCGGACGCCGCCGCCGTGCGCAAGGCGTGGGCCGCCGCCTACGCGGACGAACCCTTCGTCGAGCTCCTGCCGGAGGGCGCGTGGCCCCGCACGAGCGACGTCCTCGGGGCGAATCTCGCCCTCGTGCAGGTCGTCGTCGACGACCGGGTGGGCCGGGTCGTCGCGGTCGCCGCGATCGACAACCTCACCAAGGGCACGGCGGGCGCCGCCGTGCAGTGCATCAACCTCGCGCTCGGCCTCCCCGAGCGCGCGGGGCTGCCGACGATCGGAGTCGCCCCATGACCTCCTCCGGCATCACCGCGCCCGCCGGTTTCCGCGCGGCCGGCGTCGCCGCCGGCCTCAAGGCGAGCGGGTCTCCCGACGTCGCCCTCGTCGTCAACGACGGGCCTGACCGGGTCGCGGCGGTCGTCCTCACCCGCAACCGGGTCCAGGCGGCGCCGGTCCGGTGGACCCGGCAGGTCGTCGCCGACGGCCGGGTCGACGCCGTCGTCCTCAACTCGGGCGGCGCGAACGCGTGCACCGGGCCCGGCGGGTTCCAGGACACCCACCGCACCGCGGAGCACGTGGCGCAGGTGCTCGACCTCAGCGCGGGGGACGTCGCGGTGTGCTCGACGGGCCTCATCGGCGAGCGACTGCCGATGGACCGGCTCCTGGCGGGGGTGGACGCGTGCGCCGCGGCCCTGTCCGCGACCGGGGGCGCGGACGCCGCGCGGGCCATCATGACGACCGACACCGTTCCGAAGGAGGCCGTCGCCGCGGGCGACGGGTGGACCATCGGCGGCATGGCGAAGGGCGCCGGCATGCTCGCCCCCGCGCTCGCGACGATGCTCGTCGTCGTCACGACGGACGCCGTCCTCGAGGAGACCACCGCCGACGAGGCGCTGCGGGCCGCGACAGCGCTGACCTTCGACCGGGTCGACGCCGACGGGTGCATGTCGACGAACGACACGGTCATCCTGCTCGCCTCCGGGGCATCCGGCGTCACCCCCGACCCCGCGGAGTTCCGTGCGGCCCTCGTCGATGTCTGCGATGAGCTCGCCCGCGCCCTCGTCGCCGACGCGGAGGGCGCCAGCCACGAGGTCGACGTCGTCACCGTCGGCGCTGCGACCGAGGCCGATGCGCTCGAGGTCGGCCGCACCGTCGCGCGCAACGCCCTCGTCAAGACCGCTGTCTTCGGCAACGACCCGAACTGGGGCCGTGTCCTGGCTGCCGTCGGGACGACCGAGGCCGCGTTCGACCCGGACGAGGTCGACGTCACCATCAACGGTGTGACCGTCTGCCGCGCCGGCGGCGTGGGGGAGGACCGCTCACTCGTCGACCTCACCCCCCGGCGGGTCGAGATCCGGATCCACCTCCACGCCGGGGACGCCACCGCCACGATCCGCACCACAGACCTCACCCACGACTACGTCCACGAGAACTCGGCCTACTCGACATGACCAGCACACCCGCTCCCACGTCCCCGACCCAGGCCCTTCGGGGCGCCATCGACGCCGCCAACCTGCGGGTGGCCCGCAGCAAGGCGGAGACCCTCATCGAGGCGCTGCCCTGGCTCGAGGAGTTCCGCGGCGCGCTCGTCGTCGTCAAGTACGGCGGCAACGCGATGACCGACGACTCGCTCAAGGCGGCCTTCGCGCAGGACATCGCCTTCCTGAGGTACGCGGGGCTGCGCCCGGTGGTCGTCCACGGCGGCGGGCCTCAGATCGCCGCGATGCTCGGGCGGCTGGGCCTGGAGTCGGAGTTCCGTGGCGGGCTGCGGGTGACGACACCCGAGGTCATGGACGTCGTCCGGATGGTGCTCACGGGGCAGGTGCAGCGCGAGCTCGTCGGCCTGCTCAACCAGCACGGTCCGATCGCCGTCGGCCTCTCGGGGGAGGACGGCGGGCTGTTCGGCGCGGTCCGGCGGGACGTCGTCGTCGAGGGGGTGCGGCACGACGTCGGCCTCGTCGGGGACGTCGTCGAGGTCGACCCGTCCGCGGTGCAGGACCTCCTCGACGCCGGGCGGGTCCCGGTCGTCTCGACGATCGCGCCGGAGCTCTCGGTCGGCACCGGCGTCCTCAACGTCAACGCCGACACCGCAGCGGCCGCGCTCGCCGTGGCCCTGGGGGCCCGCAAGCTCGTCGTCCTCACCGACGTCGAGGGGGTCTACGCCCGCTGGCCGGACCGGGACTCGCTGCTGTCCCGGATGACCGTCGCCGATGCGAAGGATCTCCTCACCCGGGTCGACGCGGGCATGATCCCCAAGCTCGAGGCCTGCATCCGCGCGGTCGGGTCCGGGGTGCCGCAGGCGCACGTCGTCGACGGCCGGGCCGCGCACTCGATCCTCCTCGAGGTGTTCACCGACGAGGGGACGGGCACGATGATCGTTCCGGACACGACGGACGACGGCGCCGAGGAGGGGGCCGAGTGAACAGCACGGGTACCGACGCGGGTCTCGAGGCGTACGAGCAGTCGCTGCTGGGCGTCTTCGGACGGCCTGCGCTCGTCATCGACCACGGCGAGGGGTGCCACCTCGTCGACGTCGACGGGCACCGGTACCTCGACCTCATCGGCGGCATCGCCGTGAGCGCGCTGGGGCACGGGCACCCGGCCCTCACCGACGCGATCGCGCGCCAGGCGGCATCGCTCCTGCACGCCTCGAACCTCGTGACGACCCCCCAGCAGATCGAGCTCGCGCAACGGCTCCTGCGGGTCGCGGGGGCGCCCGAGGGCTCTCGCGTCTTCCTGTGCAACTCCGGCACCGAGGCGAACGAGGCTGCGATCAAGCTCGCCCGGCGCACGGGCCGGACCGGCATCGTCGCGGCCGAGGGGTCCTTCCACGGCCGCAGCACCGGCGCGCTCGCGCTCACCCACCGCCCGGCGTACCGGGAGCCGTTCGCCCCGCTCATCCCCGGTGTCACCCACGTGCCCCACGGGGACGTCGACGCACTGGCGGCCGCCGTCGGACCCGACACCGGCGCCGTCATCCTCGAGGCGATCCAGGGGGAGGCCGGCGTCATCGACCCGGGCGGCGACTACCTCGTGCAGGCCCGGCGGATCACCGCGGACGCCGGCGCGCTGCTCGTGCTCGACGAGGTCCAGACCGGCGTCGGCCGCACCGGCGACTGGTTCGCCTTCCAGTCGGCGGGGATCGTGCCCGACGCGATCACCGTCGCCAAGGGTCTCGGCGGCGGAGTGCCCGTCGGCGGGCTCGTGACGATGGGTGAGGCCGTCTCCGGCCTGCTCACCGTCGGGCAGCACGGGTCGACCTTCGGCGGGAACCCCCTCGCCTGTGCGGCGGCGATCGCCGTGCTGACGACGATCGAGGGGGACGGTCTCCTGCAGCGTGCGAGCCGCCTCGGGGACGCCGTCCGCGCACGGGTCGCCGCGCTCGGCGACGACCGCCTCGTCGAGGTCCGCGGCCGTGGGCTCCTCCTCGGCCTCGAGCTCTCCGCGCCGGTCGCCCCGGACGTCGTCACCGCCGCCCGGGCCGCCGGGTATCTGGTCAACGCGCCACGGCCGACGACGATCCGGCTCGCCCCGCCGCTCGTCGTCGACGAGGGCGACCTTCTCGGGTTCGTCGACCGCCTACCAGACCTCCTCGACGCGGTGTCCTGCCCCCACCCGACCGATCCGAGCGGAGCTGCCCGATGACGCCCCGACACCTCCTCGCCGACGACGACCTGAGCCCCGCCGAGCAGGCGCAGGTCCTCGACCTCGCGGCCCGGCTCAAGGCCGACCGGTTCGTCGAGCGCCCGCTCGAGGGCCCGCGCGGGGTCGCACTCATCTTCGACAAGCCCACCCTGCGCACCCAGCTGTCGTTCACGGCCGGCGTCGCCGAGCTCGGCGGTGCGCCCGTCCTCGTCGACGGCCGCCTCGCGGGCATCGGGGAGCGGGAGCCGATCGCCGACACCGCGTGCGTGCTCGGTCGGCAGGTGTCCGCGATCGTGTGGCGCACCCACGGTCAGGGCCGGATCGAGGAGATGGCGCGGTGGGCCGGGGTCCCGGTCGTCAACGCGCTCACGGACGACTACCACCCCTGCCAGCTGCTCGCCGACCTCCTCACGGTGCGGGAGGCCTTCGGCGACGTGGCCGGTCGCACCCTCGTCTACCTCGGTGACGGCGCGAACAACATGGCCCACTCCTACCTTCTCGCGTGCGCGACGGCGGGGATGGACGTGCGGATCGTCTCGCCCGCCTCCCACCGACCGGACCCCGGGGTGCTCGCGCGGGCCCGGGACCGGGCCGCCGAGACGGGGGGAGCCTGCACCGTCACCGACGACCTCGCTGCGGTCGACGGCGCCGACGTCGTCGTCACCGACACGTGGGTGTCGATGGGTCAGGAGTCGCAGGCGGGCGAGCGCAAGGGGGAGGCCTCGCCGTTCGTGCCCTTCCGGGTGACCGCCGACGTCATGGCGCGAGCGGCGGCGGGCGCGATCTTCCTCCACTGCCTGCCCGCCTACCGCGGCGTCGAGGTCGCGGCCGAGGTCATCGACGGGCCGGCATCACGGGTGTGGGACGAGGCCGAGAACCGGCTGCACGCGCAGAAGGCGGTGCTCACCTTCCTCCTGCGGGCGGCATCGGGGGACGGCGCGTGATCGCGCAGACCCGCGCGGCCCGACGGGCCCGGATCGTCGAGGTGCTCGGCACGCGGGCGGTGCGCTCGCAGACCGAGCTGCTGTCGCTCCTTGCGCAGGACGGCATCGAGGTGACGCAGGCGACGCTCTCGCGCGACCTCGACGAGCTCGGTGCCGAGCGGGTGCGCCACGGCGGCGGCCTCGTCTACGCGATCCCCGGGGAAGGTGGCGACCGCACCCCGCGCGCCCCCCGAGACCCCGACGAGGTCTCCGGCCAGCTCGCCCGGGCGTGCGCGGACCTGCTCGTCACGGCGACCCCGGCCGCGAACCAGGTCGTCCTGCGCACCCCGCCCGGCGCCGCGAGCTACCTCGCGCACGCCCTCGACCAGGCCCGCTGGGAGGAGATCCTCGGCACCATCGCCGGGGACGACACGATCCTCCTCGTGACGGCCGACCCGTCCGCGGCCGACGCGCTCGCGACCCGGCTCCTGCGGACCGCCGACAGCACCCAGACCACGACCGACGACACCCGGGAGAACCAGTGACGACCGAACCGACCGGCCAGCAGGACCAGGGGCGCGTCGCGCTGTGGGGCGGGCGCTTCGCCGGGGGGCCGGCCGATGCGCTCGCGGCGCTGAGCAAGAGCACCCACTTCGACTGGCGCCTCGCCCCGTACGACATCGCCGGATCCCGCGCGCACGCCCGGGTGCTCCACGCCGCGGGGATCCTCTCCGACGAGCACCTCGAGCAGATGCTCGACGGGCTCGCCCGGCTGCTCGCCGACGTCGAGAGCGGGGCGTTCGTCCCGGCCGAGGACGACGAGGACGTCCACACGGCGCTCGAGCGCGGCCTCATCGAGCGCGCCGGCGCCGACGTCGGTGGTCGGCTGCGGGCGGGCCGGTCCCGCAACGACCAGGTGGCGACCCTCTTCCGGATGTACCTGCGCGACCACGCCCGGATCGTCGCCGGGCACCTGCTCGATCTCGTCGGGGCGCTGCTCGATCAGGCCCACGCACACCGGAGCGCTGCCATGCCCGGCCGGACCCACCTCCAGCACGCGCAGCCCGTCCTCCTGGGGCACCACCTCATGGCGCACGCGTGGGCGATCGTCCGTGACGTCGAGCGGCTGCTCGACTGGGACCGGCGGACCTCGCTGGCGCCGTACGGCTCCGGTGCGCTCGCCGGCAGCTCGCTCGGGCTCGACCCCGACGCGGTCGCGGCCGACCTCGGGTTCGAGCACGGGGTCGAGAACTCGATCGACGGCACGGCGTCGCGGGACTTCGTCGCCGAGCTCGCGTTCGTCGCCGCGATGGCGGCCGTCGACGTCTCGCGTCTGTCCGAGGAGGTCATCCTCTGGGCGACGAAGGAGTTCGGGTTCGTGACGCTCGACGACGCGTACTCGACGGGGTCGAGCATCATGCCGCAGAAGAAGAACCCCGATGTCGCCGAGCTCGCTCGCGGCAAGGCGGGGCGCCTCGTCGGAGATCTCGCCGGCCTGCTGACGACGCTCAAGGGGCTGCCGCTCGCGTACAACCGTGACCTCCAGGAGGACAAGGAGCCGGTGTTCGACGCGGTCGACACCCTCGAGCTGCTCCTGCCCGCCGTCACCGGCATGGTCGCGACGCTCCGCTTCGACACCGACCGGATGGCCGCCCTCGCACCGGAGGGTTTCTCGCTCGCCACCGACGTCGCGGAGTGGCTCGTCCGGGAGGGCGTCCCGTTCCGGGTCGCCCACGAGGTCGCCGGTGCCTGCGTGCGTACGTGCGAGGAGCGCGGGATCGAGCTGTGGGACCTCTCCGACGAGGACCTGCGGGGCATCTCCGAGCACCTCACGCCGGGCGTGCGGGAGGTGCTCTCCGTCGAGGGATCGATGGCCTCGCGCGACGGGCGCGGCGGGACCGCCCCGGTGCGGGTCGCGGAGCAGGCCCAGCGCCTTGCGGCCCGCCGGGACGAGCTCGCGTCCTGGGCGGCGACGCGGATCGAGGCACGCTGACCGGGCTGCGTCCCGCCCGCCGGGACGAGCTCGCGGCAGCCGCACTCGACGTCGCGCCGCGCCTCCTGGGCGCCCACCTGCGGCACGGTGAGGTGACGATCCGGCTCACCGAGGTCGAGGCGTACGAGGGGGAGTCCGACCCCGGGTCGCACGCGTTCCGCGGCAGGACCGCGCGGACCGCATCGATGTTCGGTCCGGCCGGGCACCTCTACGTGTACTTCACCTACGGGATGCACCACTGCGCGAACGTCGTCTGCGGCCCGGAGGGACGGGCGTCGGCTGTCCTGCTCCGGGCCGGGGAGGTCGTCGAGGGGCATGAGACCGCCCGGCAGCGGCGGCCGCGCTCGAGCGCGCGGGACCTCGCCCGCGGCCCGGCGCGCTTGGCGCAGTGCCTCGGGCTCGACCTGTCGGACGACGGTCTCGACCTCTGCGCCGGTGGCTCGACCGGGGTCGACCTGCCGGCCGAGCCGCCGGGGGAGGTCCGCACCGGCCCGCGGGTCGGGGTGAGCGGGCCGGGAGGGGACGGCGAGACGTTCCCGTGGCGGTTCTGGCTCGCGGACGACCCGTACGTCTCGGCGTACCGACCCGCGGTCAGACGGCGCCGCGACGAGTGAGGGCGCGCCCCTCGCACCTCGGGTCGGCGAGGGGCATCCGACCATCCGAGGGGAGGGTCGACGTCCGGTCGAGCGGGTGAGGCGTGGCAGGCTTGCCGGGCGGCATCCGCCGCGAGAGACGGGAGGCAGACGGTGAGCAGCATCCTCGACGAGCTCCGCTGGCGCGGGGCGATCGCACAGTCGACGGACGAGGAGGCGCTGCGCGCGGCGTTCGAGGCCGGCCCGGTCACCGTCTACTGCGGGTTCGACCCGACGGCGCCCTCGCTGCACTTCGGGAACTTCGTCCAGCTCGTCGCGCTCCGGCGGATGCAGCGGGCGGGCCACCGGGTCATCTGTCTCGTCGGCGGGTCCACAGGTCTCATCGGTGACCCCAAGCCGACGAGCGAGCGCGTGCTGAGGACGAAGGAGCAGACGGCGGAGAACGTCGCCCGGATCAAGGACCTCGTGCGGCCGTTCCTCGACTTCGACGGGGACAACCCCGCCCTGCTCGTGGACAACCTCGACTGGACCGCCCCGATGTCCGCGCTCGACTTCCTCCGTGACATCGGCAAGCACTTCCGCGTGAACCAGATGCTCCGCAAGGACGCGGTGGCGGCACGGCTCGAGAGCCAGGAGGGGATCTCCTACACGGAGTTCAGCTACCAGATCCTCCAGGCGCTCGACTACCTGCACCTGTACCGCGCGCACGGCTGCACCCTGCAGATCGGCGGGTCGGACCAGTGGGGCAACCTCACCGCCGGCGTCGACCTCGTCCACCGGGTCGAGGGCGCGACCGTGCACGCGATGACCTCGCCCCTGCTGACGGACGCGAACGGGGTCAAGTACGGCAAGAGCGAGGGCAACGCGATCTGGCTGTCGGCGGAGCTGACGAGCCCGTACGCCTTCCACCAGTACTTCCTCAACGTCGACGACGCGACGGTCGGGACGCTCCTGCGGATCTTCAGCGACCGGTCTCGCGAGGAGATCGAGGACCTCGAGCGCCAGGTGCGCGAGGAGCCGTTCCGCCGGGGGGCGCAGCGCGCCCTCGCCGACGACGTGACGGCGCTGGTCCACGGCGAGCCGGCGACCGCAGCTGCGCGCGACGCGGCGTCCGCCCTCTTCGGGAAGGGCGACATCACCTCGCTCGACGCCGCGACGCTGCGGGATGCGACGGGCGAGCTCCCGGGCGCGGACCTCGCTCCGGGGACGACGCTGCTCGACGCCCTCGTCGCCTGCGGGCTCGTGGACTCCCGCAAGTCGGCCAAGCGAGCCGTCGACGAGGGCGGCGTCTCGGTCAACGGCACGCGGGTGGACGACCCGGCTCGCGTCCTCCGGGAGGAGGACTACCTGCACGGCCAGGTGGCTCTCCTGCGGCGCGGCAAGAAGGCAATGGGCGTGGCTCGCCACCCGTGAGTCGCCGAATCCCGTTGTGCCGCAGGCGAGCCCGCCCGCTGCGACGTGCCGCGCGCGCTTCGGCGGGTCCCGATTTGCGCGATCGCCAGACCGTGCTCTACTGTTCTCCGAGTCAGCCCGCGAGGGAGGAACGGACACCACAGCGGTGGCTCTGCGAGTCACACGAAGTAGGCCGGTCCCAGGGCAGACCGGACGAGCTCGGAGCGGTTCACACCGAACAGAGTGAGTTTGGACAGCAGCCGAAAGGCTGCTACGGTACGGCCCGCCGCAGAGATCCAAGCGCGATCACACCGACTGCTCGTAGAGCAGATCACGGAGTTGACGCCCAAGCATGGAAGCGGTAAGTTGGAATGGTTGCCCCAAAGCAAGGCTCACTGAGCCGAGCAGAGGTGCGCGTCCGAACCTTGAGAACTCAACAGCGTGTCAAAAATCGATGCCAATAACCTCGTCACGAGGCCGGCCGAGACGCTCCACCAGGAGCGAGGACGTCGACGTCGTACGAAAATCCTTTGGTTGACAACGATCATCTAGCAATAGCTAGTTGTTCTTGCTCAGTCAGTGAAACAACCCTTCGAGGGTACGGATTTCTCATGACTTGGTCATGAGAGTCAAACATCAACGGAGAGTTTGATCCTGGCTCAGGACGAACGCTGGCGGCGTGCTTAACACATGCAAGTCGAACGGTGAACTCGGAGCTTGCTCCGAGGGATCAGTGGCGAACGGGTGAGTAACACGTGAGTAACCTACCCCTGACTCTGGAATAAGCGCTGGAAACGGCGTCTAATACCGGATACGAGACGAAGAGGCATCTCTATCGTCTGGAAAGTTTTTCGGTCTGGGATGGACTCGCGGCCTATCAGCTTGTTGGTGAGGTAACGGCTCACCAAGGCAACGACGGGTAGCCGGCCTGAGAGGGCGACCGGCCACACTGGGACTGAGACACGGC
>ERZ501047.348-NODE-348-length-15939-cov-3.752833_pt1 | contig 15939 bp, 10 predicted proteins | sample MGYA00510868_ERZ501047 | MGnify/ENA primary metagenome ERZ501047 (study PRJEB25958, sample SAMN03398593) | human skin metagenome | study: EMG produced TPA metagenomics assembly of the Human Skin Microbiome Metagenome (human skin metagenome) data set. | reverse complement strand
CGACGCTCTCGCCGAGCAGGAAGCGCTCCACAATGTCCTGGAACATGCGCGGATTCTCCGCCTGGCACCAGTGGCCCGTCGGCATCGTCGCCAGCTGCATGCGTGGGAAAAAGGACCGGCAGATCGGTAGGTTCTTGTGGTTCAGGTACCTGTGTCAGTCACGCCCCCGCTTTCCACACACTTGCTGCGCTCGCCCTTGACAAACAGGGTAGGGCCATTCCATAGGCGCTCTGGAGCGGAATGCTCATCGACGGGAGGGGCATAGGGAAACTCACCAATCTCCTGGAGCGCGTGCATAATCTTTTCCACGGGTATGCGGAACTGCATTGTTTCTCCTTGGCGCTCGAGGTTCGTGAGCAGGAACTGGCGCACAGACAGATTCGGCTCGATTTCTTTCAGCATCTTGTCTGCTTCACTGCGTGATTGTACCTGCTCCTTGTTGATCTCCACCATGCATCTAGCATACCGCATAAATTCAGGCGAAATGGGACCGGCAGCTGGCGTCATGTCGACACTAATAAGGTGCGAGAGGGCATGACTTGGTAGCCTTGGGTTCAATGCCATAGTTTGTGCAACTTTTCCTCCCATGGAGTGACCGATCAGCGTCACATTCGAGAGCTGTTTATCCGAGAAGAACTTTTCAATGTCACCGGCCATGTCGAGGTAGGTCATCGTGTCTGCATGAGGCGAGGAGCCGTGATTTCTCATATCCAGTGTGTATATAGGCAAAGCGAATTCTTTTACCATGGCCTTGGCAAGCGAACGCCAGTTTTGTTTCGATCCATAGAGACCATGACAGATCACAAGTGCACTGGTCTTTTGGAACATGGGCCTATCAGATGGGGATGGCTCAAATACTTCGTGAGCAAGCTCTAGTGGCTTGCAAGTCGTTCTTGACGTGCTGAATGCACGAGATGCAGTGGATGCAAGAAAGCGATGCTGCGTCACACGAAACATGGTGGCACAGCGGATCCTCGCTCAATGTGTTCGGTCTATGTGGAGAAGTCAGGGTATGGGTACCGAGACTTGATGTGTCCGTAGCTGCGCGTCTATGGAGCTTACCAAGGCGGATCCTCACCAGTGCACTGGCGACACCAGGTGTAGTGCTCGGCATCTTTCACAGTGCACCCCTGGAAACCAAAGAGCCGGAAGCAGTCAAAGTACGACTTGACACATTTGTAGCAGATGTCATCGTCCCTCTTGACGTGATCTCGGCGACGAATCATGCCGTGCGGGTCACTTGCGAGAACAAGGGAGAACAGGGCCAATAGGGCGAATAGGTTCAAAAGCCACTTCATAGTAGATACAGAGGTGACGCGGCTCCATCTCTGTGGGCCTGATCGTGTCTGTGCGTGTACGTTCGGCCGAGTGCACGAGGAGAAGCGCGGCGTGCCCTGTACTGTCCTGCGCGGCCGGCAAAACGGATTTGGTCTAGGCGAAAAAGGCACCACTTTTGCCTAGTGCGCCAAGGCTGTCCCGCCTATGAACGCGCACGATCCATGGCTGCCGCATGCCATGCCGAAAAATGCGCTCGCAGATCCGTTGTACCAGTATGCTGGACCAAGCCAGGCCAGCGACTCGGCATCGATTCTTTCTGGCACGGGTTCTACAGGGTATGCGGAGTCTGTCCCAGCGCGTGTAGCGACTAGTGCACCGCCTTCCCGGAGATCTACGCGCTCGAATGGAGCGCTCAAGACTGTACATTCGTACACAGGAGCGAATGACACGCTTTTTGTACAGCTGCACACCCCACCACAGACGTCGCCTACTTATATGGGGGGTTCCAAGGAAAGAGAGAGCGGCGCGATTCATGGTCGCCTGATTCTGCATTGTACGGACAAGTCAAGGGTAGCGCAGGTGCGCATGAAGCTCAAGTGCGTCGTATCTATCCTGGCGCCGCGGGCTTCACAGGCTACCAGCGGCACTGCGCCCAATTTTTCTGGGCTCACGCCTTCGACGGCATCGACGTCGTCACGCGAGCAAATGCTGGTGCAGATTGACTACAGCTTTAATCCCAACGAGGCAAAGTACTGTGCTGCTAAAGGAGCTGCGGTAAGCAAAAATACGACAGGACGGCTGGACCGCCGAGGATACTATGAATGGGAATTCCACTTGGATACGCCTGAAAAAGGACCAGGGAAAAGCACTCTGGCAAATGGCTTTCCTGGCGTGGGCACGTATTATCCATCGAGTTATGTGCTTGAAAGTGATCCGAACAAAAATGGAAAGCGCGAAGAATGGGCCAGCGTGAAATGGTATCTCAAGTTTACGCTCGAACGGCCGGGCCTGTTTCGTTCTAATGACCGAGTCCTCATTCCCTTTATCTATCTTCCACCACCGCCCGATAATGCTAGCTCGCTTTTGATTCGGCGACAGGCTCTCTCTACACAAACGCAAAATTTACTCAGTACGATGTCTGGATCCGCGATCCTAAAAAAAAGCCTCTCTGAGCCGGTCTCTACTTGGAAGACGTTTTACTTCACGCTGTCGTCGGCTTCGCTGGGGCAACCTGTCAAGCGGTCCTTGGTCGACAAAATGTTTGGCACAAAAAAGCCCAGAGAAGAACGCTGGGGTATTTCATTGCCTGGCAAACCAATTCCCGCTTTCCCATTACGTTGTATTGTGCCATTTGTTCTTACGCTCGTGCATAGTGCAGGCGTTCCATTGGTCGTGCACCCAGCTGTTTCGCTCATTCAGACGGTCCAACTGCGCGGTCGATCCAATGCTACACACACAAAACATATTGCCTTGGCCAAGGTGATGCCTTCTTCGCTGAACAAGTCAGGCATGCAACAATGGTTTGGATGGGTTCAGTTCCCCAAATGGTGCAGCCCCAGCTTTGAAACTTCGATTTTAGGCTTGGAATATTTTTTACAGGTCAAGCCACTCAATACACCTGAGGCGCATGTACTCCAGACCATCGCACTCGGTCTGTATTGTATGCCACCTCGACTTGCACAGCAGTTGAACACGGCTTCTGTCAATCGTCAGGCGCTGCAACAAGTGGCTCGAAGACAAATTTCCAACGCAAGTGCCCTTCGGCCTGATGTGCCACTTCGCAGAGTTCCACCGCCTTTACCTCCTACGGCGACCTCTATACCAGTGCCTGTACAGGATGTGCAATATGACGATCCACGACAGGCTGGTATGGCTGGCATCGGACGAGCGCATCTGCAGCCACCTGTGCCAGCGGAATCAGCTTCTGACACTGACTTCCAGCCGACTCAGACTGCACATGAAATTCCTCACGTCGAAGCCGAGAGCACAGGCGGCCAAGTTGATGAGGCACCCGTGACTGAAGAGGAATCAATTACGAGTCAAATTCTTGCTGATCATATCGCGGACGAAGATGGTTTGGTGCACGACGCAGGACCACTCACGCAAGAGCAGGAAGCCGCATGGACCATGGATATTCTCGCTAATGCTATGAACGAAGATGATGTGACCGCAGGCTTTGATTTACCGCCATCATACTTTGAGGCGACGGGTATCATTGATAATGAGGAGTCGTAGTGAAGTTGCACGTGATCATGAAACAAAAAGCGAAAAAATTCCCATAGCAGCTTCTCTTGCGCACTGTGTGTCGTGGAGCCAAGGCCTTGGGCCAAGGTCTGGAGCACAGCGCGCGACGTCCATTAACAGGGATCTCTAGTCCAAAGGCCACTGGTACTCGCCCTGATGCTAGTTTCTAGTCCTGCGAGTGGGAAGGTCCGCGTGCGCCTCGTTGCTCTTTCTCGTTGTGAGAGACAATTAGCGGACCAGTGGTCAGCGTGGATGTATGCATAGTAGCGCCAGCCATGGTGGTATGCAAGAATTTTAGTGTTCCCTCTACAGCTCTTGCTGGGCGAGTGGCGTAAAGCCCTGAGGTTGGCCCATACCAGAAACGACTCTTGCGCAGTAGGCCTTCGCGGCGCTTTCCCCGGGATGTGTCCCGCTCGGAGACACGTGTAGGTATCGCCGGCGGAGATTGGAAAAGGGTCTACTCGATGAGGACGCCAAGAGTCTTGCATACTCAAGCTACGTGCATACTAGCCCTACGATGACGCTGGCACGGTGATTGAAACTTGTGGGTTTTCCTGCATGTTGGAGCAGCGAGGTCGCTTACTACAAGCTTGAGTGCAATCAGTGGCGCCTCTTTGACAGAGTTAACTCGACGCGAGACTACTCTTGGAGTAGGGATCCCTTTCTTGGATGGTTCGCTCATAGTATGTACATAATTTGTTGTGCTTATGTCGCGCGGATGTCTTCGACGGTTGCGTGGTCAGGCAATACTGTCGTGACTTGTCGTGCTTCCTTTGGCACGAATCGCCTTGATGGCGTGCTCACTGTATTTTTGGGTGGAGAATGCCATTTCGTGCTCCATGATGAAAGTCTACGCCATTTCCAGAACCCTAAGCCCATGTGGCGCTGCTTCCCGAGCTCGGCGAAAGATGAGCTATAAAGGCGAGGGATGAAGCCCGCTACTTTTCAGAATCAAGCAAACATGGCATCTATCACACCAGCGACATCGACCATGCTCGAGACGCGCCGTCGCGTGGATGGAGTAACGACCGTCAAGGCTGACTTGATTCAGCCAGGCGCATCAGCCATTGCACCCAAGGAGCCTCTTCGAGTTTCTGGGCTGCTCGATCGCCTGTACGAGTTCGATGAGCTCACGCCGGCTCTGGGACGCACGTATCCAACGCTCCAGCTCCGCGACTTGTTGCACCACGAAAAGGCGGACGAACTGATCCGTGACTTGGCTATTGTAATCTCCCGCCGGGGCGTGGTATTTTTCAAAAACCAGGACTTGTCACCCCATGAGCAGAAGTTCGTCACGGACCGCTTGGGCCATGTCACTGGCAAACCCGCGAGTTCAGGACTGCACATTCACCCTGTGTACAATGCCGAGCGGCAAGGCAAAGATCAAGTCGTGGATGAGAACGGCACACAGAACAAAGATAATGAAATCAGTGTGATTTCAAGCAATCTGCATCGCTCGCTGGATGTTGCGCCCCGCTCCAGTGCGGACGAGTGGCACAGTGACATTGCTTTTGAGCCTGTGCCTGCTGACTACACATCGCTGAAGGTGCATACGATGCCACATACTGGCGGCGACACATTGTGGGCGAGTGGCTACGAGGTGTATGACCTACTTTCTCCGCCTTTCCGCGCGATGTTTGAAAAGCTAGAAGGCTTTTACTATCCGCCAGAGTTTACTATGTCTGCTGCGCGCCACAATTACCAGTTGTACGCTGGACCACGCGGGGCGGCAGAGAACGTGGGCACGCATCTTACGGCGAGGCACCCACTCATTCGCACGAATCCCGTCACAGGCTGGAAGTCGGTGTTCGGCATCGGCCACCATTTCCACCACATTGTGGGCGTGAGCGCGGACGAGAGCGATATGCTTAAGCGCTATATCCGTGATCTGGTGACACAAAACCACACAACTCAGCTGCGATACCGTTGGGGCAAGAACGACCTGGCGATATGGGATAATCGATCCACATACCATGCTGCGACGCCCGACTACTTTGAGCTTGGACCGCGCTCTGGAGTGCGTGCTGTCTCGTGTGGTGAGCTCCCTTACTTTGATCCAAACAGCCGGTCGCGACGTGAAGAGCTGCAGGGCAAGCTGATCTAGGTTACATGGTAGTATACATTGGTTTTGATTTTCAGCAGGCATCCTAGCTTTGAAAAAAGGGCAAGGTGTTTTGATTTTGCGACTCAGCAGAACGGCTTGATGCCAGCATTGCCCTGTCGCTGCGAGCCTGTCTGGCACAAAGACGTCTCTTGCACATTCTTGCGCCTAGGCAGTTTTGATGCCGACAGGACATTGATGCGGTTATTGTATCGCAGCAAAAATGGCTCAAAATTCCTCGTGGGTACATGGCTAATCAAGTCATCCCGAGAAATGTCTTTGAACACATAGCGCTAGAGAGATTGACAAACACCCTTCAGACTTGGTTCGCAAGACTTGTCTCACCATGGCCATGAGAACTGAGGTAGATCACACCACCAAGTCTTGATATTCAGCGTGAGAGTGCCAAGACTTGGAAGTGTTTGTGCATTTGCCCTCAGACGCGCTTGTGATTCGGCATGCATTTTGCTGTTGCGTCAATGATCCGGCTCCCAATAGACAATAGATCTTGAACTGATGCTGCAGTCCATGTAGTAGCATACGCAATGATCTTGCTGTACATTTTATTTGAGTATGAGCGCGGTGGAAGGAAGACGGCGAGATTGGCGTCGCTAGATTCGCTTAAGTTCCCGTTCCAACTCATCGCAGCACATCGGGTTGAATTTGCAGGGCAAGTCTTGGGGCGATGCATTATGTACTGACGTATGTCAACTGATCGTGTACATATTCACGGAAAACGAATTCTTAGATGAGGCCTTGGGTCCGAGCCTTGACATGCACGTCCACTTAATGGTTCGCATGTTGCTCTCTGAGTAGCCATTGGGCCTATGTGGACATCCGCATCAGTGCAACGAATCGAGTAGAGCTTGGTACATATCTGTTCGATTATAAAGAGCCAAGATAGGTGGCCTCTTTTTCCTAAGAACAATCCTGTTTGGATAAGTTCTAACGTATTGCGCCAAATGAAAGGCAAAAACCTCTATGAAATAGTGGAAACGCTTCCACTTTCCCCACGATAATTCAAATTGTCATTCAATATCACTCTAAAACCTTAACATGATCCGGAAAAGGCAAAACGTGACCGCACTCTGGGGATATAACAGAAATGAGTGGTGAATTTATGAACCCTGTAGACATTGACAGGACTAGTTAGATCCTGGCCCTAAGGCTCGCCATCTATACATGACCCAACTCATAGTCATTCAGTCTACCCATTTCCAGACCTAGTTGCTCTTCCGCTTGCCAACCTTGATCTTAAAGGGCCTGTCAAAGTCAACGGCAAATGTGATGTGGCGGAGGAACGACTGGCCCAACACGAAGCCGTGGGGTTCAAACATAAGAGAGCCTTGTACGCCAATCTTGACGGAGCCAACAATGGGCAGGAGGCACTTGCCGTGATACTTATTGCCTGTAATATCTTCTTCAGGAATCTCCACGTCTAAGAGGCCCAGGACTTCAGAGAACTTGAGCTTCGGCGGGTTCTTGCAGTCAACCAGGCCGATAATATTACCACCATTGTCCACCTCCTTAACTTCAGCACCGATTTCGCTAAAAATCCTTCTAGCATTGAGAGCTGTGGTGATAATACCATGAGTGCCCGTATCAAAATGAAAGACCACAGGTACACCACCGTTGAACCTGCCCTTCATACCAGCGTGGTTCTGAGTAATGCCCGCGTTGACGACTTCCTTGAGGCCGCCTTCAGCCAGGGATTCATCATGCTCTCCGATAACGAGCTTTCCGCCGTCACCGATGGTCATTTGCCACTTGCGATTGTCAATCACGCGTTGATCCCTTAGGTTGGAAATAAGATCAGCCTTTTTCGGCAGAGTCTTGTACCAAAAATTCTGGGCGAGACCAGGATACAACAGGCCCAAGATACCGCCAATCTTGTCGTCCATCACAACGCTGTAGTACTTCTTACTTAGCATACCGATAGGGAACGACTTGGCTGTCAAATCTCCCACCGAGAAGTCATCCAGGATCAAAGGACCATTGGCCTTTCCGCCACTTAAGTATGAAACCGTGAACACCCCAAGCGGTTCGGAAGCCGAGCTCGACTCATTGGGCTGGTAAAACGAATCTTTCACGATCGTAGAAGGACTGCCAATGTCCACAATGATCGGCACCTTTTTCTTCTCTGAACCAATCTTCACATCAATAACAACATCACCAAGCGTATCCTCGACAGAGGCCGAGCCGCTATCACCGCGCTTCTGCAATGTGGCGTCGCTTTCATTAAGAAGAGCTTGACGCGACACCCACCTATTAACATCGTTCAACAAGGCATCGGCGCGCTTATCTGTTGGAATGTCGGTCAGCGACTTGCCAGCGAGGCCGAGATCCAGCTTTAATGCCGAGGCACCAGCGATCGTGACGAGCACTCCGGCCAGAATGTTTTGCGAAAGCTTCATCAAGGCGATTTCGACAAGTCTTCTGTCCGTTCCCTTGGCCTTTTATGCGACTGGCTCCTTTGCACGGTTCCACATATCGAACCATCAGCTTCGCACGAGATTGGTCAGATTGACAGAGTCGCGAACGAGTTAAAATTTTCTGTCCCCTTATTTAATTTAAGCTCCATAATTAAAACGAGTTTGAAGGGATCTCTGGACGTGAGCCACGTGAATTCGTATCGGAGTTTTCGGTCTTGCGTGCGATGCAATTCGGAACCGACGTTAAGTACGCATAATATCGAGTCAAGAGCGCTACCAGAAATATTCGCTCGCCTGCTGAGGCACGAAGGTACGGCATTGAGCCTAGTTCAAGGAAGATCGGGTTGTGGCTTAGCTTTGGTGCATCTATCAGGACATTCTTAGACTGCGGGGCAAACTTGATGTAGGTTTGTGTAAACTGGAGTATTTGCCGTGCTGGGCATACATTGTGCACGAGGAGTGAGGCATTCGCTCAATCCGCTAAATACGTACGATGATCTAACAAGAACTTGATGAGAAGCCACAGGCTATGTTACGCAACAATATGTGACACACGAAGAACGAACTGTGTCTAGGTATTTGATGGATTCGATGTCGTTGCTTAAACCTCGCGTTCATGCATGAATATTCGTATTAAAACGGCGAGTGAAGGCATTCAGGATAATGAAGGGAATACTTTGAATTTGGAGTATGCTTAGAGCTACTCATGATGTACCGTGCATTGACGCCAATAGCAAGCTTAAAGTCTTGGGGGATAAGTGAGACACCTTCACCGTCATGCAACCTTATGTGCTGGACGAAATGAATGACAACAGCGCCTTTTGAGTTGGAGTGCAACTCGCGCCAGACATGCTTCACAGGCATCATCTGCTACTCTAGATTGTACTGGAACCCGCGATACATTGAGCGTGATACATCGTAAAAATGATGCCTGTCGCGATGGACTCGAACGAAAAATAAATACGTGAACAAGAGGTGCCCAGAGGCTTGCTCCTTGGAGTGTCTGGGCACTTACAACGAAAGCAGTATGAACCACAGTACTGCATGAATAGTCGCGAGTGTAGGGCCTCTTACGCAGCTCAAGATGTACGAAATCTTTCGCGTCTCGAATTTGCAAAAAGGTATCTTGATGATGATCGAGTATGTCTCGCTCGATGATTGACGCTCCAGTTTCGCGGTTTCTTTTGACGAAGTGCTCAAGATACTGCTTGTTTGACTGACAAGCGCTTGGCTTACATTCTAGCTGCCTTTGCTTAGGGTAACTTCCTTTAATGTCCGTATAACGTATGTAGGCACTAGGAAATGCTGAGTGAGGAGCAGGGTGCGCTGAAACAAAGAGGCCATTCTGAATTAACATGGGTAGAACGAGACTGACGACATAAACTAGACCCTGAAAGCCGTTGCAAGACCAGAAAAATGTCATGGAGCATCACTCCAGCATTCCTACACATGGCATACTGTCGAAGTGGACATTGTATCACACTCCTGCTAAAGTACAGGACATTTGCGCTAATCATAGCAGCCCAAATATACAAACTGACAAACGGGGATACATGCTTTAACAGGCGTTGAACCCTGTCCGGCTTGCTGTGCGTGCACTGGTGAGCTGCATTTTTGCAAGCGCGAGAGCGCTGATAGGCTTGATACAATGAACTGGGGCAGTAACCCTAGTAGCTGTGGTACACGTGCAAAAGGTGACCAATCAAAAAGCAAACTTCGTAAATGAAACATTTTTCTCAAGCTTCATGGCTGAGGTCATGAAGCGTTAAATAGAAGTGACTGGCAAGGGGTTGCGTATCAGCATTTTTGTCGTCATGTTCAAGTCTTTCCTGGTTCTTACTGCTGCCGCCGCTTCGCTCGTTGCTGCCTCGGACCGTGTGTCTGTCAAGGGCTACACTGCTGACGCCAAGGGCTCCCTGGACTGCAAGTTCGGCAGCGGCGACATCCTAAAGAAGTGCGGCACCTGTGCCCAGAGCATCACCGAGTGCGCTACCTCGAACCCCAACAAAACAGAGGAAATCTGCGTTAGTGAGATTGCCTCGTTCGCTGGCGACTGTGGCGGCTGCGCTGTTGACATCCTCGAGTGCCTTTAAATGCCAAGATGCACATCGCATAACTGTGACTATGGTGCTGCCTGATAGTGGACCCCTTCGTAGTAGCCAGATTTATTAATTTACCTATGCATTTTTTCGTCACCTTCAAACAGATGGATTGCATGGGCGTCTGGACATCGCAAAATGTGGTGAGTACTGTTGGTGGTCTGGGTGCTAAATACCGAATGCATGTTCAAAGGGGAATGCAACATTGTTTAGTGACCTGAGATCCACATTTCCGTTTTCGCATCAGATCTCAAGTATGAAGAGAATCGGCGAGCAGAATTCGATGGCGCCGGTTGCACAAACGAGCAGAGAAACAGATAATTCACCAATTACATTGAGAAGCATCCAGTCTTTCGCATTGGAGAAACACGTTGCTATTGCACAACTTGTCAATCGCTCCTATTTTATTTTGTAAAGAGGGGGGGATCAAATCGGTTAATTCCATTTAACAAGATATAAACGATTTTTCAAGCCTATCCTGACGAAAAGAATTACGTGTCGGATCTATGGTCCCTTAGCGTTTTAGCCAGATCATGGTGCCAAGTCACGATACGGTCAAATGGCTAGAAAAAGGATGCAGAGAAAGAGCAAGCTGCACAGGGTGAAGAGAAAATTTCGCTCGGATATTCCATATCAAGCGGGCCTCCATTATAAAATTGCCCCTGACGGAAGATTATCACGATCAAGGTGGAAAAACTCACTCACACTTGCGAAGGATCGCTGGAAATATCAGGGGGGAAACTACAAGGTCTCAATTAACGCCCTAAACAATAAGCAAGAGCTCTAGCATTATAATACTCACTCACTTGACTCAAATTTTTTCTACCATGAATTTTGGCCTGGTTTGGCCTGATTATTTTGGAAGGCGGTGGGCACATATCACTTATCATACGAACAAGCATCACAGTTATCTGGACATATGGTAAGACTCATCAGTTTGTACTATTAGCCTGGTGCGGTATAGTAGCACATTTTTGGGATCAACTTCACATTGCCTTCATGTCGCTTAACAAATTGAAAAACAACTTCGTGTCTTTTTCAAGGTGATATGTACAAATGGCCTGTATCGTTTTCTCGCTCTAACCTGTTGTGAGCCATCTTTGGTCCGAACATGGCAGTGCGTTCTTGTATGCAATTAGATGGTTTCGTCACATTTGAAAGGTCCAGTGACATGCACGACTGGGACTATACGCGTTTAGTCTAATTCGTGCTAAAACATATTCGTGTGTGAATGCAGTGATACTCTGAGGGGCGAAAAACGGTCTGATCGCATTGCTAGGGCTTATATCAGGCGACTAGGAGTTTTTTACATGCACATTGTTTCAATGCCTTGGTCTTGTCTGGAGTGACGCACAAAGCAAAGAGGCTTTGAACTGATCGAGGTCCAAAAACTTGTCAGCAGAATCAATCTTCATAATACAGGAGACTATTTTATATGACGCGACGCTGCATGGCTCTAAGGCTTTGAAAAATGCAATGCTCGCCTTTTCATGGGCTAGACATGGTTTATTAGTGATGCCCGTGCTGTATTGGAATGAAATGAGCCTACAGCAGTGTCAAAATCTCTTCCCTGGTGCATGAAATCAATTCCATTCACGGAACGAGTTGGCTTCTCGCTCGATCTATGCCTCCCTGTGCACAAGCTCGTATTCTAAAGGTTTTGATCAAGCTTAACATGCATCTTGAGTTTTGCTGAGACAACTCAAAGTGAAAACCCTTTTTAACCACATCTACCGTTTCGCTAGGATGGCTCTGAATGTTCCCAGCATTCTACGGTCAGACCGACGACTAAATGTAGAGTTTGGGTCAAAGCGGTGAGAAGTGCTGCGATGCCTTTTTATGGCTTGGACATGCAGTTAGAGCGAAAAACCTGTCATAAGGCCGCAGATTATGTCCATTAAAACGACTTGGACAACATAATTCACTCAAGAAAGATACGAAGCCACCAATCTGAACCCTCGTTCAAGTATTGACGTGCCTAGTATATCGCGTTATTACCTCATTTTCATTACTACATGACATCACTGCACGTCTTGTGGGTCCGTATTTGACATTGACATTTTGCGGACATAATGACGACTGAGAAAAATCATGGACCTATCCTTATATCACATTTGTTTAGCTCTGAAGCAAAAGCACCTTTAGTTACTCTTCTGCTTGCCGATCCAAACTTTCATGGGCGAGTCGAAATCAGCAGCAAACGTGACATGACGCAAGTACGCCTCACCAACAACAAAGGCGTTGGGCATATGCCTGAGCGAGCCATTCGTGCCGACCTTCTCAGAACCTGAAATCGGCAAGATACACTTGCCATCACCAGCTTCCTTGCTAGTAATATCTTCCTTGGGAATCTCGATTTCCAAGTCGCCCTCAGTAGCCGAGAACTTGAGAGTCGGAGGGTTCTTGCAGTCGACAAGACCAATCACGTTACCGCTGTCTACTTCCTTCGACTCCGCACCAACATCGTTGAAAATCTTCTTGGCGTTGTCAGCAGTGGTGATGATACCATGAGAGCCAGTGTCAAAGAAGAAGATCACTTGGGGGCCGTCGTTGAACTTGCCCTTAATACCAACGTGATTCTGCGACATGCCCGAGTTGGTCATTTCTTGAAAACCACCCTCAGCAAGAGAGTCATCGTGGTCTCCAATGATGAGCTTTCCACCCTTGCCGATTGACATTTGCCACTTGCGGTTGTCAATCGCTCCTTGGTATTTAAGGTTGGAAATCAGGTCAACCTCTTGAGGTTGCCCGTTGTACCATTGATTTTCGGCAAGACCGGGGTACATGATAGCCAAGAGTCCTCCAATCTTTTCATTCATCACCACACCGTAGTATTTCTTCGTCAAAATACCAATAGGGAATGACTTGGCCGTCAAGTCACCAAAGTAGAAGTCGTCCGCGACGACAGGACCCTTTGCACCCTGTCCACTTAAGTAGCCGACCATGAACAGAGCGAGGGGATCCGATGCAGTGCTTGACTTGTTCGAGTTGTAAAAGTCATCCTTCACCAGCGTAGATGGGCTGCCAGTGTCCACGAGCATAGGCACCTCGCTCTTTTCCGAACCAATCTTCACATTGACAACAACGTTTCCAATCGAGTCCTGGACAGAGGATTCACCAGATCCACCACGCTTTTTCAATGCCATTTCATTCTTGGAGAGAAGGCCTCGACGCATTTCCCATGCGTCCAGGTGGTTGAGGAGGGCATCGACCCTCTTTTCCTTAGGAATGTCTGACAATGACTCGCCCGCGTAGCCGAGATCAAACTCGAGGGACGACACACCAGCGATAGTCGCGATAACACCGATGAGTACACTGATAGAAAGCTTCATTTTCGAGTCAGGTATCCGATTGATGTGCTCCCTGGTCTTTTAAAAGGTTCATTTTTAATGGGACTCATGGCGTGACAAGTTTGTCTGCTTGTCCTGTTCTTCTCGTCCTGGTCGAATTAGACAGCAGTTAGACCAATCACATGCGCTTGAGCTTCTAGAACTCAGCCGAGTTTGCGCGAGTCCTGCTCGAAAAAAAAAACTGTCGCACTCCATTGGCCCAATGGGCACATTGACAAACGAGTTCGGCTCCACAAAATTTTGATAAGATCGAACTTTTTACGGCCATCTCATGCACTTCACGTGACATACGAGGGCCATGCAGCCTCGGACGAAATTCTAATGGCGGCCTGACACATGACGTAAGCTTGGCGCCAAAGAACCTCGTGGACTCGGCATTCCCTTAGCACAGGGTTGTGGAGTGCCATACGACATTCGAAATCAAGAGCGAACATGCAAGGACCTGTTCGTGAGGCACTTGTACAATATATCAAAAGCAAATAGTATAAACGCAATCCATTATCGTATTGTGAAGAATTCCTTATCAAGAGTACGATTGTATTCTGCGCAGACACGAACATCGATCTCATTTTTTTCTTTATCAAAAGTGCTTAACGGCCCTTTTATACTTATAAATGCATTTGAAGAATCGGTACAAAGCGCAAAGACACGCCTGAATATATTGTCGTTTGTTTTACGTTTAAACATGAGTCGTTCAAGTCGTTCTTGAGCTGAAATCTTGAAGATGTTGGGTCCATAACGAAAAACAAAAAAGTGATAAACTGATGTCTGCAATGGGAATAAGTGTCCTTAACAAATCGCAAACCCTGCAGCTTACCATGATACCGATCAGGCCGCTTGTTAGGAGGTTGCGCCCATTCTATTTCATCGTGCGCCTATTTATGCTTCAAAATAAAAGCCTTTTTGCCGTTGACTAAAGCGTATGGAACACTCGAATGTTTCAACAGACTGCATCAACGACCTTTTTCAATATTGAGCCATGAGTGATTGAGTCACAACCAGTAGAAAGAAAGAAAATAGGAATGCATGGGCGTATTTGCTACGTTCGCTGGCCGCCGCGGAGGTACGCTTTCCAATTCAAGAGCCTCAAGATGCAAACAGCCACTGGTACGATTATTATTAACGAGATGATGTACGATAGCAGCACGCAACTCGGACGTGCCCGAAGCATTTTGGAAGATTTTTCTCTATACTGACACAATCTTATGTGAAATGACTCCAGCGCTTCTCATCAAGATTGTGATATTTATGCAGCCCATTGAAATGTTGTTTCAAGTCTCACAACCGTATTTACATGTAATTGAATCATATCATGACTCGCCTTCTCAAGTGCACAAATATATCGTCTCGCCTAAACGCATGAGGCAACATATCAGACAAAAGGTTTGTTGCATCATGCGCCATTATGGCTCAGAAGTGAGTTGACAAGAGCTTAAATGGACTCTGGACCAAATACGGCCGGCTCAAATGGACTGGTTCAAGGCATGTATGATACAATTTTCTTCGTTAATACATGCTCGATCCAAGTGGCACTGATCGGCAAGAAGAATTTGATGTTGACCTAAAAGGAGGACAGGCTATCAAGATCTCTCTGCATGATATCATCAGAGTAACAAGTGCGTAAAAAAATATTTGCGAAAAAGATTTGGTCAACATTTATTTCAATCGCCAGATGCTCTACGATGTGACAAAGATTACATCTTTTCTCGATTCAAGACCAAAACGTTGCAAACTTGATATTATATGTTAGAGAGAAAAGAAAAACACGGCATTTCGTGTGGCCATCTTCAACTCGTTGCTGGAACTAATGCATATGAAAAAGAGCAGTAAAAGCCTTAGATAATCGAGCGCAGTGTGCGCTATAAGATCTAAACTAGATTAGCCCGTGCTGAGCGACTCCATGCCACAAGTAGCAATACATAGATCCTATAAACTAAACATTACACAAAGCTAACGTACCACCGAGTCCATGACACAATGCACAAGTCACTAAAAGCAGGCATCTCAATACATTTCAATCAACGATTAACTAGCTATTACATCATATTCACTTTAAAGAGCGCTAAGGGCGCACGTTGTGGTGGTGAAAGGAGGCTTGCCTGGGAAGGCTGTGGTTGTGGCGACAGGCGAGAAGCCTGGTGGACAGGATTTTGAGCTCTCAGTCGACTTTGTGCTGTGGCTTGTCTTGGATGGCGAGGGCGACGGCTTCCTGGACTCACTCGTGGTCGTCGTTGTCTTTGTTTGAATCGATGACGTGCGGCATTGGCTCTCAGGAACAACCGTTGTAGATGTTGCCGTCTTCATATGGGTGCTGCCAGAGTCGTCAATAGACTTGGTGATCGTGGCGATAGTCACAGTGGTTGACTTGCAGCTGTACGAAGACGTGCGCGTCGTCACCGTAGGGGGCAGCGACGACGTGCGGCACGACTTCTCAG
>ERZ501047.346-NODE-346-length-16012-cov-4.323870_pt1 | contig 16012 bp, 13 predicted proteins | sample MGYA00510868_ERZ501047 | MGnify/ENA primary metagenome ERZ501047 (study PRJEB25958, sample SAMN03398593) | human skin metagenome | study: EMG produced TPA metagenomics assembly of the Human Skin Microbiome Metagenome (human skin metagenome) data set. | reverse complement strand
GACCTGCATGGCGGTGGCGACGTCCTCCCAGGTGCCTTCGAGGAAGTTGAAGGCGCCCTGCGGGGCGAACCCGATGGAGTGCACGACCCCGTCGAGGCGGTCGGTGTGCTCGCGCAGGCGGTCGGCGAGGGAGTCCAGGTGCTCCTGATCGGCGACATCGAGTTCCAGGACCGGTGGGGTATGCGGCAGGCGCCGGGCGATCGTCTGGGTGATCTTCATCGTCCGGCCGAATGAGGTCAGGATCACCTTGGCACCCTGCTCTTGGGCGAGCTTGGCGATATGGAAGGCGATCGAGGAGTCCATGAGCACCCCGGTCACCAAGAGCGTCTTGCCCTCGAGCAGCATTCGCGTTTCCCTTCCGTATGTCGTTGCGTCAGTAAGTCTTGTGGCCCGGGTGGCTTGGTGCCCGGCTCAGTGGCCCATGCCGAGGCCGCCGTCGACGGGGATGACCGCGCCGGAGATATACCCCGCCTCGTCCGAGGCGAGGAAGCGCACCGCCGCGGCGACCTCGTCCGGGGTGGCGAACCGGCCGGCCGGGATGGCGCTCTTATACGCCTTCTGGCGGTCTTCGGGCAGTTGCGCGGTCATCTCGGTCTCGATGAAACCGGGGGCGATGACATTGGCGGTGATCCCCCGCCCGCCCAGCTCGCGGGTGACCGAGCGGGCCAGACCGACCAGGCCGGACTTGGACGCGGAGTAATTGGTCTGGCCCGGGCCGCCATACAGGCCGACCACGCTGGAGATGAAGATCATCCGGCCAAAGCGCTTCTTGATCATCCCGGCGCTGGCCCGGCGGGCGCAGCGGAAGGCACCGGTGAGGTTGGTGTCCAGCACCGCGTCGAAATCGGCGTCGCTCATCCGCATGAGCAGGCCGTCCTTGGTGATCCCGGCGTTGGCGATCAGCACCTCGATCGGGCCGCCGAGCAGGTCTTCGGCGGCGCTGAAGGCCGCATCGACGGAGGCGGTGTCGGTGACATCGCCGGTGACCGCGCGCAGACCCTCCGGCCCGTCGCCCGACCGGGAGGTGATGACCACCGAATGCCCGTCCGCCGCCATCGCCTCGGCTATTGCCTGGCCGATCCCCCGGTTACCTCCGGTGACGAGGACATTGCGGGCGGTCATCGGGCCTCCTGGCGCGTCGGCGGCCCGGTCGGGCCACACTGGGTTACGAACCTAGTGGACGGGCCCCACCCTGTGGGCTGCGCCCGGCGGATCGGTCGCGGGGAGCACCCGCTATACCGACGTAAGCTGAGTCAATGGCCTCCCCCGAGGGCGTGCAGTCGGTCACCACCGCGCCGCAGAACCTGCGTGCCGAGCAGGACACCCGGCTGCGCAATTACCTGGTGACCATGGCCATCCGCATCCTGTGTTTCATCCTGGCCGTGGTGCTCACCGGCTGGTTACGTTGGGCGGCGGTCGCCGGTGCCGTCTTGCTGCCGTATGTCGCGGTCGTTTTCGCCAATGCGGTCGGCCCCCGGGCCGCAGGCACCCTCACCCCGGCCACCCCGGTGACCCCGCTGCTCGCGCCGCGCACCGACGAGGTGCTCGAGGGCCGGGTGGTTCCGCCGCGGGCTCCCGAGGCGTGAGCCGCTGGTGACCGACCCGTCGAGCTATCACGTCCGGCCCGCCGCCGGCTGGCTCAACGATCCCAACGGCATCACCCGCCATAACGGGCGGTGGCATGTCTTCTTCCAGCACAATCCGGCGGGCCCGGTGCACGACGCGATCGCCTGGGGACATGTCAGCAGCCCGGACCTGCTGACCTGGCGCGAGCATCCGGTGGCCTTCGCCCCCGAGCCGGGCGGACCGGACGCATACGGCTGTTGGACAGGCGTCTTCGTCCCCGGGCTGCCGCGGCCGGCCGTGGTCTATTCGGGTTTGGTGGACGCGAGCGAGGAAAGCACCGTCTGCCTGCGCTGGGGATCGCCGGACCTGGATCGGTGGAGCCGACCCGAGGTAGTCGCGACTACCCCCTCGGATGCCGAGATCCGGGTGATGCGCGATCCCTTCGTCTTCTCGCTGAACGAGCGCCGCTGGGCCCTCCTGGGGGCGGGACTGGCCGGGGGCGGTGCCGCTTTGCTGCTCTTCGACTGCGACGACATCCGCAACTGGCGGTATGTCGGTGTTCTCGCCCGGAACACCGACCCGGTCTTCGATCAACTGCCCAAGGCGGACGTATGGGAGTGTCCGCAGCTCGTCATCCGGGGGGACGCAGCCGCGATCGTGCTCTCGCCGCAACTGCGGGGACGTTTCGGCATGGTGAGCTGGGTGACGGGCCGCCTCGAGTCGGACCAGGACGCGCGGCCGTGCTTTGTCGGCGAGCGCACCGGCCCGCTCGATGTCGGCCCGGCCTTCTATGCTCCGCAGCTGTATGACGAGGGCTGCGGCGACCCGCTGCTCTTCGGCTGGGTGGTGGAACAGACCGCTGTCCCGGGGGCGACCAGCGCGGGTTGCCTCACCCTGCCCCGGCGCCTGCAATTGTCCGGCAGCGAGGTGCACAGTTACCCAGATCCGGCGACGCGGGGCCTGCTCCTCAAAGCGGAACGGACCGAGGTGGCGGCCGGACGGCATACCCTGACCGGCGCCGCCTGCGTCCACATCACGTGCGGCGCAGCGCAACTGGAGGGGGCAGGCATGTCGGGGGCGGTGACGCTGCCGGCCGGCACGCAGCTCTGGGTCGATGGTGCAGTGGCCGAGGTCTATCCCCCCGACGCGCCACCCATCACCTTGCGAGCTGCGGGCCCTTGGGTGCTGCGGGTCCCGGAGGGTGGCGCGGCGCGGGTGGACCCGATCGCCCGGACAGCCCAGGGCTGACCAGCGTGTTCAGCCGCCGATGGCACTCATCGGCCGGTCCGGCTGGGTGAACCCGGGTTCGCCGATGCCGTGGCCGGGGGTTTTGCGCCACATCTCGGCGCGGATGATCTCGGCGAGGTCTTGGTCGCTGGCGCCCTCGCGCAGGGGGCCGCGCAGGTCCGCTTCGCCGGTCGCAAAGAGGCAGTTGCGGACCTGTCCGTCGGCCGTGAGCCGGACCCGATCGCAGGCCGCGCAGAACGGGTCGCTGACGCTGGCGATGATTCCGACGGTATGCGGCCCGTCGTCCACCAGGAATCGCTCGGCCGGTGCGCTCCCGCGCCCATCCAGCGGGGTGAGTCGGAAACGCCGCTGCAGCCGGTCTCGGATCTCGGCAGCGGACACCATGGTGTCGGACTGCCACTCGTGCCCAGCATCCAGCGGCATCTGCTCGATAAACCGCAACTCGTAGCCGCGTTCCACGCACCACTGCAGCAAGCTGGCGACGTCCTCGTTGACCCCCCGCATGGCGACCGCATTGACCTTGACCGGAGTCAACCCGGCCGCGGCGGCGGCATTGAGCCCAGCCTCCACATCGGCAAGCCGGTCGCGCCGGGTGAGCGTGCGGAACTCCTCGGCATCGATGGTGTCCAGGGAGACATTGACCCGGTCCAGGCCAGCGTCCTTCAGCGGCTGCGCCAGCCGGGCTAGCCCAATCCCATTGGTGGTCATCGCAATCGAGGGCCGCGGGGTCAGCGCGGCAATTCGGGCGACCAAGTCCACCACCGAGCGACGCAGCAGCGGCTCCCCGCCGGTCAAGCGCACCTGCCGCACACCCAGGTCGACGAAAACCCCGATCAGGCGCATCAGTTCGTCGTCGGTGAGCATCTCCGGCTTGGCCAACCACGGCAGCCCCTCGGCCGGCATGCAATAGGTGCATCGCAAATTGCAGCGGTCGGTGACCGACACGCGCAGATCGCGCGCGATGCGCCCGAAGGTGTCCACCAAGCCACCAGCCGGCCGCACCTGCGGCACGGGCAGCTGAGTCACCTGGGTCATCCGAGAAGCCTAAGCGCTGCGACGACCGGGGTGGGCGCCGCCGGGCCGGCGCCACGTGTATACCGTGGGGCGGTGATCCGGGCGCTCTTCACCCCGCGCTGGCTGGGCGCCCTGCTCCTCTCCGCGCTCTTCGCCGTGGCCGCCTATTTCTTGGGCCACTGGCAGTACGGGCGGCACATCGAGAAGGTCGAGCGGAACGAGCGGATCTCCTCCTACTACGGCGCCCCGGCGGTCCCGATCGAGTCCGTGGCCACCAGCGCGCCGCTACCCCGGTCACAGGAATGGCGACATGTCAGCCTGCGTGGGGAGTTTGGCTCGCCGGAGCTATTAGTCCGCGCCCGGACGTATGACGGTGACGTCGGCTACGAGGTCGTGCGCCCATTCCGATTGGCCTCCGGTGCCGCCGTGCTCGTGGACCGGGGTTGGGTTCCCTTGGGAGACAAGGGCGCCGACGACGTACCCACCATCGCCCCGGCCCCCGCCGGCAGCGTCGAGGTCACCGGCTGGGTGCGCCCGGGTGAGCGGTCACGCGGCCGAGCCAGCACGAGCGGCCAGTTGGCCAGCCTCAATCTGGAGGAGGCCGCGGCAGCGACCGGCACCTCCCTGCTCGGGGCGTATGTGCAGCTCGCCCGTCCGGATGCCGATGTCGCCCCACCGCCCACCGGGGCCGTCACCGGGCCGATCACCCCCACTCCCCTGGGTATGCCGGATCGCAGCCTGGGACCACATCAGGCCTACGCCTATCAGTGGTGGATCGCCATGCCGGCGGGGTTCATCCTGGTGGCCCTGGGGATCAGGCGCGAGTTGCGCGCTGGCCCGGTCGGCACCCCGGCAGGTGGAGCGCCCCGGGGACCAGGGGATCCCACATCCGCTTCGCAACCCCGACCGCGCCGGACCCGGATTTGGGACGAAGAGGACGAATAGGCCGCCCGCGCCTGACTGACGTTCTGAGGCTCAGCCCACGGGCACCGGATCGGGGTCGTCGGTGAACTGCGTGCGGTAGAGATCGGCATACACGCCGCCGGCGGCGAGCAACTCCTGGTGTCGGCCGCGCTCGACGATCCGGCCGTCGTCTACGACCAGGATCTGGTCGGCCCGGCGGATGGTCGAGAGCCGGTGGGCGATGACGATCGCGGTGCGGCCCGCCAAGGCGGTGTCCAGGGCACGCTGCACGGCCAGTTCCGACTCGCTGTCCAGGTGCGCAGTCGCCTCGTCCAGGACCAGCAGCCCAGGGCCCTTGAGCAGCAGCCGGGCGATGGCGATGCGCTGCTTCTCCCCACCAGATAGCCGGTGACCCCGGTCCCCGACCACGGTGTCCAATCCCTGCGGCAGTGCCTCGATCAGCGGGAGGATCTGCGCGGCCTGCAAGGCCTGGCGCATCTGCTCCTCGGTGGCGTCGGGACGGGCATACAGCAGGTTCGCGCGGATGGTGTCGTGGAAGAGATGGCTCTCTTGGGTGACCACGCCGACGGATGCCGTGATGGAGGCCAGGGTGGCCTCGCGCAGATCGACCCCTTGCAGCCGGACGGTCCCCGAGCTCGGGTCATAGAGGCGGGCGAGCAGCGTGGTGATGGTCGTCTTGCCCGCGCCGCTGGGACCCACCAGGGCGATGAGTTCCCCGGACGCCGCGTGGAAAGAGATGTCGTCGAGCACCAGTTGCCCCGCGGCGCGGTCGCCATTGGCGCCGACCTCCAAGGAGGGCAGAGACACCTCGTCGGCACCCGGATAGCCGAAGCTCACGTGGTCGAGTTCGACGTCCACGGCACCGGCCGGCAGGGGGCGGGCATTCGGTGCCTGCCGGATGGCCGGCTGTAGGTCGAGGATCTCGAAAACCCGGGTGAAGGAGACCAGCGCGGTCATGATGTCGACGCGCACATTGCTCAGCGTGGTGAGCGGGCCATACAGCCGGGCGAGCAGCGCGGCGAGCGCGATCAGCGTGCCCACGGTCAGGGAGCCGTCGATGGTCATCAGGCCGCCGAAGCCGTAGACCAGGGCGGTGGCCAGCGAGGCGATGAAGGTCAGCGCCACGAAAAGAATCGTGCGGTGCATCGCCATCTTGACGCCGATATCGCGCACCCGGGCGGCCCTGGCGGCATACTCCTGGTCCTCGCGGTCCAGGTCGCCGAAAAGCTTGACCAGCAGCGCCCCGCCGACGTTGAAACGCTCGGTCATCTGGGCACCCATGGCGGCATTGAGGTTCATCTGCTCGTGCGAGAGCGCGGCCAGCCGCCGGCCCATCCATTTCGCCGGGAGCAGGAAGAGCGGGACCAGCACCAGGGCGCCCAGGGTGAGCTGCCAGGACAGCGCGATCATTGCGGCGAGGATCAGCGTGAGAGACACCAGGTTGCCCACCACGCTCGACAGGACGGAGGTGAAGGCCTGCTGGGCCCCGATCACGTCATTATTGACCCGGCTGACCAGCGCGCCGGTCTGGGCGCGAGTGAAGAAGGCGATCGGCTGCCGGATGACGTGGTTGAAGACCTGGCTGCGCAGGTTGTAGATCAGCCCCTCCCCGATCCGCGACGAATACCAACGCGAGACGACGGAGACCGCCGCGTCGAGGATGGCGAGCAGCGCCACCAGGAGCGCCAGCGTGGTGACCAGAGACCGGTCCCCCGGCACGACCCCCTTGTCGATCAGCCGAGCGAGCAGCAAGGGCGTAGCGACCACGAAGAGGGCGTCCACGACCACCAGAAGGAGGAACGCCATGATCGAACCGCGGACCGGACGGGCATACGCCAGGACCCGGCGCGCGGTGCCTGGTGGCAGCTTGGTGTCGGAGACGCTGCTCTCTCTGGTGAGGCTGTGCATCACCTGCCAGGCGTTTGAACTCATGGGAGTAGCCAACCGGAGGGGTCCGACAGTCATTCCCTCGCGTGATCGTCCGCGTCGATGGCCTCGTGGACCCGGCGCAGGATCAGGGCGGCCAGGGCGTCGGTATCGGCCAGCACCCCGTCCGCAAACGGTATGCCGTGGTCCCGGCAGCGTTGCACCATCCGGTCGCGCAGAATGCCTTCGGCGATCATCGCCGCCACCCCCACGATGCCCGCGACCGTGGCATCGGTGCGGGGCCGGGTCTGGCGGAGCCGGTCGATGGCATCCCCCAGCGGGAGGTGCTCGTCCAGAGTGGCGAACGCGTAGCCGCGCCCACCGGGCAAGCCGAAATGCAAGGCGGCCACGAGATCCGCGATTGCCTCGGTCCGCGAGGAGCCGGCCAGGTAGACCAGTACCCGTGTCTCGGGCCGGCCGTCGAGCAGCTCGCCGACGGCCTGGCCGAGCGCCGGGTCCGGCCCGAGCGGGCCGGCGACCAGCACCCGTCGGGCGGTGAGCTCCCCCAGCTCGCGTGCGGCCGCCGGGATATCCACGCGCGCGTGGAAGGCCCGGGAGAGCAGGACGGGGACCACGACGACTGCCCCGCCGCCACCAGGGGTGAGTTCCTCGGCCGTCTCGGCGATCGTCGGCCCGTGATGGTCCAGGTATGCCGCCCGTATGCGCAGCTGTGGTGCCGCCGCGTCCACCCGGCGCGCGAGTGCGGCCACATCCCGGGCATGTCGTGGGTCCGGCGACCCATGGGCGAGCAGGATCACCTCAGTCAGGGGTGCTGTTCCCCTCGTTGACCGCAGGCGGACGCAGCCGGTTCGCACGCCTTGAGCCCGCCGCTTTAGCCGGCCAGCGCGCCGAGCGCGAGTAGTTCGTCACGCACTCCGACGACGTCACCGATGACGACGACCGCGGGAGCCTTGACTCCGGCCGCCCGGGCATCGGCACCGGCGCGTTCCAGCGTGGTGGTGGTCGTGCGCTGCCGGGGCGTCCAGCCGGACTCGATGAGCGCCACCGGGGTATGCGGCGCCCGCCCCGCCGCGATCAGCCCCGCCGCAGTCTCCGCGAGTCGGCTGACCCCCATGAGCAGCACGAGGGTGGCATCCGGGGCGGCCGAACGCGCCGCTGTCAGAACGTGTTCCGGTCCCTCGTGCGCTGACGCCATGACGAAAGATGCGGTGATGCCGCGCTGCGTCACCGGAATGCCAGCCGCGGCCGGCACGGAGATGGCCGAGGTGACGCCGGGGACAACCTCCACCGGTATGCCGTGGGCCGCGCAGTGCAGCATTTCCTCGCCGCCGCGACCGAGGACGAAGGGGTCGCCGCCCTTGAGCCGGACCACGAGCTGGCCCTCCTTGGCCTCGCGCACCAGGATCTCGTTGATCTCCCACTGCGGCACCGGATGATGGCCGGGGGTCTTGCCCACGTCGATGATCGTGGTGCGCTGCGGTAGCTGGTCAAGCAGTCCAGTCGCCCCGAGCCGGTCGGTGACCACCACGTCGGCCTGCGCGAGCAGGCGCCGGCCGCGCACCGTGATCAGGTCATCGGCGCCGGGCCCCCCGCCGACCAGGACGACGCGGCCGAACTGCCGGGTCGATTCCCGATGCGGCGCAACGGATTCGGTGCCCCGGATGCGGGCCACCGGAAGCTCACCGGTCTCCATACCAATGAGAATGGCGTCCCGCAGCGCGGTCGAACGACGCGGGTCTCCCCCGCCGGTCACCGCGACCTGGATGCCCGCGGCGTCTCCCCTGCCGACGCCGATGGCTGGCATCCATGCGGCGGACTTCTCCGAGTCCCCGGCGCGCACGCACCAGATCGCTTCTGCCGCAGCGCTATTGCCCACGAGGTCATCCACCTCGGCAACCCCCGTCGCGCTATGCACGAGCCATGCCCGCGACGGCGCCACCAGGTCCGTGGCCGCGAATTCCCGCTGCTGCCAGGAGATCTCGCCACCCTCGGCCAGTTCGGCGACACCATCGGTGGCGCGCGGGGCGACCACGTCGACCTTCGCGCCGGCGGCGAGCAACATACGCACGCGGCGCTCGGCAACGGGGCCGGCGCCGACGACGAGGACGCGGCGGTCCCGGACGTCGAGGGTGATCGGATAATCGGGCGCGCTACTCATATGTGCAGGCCGCATTCGACCTTCTCCTGGCCCGACCAGCGGCCGGCCCGGGGGTCCTCGCCGACCGCGACGGGTCGCGTGCACGGCTCGCAACCGATCGAGGTGAACCCCAACTCCCGCAAGGGATTCAGGAAGACGCCGTGCTCGGCCGCATACCGGTCGTGCTCCTCGTGGGTGAGGCCGACGAGCGGGTTGATCTTGATCATCGATCGCTTGGCGTCCCATTCCACGATCTCGCTGTTGGCGCGGGTTGGGGCGTCCACGCGGCGGACGCCGGTCACCCACGCGTCGTAGCCCTCGAGCGCCGCATTGAGCGGGGCGACCTTGCGCATCCGGCAGCACAGATCGGGGTTGCGCGCGTGCAGCCGCGGGCCGAAGCGCACATCCTGGCGCTCGACCGTCTCCTTCGGCAGCACGGTGCGGATCCGCAGCGGGTGCATCACCGCATACGCATCGCGGGTGCCCAGGGTCTCGGCGAAGTGGTAGCCGGTGTCCAGGAAGAAGACGTCGAATCCGGGTGCGGTGGTGCCGGCCAGGTGCAGCAGGATCTCGTCGCCCATCGAGCTGGCGATGGTGAGCCGGTCGCCATAGGTGTCCAGCCCCCACTGGAGGACCTCGCGGCCGATCGCCACCTTGTCCTCGTATGTCGTGGCCGCCCGCTCCCGCGCGAGGAAGTCCTCGATCTGCGCGGTGCGATTCTCCACCGGTATGGCGCTCATCGCAGGTCGTCCTCGTCGGCTCGGTGCGCCCATTCGGCGAATGACTCTGCGGCAGAACGTTGCTCGAGATAGTGGCCGGTCACCCGCTCGATGTAGTCGGGCAGGTCCTCGGCGCTCACCTTGAGGGCGCGGGTCTTGCGGGCCACGCTCGGGCTCTGGCCGAGACCGCCACCGAGGTGGACCTGGAAGACCTCCTGCAGCTCGTCGTTCTCGTCGCGCTGCACCATGCCCTTGAGCCCGATGTCGCCGATCTGGGTGCGGGCGCAGGCATTCGGGCAACCGTTGACGTGGATGCCCAGCGGGACGTCGAAGTCGGGGCGGCGGCGCTCCAGCTCCAGCACGACGGTGCGCGCGCGCTCCTTGGTCTCCGTCAGCGCCAGCTTGCAGTACTCGATCCCGGTGCACGCCAACACATTCCGGCGGAATTCGCTGGGCGCGACATAGAGGTCGTGCTCGGCGAGTTCGGCCGCAAGATCCTCGGCGCGGTCGGGGTCGATGTCGAGGACCAGCAACTTTTGGTGCGGGGTGAGCCGAACGCGCTGGGAGCCATAGCGTTCCGCGAGATCGGCGATCGCGGACAGGATCGGCCCGCTGACCCGGCCGGCGATCGGGGCGGCACCGACCCAGACCTTGCCGTCCTTTTGCCGGTGAATGCCGACGTGGTCGCGCCGGGCGCCCGGCGGCAATTGCGGCTCCGGACCGTCGGGCAACGCATGGCCGAGGTAGTCCTCCTCGAGCATCCGTCGGAACTTCTCGGCGCCCCAGTCGGCGACGAGGAACTTCAGCCTCGCCTTGTTGCGCAGCCGCCGGTAACCGTGGTCGCGGAAGATGCCGACGACCCCCGCCCATACCTCGGGGACCTCGTCGAGGGTGACGAAAACCCCCAGGCGCTGGGCGAAGATTGGGTTCGTCGAGAGGCCGCCGCCCACCCATACGTCGAAGCCGGCGCCGAGCTGCGGGTGGCGGATGCCGACGAAGGAGACGTCGTTGATCTCGTGGGCGACATCGAGCACCGGCGAGCCAGAAATCGCGGTCTTGAACTTGCGGGGCAGGTTGGAGAATTCCGGGCTGCCGATCCAGCGGCGGCGGATCTCGTCGATGGCCGGGGTGCCGTCGACGATCTCGTCCGCGTCGATGCCCGCCACCGGTGAACCGAGGATCACCCGCGGGCAATCGCCGCAGGCCTCCATGGTGGTCAGCCCGACTCCCTCGAGCCGTTCCCAGATCGCCGGGACGTCCTCGATCCGCACCCAGTGCAGCTGGATGTTCTGCCGGTCACTGATGTCCGCCGTGCCCCGGGCGTATGCCGTGCTCACATCGCCAATAGCGCGTAGCTGCTCGGTGGTCAGTGCGCCTCCGTCGCAGCGCACCCGCATCATGAAGTACTCGGCGTCGAGCTCCTCGGGTGCCAGCGTCGCGGTCTGGCCGCCGTCGATGCCCTCCTTGCGCTGGGTGTACATCCCCATCCAGCGCATCCGACCGCGCAGGTCGTCGCCGGGGATCGAGGCGAAACCCTGCTTGGAATAGACGTCGAGGATGCGCTGGCGGACGTTGAGCGCGTCGTCCGCCTGCTTGAACTCCTCGTTGTGGTTGAGCGGGGTCCGGTCGCCATCGGCCCAAGCGCCGGTTGCCGTGGTCCGGGTGGGGCGGGAGGTGGTCGCGGTCACGCGCCCCATCATACGAACACAACGTTATGGTTCGCCAAACATCGCGTTATGTATGTCGCCATACGGACGCCCGTGCGTATGGGCTAGGTAACCGAGGCGGGGTCGCAGGCCGCAGGAGTAACCGGTTTCTCTCCGGATGCCGGAAACCTGAGCTTCGCCCTACTTTGCAGCAGGGGGGAAGCGCAAGGTTCCCGGTGGAAGCCATTGCTGGTACTCGGCGCGCAGGGCCCTTGATCGTGAGTTGACTTGCATTCGTACGCATGTTCGTATAGCATTCCTAGATGAACCTCCGGACGGCCATCGACACCGCGCTAGCGGCGATCGACAGCGTGCCGGCGGAGGATGTGCCCCGGAGCCTTAACGCAAGGCTGGACGCGCTGGCGGTCGTCCAGGAGTTGCGCAACCGGCTCGATGCGCTGGCGAACGATCTGATGGTGGCCGTGGCGCATAGTGCCGACCCGGAGCCAGAGGATGCCCGGGAGACCTTCGTAGGACGCCTGGCGCTGGGCTCACAAGCGCCTGAATTGATCGCCCCGTGTTTGGGGGTGAGTCTCCAGGTGGCGACTCGGCGCGTCGCGACCGCCGTGGAACTGGCCGAACGGGTGCCCGCACTGGTGGAGGAGATGCGGGCGGGCCGGCTTGATGGATTTCGCGCGGGCCTGGTGCACTCCGAGCTGGCCGATGCCCCGGTTCACGTGGAAGAACAGATCGTCGCCTGCCTAGTGGATCGAGTCGATCGTGCCGGGGCGTGGGTGGAGAGTGCCGGGCCCTTGACCCGCCGGGTGCGCGCGCTCCTGACCAAGATGGCCCCCGACGTCATCGCCGCGCGTGCCGCCGCAGATCGAGACCGACGTGGGTTGCACCGATTCGGTGAGTCCGAACATCTGGACCGGTGGGACGGGTTGTACTTGGTGGACGATGCCCGTCTCGCTTGGGCAGCGATCGATGAACGGGCTCGAGAACTCCTGGCCGCCGACCGCGATGCCAAGGCTGAGGGCGGCGCCGGAACGTTGACGCTCGCCCAGGCGCGCGCCGACGCGCATCTGGAACTGTTGCTCGGTCACGCCGACGTCACCCTGCACGTGTACGCGGCTCAGCCTGCCGGTATGCCGTTGAGCGCGGCACCTGCCACCTCCTCCACGCCTGCTCCAGCCGAGCCCGGCATCGTGCCGTTGGCGGGGTTCGGTGGGCCAGGGTCTACCCCGGTACGGCGGTCCTGGCTCGAGGCGGCGTATGCGTCCGGGCGGGCGGTCGTGGACGCCCCGATCGCCTGCCACCCTACGACCGGAGCGGTGGTGAGCGGACAGATCGCCAAGGGGTTCACTCGCGGCGAGCGGCGCCCAACTCAGGAGGCGGCCTCGCGCTACCGCATACCGGAGGCGATGGCACGGCTGGTGCGCTTCCGCGATCGGCAGTGTCGCTTCCCGAATTGTGCGGTGAGCGCGCGGTTCTGCGACCTCGACCATGTCCGGCCCTGGCCCGACGGCCCGACGTCGGCGGCCAACCTTATGTGCCTGTGCCGACGCCATCACCGGCTCAAGCAGTCCCCCGGCTGGCGCGTAACCATTCATCCGGACGCGACCGTCACCTGGACCGATCCAGTGGGTAGACGACATACCAGCGAGCCGGTTGATCACCTCGGTGTGCTCGATCAACCGCCTACTGCCGGAAGCGATCCCAGTCCGCTGAAGAGTTCCTTGTCTGTCGCGCTCGCCGCCTGACCCCGGGACATCAGGGAGTCGTCTCAGTCCGTGATGGACGCCAATACGTCTAGCACGGTATGCCGCGCGTCCAGGCTCGGCGCCGGGTTGGTGATCATCAGTTCGTCCGCGCCGGTCTCGGCCCGGAATTGCCGCAGGTATGCCGCGACCTCGCCCCGGTCCCCGACCGCCGTGTAGGTCACCATGTGCCGCGCCTGGTCCGCGATCGGGGAGCGCATCAACTCGGCAATGGTCGCCTCGTCGATCCGGCGGCCGGCGAGCTGCGGGACGCGCTCGGCCAGGCTGCGCACCCGGGAGCGAAGGACCGCGTCGGCGAGTTCGCGCGCCTGCCCCGAGTCCGGTGCGGCAACGACATTGAGGGCGGCGATGGCGTATGGCTCGGCGAGCTGCGCCGAAGGCCGGAATTGCTCGCGATAGGCCCGCATCGCCGGCAGCAGCGCGTCCGGGGCGAAGTGGCTCGCGAAGGCATATGGCAGACCCATGGCGGCGGCGAGTTGAGCGCCATACATCGACGAACCGAGGATATAGAGCGGCACCCGGGTTCCCGCACCGGGGTGCGCGGCGACGCTCGGGATCAGTGACTCCCCCGCGAGATAGCCCTGGAGTTCGCGGATGTCCTCGGGGAAGCTGTCGGACGCCCGCGCGTCGCGCCGCAGCGCGCGCATGCTGACCGGGTCGGTGCCGGGCGCCCGACCGAGCCCGAGGTCGATCCGCTCGGGATGCAGTTCGGCGAGGGTGCCGAACTGCTCGGCGATGATGAGTGGAGCGTGGTTGGGCAGCATCACGCCGCCCGCGCCGAGCCGGATCGTCTCGGTGTGCGCCGCAACGTGGGCGATCAGGACCGCGGTCGCCGAGGAGGCGATGGCCTTCATGTTGTGGTGCTCGGCATACCAAATGCGCGTGAACCGGCCGGTGGCCTCCGCGTGCTGCGCCAGCGCAACGCTCTCGGCGAGGGCCTCGGCCACCGGCTGCCCCTCGCGAACGATCGCCAGGTCGAGGATGGACAGCGGGGTCGAACTACGGGGATCGGTCACCACTCCACCGTATGCCTGGGGCCGCAGACTCCGAGGGGCGCCGATGAGGCAGTCCCAATCCTGGCCCTGATTGACCACGGTCAGGGCGCTCGGCCGTTGGCGTGCACCCCTGGCGCCCCGTAAGCGGTCGCTCCGACGTCGCGCATGTATGCCACAGCAAGCGCGAAGCGCGCTAGCCGCCGCCCGGGACTGCAGCACCGCCGTTCAAAACGCGGTGGATGTTGACCCGGCGCGCCTTGCGTTCTAATCTCTTGCATACATTGCTGCCGGGCTAGGTGCCCAGCGCAACACCATCTGAGGAGACGCCCATGGGGGACAGTTCGCGGTCCACCCCACCCGCGTACGGCGATTCGTTGACCAAGGCTGAGCCATATGGCACCGACGAGATCCCGGACGATGAGCGCCACGGCCATCCCCGGCAGCAGTTCACGCTGTGGTTTGCCGCCAACATGGTTCTGGCGGTGCTGGTGTCGGGATTCTTCGCATCTTCCTTCGGACTGAGCATCATCCAGGGGTTGTCAGCGGTCGTCGTCGGTGCGGGTCTGGGTGCCGTGCTGATGGGGGTACTCGCCGGGATCGGCACGAAAACGGGGGTTCCCCAGCAGGTGCAAGCTCGCGGCCCGATGGGGTATTACGCAAACTTCATCCCGATTGCCCTGCTTACCAATGTCTCCGCCGTTGGGTGGACCGCGGTCAACACGGTCTTCGCCGTGCTGGCCCTGCAAGTGCTCGTGGACATCCCCTTCTGGGTGGGAGCCTCGGTCATTTTTGCGATTCAGTCGCTGTTCGCGATCTGGGGCCACAACCTGATCCACTTCATCAATAAGGTCGCGAGTGCAGTGCTCGCCGTGTTGTTCGCGATCATCTCGGTGCTGGCGGTCGGCAGGGTCGATCTTGGCGCCGCCTCCGGTCACGCGGGGTCCGGGGGCGATCTGGCTAGCTGGGTCACCTTTATGGGCTTCTTCTTCGCCTACGTCATGACCTGGACCCCGTTCGCCTCGGACTTCTCTCGATACTTGCCCCGCCAGACCTTACATACGCAGGTTGTGGCCTACACCGCGGGTGGGACCTTCCTCGCGATGCTGTGGCTCGGGGGGCTGGGAGTTCTCGTCTCGAGCTTTGCGGGAAATCTCGGAGCGGTGGAAGCGGTAGGGGAACTGACCGGCTCGTGGTCCTGGTTGGCCATGTTGACCATCGTGGTGTCGACCCTCCCGGTGAGCGCAATGAACCTGTACGGCGGTGCGCTGTCGCTGCTCACCATCCACATTCCGGTCAGTCGCCAAATAGGAGTTCTCGTGACCGCGGCACTGGGGCTCGGGGTCACGCTGTGGATGTCTGGCGATCCGTATGGGCGCTTCTACGACTTCCTCTTGCTTTTGGCCTATTTGGTTGTCCCCTTCACTACCGTCTTGCTGCTCGACTACTTCCTGCGGACGCGGTCGCGCGGCAAGGCAGCGGTCGCGGAACTCTTCGACCGAAGCCGGACGATCTCCTGGGGCTTCTTCGCGTGGGCCGTGGGATGCCTGGTGTCATCGCTCTTCTGGGCGACCACCCTATGGACGGGGCCGCTGGCCAAGACCGTCGCGCGCTGGGGGGATGTCTCCTATTACATCGGCGCCTTGGCCGCCGCCGTCAGCTACGTCGCGATTCGTGCCTTCCGCCCGGCCGACCGGAATGTGGCACCGGCGCCCCGGCACGAGCATGCTGGCTCGAGCTCATGACGTCATCGACGAAGGGTCCGCATCCGCGTTCTAGGCCCGGAATCCCATCGTTACCGGGAGCCTGGCTGGCGGTAATCGATATGCAGCTGGCTTTTCAGGAGCCAACGAGCGACTGGTGTGTTCCCCGATACGACGAGGCCGCCGTCCTGGTCGGTCGGCTCGCGGCCGCATGCCATCGGCGGACGGTGTGGACCCGCTTCGTGCGTGACCCGCATGAGCAGGGAGCCTGGTCCGCCTATTACGACCGTTGGGCGAGCTTCCGTCTGGCAGCGGACTCACCGACGTGGGACCTCACCTTCGCTGTGCCTACCGAGGAGCCGGTGGTGTCCCTGCCCACCTTTTCCAAGTGGGGT
>ERZ501047.345-NODE-345-length-16023-cov-16.031375_pt1 | contig 16023 bp, 12 predicted proteins | sample MGYA00510868_ERZ501047 | MGnify/ENA primary metagenome ERZ501047 (study PRJEB25958, sample SAMN03398593) | human skin metagenome | study: EMG produced TPA metagenomics assembly of the Human Skin Microbiome Metagenome (human skin metagenome) data set. | reverse complement strand
GCGCCCACCGCCGGCGCCGCGCCCACCGCCTCCGGCCCGTCCCGGGACGCCGTCACCACCCCCGGCGTCAGGGCCCTCGCGCCCGTGGACCCGGTCGAGGCCTGGCGCGACCCGGGCGAGAGCATGGAGCGGACCTCGGTCATCTTCCTCGCGATGGCCGCGGGACTGGGCGTGTTCGTCCTGTGGCTGCGGCGACGGCACCACGCCGACACGAACTGAGCTGGGGGCTCAGTTCGTGTCGTCTGGCGGGGCTCTGGACGGCCCGAGTCGAGCTGGGCTCAGTTCGTGTCGTCTGGCGGCGCGAGCAGGCCTCGCGATCTGGCGAGGGCGAGGGCCGGGCGGCACCAGGAGCGCGGCCGGGAGCGCGGGTCAGTCGCCGCGCCGGGCCTCGCGGCGCAGGTCGGACGCCTCGACCTTGAGCTCGTCGACGGTCTTCTCCTGCTTCTTGATGCCCTTGTCGTCGCGGGGCGGCAGCAGCACCTGGTCCTCGGCGGGCAGGCCAGCGGCCAGCTGGCGCGAGCGCTCGACCTCGGAGTCGAACTCGGCGCCGAACAGCAGCGCGAGGTTGGTGATCCACAGCCACAGGAGGAAGACGATGACACCGGCGATGGAGCCATAGGTCTTGTTGTAGGACCCGAAGTTGGAGACGTAGAACCCGAACGCGAGGGACGCCAGGATCCAGGTGACGAAGGCGAGCGCCGCCCCGGGACTGAGCCACGTGAACTTGGGCTGCTTGACGTTGGGGGTCGCGTAGTAGAGCAGTGCGATGACGAGGATGACGATCAGGCCGATGACGGGCCACTTGGCGATGTTCCACACGGTGAGCGCGGTGTCGCCGAGGCCGATGAGTGCGCCGACCCACTCGGCGATGCCGCCGCTGACGACGAGCATGATCCCGGCGAGGGCGACCAGGGTGAGCGTGATCAGCGTGATGAGCAGCTGCAGGGGTCGCAGCTTGAGGAAGGGGCGGCCCTCCTGCACGTCGTAGATGCGGTTCATGGCGCGCCCGAACGCGCCGATGTAGCCGGACGCGCTCCACAGCGCGGTCAGCAGACCGACGACCAGGGCGACGCCCGAGGCCTGAGAGCCCGAGATCTCCTTGATGATCGGACCGACGGTGTCGACGGCCTGCGGCGAGAGCTGACGGACGCTGTCCAGCATCCTTTCGACCGTGCCGGGGTCCTGACCGAACAGGCCGAGCAGGGAGATGAGGGCGAGGATGGCGGGGAACAACGACAGCACGGCGTAGTAGGTCAGGGCTGCCGCCAGGTCGGTGCACTGGTCCCGGGTGAACTCCTTGGTCGTGCGCTTGAACGCGTACTTCCAGTTGGCGCCGGGCAGGTCGTCCATGTCGTCGGGCTTGCCCTGCCCGTCGGGGTCGTCGTGGGTGCGGGCACCCACCGGGCGGTCCTCGTCGGTCGTGCGGGACTCGTCCGAGCCGGGGGAATGACGCGTAGCCATGGGGAGGCTCCTGGGAAACGGTGCGGAGATGGGGGTTTTGCCCACTAGAAAACCACATCCGCGGCCGGGAGCGGGGCCAATCGCCGGGCTACCTGGCCGGCTCGCCCGTCGGGCGGCGCGCCGTCAGCCCTCGGGCCAGGGGATGGGCTGGCCGAAGTAGTAGCCCTGGACGGCGCGGGCTCCCAGCTCGACGACGGCGGCCAGCTGCTCCGCGGTCTCGACCCCCTCGGCGACGGACCGTATGCCGAGGGCGTCGGCCACCTCCACGGCGGAGCGCAGCATCGCGTGGTCGACGCTGCTGCTGACGCAGCCGCGCACGAGGACGCCGTCGATCTTGAGGACGTCGATGGGCAGGACGCGCAAGTTGCCGTAGCTCGTCGTGCCGGCACCGAAGTCGTCGAGGGCGAAGCGGACACCCGCGTCACCGAGGTGGGCCATGCCCGAGCGCACCTCGTCGACCGTCCCGATCGGGAGTCGCTCGGTCAGCTCGAGGACCAGTCGGTGCCCCTGGCCGTTGGCTCGGATCAGGTTGTCGGCCCAGTCGACGAAGGTCGGGTCGAGCATGCTGTGGGGGCTGACGTTGCACGAGACGCGGCGCTCCGCAGCGCCGTCGGCGAGGGTGCCGACCACGCGGGAGAGGACGGCGCGGTCGAGGGCGTTGACGACGTCATACTGCTCCGCGAGGGCCACGAAGTCGTCGGGCAGCAGGGTGCGCCCGGCCTCGTCGGACAGCCGGACCAGGACCTCCGCGTCCATCGGGGCCTCGACGCCCGGCACGACGCTGCGGATGGGCTGGGCCACCATCGACAGGCGACCGGCGAGCACCGCGGCACGCACCTCGTCCATCTGCAGCCGCTCGCTGTGCGTGTCCGCCCGACCGGGGGCGCCGGGCACGTGCACCAGGACCCGGCCGCGGCCGCTGCGCTTGGCCTCGTGGGCGGCCGACTCGGCCCGGGACACGATCTCCTCGATGCCCTGGTCGTGACCGGCGATGGCGTAGACCCCGGCGGAGAAGGCGACGGGGACCTCGCGCCCGCCGACGCGGAGCGGGTCGCGGGCGAGGTCCGCCGACAGCTCCTCCAGGGCGACGCGCAGCTCCTGGACCGAGCCGCGGCTCAGCGCCCCGAACTCGTCCCCGCCGACGCGGAAGACGGCGACCGGCGTCGGCCCGCTCAGCCGGAGCAGACGGTCGGCCACCCCGCGGAGCACCTCGTCGCCGGACCCGTGGCCGAGCCGGTCGTTGGTCATCTTGAGATGGTCGACGTCGATATAGGCGAAGGCGCCGTCCGCCGGCTCGCCCGCGCGGGCCCGGCCGATCGCCTCGAAGGCGGCCGCGCGGTTGGGCAGCCGGGTCAGGGCGTCGGTGCGCTGGAGGGTCTGGTTGGTCGATCGCAGGTCGGCCAGCTGCGCCTCGAGCGTGAGCAGGGAGTCCGGGGCCGGCAGGCCCGAGAGCTGGGTGCCCCGGGCGGAGAGGACGGCCGCCACCAGTGTGGCTGTCTGGATCGTCTCGGGTCGTATGGCGGAAGCGCTGGTCACCGCCAGCATGCCGATCGTGGCTGTGCCGGCGTGCACGGCGAGGACCAGACGCTGGCGCAGCCTCGCCTCGACGAGTGGCTGCAGCTCGGGGTCGTCCGCCTCCCGCAGGTCGGGGATCAGCTGGGTCCGCGACCGCAGGACGCGGACGAAGCAGCCGGTGGTCACGGGGTGCTGGTGGACGGTGGGCTCGCCCGGCAGGGTGCCGGCGAAGACGTGGCACTCGACGTGGCCGTCGGACCCGGTGACCAGCCCCAGCTCGATCCGCTCAGCGCCGATGACGCGGGGCAGGTGATGTCGGAGCGCCTGCACGAGCTGCTCGCGACGGGCGTCGACGGGCAGGGCCTCGGCGAGGCGGGCGACCGCAGCCAGCGTGTCGGCCTCGGCGCGCCCGCTCCTCGCCTGCCCCTGGTCCCCCTGCGTCACGGGTCCAGGGTATGGCCGGGAGACGACCGTTGTTGCCCCGTGACCGGGAAGCGACGCCGGAGGGGGCGGACCGTGTCCGCGAGGTGCCGCTCGGGCACGCAGCGTCACCGAGCCGGGCGCCGGGCAGACCCTCTGTCGGCGCCCTGCTCTAGGCTCGAGCACGTGACGACGGGACAGGGTGGGCGCGGGGTGTTCGTGGCCCTCGAGGGCGGGGACGGCGCCGGCAAGTCGACGCAGGCCCGGCTGCTGCGGGAGTGGCTGCAGGCCCAGGGGCGGACGGTCCTGCTGACCCGGGAGCCGGGCGGCTCCGAGCTGGGTGCCGAGATCCGCCGGCTGCTGCTGCACGGCGACCACGTGTCGCCGCGGGCCGAGGCGCTGCTCTTCGCCGCCGACCGGGCCCATCACGTGCACTCGGTGGTCCGGCCGGCCCTGGCGCGCGGCGAGGTGGTCGTGACCGACCGCTACCTCGACTCGTCGGTGGCGTACCAGGGCGCCGGGCGCGACCTGGCGGGGGAGGAGGTCCGGCAGCTCTCGCTGTGGGCCGTGGAGGGCCTGCTCCCCGACCTCACGGTGCTGCTCGACGTGGCGCCGGGCACGGGACGTGAGCGCCGGGGCGAGGTGCACGACCGGCTCGAGGCCGAGCCCGACGACTTCCACGACCGGGTGCGGTCCGGCTTCTTGGCGCTCGCGGGTGCCGAGCCGCACCGTTACCTCGTGGTGGACGCCGGGCTGCCGCCCGCCGAGGTCCACGCCCTGGTCCGGGGCCGTCTGGCCGGGGTGATCGCGTGACGGCGGCCGGCGTCTGGGGCCAGACCGTGGGCCAGCCCGAGGCCGTGCGGGTGCTCCGCCAGGCCGTGGCCGACCCCGACGCCATGACCCACGCCTGGCTGCTGACGGGACCGCCGGGGTCGGGTCGCTCGGTGGCGGCCCGCAGCTTCGCCGCCGCGCTGCAGTGCCCCGAGGGCGGCTGCGGGACCTGCCTGGAGTGCCGCACGTCGATGGACGGCACCCACGCGGACGTCTCGCTCGTCGCGACCTCGGGGCTGTCCATCGGCGTCGACCACGCCCGTGAGCTGGTGCGGCTGGGCTCGACCCGACCGTCCGTCGGTCGCTACCGCGTCATCGTGATCGAGGACGCCGACCGCCTCACCGAGCAGGCCGCCAACGCCCTGCTCAAGGTCATCGAGGAGCCGGTGTCGCGCACCGTGTGGCTGCTGTGCGCGCCCTCGCTCGACGACGTGATCATCACGGTCCGCTCCCGCTCGCGCCACGTGCGCCTGCGGACCCCGCCGGTCGAGGCCGTGGCTGACCTACTCGTGCGGCGCGACGGGATCGACCCGGCGATGGCCGCGTATGCCGCGCGCGCCGCCCAGAGCCACGTCGGGATCGCCAAGCGGCTCGCCACCGACGAGGGCGCCCGCGAGCGGCGGCACACCACGGTGTCCATCGCCGGACGCATCCGCCGGGTGGGTGACGCGATCGACGCGGCCGCCGACCTCGCGTCGATCGCGGACGAGGAGTCGGGAGCCTCGAGCGCCGACCGCGACGCCGCGGAGCGCCGCCAGCTGCTGGAGCGGCTCGGTGCCGACCCTGCCTCCCGCACCCAGCCCCCCCACGTGCGCTCGGCCGTCGCCGCCCTCGAGCGGGAGCAGAAGCAGCGGGCCACCCGCTTCGCCCGCGACGTGGTCGACCGGTCGCTCGTGGACCTCATGAGCGTCTACCGCGACGCGCTGGTGCTGCGGCTGGGCACGCCCGTGCCCCTCGTCAACACCGAGCTGGGCCCTCTGGTCTCGCAGGTGGCGCAGGCCTTCACCCCGGAGGGGCTCCTGCACGCGATCGACGCGATCGGCACGGCCCGGGAGCGGATCGACCGCAACGTCGCGCCGCTGCTCGCCCTCGAGGCGATGTGTCTGTCCTTGAGACTGCCCCGGTGACGAGTGCTGTGGCTCGCAGGCCTGACGGTTACCGTGGGGGACAGAGTGGGGGCCTCGATGACGGCGGCCCCCTTCCGGCATACGTCCTCGTCACCGAAAGGCCCCGCATGACCACGCTGCGCCGGGCGCGCACCGCCCGCTCCGCCACGTCCCTGGCGGCGGCCGCCCTGCTGCTCGGGGCCTGCTCCCTCCCGGGGACCGCTGGCACGACGACCAGCACCAGCACGAGCGCCACCGCCGGCTCGAGCTCGGGCGCGTCCGGCACCGGCGCGAGCACCTCGCCCTCCGCCACCGCGACGCACGCCCCCGACCTCGCCAAGTACTACGGCCAGCAGCTCTCCTGGGAGCGCTGCGGTCGGTTCGAGTGCAGCTGGCTGACCGTGCCCGTCGACTACGACAAGCCCGACGGCGCCACGATCAGGCTCGCCCTCAAGCGGCAGAAGTCGTCCTCGAGGTCGCGCGCCGGCTCCCTCATCCTCAACCCTGGCGGGCCGGGCGCCTCCGGGGTCGAGATGGTCGACTGGTTCGCCCCCACGCTGGCCGGCAACGTGCAGCGTCACTTCGACGTGGTGGGCTTCGACCCGCGCGGCGTCGCGAAGTCCCAGCCGGTCACCTGCCTGGACCCCCGGCAGATGGACGACCTGCTCGGCGGCGACCCGACCCCGGACACCCCCGCCGAGCAACAGCAGCTCATGGCCGCCAACAAGGCCTTCGGCGAGGCCTGCAAGCAGCGCACGGGCGATCTGCTCGCCCACGTGTCCACCGTCGAGGCGGCCAAGGACATGGACGTGCTGCGGGCCACCCTCGGCGACCAGCGGCTCAACTACTTCGGGGCGTCCTACGGGACCTTCCTCGGCGCCACGTATGCCGGGCTCTTCCCCCAGCGCGTGGGCCAGATGGTGCTCGACGGCGTCATCGACCCCGCCCAGGACGGCAAGCAATCCGCCCTGGGGCAGGCCACCGGGTTCGAGCGCGCCACCCGGGCCTACGCACAGCACTGCGTCGACACCGGCAGCTGTCCGGTCGGCGGCACGGTGGACGAGGTGATGAAGGGTCTCGCCGACCTGCTCAAGCAGATCGACGCCAAGCCGCTGCCCGCGCCCGGCGTCGGCACCGGCACCCTGACCGAGGGGTGGGCCTCGATGGGTCTGGCGCTGCCGATGTACTCCGATCAGCTGTGGCCGGAGCTCGACGGTGCGCTGCGCGCGGCCAAGGGCGGTGACGGCTCCGGGCTCATGCGCCTCGCGACGCAGTACGCCGACCGTCAGGCGGACGGCAGCTACAACGGCAACATGCTGCAGGCCATCAACGCCGTCAACTGCCTGGACCGTCCCGTGCCGGGGGACGCGGCACGGTACGCCGCGGACGAGAAGGATTTCGTTGCCGTCGCGCCGACCTGGGGCCGCTTCATGGCGTGGGGCGATGCGGTGTGCGGCGTCTGGCCGGTGCCGGCCACCGGCAAGGCCGCCCCCATCAGCGCCAAGGGATCCGGTCCCATCCTCGTCCTCGGGACGACGCGCGACCCCGCCACGCCGTACGAGAACTCCGTGGCGCTCGCCAAGGAGCTCGACAAGGGCGTGCTGGTGACGCGGGACGGCGACGGCCACACGGCGTACCAGCAGGGCAACAACTGCCTCGACCGTCTCGTCGACGACTACCTCGTCAAGGGCAAGGTGCCGGCCGACGGCGCGAAGTGCTGAGCTGGCTCGACGGATTCGGTCGGCGCCTGCCCGGCCTGTATAGTGGGGCGCCGAGCGTCGGCCCGCTGACGTTCCTGCCGCTTTAGCTCAGTCGGCCAGAGCGATTCACTCGTAATGAATAGGTCGTCGGTTCGATTCCGACAAGCGGCTCAGAACAGGCCCCCGACTCCGGTCGGGGGCCTCTCTGTTGTGCCGCACCTCACCGCAGTGACCGCTTCTTTGCTGTGAATCATCTCAGCGTGCCTGCGCGATCACGGTGGGCTACCTAGGATGAGCGGCATGCGCGAGCCCATGGCCGGCAACCCGCCAGGGCCCCCCACTGACGGCGACCCCTGGTCCCGGTCGTTCCGACAGGACGACCGGGTCCTCGTCGTCCTCGGATCTCTGTTCGTGCTGCTGCAGCTCGTCTACTGGACCTCCGACGAAAGGGTCGCGAGCGTGGCCTTCATCGTCATGCGGGTCGCCGCGGTGGTGACCTTCGCCTGGGGCGTCGCCCGTGCCCGTCCGGGATTCCGGCGGGACTGGGGGCTGATGCTGGCCGGCATGGTCGTCTGGGCCCTGGCCGAGGTGGCCGTGGCCGTGCGCATCGCCGTCCTCGGTGAGTATGGCGACTGGACGCCCGCCGGGGTCTTCGACATGGCTGGTTTCGTGCTCGTGTGCGCCGGCGTGGTGCGCCTCGCTTGCAAGGACGGCTTCGTGCGGGGGTCGGCGCTGTGGCTGGACTCGATGGCGTGCGTGGTGAGCCTGGCGATCTGCTGGTGGCTGCTCGTCGGCCAAGAGCTCTTCTCGCACCCCGACCAGGCCCGCTCGACGACCCTGCTCGCCGCCACCTATCCGCTCGGGGACAGCCTGATCGTGGCGGCGGCCGCGGTGCTGCTCAGCTCCCGCTCGGCCCATGCCATCTCCTATCGGCTGCTCGTGCTGGGGATGCTGGTGGGGGCCGTCTCGGACGTCGGCTTCGGCCTCCACGTCAGCGGCGAGATGCCCAGCAACCGCTGGGTGTACGCGCTGTGGATGGTGCAGAGCACCCTGCTCGCGACGGCGTCGGTCCTCGGTCGGCGACCAGGCCGGGAGCTGGCCTCACGGGTCTCGGTCGCTGGGGTGCTGCTCGTCGTGTCGGCCCTCGTCGGCCCCGCCACCGTGCTGGCCGTCCTGTCCGCGCTCGGGCGGCACACGCATGCCTCGGCCGTGCTCGCGACCCTCGCGGGGACCCTGCTGCTGCTGCTCATCGCCGCCACCCGGGTGCTGGTGCTCGTGCGCAGGATCGAGAAACAGTCCGACCAGCTGGCCCGGGCCGCCCGCACCGACGAGCTGACGGGCCTGGCCAACCGGCGGGCCGGACTGCGCCTGATGGACGAGTCGATCGCCGCCGCCATGACCGGGGTGGGCGCCCGCCTCACCGTGGGGATGCTCGACCTGGACAATTTCAAGAGCTTCAACGACGCCCATGGCCACCTGCAGGGTGACCGCATCCTGCGGGCGTCCGCCCGCGCCTGGATCCAGGCGCTGGACGACGGCGGGTCGATCTATCGCTACGGCGGCGAGGAGTTCGTGGTGATCCTGCCCAACCGGTCCGTCGCCGACGCCGAAAGGATCCTCGCCCGGATGCGCGCGGCGACCCCGGACGACCAGACCTTCTCCGCGGGGCTGGCCGCCTGGTCCGACGGCGACTCGTCCGAGACGCTCCTCGCGCGCGCCGACGTCGCGCTCTACGCCGCCAAGGAGGCGGGCCGCGCCCGCACGATGGTGATCGCGTGAGGGCGCGCGTCGAGGTCGGCCCCAGCTCCTACGAGCGCGCCGGGAGCCCGCGCCGGCGACGGCAGGACGCGCTCGCCCTGGGCCTGCTGGCCCTCGTGCTCGTCGTCGCGCAGGGGATCTACTGGGTCGTCGGGACCCCGGAGGCCCAGGGGGCCGCCTACGTCGGTTCGCGGGTGCTGTCCACGGCCGTGTTCGCCTACGGGGTCGCGCGCACCCGACCGGCACTCCGGGGCGAGCGGCGACTGCTGCTCGCGGCGATGCTGCTGTGGCTGGTGGGCGACGTCGTGGTCGCCGTCCAGGCCGTCCGGTCCGTCAGCCTGGACAGCTGGTCCTCCACCTCGCTCGTCGGGATCCTGTCCTACCTGTGCCTGTTCGCCGCCCTCGTGGGCATGGCGCGCCGGGAGGGAATCGTCGCCGGAGCGGCGGTCGTCCTCGACGTGGTGCTGTGCGCCGTGAGCCTCTCGGTCGTGTGGTGGCTGCTCATCGGCCAGCAGATCCTGCTCGCCCCGGGGGGCGGCGACCTGCGATCCCTGCTGGTGAGCTCCTACCCGCTGTGCGACGTGCTCGCGATCGCCGGCGCCGTGGCGGTGCTGAGCGCCCGGTCCGCGCACGAGTGGTGCACGCGCGCGCTGGCGCTGTCGGCCATGGTCGACGTCGTCGCCGACATCTGGTTCGGCTACTTCGTGGTGGGCCTCACGGACACGTGGTACTGGCCCCCGGCGCTGTGGATGGTGCAGTCCGTGCTCCTCGCCGCCGCCGCCGTCCTGTCCGGCCGCCCGGTGCGCGAGCCCAGCTCGCGGGTGTCGCGCTCCGGGGTGCTGATGATGGTGGGGGCCGTGGTGGCGCCGATGATGACCATCGCGGTGCAGACCATGGTCGGCCGCGCCCCGGCGACGCCCTCGTCGGTCGTGCTGTCGCTCGTGGGCACCGCGGTGATGGTCGTCCTCGTCTGCGTACGCGTCCTGATCCTCGTGCGCCGCCTCGAGAAGCAGGCCAACGAGCTCGAGCAGACCGCGCGCACCGACGAGCTCACCCAGCTCCCCAACCGGCGGGCGGGGATGCGGCTGCTGCACGACAGCATCGGGCAGGTGGAGCAGGGGCGTCTGGCCGGCCTGACCGTGGCCCTGCTCGACCTGGACCACTTCAAGAGCTTCAACGACACCCACGGGCACCTCCAGGGCGACCGCCTGCTCCGGGCCGCCGGCCTGTCCTGGGCGTCGGTGATCGGCCCGGGGGACATGCTCTTCCGCTACGGCGGTGAGGAGTTCGTCGTCATCATGCCCGAGGGCACCGTGGCCGAGACCCGCGCGGTCCTGCAGCGGATGCGCCGCGCGACGCCGCGCGGCCAGACCTTCTCGGCGGGGATCACGAGCCTGCGGGCCGGGGACACCGCCGAGGACGTCATCGGGCGCGCCGACGCCTCCCTGTATGCCGCCAAGGCCGCCGGTCGCGATAGGAGCTGCATCAGCGCCTGACCCGGTTCGCATAGCGAACGCACGTGCATTCTGCGAACACGGCGTAGGCTGGTGCCCCCCCGACCACCAGGAGCCCCGCCGTGAGCGTGCCCGTCGCCGTCGTCCCGCTGTCCTCGTCCGGTGCCGCCGGGCAGCCCAAGCCCCTGCTCGTCCTCGGCTCCTCCCTCGGCGTGGCCGTCGAGCGGCTGTGGGCCCCCGTCCTCCCCTTGCTGGGTGACCGCTACCACGTCCTCGGGTGGGACCTGCCCGGTCACGGCCGGACGCACCACGACGGCTCTGCCGGGTCGTTCAGGGTCGCCGACCTCGCGAGCGTCGTGGTCGAGCTGGCCGCCCGTCGCGGCACCCCCGGCCTCCCGGCGTACTACGCGGGCGTGAGCCTCGGCGGGGCGACCGGCCTGCAGGCCGCCGCCGACCACCCGGGCGCGTTCGCCGCCGTCGCCCTGGTGTGCTCCGCCGCGGTGCTCGGCACCCCCGAGGCGTGGACGCAGCGAGCCGTCACGGTCCGCGCCCAGGGGACACCGGCGCTCGTCGAGGGCTCGGCGGCGCGGTGGTTCGCGCCCGGCTTCGCCGATCGTGAGCCGCAGGTCGCGGGGGGCCTGCTGCACGACCTCGCGCACGAGGTCGACGACGAGGGCTATGCGGCGTGCTGCGAGGCGCTCGCGGCATACGACCTGAGCGACCGGCTGGGCGAGGTGACCGACCCGGTGCTGGTGCTCAACGGGGCCGCCGACCAGGTCGTTCCGCCCGCGGCCGCGGAGCAGGTCGCCTCCGGGGTGGTCGACGGCCGCGCCGTGATCCTGCCCGAGGTCGGGCACCAGGCCCCGGTGGAGGACCCGACCGGCACCGCCGAGGCCCTTCTCGCCTTCTGCCGCTGACACCGACGACGTTCGAAGGAGAACGATCATGACCACCGACACCTATCTCTACGACGCCGTCCGGACGCCCTTCGGGCGGTTCGGCGGGGCCCTGGCCGGCACCCGGCCCGACGACCTCGCGGCCCACGTCGTGCGCGCCCTGGTCGACCGCTCGCCCGGGCTCGACCCCGAGCGCATCGACGCCGTGACCTTCGGCAACGCCAACGGCGCCGGCGAGGAGAACCGCAACGTCGCCCGCATGGCCACGCTGCTCGCCGGCCTGCCCGTCTCGATCCCCGGCAGCACGGTCAACCGGCTCTGCGGGTCGTCGCTGGACGCCGCCATGGTCGCCTCGCGGCAGGTGATGGCGGGCGACGCCGACCTGGTCCTCGTCGGCGGCGTGGAGTCGATGAGCCGCGCCCCATGGGTGCTGCCCAAGACCAGCAAGCCCTACCCCGCCCACAACCTCACCGCCGAGAGCACCGCTCTCGGGTGGCGCCTGGTCAACCCCCGCATGCCTGGCCGGTGGACCGTCAGCCTCGGGGAGGCGACCGAGCAGCTCGCCGAGCTCCACGGGGTCTCGCGCGAGCGGCAGGACGCCTTCGCCGCCGAGTCGCACCGGCTCGCCGCTGCGGCCTGGGACGAGGGCCGGTATGCCGACCACGTGGTCACCGTGCCCGGGACGGACCTCGAGCGGGACGAGGGCATCCGCCCGGGCTCGACCCCCGAGACCCTGGCCGGGCTCAAGACCGTCTTTCGCACGGAGGGCGGCACGGTCACCGCGGGCAACGCCTCGCCCCTCAACGACGGGGCGTCCGCTGCGTTCGTGGGCTCCGAACGGGCGGCCGAGCTGCTGGGGCGCGATCCCCTGGCGCGGATCGTCTCCCGCGGCGAGGCCGCGAACGAGCCGCAGTACTTCGGCTACGCGCCCGTCGCGGCGGCGGAGCAGGCGCTGCGCCGCGCGGGCCTGACCTGGAGCGACATCGACGCGGTCGAGCTCAACGAGGCCTTCGCTGCCCAGTCCCTGGCCTGCCTGGACGCGTGGGAGCGCGACGGCCTCGACGTGGGCGTCGTCAACCGCTGGGGCGGGGCGATCGCCATCGGCCACCCCCTCGGCGCATCGGGGTTGCGCGTGCTCGGCACGGTGGCTCGTCGCCTGGCCGCGACCGGTGGGCGCTACGGCCTGGCCGGGATCTGCATCGGCGTCGGCCAGGGGCTCGCCGTCGTCGTCGAGAACGTCGCCGGCGCCGGCACCACCGCCACCACCGGCACCACCGGCACGAGGGAGGGAGCACGATGAGCGGGTTGCACGTGGCCGCGGACGTCGACGAGGCGGTCAGCATCGTCGAGGACGGGGACACCGTCCTGATCGGAGGCTTCGGCATCGCAGGGCAGCCGGTGGAGCTGATCGAGGCGCTGATCCGCAGCGGCGTCTCGGGGCTCACGGTCGTCAACAACAACGCCGGCAACGGCGACGAGGGGCTGGCCGCCCTCATCAAGAACGGCCAGGTCGCGAGGATGATCTGCTCCTTCCCCCGGCAGAGCGACTCGTGGCACTTCGACGAGGCCTACCGGGCGGGCCGGATCGAGCTCGAGGTCGTGCCGCAGGGCACGCTCGCGGAGCGGATCCGCGCGGGCGGTGCCGGCATCGGTGGCTTCCTCACGCCCACGGCATACGGCACCTTGCTGGCCGAGGGCAAGGAGACGCGAGTGATCGACGGCCGCGGCTACGTGCTGGAGGCGCCGATCACCGGTGACGTCGCGCTGGTCAAGGCGCTGCGCAGCGACGCGATGGGCAACCTCGTCTACCGCAAGACGGCACGCAACTTCGGCCCGGCCATGTGCACCGCGGTGGCCCGCAGCGTGGTGCAGGTCGAGGAGGTCGTGCCCGCCGGTCAGATCGACCCGGAGGTCGTCGTGACCCCCGGCATCTTCGTCGACACGGTCGTCGAGGTGCGCACCACCAGCAGCGACAAGGAGGGCCTGCGATGACCGAGCCGACGAGCAGCAGCACGAGCACCCGCACGAGCCCCAGCACGGGCGGCGAGCTGAGCAAGCAGGAGCTGGCGGCGCTGGTGGCGCACGACATCGAGCCGGGTTCCTTCGTCAACCTCGGGATCGGGCAACCGACGCTGATCAGCGACTACCTGCGCGACGAGCAGCAGATCACCCTGCACACCGAGAACGGCATGCTCGGCATGGGACCCCAGGCGCACGGCGAGGACATCGACGTCGACCTGATCAACGCGGGCAAGATCCCCGTCACCGAGCTGCCGGGAGCGTCCTACTTCCACCACGCGGACAGCTTCGCGATGATGCGTGGCGGGCACCTGGACGTGTGCGTCATGGGTGCCTTCCAGGTCTCGGCCGGGGGAGACCTGGCCAACTGGCACACCGGCGCCGCGGACGCCATCCCCGCCGTCGGCGGCGCGATGGACCTGGCGATCGGGGCCAAGCAGACCTGGGTGATGATGTCGTTGTTCGCCAAGGACGGCTCGGCCAAGGTCGTCCCCGAGCTGACCTATCCCGTGACCGGGCTCGGGTGCGTGCGCCGGGTCTACACCAGCCAGGCCGTCTTCCTGCTCGAGGAGCGCGGTGTCGTCGTGCGCGAGACCCACGGCATCACCCTCGACGAGCTGCGCGACGGGCTCGACGTCCCGCTGATCGACGGCCGCGCGGCCTGATCCTGCACCGAGGGGTCGCAGACGTCGACGACACGCCGTCGGGCGCGACACCTGCGCCCCCTCGGCGCAGCCTGCTCGCGCTGCCGCCCCCTAGCCTGGGTCGATGATCGACGACGACACCCTGCGCGCCGCCCTCGACCGCGAGTGGGCCTGGTGCGGCCTGCCGCACCCGCCCGAGTGGGTGAGCCTGCTCGGGCGGGGCGAGTCGTATGCCGCCTGGCACGTCGCCACCCGCGGCACGGACGTCGTGGTGCGGGTCGTGCGCCGACCCACCGACGACCTGCCGCGCGCCATGCGTGAGGAGTTCACGGTGCTGCAGCTCCTCCCCGAGGGCGTCGGCCCCCAGCCGGTGGCGCTGGACGAGAGCGGCGACCGGCTCGGCATGCCGGCCATGGTCGTCGGCCTGGTGCCCGGCGAGGTCCTCACCGACCCCGACGACTGGGACGAGGAGCTGCTCACCCGGCTCGCCCGGGTCATCGCCCGCCTCCACGACCGGGCCTACACCCGCTGCGGGCCGGTGGGGGACCCGCAGCGCAGCGCCGTCAGCATCGTCGGCGCCTTCGAGGCCGGGCTGGGGTGGTGGATCGAGCACCAGCCCGAGGTGGTGTCCGACCCCGAGGTGCTGGCGCTGCTGCCTGGCGTGCGCGCCTACCTCGCCGAGCGCGAGCCGTGGTTCGAGCCCGTCCGCAGGTTCGCGCTGGTCCACGGCGACCTGGTGGCGGCCAACGTGCTCGTCGAGGACGGCGAGCCGCGGCTGGTCGACTGGGAGTGGGCCGAGATCGACGACCCGGCGCGCGACCTCGGCTACCTGGGGGGCCGGCTCGCGAGCGAGGGTGTGCAGGTGCGGCTGGACCGCCCGGCCGTGGAGCACCTGGTCCGGGCCTACCTCGAGGCGGCTCCGCCCGACCTCGCCGCCACCGAGACCGTCGAGTCGCTCCTCGCCCGCCGGGACGCGTGGGAGGTGTGCGAGAGCCTGCTCAGCTCGCTGCACGACCGGCGACTGCTCGCTGAGGGACGGCACGAGCCGGGTCTCACCGAGCGACGGATCGCGGCGGCGACCGCGGGGCTCCGCGACGTGGCCCCGTCGGCGGGCTGAGGCGGCTGAGGTGGCTGAGGCGGTCTGGTCGGGCGCGGGCCCGACAGCGCCGGCCGCGGGTCGTCAAGCGCTGATCCGGACCGACGGCCGGACGCGCGCTGAGGCGTGGTCACTGTGCGTGTCCGACCGCCCGGAACAATCGGACGAGGTGGGGCGCAGTGCTACCCGTTCGGAGCAGTCCGTTACCATTTCGTTATGCTGCGACAGGTCGTCCCGTTACACGGCTGTGACCTGCGGAAACACGGCTCTGTGACGCGGCGCGGACGCCAGGTGTTCATCGGGACGTCCCTTGTCACACAGCGTGAGGCCACCTGGATGTCGGGGACCCCGTGCCACCGGGCCGCTGGCTCCGTACCCTGGACCCAGAAGGGGGCGACGCCTCAGGCGGTGCCGACCCTTGCCATCGCGTCCCCAAGGGGCGTCGCCCGGTCGATCACAGCTCCAGAGGGGACCTCAGTGCAGTCCACGCCACGCGTCCGTCGCGGCCCAAGGGTCGGCGTGCGCGCCGCGTCCGTCAGCGTGACGGTCGCCCTGCTGACCCTCGGTCTCGTCGCCCCGGCGTCCGCCGAGCCGGACCCGTCACCGACGAGCAGCGCGCAGACGCTGCCCTCCGCGCAGGACGTCGACGCGGCCAACCGGGCCGTCGCCGACCAGGAGGCCCAGGTCGCGACCGCGCAGGCGCAGTATGCCGCCGCGGCCGACCGTCTCGAGCAGGCCCGGCGCGAGGCCGCGCTCGCCGCAGAGCAGTACAACGGTGCCAAGGTGCGCCTGGACGCCTCCACCAAGGCCTACGCCGACGCCGACTCCCGGGCGCGCGCCGCCGAGCGGGCCCTGGCCGCCGCCAAGGTCAACCTGGGGCGGGTCGCGGCCGAGACCTACGAGTCCCGCAGCGACCTGCACGGGCTGGAGGCTCTCGTCACCCCGGGCGGTCCGCAGGCCGTCCTGGACCGCGCCTCGGGGCTCGCCACGCTCGGGGAGCTGCAGACCGGCGTCGTGCGTCAGGCCACCGGCGACCTCACCCGCGCGACCGAGCTGCGCCGCGCCGCCCAGCGCGCCCAGGAGCAGCGCAAGGCCGACGAGACCGCGGCGCTCGCTGCCCGCA
>ERZ501047.344-NODE-344-length-16053-cov-3.927866_pt1 | contig 16053 bp, 9 predicted proteins | sample MGYA00510868_ERZ501047 | MGnify/ENA primary metagenome ERZ501047 (study PRJEB25958, sample SAMN03398593) | human skin metagenome | study: EMG produced TPA metagenomics assembly of the Human Skin Microbiome Metagenome (human skin metagenome) data set. | reverse complement strand
TTCGAGCAAGGATTTGTGCCTGAGATAAGTATGTATCAAACGTACAGCTCGTCACGTTGACGATCAGACAAGGCACTATTCATAAGCCCCCACGAGCAAAAGAGGGCGATCTGTCACCGTAGATCCATGCTCCGCAAGCAGCCTACACCATAGATTCACGTGGCGCCACGTGGTGTGTTACTCCTAGGTCGTGTTGGTCTCTCGAAGGGTGCGACGTCTACGATTACAACACAGCATGGCGCGAGAACGTGACAGTGGCGACTCTGCTCTTGCGGCCGTGCAGGTGGCTGTTCGTATACGACCAGATGCAGTGGATGATATCACGCAGACGGTGTCTCGATTCGCGCGACCTGCGGTAGAAGCAACCTCGACCACAAGTGTGGTACTAGAGCCATCGGTTCTGCCGGTGGGCATGCGCGATTCACGGTATACTTTCAACTTTGATCAAGTGCACGCATTTAATGTAAATCAGACCGAGCTATACCATGAAAGTGTGGAGCCCCTTGTGCGCCGCTTTATGGACGGATTCAATACGACAATCTTTGCTTATGGACAAACTTCCAGCGGGAAATCATACACCATGGGAACGTCAGAGGCAACGAATAGCATTTGCACCGATACCCCTTTTGTCGATATGGACTTGCATGTGGGAATTATTCCACGCGCGGCGCACCAGATTTTTCAATCTCTTGAAGAGATCAACGCTGAAGGCGAGGAGTGTACAGTGAGTGTAAGTTTTTTAGAACTGTACAATGAGGACCTGATCGACCTTTTATCTGATGCATATGGACAGCGAAATAATATTCAAATTCGTGAAACACGCACAGGCGATATTGTGTGGACGGGCCTTGCTCAGCGATCTGTATCCAACGCACAGGATGTTGTAAAGCTATTGCAGGATGGGATGGCTATCCGACAAACACACGAGACGGAAATGAATGCACAGTCTTCTCGTTCGCATGCCATATTCACAATTTCTTTAATCCGTAAGCATCGTGCGAAACCTGGTGCTCAAGCGGAGCGTGCCTCATCCTCATTGGGGCGCGCAAGTCCAGAACGTGCATTTGCCACACCACGCACGCCTAAGACAAGTTTGCCCACGCTAGGTGTCCGTGCAACCGTTTCGCGTGCAGGCTCACCGACTCGGCCACAGACGCCCACGCGCCCGGTTGTGCGTGGCACGCCATTACGTCGAGCTCCCGTGGAAGACACCGTCGTTGTTACGACAACAAGTAAGCTGCATTTTGTTGATTTGGCCGGCTCAGAGCGCTTGAAGCGCACTGCTGCCACCGGCGACCGCGCTCGCGAAGGAATTGCGATCAATTCTGGCCTGCATGCATTGGGTAATGTGATCAGCGTCTTAAGTGATCCAGGAAGGTCAAAGCGCCCGATTCATGTGCCATATCGAGACAGTAAACTGACTCGACTTTTACAAGACAGTCTCGGAGGTAACGCACACACTCTTATGATCGCATGTATTTCTTCTACTGAAGGTAATGCGGGCGAAACTTTGAACACGCTTCAGTACGCACAACGCGCCCGTAACATTCGCAACAAGGTTGAGCGAAATCAAGTTGAGCCTGGCTGGGACAATGTCGCGTATCTGCAATCGCAGGTGCTCTCCCTGCGACACGAGCTAGGACTTGTGCACAGTTCCAGGGAGCTTGTGGCGTCTTCACCGAAGCGAACCACACACCTTATGCCCTCTGAGCACGAGCGTGAGCTTCTCGCCTGGCAGGAAAAGTGCTCGGCACTTAGCCAGAAAAATGTTCAACTTAGTTTTCAGCTGGTGCAACGCGAGCAAGAGCATCGACATAATTCGTCGTCAGTCGACTTCTTGCAGGCGGCAGAGCCTGTGATTGTCGAGTACGAAAAAACCGTGGATGCACTTGAGGGACAGTTGAGTATGCTCAAGGCAGCTGTAGCTCATTTGGAGCACTCGGTACAGGAACAGGTGTCAGAGAATGTGGCGCTGTCGGATCGGGCTACGAAGGCTGAAAGGCAGATGGATGTGTTGCGAAGTACGATGCGGGATTTACATGAGCGCCTGGACGAGCGAAATGCGCGCGTCGAGACCCTCGAGACCGAATTACGGCGTGCATCCATGTCTACATCAAGCACAACACCTTTATCTTTCTCGCGCTCGTCACGAAGCAGTTCCATGTCATCAGATCCTGGCGTGTTGCAGCAAAGGCCTTTTGGCGGTATCCTGGATTACAAAGGACGAAACCCGAGTAATCGAACTTACCGTGTCACCACGACACAGTCTCGAGCAACGAGCGATGTTGATACATACCCGACGAGTCAACTTGGCCTGCCACGCAGTCCATCGTCCTTGGAGCAGCAGCCGCTTTCGAAACGTCATGCCTCAGAAACAACAAGTCCGGATGAGCTTCCGACTGTACATATGCATTGAGTCACTTTTTACATTCTACTTGCTCAGTGAAGCCAGTACCCCATCGTTGTAGCCCGGTTGTGGGTCGAGCGACTGAATCGTATCAGGGTTCACGGGCTCGCTAGGGCCCGATGGAAGTTTGGCACGACGAGCTTGGACTCCAGCGCGCAAAATGTCCAGCGCCTCTACAGTCATGTCCCAACCCATGCATGCGTCAGTAATCGACTGGCCGTACGTGAGATAGTTAGGGCCTTCGGGTGGCACGTTCTGACGGCCTTCGACCAAGTTGCTTTCCAGCATTACACCCATAATGCTCTGGGCATTCTCGTCTCCCATAGCAAGTTGATCTGAAATGCTGCGAGCCGCCTTCAGTTGGTTTTCATGCTTCTTTTCGCTATTGCCATGACTGCAATCGATCATGATGCGAGCTGGAAGTCCAGCTTCCAAAAGTGAAGTGCGAGTTTGCGTAATGTCTTCTGGATGGTAGTTTGGACCCTTGTTGGAGCCTCGAAGAATAACATGGCACTTATCGTTACCTTCTGTCTCAACAATGGCAGAAATACCCTGTTTGGTGACGGACAAGAAATGGTGTGAGCTAGAGGACGAACGAATAGCGTCCACAGCAATCCTTACAGAACCATCTGTACCGTTCTTAAATCCGACAGGCATGCTGAGCCCACTCGTTAATTCACGGTGTACTTGCGATTCGGTCGTTCGTGCACCAATTGCACCCCACGAAACTAGGTCCGCCGTGTATTGAGGAGTAATAGTATCCAGAAACTCTGTGCCCGCAGGAAGACCAATGTTGGCCACCTCCAACAGAAGACTACGTGCCAAGCGAAGGCCTTTGTTGATTTGAAACGAGCCGTCGATGTTTGGGTCATTAATCAAGCCCTTCCAGCCAACGGTCGTTCGTGGCTTTTGGAAATACACACGCATAATGATGTGAAGGTCATCCTTGGCTGTTTCAGCGTATTCATGCAGTCTTTTTGCATATTCAATTCCAGCTCGCGCATCGTGGACTGAGCAAGGGCCTACAATCACGACAAGACGGTCCTGTTTGTTATTGAAAATGGCCTCCGTGTCGTTTCGACCCTTCGCGACAGTTTCCAAAGCCTCGATAGTGAGTGGCAGTTCCTCCATAATAATTTGCGGTGGAACGAGTGGCTTTACATTTTTGACATGGCGGTCATCCAGTTCATTGATTTTGTCTGCAGGCGACATGGCGGCAAAAATGTAGTGTGCTAGTGCATTGTCCACCAGATGAAATAGCTTGCATATGAGTCAGAGTGGAGCATCACGTGAGCCAGTCTTGTCGCCCAGGCGTGACGCTTCGTGCAGCTAAACTTGACATGACGGCCGAGAGAAGTAAATCAGCCGAGGACCAATGTGCATCGTAGCTGCATAAATACCGCCTGTTACGGAAGCCCAACGCGGACTTGTGCAGCTGGTGCCAAGTATTTGGCAAACAAATTTCGCGACGCGTCCCACCGCGTTTTATGCACGATGTCGGATGACGAGCACGACTACAATAGCACAGCACCTCTCGATGACGAGGATCTCTCTCTTCCAAAGGCCACAATCCAGAAGCTGATCCAGGAGTACCTTCCAAAAGATCTTAGCTGTGCAAAGGAAACGCGCGATCTTCTGACAGATTGCTGTGTGGAATTTGTTCATTTGGTTTCAAGCGAAGCAAACGAGGCATGTGAAAAGGACTCAAAAAAGACGATTGCACCAGATCATGTAGTCAAAGCTCTCAACGACCTGGGTTTTGGCAAATATACACAGGAAGTACAGGATGTACTAAATGACCATCGACAGCATCAAAAAGAACGTGAACGCAAGGCATCTCGATTTGAACTCAGCGGCTTGTCCGAAGAGGAGCTGCAGCGCCAGCAGGAAGAACTCTTTGCCGCTAGCAAGGCGCGTTTTGAGGCGGCGAACTAATCAGAGCTTCGGTCTATATCTCTATCTTAATCGATAACGCGCCATTTGTAGTGTAGGTTGATTGATGCGTCCGTCGTTGTTCCATACTACCCAGCCCAAGACCCCTCCATAATATAGTGCATAATTCCCATGTTCGTTTCATGCCTGCGCTGTAAGATGTGTCCGTACGATTCCGGCATCAATATATGCGTGTCGGCCTTGTGCCTCTCTCATTATATAGCAGGAGAGCACTAGTCCGTCTACATTTTCATCGCTTAATCCAATTCCAACGCTGTATTATGAGTGTATCTGCACCGCTGGATAAGCGCATAAATGGAACGCAGCTTGCTGGTTCCATTCGACAATCCGTTGCGGAACGTGTCAGGTCACTCAAGGAAAAGCACACCGGTTTTCAACCGCGGCTCAGCATCATTCAAGTGGGTGAAGATGGCGCTTCATCCACATACATTCGTATGAAGAGCAATGCGTCAGCTCAATGCGGTATTCGTGCGGATCACATCAAGTTACCTGCTGGTTCAACGGAGGCGGAGATCACAAATAAGATCCGCGCCCTGAACGAAGATCCGAGTGTGGATGGTATTCTAGTCCAGTTGCCTCTCGGTGACCACATCGACTCGGAAGCTGAGCGACGGATCACTGAGGAAGTCACTCCTCGCAAAGATGTGGATGGATTCCACACGATTAATATTGGGCAATTGGCATCCAGAGCCTGTAACCCTCAGTTTGTGCCATGTACGCCCGCTGGTATATTGCGTCTCCTCGAGACAGTCTGCTCTAATGACCTATCTGGCAAGTTTGCAGTCGTAATGGGCCGCAGTGATATTGTCGGTAACCCAGTGTCTCATTTGCTTCGTTCGCGAAATTGCACGGTGACTCAGATGCACAGATACTCGACCAATGTGCAGGAAATTCTGGCTATGGCTGATATTTTGGTTGTCGCAATTGGACAGCCTGGATTTGTGCAGGGCTCCTGGCTTAAGAAGGGAGCTGTGGTTATCGATGTCGGTATCAACTATGTGCCTGATGCCACCAAGAAGTCGGGTGAGCGCCTTATAGGTGATGTTGACTTTGCATCCGCGTTACCCGTCGTGAGCGCCATCACGCCTGTGCCTGGTGGTGTGGGCCCTATGACCGTCGCTATGCTGATGGAAAATGTTCTCATTGCTGCTACACGCCGCGCCGAGTATGAAGCCTCGCATCCACGCGGAGTCACAACCTTAAATCCGCTCACAATCCAACGCCCCGTGCCTTCTGATATTGAGATCGCACGTGCGCAGGTGCCGAAAACACTCAACACACTGGCTCAAGAGATTGGTATACTACCTAGTGAACTGGAGCTGTACGGTAACACAAAGGCCAAGGTCTCGTGTGAAATATTAGACCGCCTTTCTTCTCGCGTGAATGGAAAGTACATTGTCGTGGCAGGTATCACGCCGACACCGCTTGGTGAGGGCAAATCCACCACGACTATTGGACTGGCTCAGGCTTTGGGTGGTCATTTACGGCGACCCGCCTTTGCTTGCGTCCGTCAGCCATCTCAAGGACCCACATTCGGCATCAAGGGTGGGGCCGCTGGCGGTGGATACTCGCAAGTTATTCCTATGGAAGAATTTAATCTGCACTTGACGGGTGATAACCACGCGGTTATGGCAGCAAACAACTTGCTGGCTGCAGCTATTGATACACGTATGTTTCATGAGGCTACTCAAAGTGACACTGCTCTGTACGACCGATTAACCCCGTGTCAGAAAGGCGTCCGTAAGTTTGCGCCTGTGATGCTCAAGCGATTGCGTAAGCTGCAGATTCATAAGACTGATCCAGATGCTCTGACGGAAGACGAGCGCCGCCGCTTTGCGCGTCTTGATATTGACCCGGCCTCTGTGACATGGCGTCGTGTCGTCGATACCAATGACCGGTATTTGCGTCAGATTACAATAGGCGAAGCACCTACCGAAAAGGGCTTCACGCGCAAAACAGGCTTCGATATAGCCGTGGCGTCAGAGTGTATGGCTGTGCTAGCGCTCAGCCGCGATTTATCGGATCTGCGTGAGCGTCTCGGAAATATGGTTATCGGTTCAAACAAGCAGGGTGAACCGATCACAGCTGACGATCTTGGCGTGGGTGGTGCGTTGGCCGTGTTGATGCGCGATGCAATTAAGCCGAACCTGATGCAGACTCTTGAGGGCACGCCTGTATTTGTCCATGCTGGTCCATTTGCCAATATTGCTCACGGAAACTCATCAATCCTCGCTGATGCCATTGCTTTGAAGCTCGCTGGACGCGAGGCGGATGAACCAGCTGAGAGTGCGGGTTATGTGATTACTGAGGCAGGTTTTGGTGCCGATATTGGCATGGAAAAGTTCTGTAATATCAAGTGCCGCGAAAGTGGATTGGTACCGGATGCCGTTGTGCTCGTAGCAACGGTGCGTGCACTAAAGTCGCATGGCGGTGGTCCAGACGTCTCGCCAGGAAAGCCACTCAGCGATGTGTACACAAAGGAGAACATCGAACTTCTCGATAAAGGGTGTGGAAATTTAGCGAAACATATTCAGAATGCCAAGCAGCACGGTCTCAAGGTGATTGTGGCAGTTAACAAGTTTGCTACTGACACTGAGGCCGAGTTGGATTTGGTCGCGAAGCGCTCATATGAAGCAGGGGCGGACGCTGCCATACCGTCAGATCACTGGGCTAATGGTGGAGCGGGAGCTGTCCAACTCGCTGAGGCTATCGTGGAACTGCTGCAACACACCGAATCGCAGTTCAGGTTCCTTTACGACCTCGATCAGCCCATCGAGGCCAAGATTGAAAAGATTGCTCGCTGCATGTACGGTGCAGACGGAATCGAAATCACACCAGAGGCTCAAAATCAGATATCTACTTATACCCGCCAAGGGTATGCACACTTACCTATCTGCATGGCCAAGACACATCTCTCTCTTTCGCATGACCCTGCGTTGAAAGGCGTGCCGACTGGATTCACGGTGCCTATACGCAGTGTGCGTCTTGCTGCAGGAGCTCGATTCTTGTATCCTCTTTGCGGTGCAATGCAAACCATGCCCGGCCTCAACACCCGTCCCGGTTACTATGACATTGACCTAGATGACCAAGGACAAGTCATGGGATTGTTCTGAACTAGTTACATAGTGGAGGCTCGTTTTGCACACTACACGTAGCCCACGCCGCACTTCTGACTAAGCGTTTGTCGTTCCATGGAGGTGTGGCAGACGCCGCGTATCCCCGGTCGGAGTTAGGCTGGGCATCCAGCCGACTCACCACTTCTCTACTTTAGCTGAGAAGAAAACAATAGGCAGGGCCTAAGGTGGGGTGGCAGTAGCTGCGTAGACTTGTGAATTCGTGTTCATCATGCGTTCATCTTATTCTGCCGGCATGCGCAATTCACCATCGCCTTCACCAGATCAACAGTCTCAGCGTCCGACCAGCTCGATGGGAAATGCTAATGGACTGCGATTCTCACACGGCAACAAGATGGGCTTGCCAAATGAAAACATCATGCGAATGTCGCAGTCCTCTCAGGAATCACCGCGTGTCATGAACTTGGGGAATGGCGGGCATATGACAGGTTTAGGCCGAGGCAGCAACCTGCGCCCAAGTTCGGAGATGCTTCCTGTCGGGCAACATGGTACACCAGAAACGGACGTTATCGACAAATGGTTCGAGGACCTTCAAAATTACGAGGCTACATTAGAGGAAATGGCGGCAGCATCTCTTGACCAAAATTTTAAGGAAGAATTGAGTGCGATTGAGCAGTGGTTCCGGGTATTGAGCGAAGCAGAGCGTACAGCTGCGCTGTACAGTCTTCTTCAGGAGTCAACACAAGTCCAAATCCGCTTTTTTATTACTGTTTTGCAGCAAATGGCTCGAAACGACCCTGTCGGTGCATTTATTTCGCCCAATCCTTCAAACCAATCTTTGAACGACCAGCTGGAAGCCAAAATGGCACAGCTGGGTATTAAATCTCCCACAGCCATGAAATCTCCTTCCACTAATACGCGAGCATTTCAGCGCCAAAGCACCGGCTTCCTTTCACCCAATTCGGCGTCATTGTATGGCTCTGCTAATCCCGATGTCTCCGCCGCGCTGGCCGCGCAAAGGAGCAAACTAAAAGCGAATCGAACGTCGGCTCCTGGTATCTTACCTATGGAATCGATGACGTCTTACCATGGCAACTCTGGCTTAGAAAACGTCCAAGAAAAACTTCGGACCAACACGGGGAACGCCCACGAGCGTCCACACTCATCGGATGTCTCCCGTTCTCCTCGTGCTAGTGGATCTATTGAAGATGCCCTTTCACCCATAAGTGTGGGTGGCAGTTGGGCTAGTATGGTCAACACGCCTATCATGTCAATGTTGGACAACAACAATAACTCCCGCTCAGACGATACCAACGCTAAATTAGAGGCTACAGCAGCTCAGCTGGCTCAACTCAGTCACCATATGTCTGCGACGCAAGCAGAAACTCCCGACTCTGCTCGCATGGCTCGCGGTAGTAGTGCTCCAAGCAACACCACTCGTGGTTCTGCCGGTGATCAGGCTGCCGGTCATGCCAACCTTATGAACACGCCAGCCAAACTTGGCAACAGCCCCCCGTTCAATATTCCTGCAATGAGTCCCAACGCCCTGGCCGGTTTGCAAAGTCCCTCAGGTGGTATGTCTAACCCAGCCAATCTTCAAATGATGAATACGATGGCCGCTATGGGTGGTTTGAATAACATGAACTCGGCACAGCTTTTGGCGCTTCAGCAGCAGATTCTTCAGCAGCAGCAGCAGCAACTGAACATGGCAGGCTTCGGAGCACAAGGCATGCGCGGTGCGGGTCGCTCGAGCCATCGTAATTTCGGAGGATTGCAAAGTCCACCCATGGCTCCACGTAACTTGGCTGGATCACCTCAACCGTCTTCACATGTTTCAGGAGCTCAAGCCGAAGAGGAGGTAGCGGATATCTCTATTCTCAACGATGTGCCTGCTTGGCTCCGGCATTTGCGCTTGCACAAGTATACGCCTAACTTTGAGGGTTCTAACTGGCGTGAGATGGTCATGATGGATGATCGTGCGTTAGAAGAAAAGGGTGTGGCAGCATTGGGTGCACGTCGTAAGATGCTCAAGACATTCGAGGCTGTTCGTCAAAAGTATGGAATTGACCCGCCGGTCAACCCCCAGCCGGCGAGTACTGCCTCAGAGGGCAAGGCTTCTGAGATGTCCTCCGAACCAAATGCATAAAGACAATGCATCCATCATAGTTGTCTATTGGCAGACTAATGAGTCATTTCGAATAAGTAGAGCTTCAAGGTGGCTTGATCATGTTTAATTGTCGCTAATTGAACTGTCACTGGCATGCATCGTGAAGACCACGTGGTTGGTGCAGATACGCGGTCGTTCAGCTTGTGCTGTAAGCCGAGGAACGGCAACTACGTTCTTCAAGTGCTGTTGCTCGGGCAGCATCCGATCCATACTTGTAGCAAGGCATGGATTCACTTCATGCGAGGGTTTCGACATGTACACCTTCCGCTATGGATAAGGGTTTTAATGCCCCGCGAGCGCATAGTAATATTGGCAAGGTCAATGCGACGCCTCTTAAAGCCCACGTAAACGTTGGAACATGCCCAGAGCTTTTTCATTCTAAGATTGATCGAGAGCGTCGAAACGCACTACCAAAGAAGGTACACCCACGCTTGCGAAGCGTGTCATCACAGCCATCATTACCTCGTACAGCCCCGTCAGCTACGTTATCGTCCCCGTTATCGGCCCATGCCAAGACAAGCGGCCGAAAAACGGTTGCAGAGACTCCAAGAACAAAGCATGAATGGTCTTCTGAGACAGGCTTCTTCATATGTGCTAACACTATGCATGCCTCTGTCGCGGAACCAGAGCCACTAAAATCAATACCCTCGCTCCTACCCCCTGGCAAGATTTCCGAGCCAGTATCAAGACCTTTCTCTGTTCGTGCAAGCACCGACAAGGTAAATAAACCTGTTCGTGTACATGTTTATCAACGGTCTGGCCCAAAAATGTTGCCATCAGCCTTGTCGCCAAAGCAGGCGGTGTCCACGGCTTCTAAACAGAATGTTCGTCATGTGTCTTTGTACCCGCAGCAAGACTCCGACAAGGTCCAAAGTGCCTCGCGCTCTCCCTCGCATGAAACATACCATACGGGGTGCGGTCCAACTACAAGCGCCTCTCTTGCTCAAGCAAGCTTTATGAAAGATCAACAGGAACATAAATCAGCGCCATCCCCTATCCCGTTTCCAGTGCTGGGTATGCGCACGGCGCCGGCCGCATCCATGTTACCTAGCGATGCTAGTAGTGCGTGGACTGATCATAAGAATCAATCAGCCCCTGGGACGCTATCACCACTTAGTCTCAACCACAGGATGCATAACGAGTTGTCTCTTACATCGTCAACACCAAATGAATTGACAATGGAAGAAGCCTCACATATCCTTGATGCAAGGCATGCTCGAAAACTCCTTGATCTCGAAATATCGAACAAGAGTCTTCTGGCCATAAATGCGACTTTGGAATCAAGTAAGGTAAAGCTCACAAAAGAGTTACGCGAACTGCGACACAATATGTTGGTAGGAAAGACCAACTCTGAAGCAAATCATGGAGAACAAATATCAGGTTCCATTCGAACCTCATTAGATGAATTACTCCATCCTATGTCTGGTGCAAACGAGAAGGATAGTCTCGGTGAGGAAGTGTTACGTATCTATACTCAACAGGACCAAGAAACGGATACGATCTACAGACGCTGTTGCGCAAAAATTGATGAATTGCTGAAGGAAGCACGTTCCGCGATACTGGCAAAGCCAGTTCTAGACGCAGCTCCGGGCGGGAAAATTCTTCACCCCTCAGAGTTGCGACATGATACACTGGATGATACCCCTGTAAATGCTACTTTAACTGAAGGTCATTTGATGATGAGATTAAAGGATAACTTGTAAGCAATATACCCATGGTTTGTAGTGTGGCACATGATCTTCCCCCGTCGTTAGCCTTCATCTTCTTTTCCGACAATCTCTTCAACTCAACAAGCTCAGGTGATGGTTCCCAACGTAGTAACAAGTCTACGGCATCGCGACAACAGCCATGTCACTACATAGAACTGCCGAGATTACAGCTTAGTTGGACTGCTTGCTGATCTCTTCGGCCTTGGCAAGCACATCGCTGATGTTACCAACCATGTAGAAGGCAGCCTCAGGGAGACTGTCGTGCTTGCCAGAAAGGATCTCCTTGCAGGCAGTAACAGTGTCCTTGAGAGCAACGAGACGACCCTCAATACCAGTGAAGACCTGGGCAACAGCGAAAGGCTGCGACATGAAACGCTGCATCTTACGGGCACGCTCGACGGTGAGCTTGTCCTCTTCAGACAACTCATCCATACCCAGAATGGCAATGATATCTTGGAGCGACTTGTAGTCCTGCAGCAGCTTCTGAACACCCGAAGCCACGTCGTAGTGCTCCTGACCGACAATGGCCGGGTCAAGCATACGCGATTGAGAGTTCAGAGGGTCGACAGCTGGGTAGATACCAAGCTCAGCAATGGAACGGTCAAGCACAGTCGTGGCGTCAAGGTGAGCAAAGGTCGTGGCCGGAGCAGGGTCAGTCACATCGTCGGCAGGGACGTAAACGGCCTGCACCGAGGTGATCGAGCCCTTCTTGGTGGTGGTAATACGCTCCTGCATGGCACCCATGTCCGTCGAAAGTGTGGGCTGGTAACCGACAGCCGAAGGAATACGACCAAGCAAAGCCGAGGTCTCCGAACCAGCCTGGGTGAAACGGAAAATGTTGTCAATGAAGAGAAGCACGTCCTGACCCTGCTCGTCACGGAAGTACTCAGCGACCGTGAGACCAGTAAGGGCCACACGGGCACGGGCACCCGGAGGCTCGTTCATCTGACCGAACACGAGCGACACCTTCGAGTCACCATCGACGTTAATCACACCCGTCTCAATCATTTCATGGTAAAGGTCATTGCCCTCACGGGTACGCTCACCTACACCGGTGAAGACTGAGAAACCACCGTGAGCCTTGGCAATGTTGTTGATAAGCTCCTGAATCAGCACAGTCTTACCGACACCGGCACCACCGAACAGACCAATCTTACCACCACGGGCGTAGGGGGCAATCAAGTCGACGACCTTGATACCAGTTTCAAGAATCTCAGCGTCCGTTGACTGCTCCACAAACGACGGAGGCTCACGGTGGATAGGGCGGTAAGCATCCGTCTTGACAGGGCCGCGTTCATCAATGGGCTCACCAATGACGTTCAGGATACGTCCAAGCGTACCGTCACCGACAGGGATGGTGATGGGAGCACCTGTGTCGACGACCTTTTGGCCACGGACGAGACCCTCGGTACCGTCCATGGCAATGCAACGAACGGTGTTTTCACCAAGGTGCTGGGCGACCTCAAGAACGAGTCGGTTGCCACCCTTCACATCCTGAACCTCAAGAGCGTTGAAGATAGCAGGGAGGTCCTCAGAATTGAAGTGAACGTCAACAACGGCACCAATGACGGCACGGATGTTACCAACTTGGCCAGCACCTGAGGCGGACTCAGTAGCAAGACCACGGGCTATTTCTTGTTAGATATTTGTACAGTAGGGTAGATACGTACCAGGCACCTTAACAGCCTTGGCAATGCTAGGGACAGCACCCGAGCGGACCGACGGGACGGTCACACGGGCGGCGGTCGACAAGCCAGCTGCATTCTGGCGAGCCACACGGCTGGCCATGCGAGATGCGCGCGAAACAGCGCGAACGGCGGAGCGCTGAATGATAGGCATAGCGCTGGGTTTCGCTCAGACAATGAGGTGAGGGGACAAGAAAGATGCTGAGGCAGGCACTGGAAAGGCCTATGGCCCGGGTTGGCTGCCCGGCCATGCACCAAGAGGTCCCATCAGCCAATTGCAGTCGAAAAGCTGACCGAAACCACCCGGTGTGCGTTATGTGCGTCAATTGCCAGCAAACTGCTCTCGGCCGAGGGAACGTCTACCGCGGCCACGAGTCCCGCGGCACAGCGAAAAGTGGATACATCGACTGGCCGTGCGTGTCGATCATCATCGGCCGAGGATATTGTTGGCATGGATGGCTATGGTACGGTAGCTGATCCACGGACGATGTAGGCTGTATCGATCGCCATATCACGCGTCTAACATGCGGTTCCGTGACAATCGACACCAAGCTATCGCTCTATTATATACAAGAAAGTTAGGATCATGTGTCTCGTAACATAGTATCGAAAACCCGTGCCTCAGACAAGACTTGGCTTTGAAACGCGGTCTCCATCGTGACCCTTATCAGTTGCGATCCTTCATGTCGCGAGAGCACGTAAGCCAGTAAGCCTCCATGATCGCCTATAATATATAAGTAATAATGTATATCACTTGTTCATTCTTTGTTCTTAGCGCCCACGGTGTGGGTGCGCGGCGCCCAAAGCGAGGGATAAAGTCAGGGGCACAAGCATCATAATTTACCTTCACGATAGGCTTGACAATGCATGACCAGATCCGTGTTCCGGTATTTAAATTGGAACATAGTATAAGGCGAGCTGCTGCGCACTGGCTCAGTCTTCCTTACAGCCCGTGCGCCAGAAAAGTAGGGGAGCTAGCAAGCTTGCTCCAAACTTGATCACGTGATGTAGAGAGATACGCGAGAGTGACGGGCGCGTGGATGGGAGACACCGGTAGCTGAGGCCCATTTGGACGACCATGACGGTGCCAGAGCCTATGCCTACGCCCCTTCATGGGTATGTGGGTTTCGACACCATGACGAAGCAAGTGGAGCTAAAAATGATGCACCGTGGCTTCCAGTTCAATGTCATGGTTGTTGGCCAGACGGGAATGGGAAAGAGCACGATGATCAACACCTTGTTTTCGTCGCGCCTGCTCGAAAGCAAGGGTCGATTCGACCCGTCGGATGACATGCCTAAGACGACAACCATTAGCACGGTGTCACATGGTACGTTTAGAAGTACTTACGACAGTAATTATCGAGAATGGCGTGAAGCTAAAGCTTAACCTGATTGACACTCCCGGCTACGGCGATCTGATCAACAACGAGCACTGTTGGGAACCTATTGTCAAGTACATCAAGGATCAGTACAGTATTTACCTGCGCAAAGAGCTCACCGCTGTGCGCGAGCGCCACATTCCTGACACTCGCGTCCATGTGGTGCTTTTCTTCATCAATCCGTCGGGCCACTCGCTCCGCCCCATTGATATTCAAATGCTTAAAAAACTGGGTGACATTGCCAATGTCATCCCGATCATTGCCAAGGCTGATACGCTTACAATGGAAGAGCGGGAGGCATTCAAGCATCGTGTACGCAATGAGCTGCAAGAGAATAGTATCCGTGTGTACCCCTTTGACCACGAAGACTATGATGACGAGGAGCGAGAGCTGAACAGCCAAGTACAGGCCATGTTACCTTTCGCTGTTGTCGGCTCTACCAAGGTATATGACGTGGATGGCATGCCCGTGCGTGGCCGTCAGTCGCGGTGTGGCATGATCAACATCGAAGACCCCTCGCATTGTGAGTTTGTGCAGTTCCGCAACTTTTTGTTGCGCACGAATCTGCACGACCTTATTGATACGACAACGTATACATACTACGAATCATTCCGCTCGAAGCAGCTCCTGGCGCTCAAGGAAAGCAGTGCTAAGCAGCAGCAGCAGCAGCAGCAACAACAGTACCAGCAGCACGCCTAAGTCGTTGCCATATGTAGTGTGACTAGTCCTAGATCAACAAGTTTTTTTTTCCCATCACACAAACCGCTTTGTACAGGATTCTATATACGCGCACTGTTCATCAGATAGGCACGCATGCCGTGTGATGCAAGCTCCGCTTTAGCCTGATCAAATGTGTGGCCCTTGTCGTGGTTGTGTCGCCAGATGATACGGTAGTACCACACGAGTCCCACACCTTGAGCAAAGAAGCCAAGCGTCGTGATAAGACTAAATGTACCGAAGAGCCAGCCTTTCCAGCCACGTTCAAAGAACCAATGAATTGTTGTCAGTGCACCGGCACAGCCGGCGGCTGCGACGCCCACGAAAGCGTATATGGAAAAGAGCAAGTGGCACCCGCAAAACAAGAAGAAGACGTAATAAAAGAAAGAATGTTCTTTCATCAAACCAAAGTATAATGGCCGGTACCACAGGAAGAAACTGCCTGTGCCGATAAACACCATATAAAAGGCACCCATCACTAGGTCGCTTATGGCGCCTGTGATTATCAAAAGGAGCAGGCACGTCACAAAGTTCCATACCAGTGTTGCTGCTAGTAAGAGCCATAGACGATATACATCCTTCATTATCCACTGCGAATCAGGTGGGATTTCACCGGCAATGTCATGGTACACGATGGGGTAGAAAGGTGGCCAATTGTTGCGTCCAAACTGACGCATGCGCTCTGTTCGTGCATCAAGCTCGCGCTCACGCTCTTCTATCTCGCGCTCACGCCGTGCAATATCATCCATGCGCATAGCATTGGCAGGCGCTGTACCATGCGTACTCGTAGGATAGATTTCCTCTTGCTCATCCAAATCCACCTGCGGAGCGTAACCACTATCGCCCTGCTTCAGCGACGTTGTCTCAAATGGATTTGACTCGAGATCGTCTATGTCGCCGCCTGCTACCGCGCTCTTTATGGAAGGATCATCAAAAGGGTCTTCGTCCTGTGCAGCCATGGC
>ERZ501047.343-NODE-343-length-16116-cov-4.800884_pt1 | contig 16116 bp, 16 predicted proteins | sample MGYA00510868_ERZ501047 | MGnify/ENA primary metagenome ERZ501047 (study PRJEB25958, sample SAMN03398593) | human skin metagenome | study: EMG produced TPA metagenomics assembly of the Human Skin Microbiome Metagenome (human skin metagenome) data set. | reverse complement strand
CCTCGCCCCGGGAGGCGGCGGCGAGTCGTACCCGCAGCAGATCGCATTCGCCAGCGAAGACCAGCGGCGGCATGATCGACAGGGTGTCGATGGCGCTCTTGAGCGCGGCATCGTCGGGCCACTCGGGCTGTTGCGCGGCGGGCAGCGCCGGCCCGTCCGGAAGCAGGTGCAGAGTCGGGTCGGCCACGGTCACCGCACCAGGATAAGCGGGTGCCCAGCGGCCGCGGTCGGCATCCGTATGCCGGGCGTCACCCCTGGCTCTCGTCGAGCCCGCGTTCGATGGCGAACCGGGTCAGCTCCACCCGGTTGTGCAGCTGGAGTTTGCCGAGGGTGTTCTGGACGTGGTTTTGCACGGTGCGATGGCTGATGCTCAACTGTTCGGCGATGTCCTTGCTGGACAAGCCCATCGCCACGAGCCGCAGCACCTCCACCTCGCGGTCGGTCAGTTCGGGGACCGGACGGTCGCTGTCGGTGGGCGGCGTATTGGCCAGCTTGCGAAACTCCCCCAGGACCAGACCGGCCAACCCCGGGGTAAAGGTCGCCTCTCCCCGCGCCGTGGCCGCCACCGACGCCAGGATCTCCTCGCTGGTCGCCGATTTCAACAGATAGCCGATGGCCCCGGCCTTCATCGCGGCCAGGACATCGGCCTCCTCGCCACTGGCGGAGACGATGAGCACCCGGGTCCCCAGCCCGGCAACCGCGGCGCAGACATCGGCGCCGTGCAGCCCCGGCAGGTTGAGGTCGAGCAGCAGCACATCCGGGGTGGTCGCCTTGACCCGCCGGACCGTGGCCGGCCCGTCGGCAGCCGTACCCACCACGGTATGTCCGGCCCGCTCCAGGTCGGCGGCCAGCGCATCGCGCCACAGCGGGTGATCGTCGGAGACGAAGACGGTCAGCGACATGCCGGTCATCCTGCCGTATGCCGGGTGCTCACCCCGGGCGCACCTCGCTGGGCGTGACGGGCCGCGCTGCATTGCGCTGGGCGAGGGGCTCGAGCCGTTTGGGGGCGGTGAGCGTCACCGTGCATCCGCGCCCCGGCGCGCTGTCGATCTCGACCCGGCCGCCGAGGTCCTGCACTCGCCCGCGCACGCAGCTGGCCAACCCCATACGTCCCTGGGCGACGGCTTCGGCCTCGCGACCGGACGGCATACCGATGCCGTTGTCGCGCACCGTGATCGATACCTGGGGGCCGAGATCCTCGACGAGCACCCAGGCCTGGGCGTCCGGGCCGGCGTGCTGGGCGACATTGTCCAGCGTGCTCGTCACCGCGGCGAGGAGTTCGTTGGCCCGCTCGGTCGGCATGGCGATCGACTCGGCCGGGGCGCTCACCGTGACTCGGCTCGAATCCAGGGACCGCAATCGGGCGGATAGATCGGCCGCTGCCCCCCGGGGTTCGGCGCCGCGCCCGGAGACCAACGCCCGCAGCGAGCGTTCCTGATCCGCGGCCAGTTCACCGAGGTGCGCGGCCTCGCCGCCGAGCTGAGCACCGCGCCGGTTGATGAATGCCAACCCTTGCAGTACCCCGTCGTGGACGATCCGGGCAAGGCGTTCGCGCTCGGCATACGACTGCTCGGCCCGCACCGACGCCTCGAGTAGGCGCTCGCTCTCGTGGGCCAGGCTGGTGGCCAGCCCGATCAGGGAGCCGACGATGAAGAGCAGCACGATGTTGTGGACGGTGCCGAAGTTGGGCCGGACCACGGAGACGATGTCGGCGACCGCGATGATCAACGCGCCCAGCATGCCGCCGCGCGCGCCGCGCACGATAGCGGCTCCCACCACACCGGAGGCCGACCAGATGCCCGGCAACGTGAGCGCGCCCGCCATCACCGTGGCGCGGGGGTAGGCGAGGCTGGTCGCCAGGATTCCCGCCACCGCGAGCGCGAGATCGATCACGACCATCCGTAGGGTGACCGTGCGCCGCCAACTCGCTACCAGCGTCCAGGCGGCGAGCACCGCGAAGACGGCCACCGCGGCGCCGGGGCGATGCATCTGCTCCCGGTCCACCCAGGCGAGCACCCCGGCATACGCCAGGGCCAGCGGGCGGAAGATCGCCAATCCCCGGGTGAACGCCCCGACGACCCCGGGGGCCATCGTGGTGGCCATCTCGCCTTAGCCCGCGTGCCGCAGGTCCGGGCGGTCGCCTGCGTCGGGGTCAGGCTGCGAGGCGCGCCGCGTCATCGACAGCGGCTCGACGCCGTCCTCATCCGGGTGGGCGCGGTGGGCCAGCCGCGACCCCAGCTCGGCCGCCTTGGCCTGGCCTTCCTTCAAACGCTCCTGGCCGTCCTTCAATCGGGCCCGGGCTGCGGCCAACAACTGACGCTTGTGCGCGGCACTGTCCACATCGACATACCGCTGGCCACTCAACTCCTGCAGCCGCGCCATCAGCGCATCGGTGATCTCGCGCAGCGCCTCGCGGTCCTCCGAACCCCGACCCGCGTATGCCGTCAGGTCCAGCGGCGCCCCGATGCGCACCTCAATGCGGTGGATGCTCGGGATGATCTGGCCGGTCGGCTGCGCCTTGTCGGTGCCGATCATGGCCACCGGGATGAGCGGCGCACCGCTCTTGAGTGCCATCCGGGCGGCGCCGGTGCGCCCACGGTAGAGCCGTCCGTCGGGGCTACGCGTGCCCTCGGGGTAGATCCCCAGCAGTTCGCCGGAGCGCAGGATCCGCAGGCCGGCGTTGAGGGCGGCCCGGCTCGCCGAACCACCCGCGCGGTCGATCGGGACCTGGCCGACCCCGCGGAAGAAGGCGGCCGTCAGCCGACCCTTGAACCCGCGGCCGGTGAAGTAATCCGACTTGGCCAGGAAGGTGATCCGGCGCGGGACGACCAGCGGCAGGAAGATCGAATCGGAGAACGACAGATGGTTGCTGGCGAGGATCGCCGGCCCGTGGGCGGGCAGATGCTCCTTGCCCTGCACGACCGGCCGGTACACCACGCGCAGCGCCGGGCCCACGATCACGTGCTTGAGCAACCAATAGAGCACGGCATGAACCTTCCGGGGAGGTCGGGTGAGGTCTCCACCGTAATGCGCGCCGTGGCGCTGGTGGCCCAGGCACGCGTAGCGAAGCGTCCCTGTCGCCGGGAGGCTTTCGGCGCCGGCGCGAGACTTCCGGCAGCCGGGCCGACGTGTCAGGATTGCCCCGTGCGTGATCCGGACTCCCCGCTGCGCGATGACGAGGTGGAACGGCGCTTCGCCCAGATCATCGCCGACCTCGGTGAGCCCGACGCCGGCGAGGTCTCGCCGACCATCCCGTCGGCGATCAATCCGCCGCCAGCCATCTCCGTCACGCCCCCGCGCCCGGCTCTCGATGTTCCGGTATGGCGCGGGGCGGGCGAGCAGACGTATGACGAAATCCTCGACGAGGTGGAAGACAGCGACCACTTCGAGCCGCCCCCGCCGCGGCCGCTACCGCCGCAGGAGGATCTGCACTTCTGGGGCAGCATCATCGGCTTGGTCACCGGGCCACTCCTGCTGCTGTGGCTGGTGCTCTTTGACCCCAATGTCGCCGGCTGGTGGCTGTGGCTGGCGCTGGGCCTGACCGTCGGTGGCTTCCTGCTGCTGGTGATGCGTCCCGACAGCGAGGACGACGACGGCGACTACGGCAACGGCGCGGTCGTCTGAGCTAGGCGGGCGTCGGTGCCGGATCGAGGCGGATATCCGCCCATACCGGCCGGTGGTCGCTGGCGGCGAGGATGTCATCAGGGTGCACCGGCGCCTCGCGGTGCGGCAGAGCGGCCAATCCCGGCGACACGAAAATAACGTCGAGCAGTCGCCGCGGGGCGCGCGCCGGGTAGGTGGGCGCGGTGGGCCCGACCATGCGCATCCCGCTCGCCACGAGTTGCCAGGCTGCCCCATTGGCCTCCTCGTTGAGATCCCCACACAGGATCGCGGGCGTATCACCCACGGCGCCCAGGATGATCCGCGCGTGCGCCAGGCGCTCGTCCGCGCGCAGGCTCAGGTGCACGGAGGCCACGGCGACCGGGGCGGCCCCGGCGACCATGACCCGGGCTAGGGCAAAACCCCGCCGGCGTTGCGCCAGCCGGACCCGCAACCGGAAATGCCGCGATTCGCGTACCCCGACCCGTAACGAGGTGAAGATGGCCGTCCCGCCGCTGCCACGGTGATGATCGGCCCACTGCATACCGCATTCGCGGGCGAAACGGCGCACGCGGATCCCGGCGAACAGGCGCCGGGGCACCTCTTGCAGGCACAGGACATCCGGCGCAATTGCGCGCACCACGCGTGCCGCCGCGGCCCGGTCGTCGAGGAAGTCGCGAGTGTTGTAGCTCGCGACCCGCAAGGTGGGCATTTAGCTCAGGACGCTTTGCCGGGCCAGGTCGGCAGCGCCGATCATCCCGGCCTCATTGCCCAATTCGGCCCGCACGATCCGCGCCTCCGGGCGAAAACCACGGCCGGTGAGCTGGCTGCGGAAGGCCTGGCGGGCTGGTTCGAGGAGCAACTCCCCCGCCGCGCTGACCCCGCCACCGATAACGAAGGTGCCCGGATCGAAGGCGGCAGCAAGATTGGCCAGACCGACGCCCAGCCAGGAGCCCACCTCGGCGAGCAACTCCACCGCGGTGCGGTCTCCCCCTTGGGCGACCTCGGTAACCAAGGGACCGGTAAGCCGGCCCGGGTCGCCCTGGACACGTTCGTAAAGGTCGCGGGCCAGCGGGCTATTGGCGGCGACCAGGCCGCGGGCCTCCCGTACCAGGGCGTTGCCGGAGGCGTACTGCTCCCAGCATCCCCGGTTGCCGCACTCGCAGCGGTGGCCGCCGCGGACGACCTGCATGTGGCCGAACTCGCCGGCGATGCCGAAGCGGCCGCGCAGGATCTGCCCGTCCATGAGGATGCCACCGCCGATACCGGTGCCCAGGGTGATCATCATCGCGTGGTTCTCGCCGCGGGCGGCGCCGAACTTGCCCTCGGCCCAGATCGCGGCATTGGCGTCATTGTCGATGAAGATCGGCAGCGCCAGCCGCTCCCCCAGCCGCTCACGCAGGGGTTCATTGCGCCACGACAGGTGGGGGGCGAAGACGATGGTGGCCCGGTCCGCGGCAACGAAACCCGCCGCGCCGATCCCGACCGCAGCGACCCGGTCCCCGGCCTCCTCGAGCAACTCCCCGACGACGCCGACGATGGTGCCCTCGACGACCGAGGGGCGCACGGAGCGTTCGGGAGTATCGGCGCGGGCGCGGGCCAGCACTCGGCCAGAACTGTCGACCACTCCGGCGGCCACCTTGGTGCCGCCGATGTCGACACCGATTGCCAGGGGCTCGTCCACGACTACTGTCCTTCTTTCGGTCGGCGCGGGCCCCGTTTTGTGGTGGGGATCAGCGGGACTCGACCCGCTTCTTCAGTTCCGCAAGCGCGGTGTCGATGATGACCCGCGCCGCCTTGCGCTTGAGCATGCCGAACACCGGAATCTTGAGGTCGACGGCCAGCTGATAGGCCACCTCGGTCCCCTCGTCGGCGGCGGTGAGACGGTAGGAGCCATCCATGGCCTTGAGCACGGTGGCATCGACCAGCGTCCAGGAGACCGTCCCCGTCCCGTCCTCGGCGACATCCCAGTCGTAGACGAGGGTGTAGGTGTCCTTGATGCCCCCGCCGTCCATGGACAGGCGCACCTGCTCGGGCCAGCCACCCTCGTCCTCGCTCAGCACCTCGACCTTGGTGATGGCGCCGGTCCATTCCGGATAGGCCTCCAGGTCGGCGATGACGTCCAGGATCACACCCGGCTCGGCATCAATGACGATCGACGCCTCAGTGCTCTCGGCCATGCCCCGCACCCTATCCAAAGGCGGTAGGACGCACGTGCCGCGAAACCGCCCGGAGCGTCCGGCGCATGGCGAGGCGCCCGGGGTGCCGCACTAGGCTGCGATACCGCATCCCCGCGCCGACCCGATCTCACCGATCCGATCCCGCCGACTCGATCCCGCCCAAGAGGACTTCTGTGACCATGCCTGCATCGCGCCGCGGTGGCCCCCAGCCGGTGACCCGGATCGCGGGGACCGGTTGTGCTGCGCTGTGGCTGGCCTATTTCGGGATGTTGCAGTGGAGCGTGGTCCAGTTCCGGACCTCCATCGTCGCTACCCTTACTCTCGCGGCACTGGCTCTGGCGGTATGGGTAGGCCGCCAGGCCCGCATCGGCCTGGATCGGGTGATGCTGGCGATGATCTTCCTGGGCAGCGCCGTGATCGCATTGACCGTCCCGCTGTTCAGCTATCTGCCGACTGGTTGGGAACTCGCCGCCCGAGCGGTGCTGGCGGGTGCCGGGCTCATCGTCGCCGTGCTGTTATGGCAGGGAGCGTCCGCTACGGCCTGGGCCACGGCGGTGGCGGCTTATGCCATCGCGTCGGTGATCGCTATCCGGACCGATCGGGCGCCCAAGATCGATGTCTGGGTGACGCTGCAACAGGCGGCCGAGGCGCTGGGACGCGGGGAGAACTTCTACACGGTCTCCTGGGTCGACTCCCCCGGCATCCAAGATGCCTTCACCTATCTGCCGTGGACCGCGGTATTGCTGGCCCCAGGCCGCTGGCTGGCCGGGGACATCCGGTGGATGCAATTGGTCTGGGTCGTGGTGCTCGCGCTGGGCATCTGGCGCTGGGGCAGTCTGCAGCGCACCGAAATCGGCCGCTGGAGCGCCGCCGCGGTATGCGGGCTGATCCTGCTCGCGCCGGGGACGCTGACCCAGATCGATCAAGCCTGGACCGAGCCCCTGTTGCTGTGTGCCATCGTCTGGTGGGCGCTGCTGGTGCGCTCCGGGCACCCGTGGTGGGCCGTGCTTCCTCTCGCCCTGGCGTGCGCGAGCAAGCAACACCTGGCGCTGGTTCTCCCCCTCCTGCTCGTATGGCGTGACTTCGGCCCCCGCCGCAGCATCGCCACCGGCGCGGCGGCCGGACTGCTGATGGCCCCTTGGTTCCTGACTGCCCCGGCCGACTTCATCCACGACACCATCACGCTGCTCGCGAGCTTCCACCCGATCAAGTTCGCGAACACCTGGTATCTCTACGCCCTCAACGAGCACGGCATCACCCCACCCTTCTGGGTCACCGGGGTAATCGTGCTGGGCACCCTGGCGGCGGGAATGCTGCTCGTCGCCCGACGCCAGCCGCCGATGGGCGAACTGCTGCGCTGGATCGCCCTGGTGTTGCTCGTGGCAAACCTGGTCAACAAGCAAGCCTTCTATAACCAGTTCTGGCTGGTCGGCGCCCTGGTCGCGATCTCCCTGCTGGCGGACGCCCTGGACCGCGCGCAATCCCCGGCGGCGGCAGCGGCCCAGCCCGCGGCGACAGCGCCCTAGCCGGCGCAGCCAGCCCAGCCAATCTCGCCGTCGCCGCCCAGGGCCACGCCTGCCTCGCCGGCCGGAGGCTGAGCGCCGGCTCATCCCGTGGCCGACTGCGGGTCGGGCAACCAGACCGGCAGGGCCTCCAGCAGGGCGCGTGCCCCGCTTGCTTCCTGCGCGGAGATGAGCCCGGTAGCGGCGAAGGCGGTCACCACCGACCGCTCCCGGGCATCGAGCTCCACCAGATCACCGGCAGCTCCCAGCTGTCCGGGGAAGCGCTCGTCGACGGAATCGATCCCCCGAGTAGCGCTCGTGTGTGCTCCAGTCAACGGTCGCTGCGCCAACACCGCGAGAACACATCCCTCGCAGTGCACCTCCTGCACCGGGCAGCTATCGCAATCCATCCGCATGATGTCGAGCATGAGCATTCCTCGTCTCTGGTCCGGCCGGCTCGCCCGACCACTGCCAGAAACGCTAGGAGAGACCACCGACAACCCCTCCGACCAGCCGCCTGAACTGCGCATTCAGCACTGATCGACCAGTGCGTCGGAATCGGCCAGCAAGGGTTGTCGGACCTCTTCCGTAACGTCCGGGACATGGCAGCAACCGCCCTCCTGGCCCCTCCTCGAGCGATCCAGGGCACGCTCGAGGAATTCGGCACGCCCCTGCACGAGGTGACCTTCGTCGTCGTCGACCTGGAGACCACCGGGGGCAGCGCGCACGGCGACCACATCACCGAGATCGGAGCGGTCAAGGTGCGCGGCGGCGAGGTGCTCGGCGAGTTCCAGACCTTGGTCAATCCGCGGGTGCCCATCCCCGGTGCCATCTCCGCGCTGACCGGGATCACCGACAGCATGGTTGCCCCAGCCCCCCGCATCGATGCGGTCCTACCCGCCTTCCTCGAGTTCGCCACGGGTGCGGTGCTGGTGGCGCACAACGCCCGCTTCGATATCTCCTTCCTCAAGGCGGCTGCTCTCGCCGGCGGTCATCAATGGCCCGATCCCCAAGTGATCGACACCGTGCACCTGGCCCGCGCCCTGGTGACCCGCGATGAGGCGCCGAACCACAAGCTCGCCAGTCTGGCCCGGCTCTTCCACGCGAAGATCACCCCCGACCACCGGGCCCTGCACGATGCCCAAGCGACGGTCGATGTCCTGCATGCGCTCCTCGGCCGGGTCGGCAGCCTCGGGGTGACCACCATCGAGGAGCTCGCCACCTACTCCGCTCGCATCCCTGCCGCCACTCGCCGCAAGCGCTATCTGGCCGACGACCTGCCCAATGCCCCGGGCGTCTATCTGTTCAAGGACAGTCAGGGCCGGGTGCTCTATGTCGGCACCTCGGTGGACATCCGCACCCGGGTGCGCAGCTATTTCACCGCCTCCGAGCAGCGGCGCCGGATGGGTGAGATGGTCCGGATCGCGGAGCGTGTGACCCCGATCGTCTGCGCCACCGCGTTGGAGGCCCAGGTTCGGGAATTGCGCCTGATCGCCGAGCACAAGCCGCGCTACAACCGCCGGTCGCGCAATCCGGAGAAGGCCGTTTGGCTCAAGCTCACCGTCGAGCCCTTCCCCCGACTCTCCGTGGTCAGTCAGGTGCGAGGGGACACGACGGCATACGTGGGCCCCTTTCCCTCCCGCTCGGCCGCGGAGGACGCAGTGGCGGCCCTGCACGAAGCGCTACCGCTGCGCCGCTGCCGCGAGCGGCTGTCCGAGACCCGGCATACCGCGCCCTGTGCCCTGGCGGAGATGGGCCGCTGTGGCGCGCCCTGCTCTGGCGCCCAGTCGCGGGCCGATTACGCCGTGCTCGTCGACCGCGCCAAGATGGCCCTGCTCGGTGACCCCGAGCAGGTCGTTTCCCCCTTGGAGGCGCGCATGCGCCAACTTGCCGTCGATGAGCGGTATGAGGATGCCGCCTCCCTCCGGGACCGGCTCACCGTCCTTCTGCGCGGATTGCACCGCTCCCAGCGCACCGCCCCACTGGCGGCTTCGCCCGAGATCGTCGCCGCCCGCCGCTCCCCTTTGGGCGGCTGGGAGCTGGTCTGCATCCGGTATGGCCGGTTGGCCGGCAGCAGCCGCAGTCCGCGGGGCGCCGACCCGATGCCCTATGTCGCCGCGCTGCGCGAGTGTGCCGAGGTGGTCGCGCCGCCGGTCGGTCCGGCACCGGCCGCTCTGGCGGAGGAGACCGACCTCATCCTGCGCTGGCTCGAGGAGCCCGGCGTCCGGCTGGTCGACGTGGATGGAGCCTGGACCTGCCCGGTCGGCGGTGCATCGATCGCGCTCACCCGTCTCGGTGGGCGCTCCGCGGTCCTTGCCTTGGCTCGCTAGTCTCGTCGAGTGGCGCAGAGCCGCCCCAATCCCCTGCGAACGGAGTACTCATGATCACCGCTATCGTGCTGATCACCGCCGAGGTCGATCGCATCCCCGAGGTTGCCCAAGAGGTGGCCGATCTGGAGGGCGTCAGCGAGGTCTACTCCGTCACGGGGGGCTGCGACCTCATTGCCATGATCCGAGTGACCCGCCACGAGGACTTGGCGCTGGTGATCTCCGACAAGCTCAACAAAGTCGCCGGGATCCTCGACACGCAAACCCATATCGCGTTTCGGGCCTACTCCCGGCACGACCTGGACGCCGCCTTCAGCCTGGGCATCGAGGAGTAACCCGCGCCCTCCCCCAATCCGGCGGCCTAGAGATCGCACCCGACTCCACGCCTGAGCGTCAGAGCCTGAGCCCAGCGGGTGCGCTCAGCGCCCCGCGCTCGCCCGGGTGGCCGCCACCCAGCGCTCCAGCACCGCGGCGGCCGCGCCAGAGTCGATGCAGTCGGCTGCCGTGGCGATCCCGTCGATCACCGCCGTCTGCACTTCCTGAGTGCTCGACCCCGGGGCCAATCCCGCCCGGGCCAGCGCCAACGCAATTCCCGCATTGAGCAGGACCGCGTCGCGCACGGGCCAAGGGTCTTCGCCTGCGCGGCCCCGGCCGGTCAGCATTTCCCGAGCCACTCCGGCGTTGTGCTCCGGATCCCCGCCACGCAGTGACTCCAGCGGCGCCGGGGTCAGCCCGACATCCTCGACGGTCAGCAAATGCTCGGTCACCACGCCGGAACTCACCCACCACATCCGAGTGGGAGCCGCGATGCTCGCCTCGTCCAGCCCGTCCTCACCCCGGAAAACCACCGCATCCTTGCCGCGCCGGGCGAAGACCCCGGCCATCAACGGCGCAACGCGGGCATCGGCGACGCCGACCGCGGCATACGTCGGCTGGGCCGGGTTCGTCAGCGGACCGAGCAGGTTGAACGCCGTGCTGATCCCCAGTTCCCGACGCGTCGGCGCGGCATGGCGCATGGCCGGGTGGAACGCTTGGGCGAAACAGAAGGTGATGCCGGCCTGGTTGCCCACCGCGGCCACCTCCGCCGGACTCAAGGTGAGGTCGACCCCAAGACTTTCCAGTACGTCGGCCGAACCACTCGCCGAGGACGCCGCCCGGTTGCCGTGCTTGACCACCTGCAGCCCGGTGCCGGCCAACACCAGGGCGGACATGGTGGAGATATTGACGGTCTGCGCCCGGTCACCGCCGGTGCCCACGATGTCGATGCTCTCCGGCGGGGTCGGCAGGCGATGCGCGTGGGCCAACATGACCTCGGCAAGCGCGGCGAGCTCCTCGACGCTCTCCCCCTTGGCCCGCAGCGCAACGGCGAAGGCGGCGACCTGCGATGGCGAGGCGTCACCGGAAAAGATCCGGTCCATCGCCCAGGCCGCACTCTCGTAGTCCAGATCCTGACCACCGACGAGCGCGGTCAGCACATCGGGCCAGGTCGCCCGCGGCGGGCTGGAAAACGCCATACGCCTGAGGTGGCTCAGAGCAGCGCGGTAGCGGGACCGGGCGCCGGCGCGGCGGCGATGGCGTGCTCGATTCCCTCACAGAGCGCAAGCGCGTCCAGCGGGTGCGGCACGGCGGCGTCGGCGAGCGACCAGGCCGCCAGCCAAACATCCTGGGGCCGCCCGGTCAGCACGAGCACCGGCGGGCACTCAAAGATCTCGTTCTTGAGCTGACGGGTCAGCCCGAGCCCGCCGATCGGAGCCGACTCCCCATCCAGGATCAACAGATCGAACGACCCGTTCTCCACGGCCTCAACGACGGCGGCAGCGGTGGCGCACTCGCGCCATTCCACGATCTCCAGATCACGGGTCGGCCGGCGCCCCGCTCCGGCGCGCACCGCATCCCGCGTGGTGATGTCGTCGCTAAAGAGCAGGACGGACAACTGTCGCGGGCTCGCCGCAGTCGCGGCCGAAGGCGTGCTCGTAGCCATGCCGCTCAGCCTAGCGGGCCGATCACAGGACCCGGGGAACACCCCCGACGGCCGGGGCGTTATCGGATCGAATCCCCTGACCGGGGGGTCCACCCACCCGGCCTAGATGTTTCACGTCATAATGGCGTCGTGGCCACTGCACCCGCCGTTCATCCCGGCACCGCCCCCGCCCAGCACGGGCACCTCCCGGGGCCGGTGACGCGCCCCAACATGGTGTCCGTTGGGACCATCGTCTGGCTCTCCAGCGAGCTGATGTTCTTCGCGGGTCTCTTCGCGATGTACTTCACGATTCGCCAGGTCCGACCGGATCTGTGGGCGGAGCACACCCCGACGCTCAATGTCCCCTTCGCGACCGCGAACACGCTCATCCTGGTCATCTCCTCGGTCTGGTGTCAGCTCGGCGTGATGAAGGCCGAGCGGGGCCAGGCCGCGCGCACCGGCAGCCTCTTCAATGTGGGCTCCTGGGGTATGCGGGAGTGGTACGTCCTCACCTACCTCTTCGGCGCCGCCTTCATCGCCGGTCAGGTGCTGGAGTACGCCGAGTTGGTTCACGAAGGCATCACGCTCGCCTCGGACGGTTATGGCTCGGTCTTCTACCTGACCACCGGCTTCCACGGTATGCACGTGACCGGCGGCCTGCTGGCCTTCCTGTTAATCATCGCGCGGACCTTCACCACCCGCCGCTACACCCATACCCAGGCCACCGGCGCGGTCGTCACGTCCTACTACTGGCACTTCGTCGATGTCGTGTGGGTCGCCCTCTTCCTCATGATCTACGTGCTCAAGTGACCCGGCTACCAGGAGACCCATCCGTCGTGAACGCACTTGCCGCTCAGCGGCGCCATCCGGCCGCGATCGTCGTCCTGCTGCTCTTGGGACTTCTGTTCACCGGTGGGGCGTATGCCGCCCTCGCGCCCAAGCCGGCCACCGCCGCTGAAGCCAGCGAAGACCAGATCAAGCAGGGTCAGGAACTCTTCGTCACCAACTGCGCCTCCTGCCATGGCACCAATGGCCTGGGCACCGACCAGGGCCCGAACCTCGCCGGCGTCGGCGCGGCCGCCGTCGACTTCCAGGTGGGCACCGGCCGGATGCCGATGGCCGAGCCCAATGTGCAGGCTCCCCGCGGGCAGGCCGTCGACTTCAACCAGGAGCAGATCGACGCGATGGCCGCATACGTGGCCTCGCTCGCTCCCGGCCCGAGCGTGCCCGAGTCGGAGTACACCGACTACGCCAAGGGCGACCCGGGCAAGGGTGGCGAGATCTTCCGCGTGAACTGCTCGATGTGCCACAACTCCGCCGGTGCCGGTGGGGCGCTCACCCGGGGCAAGTACGCCCCGAAGCTGTGGGATGTCGAGCCCAAGCACATCTACGAGGCCATGCTCACCGGGCCGCAGAGCATGCCCGTGTTCAACGACGACAATGTCACCCCTGAGGGCAAGCGCGACCTGATCGCCTACCTCAAGGTCATGGAGAGCGAAGGCAACCCCGGCGGTCACAACCTCGGCTCCTTGGGCCCGGTGCCCGAGGGCCTGGTGGCCTGGGTCTTCGGCCTCGGCATCCTCGTCGGGGCGGCATATTGGCTGGGACAGAAGGGCGCCTGAGCATGTCGACATATGAGCCGCACGAGCCCCAAGGCTCGAGCCTGGTGCGCCTGGACGAAGGCCACCACATCGCCGAAGGCCAGGTGCCGGACCGCTTCGAGAACCCGGGTCTGCCCGAGCACGTCGCGCGGATGTCGGACCTGTCCGAGGCGGGCGCCAAGCGCGCCGAGCGTCAGGTCGCGGGCCTGTTCGGTCTGTCGATCCTGGGCACGATCCTCTTCCTGATCGCCTACTTCGCCTTCGACACCGAGCACCGCACCTGGGTGCCCGGGCTGGGCCGCGTCTCCACCACCAACATCCTGCTCGGCGTCGGTCTCGGACTGGCCCTGCTCGGCATCGGCCTCGGCGCGGTGCACTGGGCCAAGACCCTGATGCCGGACGTCGAGGTGGTCGAGGAGCGTCACGCCATGCGCTCCAGCGACGAGGCACGCGCGCAGTTCGGCGAGATCATGCGCGGCGGCGGCGAGAGCAGCCAGCTGTTCCGACGCCCGCTGCTCAAGCTGAGCCTCGGCGGCGCCCTGGGTCTGTTCTCCCTGCCCCTGTTGGTGCAGTTGGTGGGCAGCCTCGGCCCGCTGCCCAAGAACCACCTCTCCCTGACGATGTGGAACGGCGAGCCGGACGGGCACGGTGGGTACACCCCATACGACAAGCGGCCCCGCCTGGTCACCGACCCTGAGGCGATGCCGATCCGGGCCAGCGATGTGACCATCGGGTCGGTCTACCACGTCATGCCCGAGGGCCTGCTGGCCAACGAGGAGCTCGGTGTCGAGGGCCTCGAGCACGGCCTACTGGAGGAGAAGGGCAAGGCGGCGGTGCTGCTCATGCGCCTGGACCCCAGCGAATTCAAGGACACCGACGGTGGCCGTAAGGCTCGCGAGTGGGGCTACCAGGGCATCGTCGCCTACTCCAAGATCTGCACCCACGTCGGGTGCCCGGTGGGCCTGTATGAGCGGACCACCCACCACCTGCTCTGCCCGTGCCACCAGTCGACCTTCGATGTCACGGACGACTGCAAGGTGATCTTCGGGCCGGCCAAGCGGCCCCTGCCGCAGCTGCGCATCGGCGTGGATTCCGAGGGATATCTGATCGCGACCGAACCGTTCCACGAGGCGGTCGGCCCGAGCTTCTGGGAGCGTGGATGAGCACCGCATACGACGAGTCCGGCACGGTTGGTTACCGGCCCGCCGACGACCTGCGCGCCGGCGACGCGAAGGTCAGCCCGCCCCCGTCCGCCGGCGCCAAGAAGCTCGGTGGCGTAGCCGGATGGGTCGACGACCGCCTCGGCCCCGCCAAGGGCGTCAACTACCTCATGAAGAAGGTCTTCCCCGACCACTGGTCCTTCATGCTCGGCGAGATCGCGATGTACTCGATGATCGTCTGCCTGCTGACCGGCGTCTTCCTGACCTTCTGGTTCGTCCCCAGCGCCGGCCACACGACCTACGAGGGCTCCTATGTGCCCCTGCAGGGCGTGCAGATGTCGGAGGCCTATGCGTCCTCGTTGCGCATCAGCTTCGACATCAAGGGCGGCCTGCTGATCCGCCAGATGCACCACTGGGCCGCGCTGATGTTCATCGTCGCGGTGTCGGCGCACATGCTGCGGGTCTTCTTCACCGGCGCCTTCCGCAAGCCGCGCGAGCTCAACTGGATCATCGGCTGCGTGCTCTCCATGCTTGCACTGGTCGAGGGCTTCGCCGGATATTCGCTCCCCGACGACCTGCTCTCCGGCACGGGTCTGCGCGCGGCTGAGGGCTTCATGCAGTCGGCTCCGGTCATCGGGTCCTATCTCGCCTACATGGTCTTCGACGGCCCCTTCCCGGGCGAGGCGATCATTCCGCGCCTCTACAGCGTGCACATCCTGCTGCTGCCGGCGATCCTGGTGGGCCTCTTCACCGCGCACATCGTCATGGTCGCGGTGCAGAAGCACACCCAGTACCCTGGCCCCGGCCGCACCAACAACAACGTCGTTGGCTTCCCGGTCATGCCGGTGTATGCCGCCAAGGCCGGTGGCTTCTTCTTCATCGTCTTCGGCTTCCTAGCGGTGCTCGCGGCGCTGGTCCAGATCAACGCGATCTGGGTCTACGGGCCGTATGATCCCTCCCCCGTCACCGCCGGCTCGCAACCGGACTGGTACATGGGCTTCGCCGATGGCGCGCTGCGTCTGCTGCCGGGCTGGCTGGAGTTCCACGCCTTCGGCTACACCCTCAGCCTCAACGTCGCCATCGGTGCGCTCCTGCTCATCCCGGTGATGTACGGCCTGATGGCGGCGTATCCGTTCTTCGAGCGGTGGATCACCGGTGACAACCGGGAGCACCACCTGCTCGACCGGCCGCGGAACCAGCCGACCCGCACCGCCCTCGGTGTCGCTGCGCTGACCTTCTATGGCGTGCTCATGTTCGCCGCGGCCAACGACATCATGGCGATCAAGCTGCACATGTCGATCAACGACATCACCTATCTCTTCCGCCTGGGTACCTTCCTGTTCCCGGTCCTCGCCTTCTGGGCGACCCGGCGAATCTGCCTGAGCCTGCAGCGTGCGGACCGCAACCTCGTCCTGCACGGGCGGGAGACCGGCCGCATCGTCCGCACCGGCGACGGGCGCTTCTTCGAGGCGCACGAGCCGCTGGACGAGTACAGCCGCTGGAAGCTGCTGGGGTATGAGGGCCAGCAGCCGTTGGAGCTCACCTCCGGGGTCGACGCCAACGGTGTCCGCTCCCCCGACTCGGCGACCTCGGGCCTGCGTGCCAAGCTGTCGAACTTCTTCTTCAAGGATGTCGTGCAGCCGGTGACCCCGTCCGAGCTGGCGGCCGCCCACCACGATGGCCACGCCACCGAGGCCATCGAGGGCCCGCCGCGCGCCGAGCAGGCTCAACTGACCAGCGCCCGTAGCGGCACCGGTGGGGGAGGCAGCAACGTCCACGCCGGACC
>ERZ501047.341-NODE-341-length-16145-cov-5.279304_pt1 | contig 16145 bp, 15 predicted proteins | sample MGYA00510868_ERZ501047 | MGnify/ENA primary metagenome ERZ501047 (study PRJEB25958, sample SAMN03398593) | human skin metagenome | study: EMG produced TPA metagenomics assembly of the Human Skin Microbiome Metagenome (human skin metagenome) data set. | reverse complement strand
GGCAGCGGAGAACCTCTAACCAGAACGCCAGTTACACCGTTTGCCTGACAGACCCTGGCGGCGCGCCCGGCTCGCGCTGATGATCCAGCAGCCGAGGTAGATGAGGAAGGAGAGGGTGGTGATGTAGGGGCTGATCGGGATGGCGCTGCCGAGGGCGAGGAGGATGCCGCCGACGCTGGCGGTGACGGCGAAGAGGACGCTGAGCAGCGGCACCACCACCGGTGAGGAGGAGACACGGAGGGCTGCGGCGGCGGGGGTGACCAGCAGGGACAGGACCAGGAGGGCGCCGACGATCTGGACGGCGACGGTCATGCCCAGCAGCAGCATGAACAGGATGGACAGGGCGCGGGTGGGCACGCCGCGGCCGGCGGCGACGGCCGGGTCGACACTGGCGAACAGCAGCGGCCGCCAGATCACGAGGAGCCCTGCGCACACGAGGGTGCAGATCAGGATGAGCGCGCCGATCTGCGGGTTATCGATGGCGACGATCTGCCCGGTGAGCAGCCCGAACTTGTTCGCGGACCGGCCGGAGTACAGGGCGAGGCAGAGGATGCCCAGGCCCAGACCGAACGGCATCAGCACGGCGGTGATGGAGTTGCGGTCGCGGGCGCGGGAGCCGAGGGCGCCGATCAGCAACGCGGCGATGATCGACCCGATGAGGGACCCGGCGACCACCCCCACGCCGAGCAGGAGCCCGGCGGCGGCGCCGGCGAAGGAGAGCTCGCTGATGCCGTGCACGGCGAAAGGCATGTCGCGGGCCATCACGAACACACCGATCAGACCGCCGGTGATGCCCAGCACGGGACCGGCGAGGATGCTGTTGTGCAGCAGGGCGAGGAATTCACCGTAGTTGGTGAAGGTGAAGATCTGGTTCCACCAGTCGGCGAGGTCGGACAGCTGCACGGTTATACCTCGGGCTCGGTGGTGTGGTGGGGGTGGTCGGGGACACCGGCGACGAGGATGCGGTCCCGGCTGCGGATCACCTCGACCGGTGACCCGTACAGCTCGGTGAGTACCTCGGTGCGCAGCACCTGGTCCGGGGTGCCGATCCGGAACCGACCGCCGGCGAGGTAGAGGACCCGGTCCACGGCGCCCAGCAGCGTGTTGATGTCGTGGGTGACGAACAGCACCCCGCGTGCGGCGTCGCGGCGGGCCTGGTCGACGAGGTCGCAGATCAGCCGCTGATGGGCCAGATCCAACGACAGCAGCGGCTCGTCGCACAGCAGCAGGGCCGGGTTCCCGGCGAGTGCCTGCGCAACCCGGAGGCGTTGCTGCTCCCCACCGGAGAGCCGGCTGATCGGGGCGTGGGCGGTGGATTCGGCGTGCACCGAGGCGACCAGGTCGGCGACCGCGGTGCGGCGGGCACGGCGGGGCAGCGGGATGCCCCACCGGTGCCCGTCCACACCGAGCCCGATCAGGTCTTGTCCGCGCAGCGGGGTCGCCTCATCGAACAGCTTCTGCTGCGGCACATACCCGATACGGCGGTTCCCGCCCCGCACCGGCTGCCCGAGGAACTCCACCGTGCCTGCGCGCAACGGCAGCTGCCCGAGGATCACCTTCAACAGGCTCGACTTCCCGGACCCGTTCGCGCCCAGCACCGCGACCAGCTCGCCCGCCCGCACGTCCAGGTGCAGCCCGTCCCACAGCGTACGGTCCCCGAACCCCAGGCATGCGCCCCGCAGGCTCAGTACGACCTCCCCCGGCAGCAGGGATGATCGCTTCGCGCTGGCAGGTGGGTTGTCTCGGCCGGTCACGAACCGAGCGCGGTCGCGATAGCGTCCAGGTTGCCTGACATCCAGGACACGTAGGTGTCGCCGTCCGGCAACGTCTCGGTCACCGGGACCACCGCAATATCGTTCTCGTTCGCGGCTTCCAGTATCTGCTCGGTCTGCGGGCCGGTGGTCTGCTCGTTGTACGCAAGCAGCTCCACCTCGCCGCCGGTGAACAGTTCCAGTGTCTCCAGCAGCACGCTCGGCGGCACATCTGAGCCCTCCTCGATGGCCTCACTGAACGCGTCGGGGGTCTTGTTGACCAACCCGACTGCCTCCAACAGGTACAGCGGCACCGGCTCGCTGATCGCCACGCCCGCCCCCGCGTACTGGGCGTTGAGGTCCGCCTCGCGTTGGATCAGCTCCTCGATATCAGCCTGCAACGCATCCGCATTGTCGGCGAAGGTCTCGGCGTTGTCGGGGTCCAGCCTCGCGAACGCCGACTCGATCTCGTCGATCACCAGCAGCATGGTCGGGAAGTCGTACCAGACGTGCTCGTTCAGCTCTTCGCCGTCCTCGGCGGTCTTGCCGGAGATGTCCACCGCGTCCAGCACCGTGGCCGAGTCGTTGCCGGCCGAGTCCAGCATGGTGTCCACGAAGTCGTCGTAGCCGCCACCGTTCTCGATCACCACCTGAGCGTTGGACAGAGCCAGTTGGTTCTGCGCGCTGGCCTCGTACTCATGCGGGTCCTTGTTCGGGTCGTCGATGATCGACGTCACCTCCACTGCGTCCCCACCGATCGTGGCTGCCAGATCGCCATACACCGTGGTTGAGGCCACTACCGTGATCGTGTCCGCACTCGGGGGTCCAGCCGTATCCGGAGCGGCGGTGCAGCCAGCCAGGGCCACACCCGCGGCGATCAGCAGGACCGGGGCGAGAGCAGTGGTGCGATTCATCGGGACGACCTCTTTCAGAACAAGCGACCGACAAACTCGGCCATCAGAAATGATAATCGTTCTCGATTGTACGGTGGTTGTCGTGTGTGCCTGACACCTCCGCCTGCGAGTCCCGGCGCGAGGAGAAGGTAGCCCGCGGGCGGCAAGAGTCCGGCGGGTGATCCGAGCCAGACCAGTTACGAGCCGTGGCTGCCCATCGTGCTCGGGCCACGGCCAGTCATCGGTCGTCGGTAGTCCTGACGAATCGGACTGTGACGGCCCATCGCATCGCCTGGCAGCAGCGCCGGGCAGACAACCGAACTTCCTCGAGTCCGGCCAGGGTTCTGAGGTGTCGCAGCGAAGTGAGCATCCGCGCCGGCTAGGACTTGACGAGGCGGGCGATGGCGTCGGAGGCTTCCTTGATCTTCATCTCGGCGTTCCCATCGTGGATGGCGGCTGCGACGCAATGCTTGAGGTGGTCGTCGAGCAAGCCGAGGGCGACGTTCTGTAGTGCTGCGGTGACGGCGCTGATCTGGGTGAGGATGTCGATGCAGTAGGTGTCCTCGTCGATCATTCGGTGGATGCCGCGCGCTTGGCCCTCGATGCGCTTGAGACGGGCGAGGTAGCGATCCTTGTCGCTGATGTAGCCGTGGCTGGAGGTTGGTTCTGAGGGTGCTTGGGGTGCCGTTGTCATCGTCGGACCCCTTCTTGTCGCTTCGATGATGGTTGTCTTGCGTGTCTGATCATGGCTGCGATGAGTGGTCGAGGAACTTGGCGGTGCTGGCCTGCGGGGTGAGGTCGAGGCGGCGCAGGAGCTGGGCGTTGAGCGCGACGACGACGGTGGAGGCGGACATGAGGATCGCGCCGACGCTCATCGGCAGGACGAACCCGATGGGGGCGAGCACACCGGCGGCGAGCGGGACGGAGATGAGGTTGTAGCCGGCTGCCCACCACAGGTTCTGCTTCATCTTGCGGTAGCTGGCGCGGGACAGGTCGATGACCGAGAGGACCGAGCGGGGGTCGGAGGAGGCGAGGATGACGCCGGCGGACCCGATCGCGACGTCGGTGCCGGCACCGATCGCGATGCCCACATCGGCTTGTGCGAGGGCGGGGGCGTCGTTGACGCCGTCGCCGACCATGGCGACCTTGCGGCCCTCGGCTTGCAGCTCGGCGACCTTGGCGGCCTTGTCCTCGGGGCGCACACCGGCGAAGACGCGGTCGATGCCCAGGTCCTTGGCGACGGTGTCGGCGACGGCTTGCGCGTCGCCGGTGATCATGACCACCTGCGCTCCCGCGGCGTGCAGCGCGGTCACGGCGTCGCGCGATTCGGGCCGGATCTCATCGGCCAGCCGGAGTGCGCCGATGACTTGTCGGTCGGCGAGAACGTGCAGGATGATCGCGCCTTCGCTGCGCCAGGTGTCGGCGATCGCGAGTTCACTCACGCTGTGCTGGTCGAGCAGGTAGGGGCCACCGACCTCGACGACGGTGCCGTCGACGGTCGCTGTGACTCCGACAGCCGGTGAGGAGGAGAAGTCGGTGGCTTTCGGCACGGACAGGTTCCGGGTTCGGGCGGCGCCGACGATGGCCCGCGCCAGCGGGTGCTCGCTGTCGGCCTCGGCTGCGGCGGCCAGGGCCAGTACCTGGTTCTCGTCGTGGTCCCCGACGGGCTCGATGCCGGTGACGGTGGGTTCGCCCTTGGTCAGGGTGCCGGTCTTGTCGAACAGCACGGCATCGACGGTGCGCATCGACTCCAGCGCGAGGCGGTCCTTGATGAGGACCCCGCCGCGGGCGGCACGTTCGGTAGCGATCGAGACCACCAGGGGGATGGCCAGGCCAAGAGCGTGGGGGCAGGCGATCACCAGCACGGTGATGGTGCGGATCACGGCATCATCGGGCAGGCCGACGAGCGACCAGACCACGGCGGTGATCGCGGCCGCGCCCAGCGCGAACCAGAACAGCCACCCGGCCGCGGTGTCGGCGATCCGCTGCGCGCGGGAGGAGGAGGCTTGCGCGTCGGCGACGAGCTTCTGGATGCCAGCCAACGCGGTGTCGTCGCCGGTCGCGGTGACCTCGATCCGCAGCCCGGAGTCGGTGGCCACGGTCCCGGCGACGACCTGGGCGCCCTTGTCGCGGCGGACGGTCTTGGACTCGCCGGTGACCATCGACTCGTCCATCGACGCCGATCCGTCGACGATCCGCCCATCGGCGGGCACCGCAGAGCCTGGGCGGACGATCACGATGTCACCGACGGCCAGATCGGCCGGGGCGACCTTCACGATGTCGTCGCCGACCACCTTCTCGGCCTCGTCGGGCAGCAGGGCTGCCAGGGAGTCCAGCGCGGAGGTCGTCTGTGCCAGGGAGCGCATTTCGATCCAGTGCCCGGCAAGCATGATCACGACCAGCAGCGCCAGTTCCCACCAGAAGTTTAGCTCGTGGCTGAGCAGCCCGCTGCTGGCCCCCCAGGACGCGACGAACGCCACGGTGATCGCCAGCCCGATCAGCAGCATCATGCCGGGCTTGCGGGCGCGGATCTCGGAGATGGCGCCGGTGAGGAACGGCCAGCCGCCCCACAGGTAGATCACCGTGCCCAGCAGCGGTGAGATCCAGGGCACCCATGCGGCGTCGGGGAGCCGGTAGCCGATGACCTGGGCGAACATCTCGTTGAGTCCCACGACCGGGACCGCCAGGACCAGCATGATCCAGAACAGCCGCCGGAACCGCGCCACATGATCGGCCCCGTGCCCGGCATGCCCGCTGTGCCCCATGTGACCGGCATGCCCCATGTGACCGGCATGATCGTCAGGGCTGGAGTGGTTGGCGTGGCCGGAGTGGTTGGCGTGCTGATCGTCTCCCGGGCGAGCTGTAGGGGTGCTGTGCTCGACGTGCGCGGCGTGGCCGTCGTGGTCGCTGTGGCTGCTGGCCTGATGGTGCTCGCTGTGTCTGTCGTGACGGGTGGGGTCGTGGTGACCCGCGTGATTCATCGTGCCGTGTCCCGCATGCCCGGCATGGCCGGCGTGCTCTTGGGGTTCGTGGTCTGGGTGCGTGTTCATGTCGGGTTTGTCTTCCTGGCACGGTGGTGGCTGTTCGTCGCGGGCTGTTCGCCTTCGGGGATGTGTGCCGATGCTGTGGGTGGGCGGTGATGCTCCGCGCTCGGTCGTTCAAGTGGTTCGCCGAGCGCGGAGCGTCACTTCCGTTCGCCGCGGGGCTATGTGGGGTTATGCGGCGTTGGTGTAGCGGTCGGGGTCGGCGTCGAAGAGTGGGCCGCAGGCGGCGCAGCAGAACCAGTACCGCTGGCCGTTGTGGTCGCGGTACAGGCCCGCTGCTTCTGCTTCGGCCTTGACCACGGGGGTTCCGGCCATCACCGGGCACTCGGCCATGTCGGCGGCCGGGGTCTGGGCGGCAGTTTGGGCGCTGGGCTTGTGGCCGCAGCAGCCGCCTGCAGAGGCGGTGCTGGTGTCGGTCAGGTTCAGCTGGTTGTGTGCGGTCATCGGGTGTTCCTTCCGGTTGGGTTGATGACGGGGGTGGTCAGGCGTTGACTGGCTCGCGGGCCGGTGTCGGGCCGGCGGACGCCGGTTCGGTGCTGGTGTCGGCGCGTGCGGTGAAGCTGCGCAGGCGCAGGCTGTTGGACACCACGAATGCGCTGGACAGGGCCATGGCGGCTCCGGCGAGCATGGGGTTGAGCAGCCCGAACGCGGCCAGTGGGATCGCGGCGGTGTTGTAGGCGAAGGCCCAGAACAGGTTCGTCTTGATCGTGCGCAGGGTGCGCCGGGCGAGACGGATCGCGTCGGCTGCTGCGCGCAGGTCACCGCGGACCAGGGTGATGTCGGCGGCCTCGATCGCGACGTCGGTGCCGGTGCCCATCGCCAGTCCCAGGTCGGCCTGGGCGAGGGCGGGGGCGTCGTTGACGCCGTCGCCCACCATCGCCACGACCTTGCCCTCGGCTTGGAGGCGGGCGACGACGTCGACCTTGTCCTTGGGCAGGACTTCGGCGATCACCTGCTCGATGCCGACCTCGGCGGCGACCTGCTCGGCGACGGTCTGGTTGTCGCCGGTGAGTAGCACCGGGGTCAGTCCGAGTTCCTTGAACTGGGCGATCGCCTGCGCGCTGGTCGGTTTGATCTGGTCGGACACCACGAGCACGCCCCTCGCCTGGCCGTCCCAGCCGACCGCGATCGCGGTCTTGCCCTCGGCTTCTGCGGCGCTCTTGGCTGCCGCGAGGTCGGCGTCGAGGTGCTGGGACCATTCGGCCAGCAGGGTCTCGCGGCCGGCGAGCACGGCGTGCCCGTCGATGACGCCCTGGACGCCCTTGCCTTCGATGTTCTCGAACGATTCCGGGGTCGGCAGGTCGCCGACCTCGGCGGTCGCGCCGGCGGCGATGGCCTGGGCTATCGGGTGCTCGGAGGCGTCTTCCAGGCCACCAGCCAGCCGCAGCAGCTCAGCCCGGTCCTGCCCATCGGCGACGATGACGTCGGTGAGGGTCATCTTCCCGGTGGTGACGGTGCCGGTCTTGTCCAGCACGATGGTGTCGACCTTGCGGGTGGATTCGAGGGTTTCGGGGCCCTTGATGAGCACACCCATCTGCGCACCGCGTCCGGTGCCGACCAGCAGCGCGGTCGGCGTGGCCAGCCCCAACGCGCACGGGCAGGCGATGATGAGCACCGCGACTGCGGCGGTGAACCCGGCGCTGAGGGGGAACCCGGCGCCGATCCACGCGCCCAGGGTGGCGACGGCGATCGCGATCGCGATCGGCACGAACACCCCGGAGACCCGGTCGGCGAGCCGCTGGATCTCGGCCTTGCCGGACTGGGCGTCCTCGACGAGCTTGGCCATCTGCGCCAGCTGGGTGTCCGACCCGACCCGGGTGGCCTTGACGACCAGGCGACCGCCGGCGTTGACCGTCGCTCCGGTCACCGGGTCGCCGGTGCCGACCTCGACCGGCACGGACTCGCCGGTGAGCATGGAGGCATCGATCGCCGAGCTGCCGGAGGTGATGAGGCCGTCGGTGGCGATCTTCTCACCCGGCCGGACCACGAACTCGTCCCCGACCGCCAGCTCATCGATCGGTATGCGCTTCTCCTTGCCGTCGCGCAGGACCGAGACTTCCTTGGCGCCGAGCTCCAGCAGGGCACGCAGCGCGGCTCCGGCGCGGCGCTTGGACCGCTTCTCGAAGTAGCGGCCGAGCAGGATGAAGGTGATCACCCCGGCGGCGACCTCGAGGTAGATGTTGCTGAGCCCATCGGATCGGGAGATCGTCAGCTCGAACGGGTGCACCATGCCGGGCTGTCCCGCGGTGCCGAAGAACAGCGCGACGATCGACCACAGCAACGCCGCGGTGGTGCCCACCGAGATCAGCGTGTCCATCGTCGCCGTCCCGTGCTTGAGGTTCATCCATGCGGCCCGGTGGAAGGGCCAGCCCGCCCACACCACCACCGGCGCGGCGAGCACGAGTGAGGCAAAACCCCAGTAGTCGAACTGCAGGGCGGGGATCATCGCCATCGCGATCACCGGAACGGCCAGGATCGCCGCCCCGATCAGCCGCTGCCGCAGGCTGCGCAGCTCGGCATCCTCAGCCGACTCACCCTCACCCTCCTCGCCCGCGGTGCCGCTGTTCTTGGCAGCGGCGGGAAGCGTGGCGGTGTAGCCGGTCTTCTCGACCTCGGCGATCAGCGCGGCCGCGTCCAGGTCGGTACCGGTGATGCTGGCCTTCTCGGTCGCGTAGTTCACGCTCGCGCTCACACCGTCGAGCTTGTTCAGCTTCTTCTCGATGCGGTTCGCGCACGAGGCGCAGGTCATCCCGCCGATCTGCAACTCGATGCCCGCGACACCGCTAGCGGTCTGCTCAGTGGTCATGGTCGGCTCCTTCCTCTGATTCGCCCGCCGCACCCGAACCCGAGTCCGAGTCCGAGCCCGACCCGGAGTCTGAGCCCTGGTCGGTCGCGCCGCTCTCGCCGCTCGTTGCGGTCGTGTCGATGACCAGCGGGGCCGTGTGCACCTGCCCGTCGACCTGGAAGTCGAGGTAGAGCAGATACCGGCCAGGCGTGGGTGCGGTGGCCTCGAACACGATCTCCGGCCCCGACGTCTCGCCTGCGGCCGGGGCGTCCCCGTGGGGGTGGACGTGCAGATACGCCAGATCGCCGTCGCGGAGCGCGACCAAGTGCCCGAACGCGCCCAGGTACGGCTCCAGGATGGTGACCGGCTCCCCGTCACGGGACACGGTCAGGGTCAGCGTCGAGGCCGACCCGGCGATCAAGTCACCCTCCACGCTCACCTCGAACCCATCGACCGTGGTCGCGGCCGCCGGCTCCACGGGAACCGGGGCGTAGTCCCCGGCCACCTGCACCGAGGTCGACAAGGTGACCCCCTCCACCCCGTCCGCCGCGTCTGCGGGAATGAAGTCTGCGAAGACCCGGTAGCTGCCGGTCGCCTCCCACTGCCACGGGATCGACCAGGTGCCCTCGGCATCCATCTGAGGGTGGACGTGGGCGAAGTGCTGGCCGTCGGCGCGCACCACGATCAGGTGCAGCTGCTTGTCGTGCTCCACCTCGAAGCCGGTGACCGCGTTGCCGTCCGGGCCGGTCACCGTCAACGACAGCTCTCCTCCCGTGCCGGTCTCGGCCGGGGCACTGACCGCGGTGAGGCGGTACCCGTCCTGGGCCAGGCCGAGCCCGGCCGCCGCATCGTCGGAGGCGGTGCCGGCGCCTGCGTCGTGGCCTTCGTGTCCGCTGGTGGTGTCCATGTCGTCGGTGTCCTCCCCGGTCATGCTGTGTTGGTCGCCTTCTTCTGCCCATGCCTGCACGGTCGCCTCCGGGACGACCGCGCCCGCCGTGGCGAATGCCACGGCGAACACGGCCACCAGTCCCGCGCCATACAGGCCCAGCCGCGCAGGTGCCCTCATGTCAGCTCCTGACGGCGGCGTAGCCCGCCTCGTCGACCGCCGCGATCACCGCAGCATCGTCGACCGGCTGCTCGGCCGTCACGACCAGCCGCCCCGTCGCCACGCTGACCTCGACTCCGGTCACGCCCGGCACCTGCGACACCTCGCCGCGCACGGACGTCTCGCAGTGCCCGCAGGTCATCCCGGTCACCTGATACTCGGTCGTAGCCATCTCATCCAACTCCTTCACTCGTGTACAGATTCATCTAACCCTATACCCCTATGGGGTATTCCTCAACTGGTGATCGACTCGTCTGCGGCCTGCTGCGCCTCACCGGTGGGGCGGATGTGACGCAGCCGGGTCGCGGCGATCAGCGCGGCGATCGCGGCGATGACGGCGGAGACGATCGCGGCGGTGTTCAGCCCGCTCGTGAACGCCTGCTGCGCCGCCGTCACCAGCTGCCCGCCGAGCGCGCCGGGAAGCTCAGCCGCCGCGGTGAGAGCGCCGTCGATGCTGCGGGACGCGGCCGTCGTGGCGTCGGCGGGCAGGCCGCCGGGCAGCAGCTCGGTGATCTGGCTGCGGTAGGTGGCGATGCCGATGCTGCCGATCACCGCGATACCCAGCGAGATGCCCAGGTCGTTCGCCGTGGTCGCCAACCCCGAGGCGCCGCCGGCTTTCTCCGGGGGGACGGAGCCGACCACCAGGTCGGTGGTCAACGCCATCGCCGGCGCGACGCCGGGGTAGGTGAGCACGAAGCTGCCGATCACCAGGGCCAGGCCGGTGCCCGGGTCGAGCTGGGTGAACAGGATGTAGCCGATCACCTGGGTGAGCAGCCCGATCGCGATCACGTTGCCGGGCCGGAACCGGCGGGCGAACACCGGGGAGAGCGTGGAGACCACGATCAGCACCGCCGCGGCGGGCAGGATCGCGAACCCGGCCTCCAGCGGGGATAGGCCCTGCACCTGCTGCAGGTACTGGGTGAACAGCGAGTAGATCCCGCCCAGGGCGGCCGCGGCGAGCAGGAACACCGCCAGCGCGCCGGAGACGGTGCGGTTGGCGAACAGCCGCACATCCAGCAGCGGCCGTTCCGCGCGCAGCTGACGGATCACGAACCACAGCCCGATCAGCACACCCGCCGCGATCAGCCCGATCGAGGGGCCGGCCGGTTCTTGCGCGGCGAACCGCTTGATCGCGTAGATGATCGCGAGCAGGCCGGTGACCAGCAGCAGGGCGCTGAACAGGTCGATCCGTGCGGTCGTGTCGCGGTGTTCGGGCAGCAGCAGCGGAGCGCCGATCGCGACCAGCGCCATGATCGGCACCGCGACCAGGAACGTGGCCTGCCAGCCGAACACCTCCAGCAGCAGGCCGCTCAGCAGCGGGCCCAGGGCGACACCGGCGGAGATGCCGCCGGCCCACACCCCGATCGCGACGCCGAGCTGGCGGGCGTCGGCGAACAGCACGAAGATCAGCCCCAGCGTGGAGGGGACCATCATCGCCGCGCCCAGGCCGAGCAGGGCCCGCCAGGCGATCATCAGCGACGGGTCGGTGGTGAGCGACGCGACCACGGAGATCACGGCGAACACGATCGCGCCGATCACCATCAGCAGCCGCTTGCCGACCCGGTCTCCGAGCACGCCCATCGCGACCAGGAACCCGGCCATCACGAACCCGTAGATGTCCAGGATCCACAACAACTGGGTGCCCGTCGGGTTCAGATCCTGCGCCATGCTCGGCGCCGCCACGAACAAGATCGTCAACATCATGAACAGCAGCGTCGACGGGGTCACCAGCACCGCCAGCCCCCACCACTGCTTCGCGCCCGCCCGGGGCGCAGGAGTGCTCACGCCGCTCATGACGCACCCCCTGTGATCGTCTGTGTCGTCTTCATGGCCGTGCCGCTCCTCTCGTTCTCCTCCGCCCCACAGTTGGGACGGAACCAACCGAACTCCATCATCGGTGTACGGGTTGTAACAGTCACACTATCTCATACATTCTGATACGACTTAGTCCTTGGCTAGACGGGTCGCACGGACGAGCACTGGCAGGCGGCGAGGGTGCCCTCGGCAGCTTCGGCCTCGTTGCTGCGGGAGAGTTCGCCGGCGCTGGCTTCGACCCGGGAGTAGCTCGTCTCCCGCACCGAGGGATTCCGACGCCACACTGCGGTGGCGGTCGCCATGCCTGCTGCGGCGAGCGCGGCGAGGGTGATCCAGGCCGGTGTCAGGCCGGCGCTGGTGCCCATCCAGCCGGCAATCGGGTAGGTGATCAGCCACGCCAGGTGCGAGAGTGAGAACTGTGCTGCGAACGCGGCGGGAAGCTCGGGTGGGCGGACGGAGGATCGGATCACCCGCCCAGTCGGTGTGACGATCAGGGCCATGCCTGCGCCGATGACAAACCAGATGGGTGCGGTGACAGCCCACGATGCGATGCCGGTGCTCGCCATCGCGACCGCGGCGATGACCCCGGCGAGCAGGACCGCGGCGCCGGCCATCATCACGGCTCGGTCGCTGGTCCGATCGAGCACGCGGGGCAGGAGTAATGCGACGAGAAGCGTGCCGCCGCCGGATGCGGCGAGCATCCAGCCGACACCGGCCTGGGTGCCGCCGAGTTCGTCGCGAACGTAGTTGACCGTGTTGACGACCACGATTGACCCCGCGGCGGCGACCACGACGTTTAGCGCCATGACTCCGCGCAACTGTGGGGTGCGGACGAATCTCGCGATACCAGACGCCACCCGATCCCAGGCACGAGTGTTCCCGCTGGTCTGGGCATTTGGGATGCGTGTCGAGAGCACCAGGAGCGCGGATACGACGAATCCGATTGAGGTGCCGAGGAACAGCCAACCGAACGTGATGAAGCTCAGTGCCACGGCCGCAAGTACCGGACTGAGCAGGCTCTCCATCGTGTAGGCAACCTGCGATGCCGATAGCGCGCGTGTGTAGTTCGACTCCTCGGTCACGATATCGGGGATGACCGCTTGGAACGTTGGCGTGAACGCCGCCGACGCGGCTTGCAGCACGCCGATCAGGACATAGATGTGCCATACCTCGGTCACGAACGGCAGAGCCAGCACGACGACTGCTCGGATCGCGTCGAGCAGGGTCAGGAACATCCGGCGCGGCAGACGGTCGGCATAAGCGCCCACGATTGGCGCTACCACCACGTACACGGCCATCTTGATCGTCAACGCCGTGGCAAGGACAGCACCAGCGTTCGGGCCGGCCAGGTCATAGGCGAGCAGCCCCAACGCGACGGTCGCCAGCCCGGTGCCGAACAGCGCGATCACCTGGGCGCTGAACAGGTGACGGTAGTCACGGATCGCGAACAGGCGCATGCCACTCCTCTCGTGGTCGCAGGGCTACTGCATGCCATACTCAAGCATCGATGTACGGGTTGTAACAGGCTACACTATCTCATACATTCCGATACGACTTTGTGAGGTGTGAGCGTGACGACGACGAACAAGAAGGCCGCGGCGACCGGGACTCGGGCGGCCAATCAGCGGGCCGACGCGCAGCGCAACCGGGCCAGGATGCTCGCCGCCACCGTCACCGCGATCCAGAAGAACCCCGATGCCTCGGTCGCCGACATCGCCGCCGAGGCCGGCATGGGCCGGATGACGCTCTACGGGCACTTTCAGACTCGGGCCGAGCTGATCGAAGCCGCCCTGGTGGACAGCCTGGAACGCGCCGAAGACGTGCTCAGCCAGGTGCCCTTGGACGGCGACGCGCGTGACGCGTTTCAGCGTCTGGTCGCGTCCAGCTGGATGTTCGTCGACCAGTCCCGCGCCTTGCTCGCCACCGCCCAGAAAGAGCTCTCCGCCGCCCGCATCCGCGAGCTGCACGAGAAGGCCGAAGCCCGCATGCGCGGCCTGCTGCTGCGTGGACAACGCGAGGGCGCCTTCCGTAGCGATCTCCCGGTGACCTGGCTGCTCACCACCACCCATGTCGTTCTCAACGGCGCCGCCGAAGAAGTCCGCACCGGCAGACTCGACCCCGACGACGCACCCTGGTTCATCGAGGCGATCCTGATCCCCGCCTTCACCGCCGAGCCTGCAACCCGATGACCGCGCCCGCGATCGCAATCATTGGCGGCGGCGCTGCCGGCAGCTCCGCGGCGAAGAGGCTGCGTGCCTGCAGCGCCGACTTGGACGTAACGCTGTTCACGCGCACGGGACAGGAAGGCTTCAACCGAACTCTGGTGAACAAAGGGGTGGCTATCGGGCTGCTCACTCCGGAACAAACCGCCCTGCCCGACCCCGGCTTCCCCGCGACCGCGGATACTGTGCGCGGGATCAACCCGCGTACCCGCCAAGTTCACCTCGACTCCGGCAGCACCAGAACCTTCGACGCGCTGATCATCACCACCGGCAGCCGACCACGCCAGCTCGACGAGACGATCATCGGACGCGACCAAGCCATCCGCGAGGGGAGGCTCAGAACCCTGCACTCTCTCGCCGATGCCGTCCACGTCCGAGATTCACTCGTCGCCAGCAGCGACCCGGCGCGAGTGCTCATGCTCGGCGGCGGGTTGGTCGCCGCAGAGACCGCGTCTCTGCTCGCCGACGCCGGGCATCACGTCTCCCTCATCGCCCGCACACCGGCACCTGGAGCCAGTGCCATCGGTGAGCACGTCGCGAGTCGACTCCTCGAACTCCAGCGACTCCACCTCACCACCTACACCGGCCGCACCGTCAGCGCAATCCGCACGCACTCCGATGGCATCACCATCGTCCTGGATGACGACACCCGCGTCGACGGCGATCTCGCCATCGTGGCGCACGGGACCATCCCGGCCGCGCCCGCCCCCTGGAACGGCCACCACGGCATCCCCGTCGACAGCCACCTCCGCGCGCTGCACGCCCCGGAGCAGCGCATCTATGCCGCTGGCGGGGTCGCATTGCATCACTATCCCGGCACCAGTTCCTACCGCATCGACCACTGGGACGACTCCGTTGCCCAAGGAACCCACGCCGCGACCACCCTCCTCCACGACCTCGGGCTGAAAACCGATCCCGGCACCTACCTGCCGTCCACGACCTTCTCCGCACGCGTCCACGGCCACACCATCACCGGCGCAGGCCACCCCGCTCTAGGCGCCAACACCAGCATCGTCTCCACCGATCCGCTCCTTGTCAGCCACAGCATCGGTGACACCCCCGTCGCATTCACCGGAATCGACGCCGGACGCCTCATCCACGACCACCTACCCCGCCTGCATGCACGGTAGCGATCAGAGGAGCAGGAGCGGATGCTGGTGCCAGGGACGCCTTGAGAGCAGTCGCCTGCCGAAATGGAGTATGCGGCGATAGGCGAGCCCTTGACCCGGTCCACCGTCCCGTCGACGGACTCCTGCCTCACCGTCGATGGGGACAACCGCGCACCGCTGGGTTCGGCTGCATCGACGAAGCACCTTGCCCGCCCCGCGAGAACAGTCGATTTCGAGCGTTGGCACGAACTCATACACGCATGCTTGGGTTTCTGGTACCGTAAGTCATACAGGACTGCTCGACTATCGAGGTTGCTCTCATGTATCACAACACGTCCGGTCCCGGACCCGAACGAGCCGACGCCACCCTCAACTCAGCGCGGAGTATCGCCATCCATCGGGTGGTTCATGCTCCCGCGATGAAGCTCACCGTCAGTCGCGTGGACTCATCCCAATTCCAGCAGCTCGTCGTTGGCACAGGTCCGGCGCTGCCGCTGAACTCCAGCACGTATGAGGCGGAGGCGCTGCGATGACAGTGCAGACACGCTCCCTCGTCGTGGACCGCATGAAGCACCATGCTCAGCATCGTTCCGGCGCGACCGCGATTGTTCACGGCGATACAACTGTCACCTACGCCGACCTCGCTACCCGCGTTCGACGGCTATGTCGCGACTTCGCATGCCTAGACCTCCACCGGGAGACCCTGGTAATGGTGTCCATGCCACGCGGTCCGGAGCACGTCGCTGCAATGCTCGCCGTCTGGGACAGCGGCCTGGCCTACTTGCCCGTCGATCCTCGCGATCCGCCACGCCGACGTGAAGAGATCCGCCGCATCACTGGGGCACGGGTCACGGTGGAACCGGACAGCCACCGCGGTGACGGTCTGCGTCTCGTCGTCGACCCATCCGCACCAGCTCGCACGGAACCGCGCAGCGACACGCAAACGGCGGGCATGGCGTATGTGATCTTCACGTCCGGTTCCACTGGCACACCCAAAGGGATTGCCGCTTCCCACGATTCTCTGTCGACGTTGATCGAGCACCTCGTGCACCGCTACGACCTCACCGCCGATGACCGTGTGCTCCAGTTCGCCGCACCCACCTTCGATACGGCAATCGAGCGGGTCGGAGTTGCCCTTGCAGCCGGTGCCAGCCTCGTCCTCCCCGAGGCGGTGTGGGCGCCGTCCCAGTTCAATGCTGAGATCGCCCGGACCGGTGTCACCGTCATGGACCTCACCCCGAGCTACTGGCGCGAAGTCGTGGCCGCCGCCGCCCCTCCAAGCGACAACTATCACGTTCGGCTGTTCATTCTCGGCGGCGCTGCCGTCACGAACCGTGATCTCAAGGACGCACGCGACCGGTACCGGCATGCGCGCATCCTCAACGCTTACGGGCTGACGGAGACGGGCATCACCACTTGCC
>ERZ501047.339-NODE-339-length-16168-cov-3.799665_pt1 | contig 16168 bp, 10 predicted proteins | sample MGYA00510868_ERZ501047 | MGnify/ENA primary metagenome ERZ501047 (study PRJEB25958, sample SAMN03398593) | human skin metagenome | study: EMG produced TPA metagenomics assembly of the Human Skin Microbiome Metagenome (human skin metagenome) data set. | reverse complement strand
CGCATGCCGAGCATGCAGGCTCCTGGGGCGCCCCGCGTACTCTCCGGCCCAGCACGTCCCCCCTTCCGGACCCTTAGCGGTGCACAGCATGCTCGGAGTCCTACGATGGTGCGCTCCCCTGTGATGCCAAGCTCCCCTACAGGCGCCATGCGCGGCGCCGCGCCGAGTGCACGACCCATGCCTGGCACGCATGTCGCTCGGCCCCAAGCCATGCGCTCGATCAGCCATGGCCCCCGGCCACCCCCGAAAAATCCCATGGTGGAAGCGACCGCGGGCACCACGGCGCCAGCGCAGGCCCCTGCGTCGACGACGGCGTCGGCGCCTGCTGCGCCCACACCCCAATCGCCACCCATGCCCGGTCCTCGGGCCCACCCTGCCTCGCGACGCCGCGCGTACCCTACAGCTCATATCGCCGCGCACAGCATCAGCTACTCTGGCAACGAGGTCCCGGCCGCGACGCCCGCGGATCAAGCGAATAGCGTGTTCACGCCTGCTGCCATGGGCCACACGCCGACTCGCAGTGTATCCACGACCATGCATGCTCCTGCTGCGAATGCGACGCCCGTAAGCCCGATGAATCAGCCCATGATGGGACTGCCGGCGCAAGTCCCGAATCCCCTGGCCGATGCCACCTCGTCGTTGATCACGCCTGGCCTTCAAGGTGCCGCGCCGCCCGTGCCTGGTGTCTCTGACGTCACACAGCAAATGCAACAAATGGGTATGCAGCCGATGGGTGCGGCGCGTGTGGGAAATCAGCTCTTGAACGCCGTGGTGGGTGCGCAGCCGCCGATCATGTCGGACTTGGATGCCCCCCCACCTGCCATTGTGCTTCCACCGAATGCGACTGTCACACCATCTTCTCGCGCTAATGTGGACCCATCGTACCAGCGATGCACTCTGAAAGCCATCCCCACCACCAACTCCCTCCTGACGAAATCCAAGCTGCCTTTTGGTGTCGTGCTGTCGCCCATGCGCTCTGTGCGCCTGGAAGATGGCGACGAGCCTGTGCCTGTCGTCTCCGACTCGGTGATTGCACGCTGTCGTCGCTGCCGTACGTACATCAATCCATTTGTCACGTTTGTCGACAATGGCCAACGCTGGAAGTGCTGCATGTGCTACATCACCAACGAAGTACCACAGCTCTTTGACTGGAACCAGGAAACGAATCAGCCAGCTGATCGATGGCAGCGACCTGAGCTCAACTCGGGTATCGTGGAATTCGTCGCGCCGCGCGAGTACATGGTTCGCCCACCACAGCCACCAGTATACGTGTTCCTCATGGACCTAACGTATGCGTCTGTGTCGAGCGGCATGCTCACAACGATGGCAACCACCCTCCTCAATACGCTGGATACCATGCCGAACAAAGACAATCGTGCCAAGGTGGCCTTCATCGGGTTCGACTCGCAACTGCACTTTTTCCGTATGCTGCCGGGCGGCACGGACGTGTCTATGTTTGTGGTGAGCGAACTGGACGATGTGTTCCTACCGCAGCCCAACGACTTGCTCGTCAACCTCACCGAATGCCGTGCATGCGTTGAATCCATGCTGCGGAGCATGGGCGACTTGTTTGCCAATGCTGCCGTAACGCCATCGGCGCTGGGCGCTGCATTACGCGCGGCTCACAAACTCACGTCTGCCACGGGTGGCAAGATTGAGGTGTTCTCGTCGTCCCTCAGCAACCTGGGCCCCGGTGCTCTCAAGATGCGTGACGACAAGAAGCTGTACGGCGGTCCCCGCGAGAGCTCTCTGCTCAGCCCACAGTCCTCGTTCTACAAGAGCTTTGCCATTGACTGCTCGCGCAGCCAGGTATCGGTCGACATGTGGCTATTTGGCCCCTCGTATGTGGATGTCGCCACACTCTCCTGTCTGCCTCGCTACACGGGCGGCCAAACGTTCTATTACCCGATCTTCGACCCTCAGCACCCAGAAGTGGTCTCCAAGTTCTCACACGAGCTCCGCTCGGTGCTGTCTAGCCCCATCAGCTTCGAGGCGGTGCTGCGAATGCGTGCCACCCGTGGTATCCGTCCCATCTCATTCCACGGCAACTTTTTCGTGCGCTCCTCCGATCTATTGGCTCTACCAAGCGTGCCAAGTGACCAGAGCTACATGATCGAATGCGAAATCGACGAGCCACTACACACGCACGTGGCCGTGCTTCAGAGCGTCGTGCTACACAGCACAGCCGACGGTGAACGTCGCATTCGTGTCATGACCACAGCCGTGCCTACGACAACGAGTCTCTCGGAAGTGTATGCTAGTGCTGATCAGGTGGCTATCGCATCGTTCCTGGCCAACAAGGCTGTAGAAAAGAGTCTGCACTCGCGCTTGGAAGATGCACGCAGCTTGATCAGGTCGCGCTTGATTGAAATCTTCACGGCGTATCGCAATACCATGACCAACACACGCGGCGGTAATGCGGCTCACTTGACCATCGCGAGCAATCTTTCGCTGCTCCCTCTCTTGTCACTCGGCCTCCTCAGGAACCGAAGTCTGCGTATCAGCACACAGATCCCCAGTGATGTGCGGGCGTACAATCAAACACTTCTCACGACGCTCCCTGCGCAACGCCTCATTCCCTTCCTACTGCCTGTGCTGTACTCATTACACAATATGCCGGCTGATGCAGGTACCGTTGATCCTACGTCCCAAATGCTCATTATGCCACCTCGACTAAATCTCTCTAGCGAACGCTTCGAAAGACACGGTCTGTACCTGATCGAAGACGGCATGAGCATCTTCTTGTGGCTGGGCCGCGCTGCCGTGCCAGCTCTAACCATGGATGTCTTTGGGGCTCCAGACTATGCGTCACTCGCATCAGGTCCTATCACTCTTCCTGTCCTGGATAACAGCATGTCGCAGCGGCTGCGCGCTATTGTGGATCGCATCGTTGTGCAGCGTCGCGGTCCCTACCTGCCACTGCTGTATTTGGTCAAGGAGGACGGCGAGCCAGGCATGCGTCAATTGGCGCTGAGTCGCATGATCGAAGATCGTTATGAACAAACTAGTGGCTACTTACAATTTCTTGGCCAGATCCGCGATAAGGTCAACGGTGCATAATACTAGCCATAGCTTGGAGTGCTTCTTCCCTCGACGTTCAAAACAGGTCTGACTTGACGGCCTGTGCCAACAATTGGTGCGCACGATTCGTGGGGTGAAAGAGGTCCCAGTACAGGTATTCGTCTGGGTTATCGCACTTGTGCTTCTTGACGCCGTGCTGCTTTTCTGTCTTGGAGAAGCCCTGCAGACATGCGTCTGTGGTATTTTTGATACCGTGCCGTTTCGCCGACTTGTAAATATCTTCACTGTATTTGTATAGATCAGCCAGCATCACCTGGATATTTGGTTGCTGAAGCTCCTTGACAGCCTCGCGAATATTTTGATTGAATCGCAACATGTACGCGTTGGAACCGCCACGCATGACCAAATTGCCATAGTGTCGGAAAGATGGCGTCAGTCCCATGTCAGTAATCGAGGTCAGCACGACAGTGTTCGCACCAAGGTCGATTAGTTTCTTAGCTTCACACTTAATTGTGTCTACTGCCTGGTCGGCCATCTTGAGCAAATGAAGGCTCTTTTGTGAGCCGTAGTACAAGTCATTCGAGCCAGTCGACAAGATGTATACGGCATGCGGGTCAGCCCTCTGATCCTTAGCTGTGTGAAGGTATTTCGACACCTGCGTCACAAGATCTGGCACAGGGATGGATTCATTGTATCCTGACTTGCCCTGTACGTTCTTGTTGTTCGAGGTCGATCCGCCATAGGCAAAATCCTGAACTTGCGACACCTGCAGGAGGCCTGCGAGCTCCTCAGGCCACGTAGGCCCACTCGAAAATCGACCCTGCCATGTACAGCAAGGCGCAGGCCATTCGCGGTTCGTCAGCTGGTAGGTGCCATTGCCATTATCGACAAGAGAATCGCCAAATACAACAACGCTGGAATAGCTTCTATCGATACGAGTGTCCATAGGCATCTGCGCAGCTAAGGCCGACATGAAAGCGGCGCATACACCAAGCCATCCTGCCTGAAACCGCATAGCGAGGACAGACTGGAGATGCTGTTACAAATCAAGCTATTTCTATGCAATCGATTAGTGTTCGCCTTCCAGCGCTGCTCCTGATTATTCACACATGGGCCGCGCGAAAGCAAAACGCCATCACAATGATGTGGAAAAGGCCGTCACTCAAACTTCTGCACCAGTCGTTTAATCGGCTGTGGTATAGGGCCACTGGGCTCGTAATGAATGGCGCACATGACGCGCATACAGAACGACAGTATTGCAAGGACTGCATTTATGCGGTATACATACAGAAGGTATTACACGGCTGAGCGTCGCGTACCTGCAAGTTGATCCATGACCTGGACCTGTTAGTGCAGGAATCGTACGTACTTGACTGACTCCAGGTAAAGACAAGACACGTCCAACAATAGGTACTTGTCGCAGAAAACTGAGGATGACAGGGAAAAAGTCTCTGAAGATGTCAATACACGCAATACGCACCCAAATAGATTCAGGAACCCTATCATTTCAACAACCATACCGATAAGGGCCCATCGCAGAAAAACTAGTGCCATACCAGTGAAAAAGCACACGGTTCCGCGAATCTTTTGCTTCCTAGTAAAGAACAAGAGAGTTTTCTGGGGGCCAATCAACAGCGAAATGCCCGACACAAATAAGACGTTACCCATGGCCAGCAGGGTCGCATCAAAGAACATAATCAGTCCAAGAACGAGGAAGAATACACCTCCAGACACAAGGCCAACACCGATTTCTACTGTGAGCATGACTCGTATACGCACTCTGTTGATCCGTGAGCCACATGCTGGATGGTACGAATGGCTGAGAGGCACTGGCCTGGATTCCGTCCACACACGACGCGTGCATATTTCCACAAAACGTGGAGGTATCGAAATCAATTTACACACGCGGTTTCCGTGACCGCGAAGCGGCAGCTACAGAAGATTGGGTATCGGGCTGCACCATGCGTCCGGGCGGATAGGGTGATTTAGATGGAAATATACTTTAACGTCAGATGCGTATGCACGTACACTTTCAAGGGTAGTGGCTCCTCATGGAACCATGGATGTTTCAACGCTTCAGAGGCTGTGAAGCGCCTCTCAGGATCATAAGCGAGTACCTTGGCGAAAAGATCAAAGCCGTGCGATGTGAAAGCGCGGTCCACATACCACTGTTGCAGACTGGAGACGATTCTGTAGGTGAGAGGAGAGAGCACGTACGTGTCGGTCCGTCGCTCAGCGATCCAAGCTGTGTAATCAGGCATGGATGACAACTTGGGCCATTCCTTCGTTGTGGGCGTGCCAAGGATATCCATGATTTTACTCAGTTGGTTTCTGGATGTGAGTTCCATATACGCACGTTTGAAGCGGCATGCGTACACCTTTTTGCGTTGATGGTCGGACTTCTTCTCCTTTAAACATGGGTCGAAGCGCCAGAAGCTCACCCCAAATACATCCAATGGCCCATATGTCGATACCAGTAGTGTAGTGGCGAGCACCAAGTAGTAGCTCTGGAGCCCTGTACCAAATAGTAACGACCACCATATCGTTGGAATAGAGAGGCACCAACGGATTAGAATACACACGTGCGAGACCCATATCACCGATTTTGACGACGCCTCGATTGGAGATAAGAATGTTGGCAGGTTTCAAGTCCCTATGCATGATCCAGTTTGCGTGTAAATATTCGATTCCGTGCATGAGCTGCCATATTAAGGACTTGACGACGACACCGTCAATGGGCTTGCGAAGCACGAATACATGATGGTGAATGATCTGCAGAAAGTCATGGTCAACATATTCGAATACAAGAAAGATAGATGTCTTCTCTTGGAGTACTTCGTGTAGTGAAACAATATTCTCGTGGTGCAGCTCACGATTCAGTGCGATCTCACGAATGATGCTTTGACTTATACCACGCAACACTTGGGCGTCATCGTTTTTATCGGACTTGAATTTCTTGATGGCAAAGACACGCGCGTCTGTCGTCGAGCCATTTGCGACAAGTTCCTTTGCTTTATATACACGACCATAGGTACCAGAGCTGAGATACCCAAGCACTTCGTATCGTGCGAGGACCGGCTTGCGCTGGGCATTTCGTGTGGCACGATACGCACTCATCACTGCAGATGCCGATGCCGAGGTCGGCATCTTCGATGGCACATCATTTCGATACGGAGAAGACGACATGGCTGCATTCAAAGGTGACTACGCGGCCAATACGGTATGGGTAACGCCGAGAAGCAGAAGTGGAGGAGGGGCAGCACTGACCGACAGCCGCAACGTCGAGAACTTGACTCATCCAGTCCACCATCTCATTAATTCGAGGATGTCGTCGGACTTTTCTATTGTGTCAGCATTTAACCATGCGCTACAGAGTGATCTAGACATACCTATGCCTATTGCTGCTATTTTTGCACTTTCGGAAATGATCGCGCAATCGAAAGCCGAGACGACGTCGGAACTTATGGAAAGTATCAAAATGGCGAGTGAAGAGGTCAAAGCAAGCCTGGCGAACCCTATTCCGGCTACAGCAGGTCTAGAACTGTTTATGCGATTTGTTACGACAAAGAACTGGGCGGGTGGCGACTTCGAAGCTCACAAGCAAAACCTCATTCATGCCGCTCTTGAGTTTGCCAATAACACGGTGCCCAACTGCCGTGAACGCATCACACACCTGCTCATGCCATTTATTAAAGATGACTCTGTCATTTTAACTCATGGATACTCTCGCGTCGTGATGCAGGTGCTTCTCAGTGCGGCCAAGGTACACGGTAAGCGCATGTCTGTGTACGTGACCGAAAGTCGGCCAACGGGGCAGGGTTTGCAAACATACAAGCGCCTCCGCGAAGAGGGAATTCCTTGCACTGTCGTACTCGACAGTGCAGTAGCATACTTGATGCATCGCGTTGATATGTGCCTGTTGGGCGGTGAAGCCGTTGTTGAATCGGGTGGTATCTTCAACGCCGTTGGCAGCTACCAAATTGGCATCATTGCGAAAGCCGCCAAGAAGCCTGTGTTTGCAGTGGCCGAGAGTTTTAAGTTCTTGCGTCTATTTCCACTGTCACAGTATGACGTACCCATCACCGCACGCCATCTCCCGTTGCCTACGAGCGAAGAGTCGTACGAGGCCCCAGAGGACAATCGCATGACTCCTGCCATGGAGGCCATGAATCCATTGATCGATTATACCCTGCCTGAGCTGCTTACCTTCATTGTGAGTGACGTAGGCATTCTGACGCCGTCCGGAGTGTCTGATGCTTTGCTGGCTGTGTATGGCGACAATTAAGTCATGCGTTTCTACATCGCTATCCGTAGTGTACAAGCAGTTACTTTCGTGAGCTCATATCCGAGCCAAATGCACCACCTTTGCCGCTAGATCGCAATGCTTTGGTCATCTTGAACTTCTTGTTACTCTTCTTTTGCTTTTGCGTCTTAGCAGATACCGCTTCACCTAAGCCCGAAGGACGCTGCGAGCGCTTGGCTGCTCGTACAGCAGCATCCGTTTCATGCTTCGCGCTGCTCTTTGCGTCTTCTTCGCGCATAAGACGATTACGTTTCTTACGACGCGAGAGACCAGCGAGGCGGTCACGCGCTTTTGTCGCGTCGACTTTGGTATTTTGCTGCTCACGCGATGCATTCTGTGCTTCTGACTTGGCCTTTTCACTCTGGAACCATGTACGTGCAGGTCTGGAATAAATTTCATTATGGTGTGTCAACATGTTTTCACTCTTTTGGACTTCCATCTCTGCCTGACGAATCGCCTTCTCCTCCTTTTCTTCCAAGAGAATCTGCTCCACTTCAGACTTGAGGGACTCGATGGTATCCGAGAGTTGCTGCACCATGTCAGAGGGCATAAGACGGTGCTTTACCTGCTCGGGCGGTGTACGCTTCAGCACTGTTTTGAGAAGACGCCGATCAGATTCACCCACTAATGTAACAGCGCGACCTTGACGCCCAGCACGAGCGGTACGACCCACACGATGGAGGTAGGGCTCAATTTGAGCTGGCATGTCATAGTTGATCACAGTTTGAACGCCGCGAATATCGATACCACGACTTGCTAAATCAGTAGCCAGCAAGAAATCCACCTTTCCATCGCGGAATTGCGACAAGGATTGAAGACGCTGCTCCTGAGAGAGGTCACCGTGCAATTCAGCAGCAGAAAGACCCAGCAGCCCGAAAACAATTTTGAGTTGGTGTGCCAGCTTTTTACTGCGCAGGAATATAATCACTTGATCACGGAAAGTGCGCATGCATAGCGTTAAAAGAAGAGCAGCGCGGTGTTCGTCCTCTGCTTTCTGGCGCTCACGGCCCGCGAGACCAGCCTGGGTGCGCACACGAACAAATTCTTGAATCAGCTTGGAGGAAGTAGAGCGCTTGGGATCCACAAATAATCGCACGGGTTTTTCAAGACTCAAACGAACAAGTTGGTCCACATCTTCCGTCATTGTAGCTGAGAACAACATGGTCTGACGCTGTGTAGGACACATGCGCACGATTTCATTCAATTCATCCTCGAAACCATCTTCCAACATACGATCAGCTTCGTCCATCACAAGAATCTCCACATCTTCCATACCGAACGAGGCGCTATTGCGCACATGATCGATCAGGCGACCGGGTGTGGCAATGATAATGTCTGGACGCATCTTGAGCTCGGCTTCTTGAGCTTTAAGACTAAGACCACCCACACACAGACAAAAGCGCACATTCATAAACTTGGCCAAGGCAACGCCGACACTGTGGCACTGAATGGCCAGTTCACGCGTGGGACACAGAACCACGACACGCGACTTGGCATCATCCGTACCACGCTGGCGATACGACAAACGCTCTAAGATCGGGATCAAGAACGCAGCAGTCTTGCCACTACCAGTCACAGCTCCTGCCACGATGTCTTTACCAGCCAATGCGATCGGAATAGTGCGCGCTTGGATCGGCGTAGGTTTGGAGAAGTTGAGAGCAGCCAAGCCACGAAGAAGTGCACGATTTAGCTGGAGCGAAGCAAAGGATGCCGCTACAGGAGTTTCAGTCGTTTCCTTAGCAAAGTAGGCTTCTTGACGCTCCCGAGTTGCGTCCGACACATCCGATGCGTCGTCAGGCATATCTTCCTCTGCTTCTTCCTCTTCTTCTTCCTCTTCTTCCTCTTCTTCTCCCAAATGATCCATAGCGCTCTCTTCATCATCCTGACTTTCCTCGTCGTTATCTAGGGCCTTACGCTTCGCTGAACGCATACCACTGCCGAAACCATCCTCGTCTTCACTATCACTCAAGGGTGCAAGTGACTGTTCGCCCACCTGTTCTTCCACTTCTTCCTCATCTGCGTCTTTAAGCTCATTTGGTATCTCAATACCCGCACGATGGCGGTCAATCAGATCATCGACGGTTGACTTTGATGCCTCAGAGCTGTGTCTCCCAGATGCACCATCCATGTAAAAGTTCCAGCCTTGCATACTTTCTGTCATCTGACTGGGCTCGAACTCGAAGTCCATCTCTGCCACTTCTAGAACATCATCTCTGTTTTGATCGCGCTGTTTCGGATTACGACCATCGTCCAAGATTTTCTCGCGCTCACCGATGCGTGCCTTGACTTTTCTCTTAGGCACTTGTTGTTCCTGCTCTTCGTGATCCAAGGAAGGCTCAAGATCCATGCCTTCATCTTCAGAGTCAAGTGTCATGATAAAGTCATCTCGTGCTGGACGCGGCTTGGTTTCTGGCTTTGACTTCACCATGTCGATGGTGCCGTGCGCCGATATAGACAGTAGGCGCGCATCTGAGAACTTTTTGAGGAAAAGTGGATGCTGTCACGTGCATCTCCGTATGGGCTTTGGTTTGCTCGTGCGCCTACATTACTGACAGGAGTGGGGATTTGAAGCTTATTGGTGGCCAGGGGTTCAAGTGTCGTTCGCCTCCGTCACCCCTTGTGCCTAAGACTTTTAGACCACGATAAATATGAGCACCCAATCTTCTGACACAAATCAGCTACATGCGGAGGGCTCGTCAGGTAATCTAGGTTGGCGCATTTCAAGCGCCATCCGTCGACATAGCCACACGCAAAGCACTTTTTCGCCACCGAATCCAAGCTTTCTTTCAGGATTCAGCTCAAGCGCAGGGTCATCTAGCAGGCAATCTCAAGATACTGAGCCGAGTACATCGTATCCCTCGACAGAGAATCGCTTTTTATATCCTCGTTTCATTGGGACCAAATGTATGTCATCATCACCCCAGGCGTCAGATGCTAGCAGCGCCTCTACGTCACACAAATCGCAGATGCTCAGCTCCAGTGATATGCAGAACACCACATCAAAAGAGCCTTTTCAATACAAAACGCGTAAAGTTCGTCTCTCGCCTCACATTGACTCAACACGCAAGCTTCTATTTTTTCCGACAGAATTTGAGATTGAGGAAGGAGGTCGTCCTATTCAAATTGGTCGCTTCAGCGAAAACAGCAAAAATCTTGATGACTCTAATCTAACTTCTCAAGATGAATCAAATATGACTGAAACGGTCTCAACATCAATGCAGCGAACAGCCACACATAACTCCCACAGGCAGCCCGTTGTTGTGGGACGACGTAAAATATGCATTGCATTCCAGAACAAGGTCGTGAGTCGATTACATGCTGAACTTTGGTGTGATACAAATGGTATCCTGTACCTTCGAGATACAAAGTCGAGCAGTGGTACGTTTGTGAACCGCTGTCGACTTTCTCCACCAGGCGTACAAAGTGATTCTTTCAGAATTCATGATCATGATTTGATCCAGTTTGGAGTTGACTACAGAGGTGGGTCTGTGGATGAGTACCGTGCTATTAAGCTTCGTTTTGAGACAAACTATAACGTTAACATACCAAAGCGATCTATCGAATATGGTCAGTCTGTGCTTCAAAAACTCGAGTCGGAGCACATGCAGAAAATCCAAAATGGTTCCTCAGAGTCTACCTCGCCTCAGTCAAGTACGGAAAAAGGAAAGCTGAGTGAATGCTGTATTTGCCTGTTGAAAATCCGGGTATCTCAAGCTCTTTTTATCTCACCATGCTCGCATATGTTCCATTTCAAATGTATTCGACCCATGCTCCAACTCCATCATCCAGGTTTTTCGTGTCCTTTGTGCCGCTCGTTCTTTGATCTGGAACAAGATGCTCAAGACGATACAGATGAAGAGTGTTCAAGTAAGGAAGGGGTACCTCTAACTCTCGTGAAAGAACCAGAATAAAACTTGAGTACATAATTTGTGCGCTAAATACCTTTGTTCTGTCACACATGAGCCCTATGACATGATGTCATCATCAGACAATCGCATATGGGCATGCCAACCGTGACTACATTAAAAAAATGTGCATATAACCTGTTACCTTATTGTATATGATATAACGAGGTTTTCGCTGAAATTGAATTCGTGTTTTGAGCCTGCCATCGTAAAACTCCCACGAAAACATCGTTGGTCACGATGTTGGCCTAATCATCATCTGCATGCTTACGCTTCTTCGACTTGCTCCTTTCTTTATCAGCTTTGCGCGCCTGCTTTTCGGCTTTTCGAGCTTTCTTTTCGGCCTTGGATTCATTGGCATCATGATCTTCGTGTTTACTGTGCTTTTTCTTCTTTGTCTCTTGACCGGGTAGAGGCTCTTCAGGAGCAATAAACATTTTTTCTCGCTCTTGTTCGCGCTTGACAGCATGCTCAGCTTGAGCCTGCATTTTTTTGGCCAGTTCATTCTTCTTCTTCTCTTGTGGTTTGAGGAAGTACTCACCACTTTCAAGTTGAAGATCGAGCTTACTAGGCTGCTGAGGCGGTGGAAAGGGTGTGTAAGTCTTCTTCTTAATCGTCTCCTTGGGCTTCTTTGCCTTGACATTTTGTTTCTTAAATTTAGGCAAAAATCGATCCCACGATTCGTTGGCCAGTTTTGGATCTTTGGCCAGTTCGCGCTTTATCATGAGCTCTTTGATGTGATAAATAGGGTGGATGTTTTTCATACAGTCTAGTACAATACGCCGTACTTCCTTTAGACCTTTATATGTTCCCATTGCACTAACAGTATTTCCCTGCACAAGCACATAACAACCTGTGAGTAACTCGATGGCTTTGAGTGTATTGCCATTGGGACCAATTATGCGCTGACGGCGTTTTACAAACCGCTCTTTATTCCTCACGATATTCCCAATCTTAATTACATCACAGGCCATATCATCTTGCAACACCTTAACAGCCTGTACAAAGGGCACACTTCGGCTTAGCAGCTTAATCAAGTCGCGGGCTCGCAGGATTATGTAGGGATCAAACGTCTTGCGTGTTGTACGTACTGACATCGATCCTTCCACAAGGTCGAGAGTACAAGCAACACCATGTTTTTCCAATGCAGTTGTTACATGTCCCCAGATCTCGCGAAGGTATTTTTCGCGGTACTTGGGGAAGAGGGTGGCAAAACTGCTCTCTTCCAAAAAGTGATGAGGGTTATCTTCTTGTGTAAACTTGTCAATTTTCCAATGATCAATATCATCAGTATCCCATGCTGCTGTAAGAATTTAAATACGTACGCTTATCCTTGCGAAAGCGCTTGTTTTTATTCACGAGCACATCACCCGCCTTGTCTTCTGACATGGACGATTAAGTGCAACGAGTATAAATTGATATGATTACGTGAGTGGCCTCCATTTCTACTCAAACCTCGCGTTAACTGCTGTCACGTTTGCCTATATCAACAAGGCATGTGCCATTAGGCTTAACATGCTGGAAGCATGTTCGGTTTCTTCTTGGGATGACAATGATACCATACCCTTAGGTGTCGTAACTGTACATGTCCGCCCACCGTCACCATCAACAGTAGAACTTGACACACCAGGCACACGTTGGCAATACCTTGACATGGACGTGCTGCATCAACTTGAAGCTCACGAACAAGGGTGTATTGTACCAATCTTACGGTCTTTGGTGGAGAAACGAGCTGCCAAGGTGGCTTTGGAGCAAGACGTCTTCGCTCTTTGGGTCGCAGGCATGTATCAGGGCTCACTACATGTTCGTGTTTTTGCGGTGCCAGAGAGCACGCCTCTACCGCCTCCTAGGGAGCGACAGGTTTCAGAGGCTGCCTATGAATGGACTAAAATATTGCCAAAAACATGTACAGACGCAGCTGCATGGCATGCTATGAGCCGCGACATGGATACGAATGGAAACGACTGGCCGTTTTGGCAGGAAGATGCACGATATTGGACGTTGGCTGAGCTATACAGGCAGCTCCCCAGTCCTCCTATTGTTTTATCTTACATGCATGGTAAAAGTTTGCTAGCACCTGCTGGCCTACGATGTACGCTTTATGCCTATCAAGAAAGGTCGTTGGCAAAACTTCTCCAGCGGGAATTGTGGCCAGGAACTTATACTAATCCATACCTTCTAAGCTGTGAATCACCATGTGTATTACCGCACGGTGATAACATGTATGCCTTTGATCCGGAGTGCTTTACGTTCTATCGCTGGCCCGATATACCTGTGTATCCTGACGTACGTGGTGGCATTTTGTGTGATGAAATGGGTGCTGGAAAAACGCTTGTTTGTCTCGCATTGATTCTTGCTACTCTGGAACAAATATCCAGTCCTGATCATGATTCTATCATGAGCTGTACAACCAGTGAAATGGCCATGCAGTTCCCGGATGAAAAGTACCAAGACAAAGACCCAGCTGCGGGTATAATGGGTCGCATTGTGACAGCTCCTTTTGGTGCTCCCAGCCCAGGTGAACGTCTCGGACGTCGCCCAATAACACATATACCCAAATCAGAGTCGCCCACATTCCACAGAAGTCGCCCAATGGCCGGCTCTGTGTCGCTTGCCAAGATAGCGGCACATCGACTTCGCACTACAAATGCTTGTCGTCCTGATCTGCTTGACACTTTGCCTAGCCAGATTCGAGCTATACTTGGCAAGGACTCTGCGCCGTTCGGTCTTCTATGGCCGCCTCTTCCTCATCGCGTCTCGCGCGTCAATCATAATCGCACACCCCTACGAGTTTATCTTACATGTGCTACACTTGTATTAGTACCGCCGACTCTTATTATGCAATGGCTTGATGAAATGGAGAAGCATTGTGAGCCCCAATTGCTACGTGTACTTTGTATATCAGACATCGGTTCAGAGATACCTGCTGCTTCCCAGTTGTCGCAAGATTACGATGTCGTCCTCATGACACATGCTCGATTTGGAAAGGAGGCAGGAGACGATCAAAGCATACGATCTGACCTTGATAAGTCGCCCTTAATGCAAGTATATTGGAAACGCCTCATCATTGACGAAGGAGACATGGTTGCCGGCGATTCGCTTTTAGTAAGGCTCTGCACCTATCTTCATGTGGAACGTCGCTGGATTGTGACTGGCACTCCTACGCAGGCCTTGGTTGGTGCTAGTGCTTTGCACGTAGTGGGAGATGGTTCTGGAGTTCCGACTCACACCAAGGAGATGAACTGGTCAGCATCAGATCGCAAAAATCTCGACAAACTCAAGCATTTACTTGTGCGTTTTCTTCGTTTGCAACCCATGTACGGGTCTCATCTCAATACGTATTCAGCGACCAATGCATCAAATCTGCCGTCATTCAAGGAACGTGATTGGATCACACTTATGGGTTCGGGCATCAATGATATGGGAGAATGGCCAGCTAAAAGGCGTCTTTACAATATGCTCTCGCGCCTTATGGTCAGAAATCGTGCAAAAGATGTGGAACATGAGTGTCCTCTACCGCCGCTGGAACGGCGCATAGTGTCTCTATCCATGTCGTCTCTTGAATGCATGACATACAATGTGCTGCAGTCACTCATAATGCTTAACGCAGCTCTATCACAGGAAAAGGACAAGGATTACTTTTTTCATACGGGCAATAAAAAGACCTTGGCTTCTGTCATGGAAAATGTAGCAATGGCTTGCTTTCATTTCGCTGGGTTTGAATTTCTGCGACAGGTTCAACGGGCGCATGACCGTATTTTGCAGCAACTCAACAAACCGCACGGTGTCGCTGAGCAGTTCAAGCAAGAGGCAGTCGAGGCGCTGTATCAGATTTCTGCGGCACTGCAAGATCAAACTTGGCGTGAGCATGTCCAGCAGGGTGATGTGTTGTATAAAGCAGAGCATCCAGAAGAACGCTTGCTCTTATCATGGAGCAGGCGCGGTTCAATTTGGCTCACGTCAGAAGAATTACTATTTTTACGCAATGAATATCACAAAAAATCGGCTCATGTACTTGACGCAAGAGGCCTATTTGAGGAGCTTTTGAGGTGTGGTGCTCAGTATAAACATCGAAAAACGGGCTGCACTGTATCTTCTGCCACGCACAGATCACCCAAAACCATAAGTACGCCCAAGCGTAATGAGCCTTTTTTAAGCGAACCTTCACGAGTGCCAGCTTTACCTGCTGCATTCGACGATGTACTCGTGCATACGTCCACGTCCACCAAACTAAATGGCATATTGCAAGAAATTTTGGAAGCTGTGCCTGGTGAAAAAGTACTCGTGTTTTCAACCCTCCATCAAGTGCTTAATGAAATCGCCAAGGCATTGGAACTATGCAGAGTGCCTTTTCTCATTTACGTATCGGGGATGCCGCAACATCTTCGAAATACGTACGTCAATGCATTTACGCACGAGTCACAGTTTAGATGCTTACTCATGTCGACAGCCATCGGAGGAAGTGGCTTAGACCTGCATTGTGCGAGTCGCATTATTTTGACTGAGCCCATCTGGCAGTGGGATCTAGAAAGTCAGGCAGTGAAACGAGCGTGGCGCATAGGCCAGACTCGACGTGTGCTTGTATCTACTTATGTTATGCGGCATACTTATGAAGAACGCGTTATTGAGCGGAAAAAAGCGCGATTTCTGAATGGCACCGATGCAGCAGAGCAACTTCAAACATTGACCGATGACCCGGGTATGCGCGAGTTTTTGGCCCGTCCCCATCTTGTACAGGCACCCTCTAAAAAGCGTGAAATAACATGGACGCGACCCTTACTCGGTGACCCAGCGAAGCTTTCCTTTGTGCACGCATCCAAACGAGCTAGACATACATGATATACCTATGGTATAAGTTCCTTTGGAGGTGCAGGCCATAAATGAGCATAGACCCAATTCAATGACGCATAAGTTAGATTCAAGGCGCCACTTGCACGAG
>ERZ501047.335-NODE-335-length-16343-cov-14.000184_pt1 | contig 16343 bp, 12 predicted proteins | sample MGYA00510868_ERZ501047 | MGnify/ENA primary metagenome ERZ501047 (study PRJEB25958, sample SAMN03398593) | human skin metagenome | study: EMG produced TPA metagenomics assembly of the Human Skin Microbiome Metagenome (human skin metagenome) data set. | reverse complement strand
GCGCGGTCGACGTCCTGCACGGTGAGCGTGGCCTCGGCCGCCGGGGCAGGTGGTGCGCCGATGGCGCGGTAGCCGACTCCCACGCGGCCCTGCGGCAGGACACCCGCGAGGTGCGCGGCCACTATGCCCACCTCGTCGGCGTCGGCGCGGCGCAGCACCTCGGCGAGCAGGGTGGTCTTGGCCGTGCGGGACCTCGTCGCGGCCACGGCGTGCGAGGCGGCGACCAGGTCGGCGTACGGCAGGGTCATGCGCGGTGGTGCTCGTTGTTGCGGCGGGCCGCGCGCGTGCCGAGCGTGGTGAGGACCTCGACCACGGGGTTGCCGAGGCGGCGGCGCGCCTCGTGGCCGGTGATCGTCTCGCCGTCGCCCGTGCCCGAGGGGAGGAGGCGGGACATGAGACCGAGCGCGCGGACCGTGGTGGAGGGCAGGAGCCCGGCGACGCGCGCGCCGACCTTGCTCAGCGGGGAGAGCAGGGCGACGGGGTCGCCGGCGAGGGTCGCGTCGACCATCTGCGCGGCGGCGCGCTCGGCGCTCATGGACACCAGCGGCAGGGAGGCGCCGGGCGCGAACCAGGCGTACTCCTTGGCCTGGTCCCCGACGAACTGCGCCTGCAGGTGTGAGCCCGTGCGCATGAGGCCGGGGACGATCGCGGTCGCGGTGACACCGGTCCCCGCCAGCTCGGCGTGCAGCCCCTCGGCGAAGCCGACCGCCCCGAACTTGGCCGTGCTGTAGGGCAGCAGGTGCGGGACGCTGATCTTGCCGCCGATGGAGGTGACGATGCCGATGCGGCCCCGACGGCGGGCGCGCATGGCCGGGAGCACGGCCAGCGACAGGTTGATCGGGCCCCAGAGCATCACGTCCACGGCCTGCTCGAAGTGGCGGCGCTCGGTCGCCTCGAGCGGCCCGACCTGGATGATGCCGGCGACGTGGATGGCCACCGTGATGGGGCCGACCTCCTGCTCGACCTCGGCGACCATCTGCCCGACGCGCTCGTGGTCGGTGACGTCGCAGACATAGGTGTGCGCGTCGACACCCTTGGCGGTCAGCTGCGCGCGGGCGTCGTCGAGCTCGGCCTGGGCGCGGGCGCAGATCGCGACGCGGAAGCCGCGACGCCCCAGCTCGTGGGCCACCAGCAGGCCGAGGCCGCGCGAGGCACCGGCCACGAGGGCGACAGGCTGCTGCGGCTCGGAGAGGTCGCGTGCGGTGTCGGTCGTCGGGGTCATGACGGTCTGGGCTGCGCTGCTCATGTCCCGCCGCATACCCTTCCACGCTCGAACAAACCCCCGACCTGCCCCCGGTAGTCACATCGACCGGCCTTCGCACACCAGGCGGATCGGACGAAGGCCGGTCGACGTGGCCGGAGCCTGGTCGATCTGGGGCCGGCCGGGCATCTGGTCGTATGCCGCCCGCCCCGTCGTCCCGTGCCGCCGCCATGGGCGGCGGCGTGCGTCTCGGCCGGCGCTCTGCGTCTCGGGCGCCGCTGCCTGCCTGGGGTTGCAGCACAAGACGGGAGATGCGGGGGCAGACGGGGGATGGTCGTCCAGACGCAGGGTGGACGCCGAGACGAGGGCGAGCGGGATCAGGGGCGGGTGAGCTGCTGCAGCAGCTGGCCCAGGCCTTCGCGGGCGCGGCCGGGCATGCGCCCCGACGTGCGCACCACCGACGCCCGGGTGCTGGTGACGGGCCACCCGGCAGCGGCGAGCGCCGTCAGGAGCGCGGTCTCTTCGCCGTGCGCGACGCAGGGGAAGCCCCCGACCGCGAGGTAGGCGTCGAGGCGGACGGCCAGGTTGGCGGCATACGCGTGATCGTGGGTGTCGGGGCCGGTGAGGCCCCCCCGGACGATGGCGTCGTAGGCCGCCCGCGCCTCGGAGGTGGCCCGCCAGTCGACCAGCTCGACCAGCCCGGCGACCGCCACGGCGGACCGCGCGGAGGCGGCGTCGAGCAGCGAGGCCACCCACCCGGCGGGCACGACGGAGTCCGCGTCCGTGCTCAGCAACCAGGTGCTGCACGGGTCGGGGGACCAGCGGTCGAGCGCCGCGCGGACGGCCCGGTCGCGGACCCCTCCCACCGTGGCGGAGGTGTCGTCCTCGACGACGAGCCCGGACAGGGGACCGCCGGGCCGGAGCGTGGCCCGGGCCATCCTCGCGGTGCCGTCGGTGCACCGGTGCGCGTTGACGACGACCTCGGCGCGACCGCCCCACCGCTCCAGCGCCGCGGCCACGGCGGTCAGGCAGGCGGGGAGGCGGCGCTCCTCGTCGTGGGCGGGCACGACGACGAGCAGGCGGGGCGGGGCGTCCGGCTCAGCGGGGGAGGGCACCGAGGTAGCCCTGGTCGGCGTCTGCGTTCTGCTGCGCGACGTAGAGCTCCAGGTCGGCGAGCGCCTGCGCCAGCTCGGCGTCGAAGGCCACCCCGGCGGGTCCGGCGAGGGTCCGACACTCCTCCAGGACGGCGCGGGTCGCCCGGGCCACGCCGGCGCGGACCTCCGTCGACAGCTCCTGGCCGCGCCCACCCGCGCCCCTGGCCGGTGCGGCGGGGTCGCTCTCGCTCGCCTCCAGGGATCGTCCGGCGGCGTCGAGCAGCGCTGCGGCGCAGGCGAGCTCGGTGCGGATGCGGCCCCACCGGGCGGTCCGGGCGGGGGCTGGCGGGGCGCCCGCCGTGACCCGCGCGGTGAGGTCGACGACGCGCGCGGCGCCCCCGGCCCACACGGCAGCGACCCCGACCCCGCCGGGGAAGAACCCGGGGCGGCCGAGGTAGAAGCCCTCGGCCCCGACCTGCGCGTCCGCAGTCGCCGGCACGCCCACGACGGGCACGGTCAGGGAGCGCGAGTCGGCCATCGCGGGCGTCCGCCACGAGTCCTCGTCGCCCCGCCAGCCGCCGACGTCGAGGTCGAGCAGGACCGACCGCTCCTCGTCGAGCCACACCGGCAGCAGCGCCCGCTCGATGATCCCCACGCCCGAGGCGAACCGCAGCGTCCCGTCGAGCACCCAGCCGCCGTCCACCGGGGTCGCGCGCACACCGGTGGCGTGCGAGCGCGAGGCCCAGACGCCGTATGTCGCTCCACCGTGCGGCCCGCGTCCCGCCTGGGCCAGGATCCGCACGGCGTCGACGTGGCCCTCGGCGAGGCGCCCGAGGGGGATCGAGGTGCGGCCGACCGCGAGCAGGGCGCTCAGCAGCTCCGGCCAGGCGAGGGCGGCCCAGTCGTGCGACGCGACCAGCGCTGCGAGGGTGGCGTCGGGCAGCGCGGCGGGGAAGGGTGCCAGCGTGCAGAGCGGCGCGTCGGCGGTGGTCACGTTCTCTCCTCGGTGTCGGGCGAGGCCTGGGCGACCTGAGCGGACTCCGGCCGGACCCAGTGCCCGGTGACGAAGTCGGCGTCCTCGTGCCGCACGCGCCGCTGCCACCCGGCGGCGGCGAGGCGGGCGTCGAGCTCGGCGGTGACCTGCGCCCCCGACAGGTGGGCGTCGTGCGGATGGTGGCGCCAGTGCACAGCGACGACCTCCGGGGCGTGACCGGGCTCCGGGTCAGCGGCGGCGGCGAGGACGACGTCGTAGCTCGCCTGTCGGGAGGCCTCGTCGAGGTAGTAGAGGACCTCTGACGCGACGATCAGGTCGAAGGACGCCGCGGGCACGGCGAGACGCGGCAGCGCGCTGACGGAGACATCGGCGCCCTTGTCTTGCAACAGGTCTCGGGTCAGCTCGACAGCGGTGGGGGCGGCGTCGGTGGCGCTGACCCGGCCGCAGCGGTCGGTGAGGGCGAGCGCGAGATCGCCTGTGCCGCAAGCGATGTCCCAGGCCGCGCGGTAGTGCTCACGGGTGAGGGAGGCGAGGACGACCTGGATCTTTCGGCGTTCGTACCAGCTGGTGCGCACGCTGAAGGGGTCCGGGTCGGCGCGATAGCGCTCCTCGAAGTCCGTTGCGTGCCAGTCCTGCCAGGTCACCGTGCCATCTCCTCGGGGATGCTGGCGGGGATGGCTGCGGGGACACCGGCGGGGGTGGTGCGGCGCCAGGCGGTGCCGTCGTAGGTCACGAGCCCCCGCTCCGCGAAGGCCCGCAGCCAGCCCTCCATGGGCCACTCGCCCCAGCGGCGGTGGTAGGTCGCCGCGTTGCGCAGGATGTCATCGAGGTGCTCGACGGGCGGGCTCGAGACGGGGTGGTGCTGGTGGTAGGCGTGGGCACCGCCGACCCACACGAGCTCGACGGCCTCGCGTGAAGCGACCATGCCGAGGTCGGTGTCCTCGCCGCCGTAGCCGTCGTAGTCGGTGCAGAAGCCGCCGAGCCGCCGCCACGTGGCGGGGGTGCACGCGAACGACAGCGACCAGAACAGCCGGTGGTCGCCGCCCCGCTCGAGCCGACCGTCCCGGGGGGCCGGGCGGGCGGGGTGCGGGGAGGTCCACCGCTGGAGCTCGCCGGGGGCCGGCGACCCCGCCTCGGCCGGCAGATAGGTGACCGGCCCGCAGAGGAGCGCGTGCTCGAGCCTGCCGGCGGCGCGGGTGTACGCATCGATCAGGCCCCGCCCGGGCAGGCAGTCCACGTCGAGCAGCACGACGAGGTCGGCGCCGAGCCCCAGGGCCTGCTCGACCCCGGTGTTGCGGGCCAGGGCGAGCGGTAGGTGCCCGGGCGCGGCCGGCACCTCGACCACGTGCACGCCGGGCACCGCGCCCACCACCCCGGCGACCTGCGGGTCTCCCATGGCGACGACGACGTGCTCGGGGGGTGAGGGCAGGGCGGCCAGGTGGGCCCGCTGCGCGGCCAGGTGCGTATGACGCCCCGCGGCGATCGTCACGACGACCACCCTCATGGCGCGTCCACCGTGCGGGTGGCCCCCTCGGCCCTCTCGGCCCCCGTGACACCCTCGGCCGCCGCCTCGACGGCGCGGGCGGCTCGTGCGGCGGCGCCGTCGGTGCGCCACCGCTCCCAGGCGGGGTCGAGCGCCATCGCCTCGTCCAGCACGCCGGCCCAGTCGCTCGGCCACGCCTCGCGGACGACGGCGAGCCCGTGCTGCCGGAGCACGCCCGCGGTGGCGCGCTGCTCGTCGAATGGTCGGTCCTCGGCGATCACGACGGCCCGGCGGCCCGCCGCGGCGACGTCGGCCACGGAGTTCTGCCCGGCGGCGATGACGGCGACGTCCGTGGACGTGACCAGGGGCAGGACGTCGGCATACCACCGCCCAAGGGGCCCCGCGACGGTCCACTCCCAGCCGGGGGTGGCCGCGCGGGCCGCGTCCAGGTCGGCGGGGGACAGGCGGCTGCCGCCGGCACCGCCGAGCAGGAGCACCTTTCGCGCTCCGGCGCCGGGCGGGCCGGAGGGAGCGACGGGCGAGTCGTCGTCGGGGGCGGGGAGCGGGCGGCCCGCGTGCCGGGAGATGCCCCCGGCATACGTGACCTTGTGGGCCCGTCGACGCAGGTAGGCGGGTTGGTAGAGCTCACCGGGCCACGGCGCGACGATCCCCTGCGCCAGGTCGTGCCCCAGCTCGTGCGGGGCGTCGTCGCGGTCGCCGGGCATGGCCATCACGACCACGGGGATCCCGAGCGTCCGCACGAGCACGGTGACCTCGACCGACACGTCCACGACCACCAGGCGGGGGCGCGCGCGGCGCACCCATGCGGCGATGGTCGCGAGGCGGTCGGTGTGGCCGCGGTTGCCGACGGGGGCGTAGTGCAGCCGGCCCCCGGGGCTCGCGTCGATGGCGCCCTCGACGTCGTCGCGCGGGAGCTCGACCCAGTCGGCGGCCCAGTCCTCGCGCGGCAGGGTGGAGAGCACGGTGACCTCGTCGTCCAGGTGGGCGGTGATCGACCGCGCCCGGTGCAGGTGACCGCGTCCCTGGTGGTGGACGTACCAGCCGATCATGCGCCCACCTGCAGGCGACGGACCACCTCACGGGGCGCGTTGCGCCCGCGCGGGCCGGGAGCGTCACCGCGCGCCAGCTCGCGATACAGGTCGAGGTACTCCCTCACCATGCGCTCCACGGACAGGGCGGAGCGAGCGTGCTCGCGCACGACGGCGCGGTCCAGCGTCACCACCCGCGGCAGCGCCGCGGCGAGGGCCTCCACGTCCTGGGGCTCCACGAGGGCACCGCACTCGGGGCCGGCCACGACCTCGGGGATGCCGCCTCGACGAAAGGCCGCGACGGGCGTGCCGCACGCCAGCGACTCGGCCACCACGAGCCCGAAGGGCTCGTCCCAGCACGGCGTCACCAGCGCGGCTGCGCTCGACCCCACGAGGGTGGCGAGGTCGTTGTGGGCCAGGTGCCCGACGTACTGCACGTCGGGGCCGAGGCGGGGCGCGATCTCGCGTGCGAAGTACTCGCGGTCGCTGAGGGGGCCGGCCACCCGCAGGCGCATGCCGGCCAGGCGGGCCGCGTCGATCGCCAGGTGCGGGCACTTCTCGGGGACGAGCCGCCCCAACCACACCAGCCAGTCACCCCCCTCCCCGAGCGGCCACTCGTCGAGGTCGACGCCGTTGTGCACGACGGTGGGTCGCTGGGGCAGCACCGACCACGCGTCCGCGGTGTAGCCGCTGACGGCGGCGAACGTGCTGCCGTCCTGGGGGTCGGCGAGCATGACGGCGGACTCGAGCCAGGGCGTCGGCGGGGTGTGCAGCGTCGTCAGCATGGGCGCGGGCAGGGCGCTGGCCATGGCCACCGGCAGGTGGTGCAGCGAGTGGTTGTGCACGACGTCGACGTGGCCGTACCTCCCTTCGGCCAGGGCGAGCATGACGCGAAGGTAGGCGTGGTGCTCGGCCATGAACTCCGGCGCCGGCATGGACACGTCGCCCGCGGCGGCCGGGGAGGCCCGCCACGGCCGCCGGGGAAAGGCCAGCCCCGGCTCGACGCCGTCCGACCCCTCCGCCGCCGCGAGGACGACCTCGTGCCCCAGGTCTCGCAGCCGTCGCACCAGGTGCCACACGTGCGCCTCGAGCCCGCCCGCGAACGGCTCGCGGATGCGGTGGCGGTGCGGGGCGATGACGACGACGCGCAGGCGGGGCTTCACCAGCCACCCACGACGACGCGGGTGGCCCCGACGGGCACGCGAGTGGATCCGGCGAGAACCCTGAGTGCGGCGGCGGGCGACCGCACCCCCTCGCCGACCGTCTCGCCGAGCCTGCCGACACGGTGCTCGACGTGCTCGCGCCGGCCGGGGCGCTGATCGGGGAGCTGGTCGGCGGCGGCGTCTGCGGCCCGCCCCGGACGGCAGACGCGGTCGTAGACCTCCTCGTGCTGCTGCCTGGCGCGGTCGTCGGACCAGGCCCGACGGGCCAGCCTCTGCGTGGCGTCGCCCCAGGGCACCCGCCACGGCTCGCCCCCGGCGTGCGTCCGGTCCTCGACGAGGCCCCGCAAGGCCGTCCCGACGGTGCCGGGGTCGTGGAACTCGGCGTGGAAGCCCAAGTCGTCGTGCTGCTCCGCGTAGTGCCCCACCGCCGGCGACAGGCACGAGGCACCGAGGTCCCAGCACAGCTCCAGCCAGCCGGAGTGCGTGCCGTGGGCGTAGGGGAGGACGACCACGTCCGTCGCGGCGATCCAGGCGGCCAGCGCGTCGTCGTCGAGCCGGGGGCGGATCCGCAGCTCGACGCACGGGGTGGCCGAGGCCAGCGTCTCGACGGCCGCGAGGACGTCCAGCCGCCGGGGGTCGTCGCTGCCCAGCACCTCGTCGTTGACGGTGACGGCCAGGGAGCCCCCGAGCTCCCCCACGGCGGCGGCCAGCGGCGCCAGCCAGGAGGTGGGGTCGACGTTGGCTCGTACGGCTCCGAGGGGGACGCCCACCCGCAGCCCCCGGTGGCGGTTGCGGCGGGCGGTGTCGGAGCGGTGGACCCAGGAGTCGTCCGCGATCTGGGGGTGCGGCAGGACGATCGCCTCCCGACCCCAACGCTCACGGATGACGGCGGCCACGCCTGGCGTGAGCGTGATGACCTCGTCCGCCGCGGGCACGAGCACGCCGAGCGCGTCGAGGTGGGCCTGCTGGTCGGTCAGGTGCGGGTTGGCCAGGTCGTGCACGGTCACGACCAGCGGTATGCCGACCCGCCGCAGCTCCTGGGCCCACAGCGTCAGCTGCGCGCAGCTGTAGGACTCGAAGCCGAAGTGCACGTGCACCACGTCAACCTCGTCGGCGTGCGCGACGAGCCATACGGGGTCGAGCACCATCGGGGGCCACCACACCCCGTCACCGGCCCTCCGACCGGGGGGCGGGGGGTCCTGTAGGCGCACCGCCCGCGCCTCGGTCGCGCCCACCTCGCCGATCGCGCCGACGGCGGGGGGCAGCAGGCGGTCGACATACGGGTGTGCGCTGGGGACGCTCGCGACACGGATCACAGGACACACCTCGGCCTTCGTCGGATCACGCGGTCGGGACCTACGGTCTCAAGGCTCCACGCTTCGGCTGACGTGCGTACGGTTACCCCATGAACAGCGCTTCCATTCGTCCCCGGGTGGACGAAGGCGACGGCCGGGTACGCCACTACGGGCAGTTCTACGGGATCGATCCCCTGCCCGAGGGGGACGGCCCGCTGGTCGTCGTCCTCGGCAACTGCCAGGCCGAGGCGGTGCGCGTCCTGCTCGACGCCGCGCCGTCCCGCAGCGTGCGGTCCGTGCGCGTCCCACCGGTCTTCGAGATGACCGAGGACGACGTCGCCCACCTCGGTCTGCTGCTGGCGCGCACCGACGTCCTCGTCGGGCAGCCGATCAAGGACGACTACCGCGGTATGCCGCTCGGCACCGCCCAGGTCGCGCAGGCGCTGGCGCCCGGGGCCCGGGTCGTGCGGGTCCCCGTCTGCTTCTACGCCGGGCTCTATCCCTGGCAGGTGCTGGTGCGCACCCCCGAGAGCGGCGACCCGCCGGCCGTGCCCTACCACGACCTGCGGACCGTGCTCGAGGCCGCCGACGGCACCCGACCGCCCGACCGCCTGGACGCCGACGGCATCCGTGAGATCGCGCGCGCTTCCGTCGAGGAGCTGCGCCGACGCGAGGACGCCGCGGGCACCTTGCGGGTCTCCGACGTCCTGGCGGGGGCGGGCGCCGACGCCTGCCACGTCGTCAACCACCCCGGCAACACCGTGCTCGTCGCCCTGGTTCGCCGGGTGCAGGCCCACCTGGGCCTCGACGCCGACGCCGAGGACCCCGGTCGGACCCTCCTGTCCGAGCTGTTCGCCCCGCTCGACGCGCGGGTGGTCGACGCCCTCGGACTCGACGCCGAGGCGCGAACCCACTGGGTGCGTCGCGGGAAGCAGGTGCCCGACGACGAGGTCCGCGAGACCCAGCTGGCCTGGCTGGCCGAGCACCCCGACATCGTCCGGCTCACCCTGGAGCGCCACGCCGGCACCGCCCGGCTGCTGGGCCTCCGGTGAGCCGGTGAGCCGACCGGCCGCGGTGCCTCGCGCCCCCGCGCAGCCCGTCCACCTGGTCCTCGGGCCGCCCGAGCACGGGGTGACCCGCTGCGCGCTCGAGCTGCACGACACCCCCGCCCTGCGCGAGCAGCCGGTCGTGCGCCTCCTGGACGGCGTCACCGCAGACCTGGCGTCCGCCCTCGTCGCCGAGGGGCACGAGCCCGGCACCCCCGTCCACGTGCACGTCACCGACCGCCTCCTCGGCCGGTCCGCGCCCGAGGCCGCCGCCCGTCTGGCGCCCCTCGCCCGCCGGTGGCCGCTGACCGTGACCCTGCACGACCTGCCGCAGCCCTCGGACGGGGCGGGGGCCCACGAGCGGCGCGCCCGGGCCTACGCCGAGATCGTCGCTGCGTCGCGGGGCGTGGTCGTGAGCAGCCACCACGAGGCGGCGCTGCTCGACGACGCCCTGCGCCTCGCGGGGCGTCCTGGTCTCGTGACGGCGCGCCCGCGGGCCGTCATACCGCTCCCCGTCGACCCACCGGCCGCGCCGGCTCCCTCCGACACGCCCGACACGCCCGCCACGCCCGCCACGGGCCGCGAGGTCGGGATCCTCGGCTTCCTCTATCCGGGCAAGGGCCACCAGGAGGCGCTCGAGGCGCTGGCCGCCCAGCCCGCCGACGTCGGACTCGTCTGCCTCGGACGCCCGTCGCCCGGCCACGAGGACCTGGTCGAGTCGCTGGAGGCGAGGGCAGCCGAGCTCGGGCGCCGTTGCCGGGTCACGGGATTCGTGCCCGACCAGGACCTGCTCGACGCGTTGCGGGCGGTGGCGGTCCCCGTCGCGCCGCACCGGCACCTGTCCGCCTCAGGCTCGATCAACACGTGGCTGGCGGCCGGCCGGCGCCCTCTCGTGCCACGGTCGCGGTACGTCGAGGAGCTCGAGGTGCGCTGCCCCGGGGCCCTGCTCGTCTACGACGACCTCGACGCCGCCGTCGGGCAGGCGCTCGAGGACCCGGCGGTCACCTGGCTGGGACCCGAGGTCGTCCTCGGCCCCGGCCGCGACGACGCAGCGCAGGCTTATGCCGCCACGCTCGCCGACTGGTCGACGCGCCCCGAGACGAGCGTGGTCATCCCCTACCACGACGACCAGCGCGGGCTCGACCTGCTGCTCGACGCCCTGGCCCGGCAGACCCTGCCGCCCGGCTCCTTCGAGGTGATCGTGGCCGACGACGGCTCGCCGCAGCCACCGGTGCTCCGCGAGCAGCCGTATGCCGTGCGCCTCCTGCGTCAGCCCGACGCCGGGTTCCGGGCCTCCGCGGCCCGGCACCTCGGGGCGACCGCCTCGACCGGGCGCGTCCTGGCCTTCCTGGACGGGGACACGCTGCCGACGCCGGACTACCTGGCCCGGCTCGTGGGGGCGGTGACGACAGGGGAGGGGCCGTGCGGGACGCTGGCGGTCGGGCGTCGCCGGCACGCCGACCTGTCCGACGTGCCGGCGCCCGAGGTCCTCGCCTGGCTGGCCGACGTCGCCGACGGTGCCGACGCGGCCGACGCCGATCATCCCGGCGCCGGCCCCAGGGTGCTGCCTGAGCCGGGGTGGCTCCGCGAGGCCTACGCCGCGACGGACGACCTGCGCGACGCGGACGACCGGTCCTACCGCTTCGTGATCAGCGCGGTCATGGCCCTGCCGCGAGAGCTCTACGACGCGGCAGGGGGATTCGACCCGGGTTTCGTGGGCTACGGCGGCGAGGACTGGGACCTGGCGCACCGCTGCTGGCTCGCGGGCGCCGCCCTGCGGCACGTCCCCGAGGCCGTGGCCTGGCACGACGGCGCCGACTTCGCGGGCCGCGACGACGAGGACCACCGTCGCGTCAAGGACCTCGAGACGTTGCGCCTCGCCCGCGTCCTCACCGACCCGCTCGCGCGCGACCCGCGTCTGGTCTGGCCCTACCCTCGCGTGGTGGTGCGCCTGCACGTGGGGGACGCCGGTCCCGGCGCCGTGGCCGGCTGCGTCGCCGGGCTGCTGGACGGCGCGGACGCGGGGGTCTGGCTGGGGGACGTCGACGCCGCGCTCGTGCAGGACCTGCTCGGCGACCCGCGCGTCCACCTGGGCGAGCCCTCGGGGGAGGTCCTGCGCCGCTGCCGCGAGCAGGTCGACGTGGCCGCTCCCGTGCTGCTGGCCGGGAGCCTCACCGAGCTCGTCGACCGCGGGCCGGTCCGCACCGAGCTCGTCATCGTCCGCCGCACCCGGGACCTCGCCCGCCACCGCGCGCGTCCCCGCTCGCAGACCGGCGCCGGCGGCGATGACGGCATCCCTGCGATGTCGTCGGCCGCGGTCGGCATACGGCCGGTCACCGACCCACCGCCCCTGGAAGCCGCGTGGGGCGGCTGGGCCTGAGCCCGGCCGCCCCACGGGACGTGCATCCTGCGTCAGTCGCGACCGCCGGACGGTCGAGCCGCCGTCACCTCGCCACGGTGGGGTAGCGGTCCCAGACGCGGTGCAGCGTCAGGAGCTCGGCCACCTGGTCGATGATCGCGGCGCCGTCGGCCACCACGACCCCCTTGGCGTCGGCGGGCAGACCCGCCGAGGTGATCGCCTCCGCGGAGACCGCGCCGATCGCCTTGCAGTGGCGGAAGGCCTCGCCGAGCATCAGCGCGATGCGCGGGTCGGTCTGGGTGCCCAGGGCGGACTGGTCGCCGTTGCGGGCGTCGTACGACGGGACGGCGTCCGGCGCCGGGGCGATCTGCCCGGCGAGGACGATGGCGTCGAACTCCACCGACCGGGCGGTGGCAAAGGTCTTGTCGACCTCGACCGACCCGACCTGGCCGCCGTGCGGGCCGACGACGAAGGGCACCATCGAGGCCTTCTCCACGGCCTTGACCAGGGCCGTGACCGTGGCGTCGTCGCTCAGCTCGTCGCACACGATCCCGACCTTGCGCCCGTCGACGGGGAACGGCTTGCCGACCTGGGACAGGGCGGGGCTGGGCTCCACGTCGGCGACCTTCTCCGTGGCCTCGGGCGCCGGCAGGCCGAGGCCCTTGGCGACCGCGGCGCACAGGTCGGCGTCTATGTTGGCCAGGCACTGCAGCTGGCGCTCCCGGACGACCGGCACCGTGCACTTGCCGAGCTCGAAGGTGTAGGCCGAGACGATGTGGTCCTTCTCGACCGGCGTCATCGAGCGGTAGAACATCCGGGCCTGGGAGTAGTGGTCCGCGAACGACGCCGGGACCGCCCGGACCGTCTGCGAGGCCGCGACGACGGCGGGGTGGTCCACGAAGCCGCCCTGCTCGGCGGGCGCGGGGAAGGGATTGCCCGCGCCGAGGGAGTTGGGGCGGTAGGGCGCGACGCCCGCGTGGACGGCGTGCTGGTGGAATCCGTCCCGCTGGTTGTCGTTGACGTCGACGCGCGGGCGGTTGATCGGCAGCTGCTGGAAGTTCGGGCCGCCGAGGCGCGTGATCTGCGTGTCCACGTAGGAGAACAGGCGGGCCTGCAGGAGGGCATCGTTGACGACGTCGATGCCCGGCACCAGGTGGCCGGGGTTGAACATGACCTGCTCGACCTCGGCGAAGAAGTTCGTCGGGTTGGCGTCCAGGGTCAGCAGGCCGACCGGCTGCACGGGGGCGAGCTCCTCGGGGACCAGCTTGGTGGGGTCGAGCAGGTCGATGCCGGAGAACATCTGGTCCTCGGTGTCGTCGAAGACCTGGACGCCCAGCTCCCACTGCGGGAGGTGACCGCCCTCGATGGCGTCGTACAGGTCGCGGCGCTGGAAGTCGGGGTCGCCGCCCATGATGAGCTGCGCCTCCTCCCAGAGGGTGGAGTGGACGCCGGCCTTGGGCTTCCAGTGCCACTTGACCAGCTTGGTCGCGCCCGCCTCGTCGATGACGCGGAAGGTGTGGACGCCGAAGCCCTCCATCGTGCGCAGGGACAGCGGCAGCCCCCGGTCGGACATGTTCCACAGCGTGTGGTGCTGGGCCTCGGTGTGCAGCGACACGAAGTCCCAGAAGGTGTCGTGGGCGCTCGCGGCCTGCGGGATCTCACGGTCCGGCTCGGGCTTGGCCGCGTGGACGATGTCGGGGAACTTGATGCCGTCCTGGATGAAGAAGACGGGGATGTTGTTGCCGACGAGGTCGAAGTTGCCCTCAGAGGTGTAGAACTTCACGGCGAAGCCGCGGGTGTCGCGCGGGGTGTCCGCAGAGCCCCGCGAGCCGAGGACCGTGGAGAAGCGCAGGAAGACCGGCGTCTCGACGCCCTTCTTGAGGAAGGCCGCGCGGGTGATGCTCTCGGCGGAGCCGTAGGCCGTGAAGGTGCCGTGCGCGCCGGTGCCGCGGGCGTGGACCACACGCTCCGGGATGCGCTCGTGGTCGAAGTGCGTGATCTTCTCCCGCAGGTGGTGGTCCTGCAGGAGCGTCGGGCCCCGGTCGCCGGCGCGCAGCGAGTGGTCCGTGTCGGGGACCCGCCGACCCACGGCGGTGGTCAGGTACTCGCCCTGCTGGGCGCGGGCGTTGGGGTCCTTGCCGGCCTCGGCGCCGGTGGCCGTCCGCATCTCGGGGGCGCGCGTGTCGGGCGTGGGGGGCAGCGGGCCGCGGGGGTCCGTGGGCTCCTCCAGGGGCGGCGTGTAAGAAGTGTCGTGCGACATCGGTCCTCCTTGACGGTCGCCTCCGGGGGACGGGGCGACGTGGTGTGACATGCCTGGCCGGGGGTGCACGCGTCTTGGCGCCCGGCTCCGTGCTCTAGTACCCGTCGTGGGGCGGGGCTATCCCCGCAGGGCTGGCTGCGGCGGGTCGCCCGGTGATACCGGTTCCCCGGGGTTTGCAGCCGATCCGTCGCGGGTACGTCACGGGGGAGGGTCCCGGCACACCGTCGCTCGGCCCGTAAGCGGAAGGACCACCATCGTGAAGGCATTGACCTGGCAGGGCGTCGAGAAGGTCGCGGTCGAGGAGGTGCCCGACCCCCGGATCGAGCAGCCCACCGACGCCATTGTCCGCGTCACTTCCACCGCCATCTGCGGCTCGGACCTGCACCTCTACCGCGTGCTGGCGCCCTTCCTCCAGCGCGGCGACGTGCTCGGGCACGAGTTCATGGGGATCGTCGAGGAGGTCGGCTCCCAGGCTGGCTCGCTCAAGGTGGGCGACCGGGTCGTCGTGCCGTTCAACATCTCCTGCGGCCACTGCTTCATGTGCTCGATCGGCAAGCAGTCCCAGTGCGAGACCACCCAGGTCAAGGACCAGGACAAGGGAGCGGCGCTGTTCGGCTTCACGAGCATGTATGGCGCCGTCCCCGGCGGCCAGGCGGAGTACGTCCGGGTCCCGCAGGCCCAGTACGGCCCGGTCGTCGTGCCCGAGGAGGGCAGCGACGAGCGCTATCTCTACCTGTCCGACATCCTTCCCACGGCGTGGCAGGCCGCGAAGTACGCCGACATCGAGCCGGGCTCGACCGTCGCGGTCTACGGCCTCGGCCCGGTCGGCCAGCTCGCCACCCGCAGCGCCCTGCAGCTCGGCGCCGGCCGCGTGATCGGCGTCGACCGGGTGGACGAGCGGCTGGCGATGGCGCGCGGCTTCGGCGTCGAGACCGTCGACATGCGCGAGGTGGACGACCCTGCCGAGGCCATCCGCGAGATGACCGGCGGCCGGGGCGCCGACTCGGTCATCGAGGCCGTCGGCATGGAGGCGCACGGCTCCCCGGCCGGCAAGACCGCCTTCGACGTCGTGCCGCGGCTGCCCAAGGCGCTGGCCAAGCCGATGATCGAGACGGTGGGCTTCGACCAGCTCGCGGCGCTGCACGGCAGTTTCGAGGCGGTGCGGCGAGGCGGCACGGTCTCGGTCGTCGGGGTGTATGGCGGGGCGGCCGACCCCATGCCGATGTTGACGATGTTCGACAAGAACCTCACGATCCGGATGGGCCAGTGCAACGTCCGCCGGTGGACCGACGAGCTGCTCGAGCTCGTCCGTCAGGACGGGGACGTGTTCGGCACCGAGACGCTCGCGACCCACCGACTGTCGCTGGACGAGGCGCCCGGCGCCTACGAGACCTTCCAGAAGAAGCAGGACGGCTGCATCAAGGTGGTCCTCAAGCCCGGCGCCTGAGGGCTGACCCGCACGCACGTCGAGGCGGTGCTGACGACCCCCAAGTCCGTCAGCACCGCCTCGCGGTGCGTGTGAGCCTCCCCCTCGTCCGCTCACACACCTTGCAGACGTAGCGTCGGTCGCAGAGGTTGCCCAAAGCCAAGGGCTTTCTCGCTCATTCCCCCAGGTGGCCTACCTGCACGCGCGAGGCGTTATCCAAGCGTGACAGCGTGGGGGAGGCGGAGGTTCCGGCATACGGGATGGTGGTCCGCCTGACGAGAGGCGCGCGCCATGGTGAGCGCATGACCACCGCGCTGCCCGTCGTCTCCGCCGCGGCCGTCGAGGCAGCGGCCGCACGGCTCGCGGGCGTCGTCCGGACCACAGGCCTGCAGCGCAACGAGCGCCTGAGCGAGCGCACCGGTGCCCAGGTCTGGCTCAAGCGCGAGGACCTGCAGCCCGTCCGGTCCTACAAGCTGCGCGGGGCCTACAACCTGATCGCGCAGCTGGACGCCGGACAACGGGCCGCCGGGGTCATCTGCGCCAGCGCAGGCAACCACGGGCAGGGCGTCGCCTTCGCGTGCCGCCGGCTCGGCATCCGGGCCAGGATCTTCGTCCCCAGCACCACGCCCCGACAGAAGCGCGACCGCATGCTCGCCCTCGGCGGCGACGCGGTGGAGCTGGTGGTGACGGGGGACACCTACGACGAGGCGGCGGGCGCCGCGGCCGTCGAGGCCACGGTCACCGGGGCGACGCTGGTGCCGGCGTTCGACGACCCGCGGACCCTCGTCGGGCAGGGCACCGTCGCGCCCGAGATCGTCGCCCAGCTGGGGCGCGCCCCCGACCTGCTGGTCGTCCCGGTGGGGGGCGGCGGCATGCTCGCGGGGTGCCTGACCTGGATGGCCGAGCATGCGCCGTCGACCCGCGTCGTCGGCGCCGAGCCCGCGGGCGCGGCCTGCCTGGCCGCGGCCCTGTC
>ERZ501047.334-NODE-334-length-16433-cov-4.013494_pt1 | contig 16433 bp, 9 predicted proteins | sample MGYA00510868_ERZ501047 | MGnify/ENA primary metagenome ERZ501047 (study PRJEB25958, sample SAMN03398593) | human skin metagenome | study: EMG produced TPA metagenomics assembly of the Human Skin Microbiome Metagenome (human skin metagenome) data set. | reverse complement strand
ATACCAGAAGCAACTCAGCGTTTTCAATCATTATGGAACTCAACATTTGGTATGATCCAAGAGCGCAACCGTCTAGCGCACGAGCTAGAGACATCGGCAGACACACAGGATCATGCATTTCTGCGGACTTTTCCGTACTTTGCGCGCAACAAATCCATTATGAAGCACATGTGCACACTTATGCAAGCGCTTGATACCTGGAAGAAACGTGCATCGGCTTCGGACTCACGCGTACCGACGATGGAGCAGTTAGATGCGTGGACGGCCACCGTGGCGCAGTTATTAGAGCTTCTCTCAGAGACAGGTCAGACCATGAATGACCCTCACGGATCGGAGATGGTACAGGAGCTGCGTTCTAAATACCCCTCTGCTCTCGAGGCGCGCAAGAAGAGTGAAGACCACGGATCAAGATTGGACCTGATTCAGTCGATGGCGGACATACCAACGTCCAGGTTCTCTACGTCTCAAGGCAATTATGCTGAGCGCGAGGCGTCGGCACTTTTTGCACAAAATGAAGCATGGAATGATCAGGAACGGCACTTGGAACAACTGAATGCCTCTATTTCGCGGCAGCACAATATTAGTCTTCGCATGAATGAAGAATTAGAACTCCAGACCGGTATCATCGGCCGCCTCGACACGGATGTCGAGTCGACTGGATTACGCCTCGGAGGCGCCAGCACTCGGCTAGAACGTTTTCGTGAGAGTGTGAAAGAACATGGATCTCTATGGACGATCTTTGTGTGCATTGTGATTTTAATTTTGCTGATTGCATGGGTCAAATAGCTACTCGAGAGGACAAATTTTGTGATCGACAAAAAACAGTTGTGGATCTGTGTGCGCCACAGTCACGGGTATAGTCCTCTGTATCATGAATTGCGCACTAAGGATGCCGTTAACATCCACTCGAAGAGAGGTTTTGTTGGAGAAGGTGGCAGAGAGTCCAATGGCCTTCGTGGGTGTCAGTTGATATCTGCGCCGAACCGGTGTATGGCAAGTAAATTTTTCCATAATAGCGTCGTCGTATGGAATCACCACATCCGACGTGCCGATCTCGTTCTCCGTGCTAAGCTCCAGGCGCCCCTTCGATGCGCCGTGTGATGGATAAAAGGCGATGTGAATGGTATCTTTGGCGTTTTGAACGGCTTCGCGCCAATATGGCAGTAACGTGTTTGAATCCATTATCAACTGCGCCTGCGTCTTATCTGACTCGAACGGAATATCAGCCACGATGGGCATGTCGAGTGTCCGCATTTCAAAAGCGACGCCTCCTCCCGGGTGTTTTAATGCGAGGTACAGTGGCTCTCCGACGCCATCATATTTGATCAACATGGTAGCTTGATCTTTCGTCATGCTCTTACGCGTTGAAAGTACGTTAATGACTTCGATAAACTTCTTCATGTGCAATTCGAACGATACACACGGCTGAAGCGTCACGTCGGCATCAGGCTCCGGAGCACGCTGCTGCTCTCGCTCGAGCCAGTTTTCTGGAGCATGAAAGTCAAATACATCGAACATGCCGGCATACAGATATGCATGGGCTGCGGTCAGTCTCTCACCACGCACCCTGTGACACGGGTGACGAAGTTACCACCTCTACGCCTGATTCCGATAATGTGAATTTAGCGTTCCATCTTAGCTTAAGAAACGTACTATGCTCGAGTCAAGGGACACGAGTGCCTGAAACAGCGCGCTTATGTCCACAATACTGGCCGACAATACTCGTCCCACTGGATCGGACATGGTACTACCTGGGCTGGCGGTGTTGGAAGGTGCGTCACGTGTGGTAATCGCTGATGGAGCTGTGCCTCTCACCGCCAACGGTGTGTTGGGCCCTGAGAGTATGACGGACCCTGTTCCACGCAAGGTATGTAAGCGGTACTTACACCATCACAGTCGGTACCCCTGACTTGCCATGGTCACACGCGACCTGTGGTGCACTTGGAATATTCAGAGAGGCAGGACGATGGGACGTTTCTGCTACTGTCGAGCTGCAAAGACGGTAGTCCCATGCTGCGCGATTGGGTTGGCGACTGGGTAGGGACATTCTTGGGCCACAAAGGTGCTGTATGGAGTGCCAAACTCAACGGAGGAGATGCGGCGCGTGCCGTCACAGGCAGTGCTGATTTCTCGGCCAAAGTATGGGATACGTATACGGGCGAATGCTTGCATACATTCACACACGGCCATATTGTTCGAAGCGTTGCTGTTGACTCGGATGCGACCAATGTGATCACAGGTGGAAACGAAAAAAAACTGCGTCTCTTTGATTTACAGAAGCCAAGCACGAATGCAGACGACGCGCAGCTATTTCGAGCGCGCTTTGACAACAACGCAACGCACGAAGGACTCATTCGCAGTGTTGTTCTTGGGCGCGGCTCGTCTCAGAATATTTTGGTCACTGCATCAGAGGACAAGCTCATTCAATGGTGGGACCTGAGGACCATGGAGCCCGTGCACGACATGATACTGGACGAGCCGTTCGTGTCTATGGAGCGGTGCGTCGGTGCCTTTGGCGAATATGTCACGGTCACAGCAGGACATGACGCCATGTTCATCGACTTGGCCACTCACGAAGTGGTCAAGCGGCACACGTTGGACGTGCCGCCGTCGTCCATATACCTGCATCCCACGACGGCGCATACATTTGTGGCTGGTTCCACGGCGGACGAGTGGGTCAGGATCTACGAGTACGAGAGTGGAAAAGAGCTCGATTTGAACAAAGGGCATCACGGCCCCGTTCATTGCGTCAGCTATACGCCTGATGGCGAAGCGGCGGCAAGTGGGAGTGAGGATGGTACGTTGACGGCGCTTACGCCAGGCACGATTCGATTGTGGCAGACCACACCAGGGAAGAAGTATGGACTTTGGTCGTGAGCGAAATGTGAATAGATTTGGGTTGACAAGCGCCTGACACACGGCCGATCGCGATGCGATGGAAACGATACACGTATTCGCTATAAAAGCGTATGAGAGTTACGCCTTAGGTTCTTGATGGACTTACTCGGTACGTGGGGCACAGCTTACCACAGAGCTCCTTGAATCTGACTGCTTTGGTTCTTCTCGGCCATACAAGTGCACACACGCGCCATGCACCAAGTCGTTCGCGCGGCGCTCAGACTTGCAGCGGCATATGCGCACGCATACACAAGAGCGCCCGTATGCTTGTCCGTTTGCGGGATGCGAGAAGCGCTTTATTCAACGCAGTGCTTTGTCTGTGCACATCAATGTCCATACAGGTGAGCGTCCATTTGTATGTTCTGAATGCCTCAAGGCCTTTGCAGATACAAGTTCTCTCGCCCGGCATCGGCGCACGCATTCGGGGCGTCGCCCGTATAAATGCCAAGTACTCGGCTGCGAAAAAGAGTTCTGCCGACGCACGACGCTCACGAAACATATGCAGCGAGTGCACCCAGAGGAAGATCACCCCATGACGCCATCATCTGTACTCACCTTTCCACACATGCCGCCTATGCCACCCACGACCGCAATCAAGAATGTACCAGGTCCGCCCACGTCGGCACCAGTAAGTGCCCCGTCGATGGTGCCTATGCTATCGTTTTTGCCACCTCCCACGACGCCCGTGTCGAACAAATCAGGCACGACCCTACCACCAGCCATGAACACAGAATCTTGCTTACCTTCATCCGTGCAGGTCCATCATCGCATGAGCGTTCAAGTTCCTACGCCCGCGGTGCCACTAACATCCTCACCGAGCGTAGGAGGCTCGAGCATGACCGCGTCACCCTACTGCTGGACCTCTCCACTCACGTCCACGTTCCCCCATACGCCCATGTCAGCGCCCTTATATTTGCCCTTCCAGACAGCATCTTCATCGCTGCCCTTGGATGAAAAACAGGCCCCCCCTAGGTATCCTTGTCTCGAATACTCATAGCGGACACGCGTGTCCGAGCGTCATTCTGCCTCCACGTACAATTGTAGCAACGCTAAAGCGACGCGCCCAATGAGAGGCTGTACCACGTGCCCATCATGCACGAAAGGCACACGCGCGAACAAGCAACACAGCCGCCCACAGCTCGCCGTACGGCCGTCACATCCCATGGGCACAGGCGAGCAGGATGTGGATGACGGGCTCGTGACGCAGTTGTGCCATCGATACTATCAGGGACTGTACTATACACAGATCCAGGAGTCTCTGTTGGTCGTGCTGAATCCGTTCCGTCCTGCCATTGATGTGAACAGCGAAGACATCCTGCGTGCCTACCGCCGTGAATTTCGCAACACGCGCATCACTCAGCATCATGCGCCGCTTCCGCCACACATATTCCGTCTTGCTCATAATGCGTACTTTTACATGCAGCGTACGGGACAGGACCAGTGTCTGTTCTTTTTGGGCGAGACGGCGAGTGGCAAAACAGAGACACGTCGCCTTGCCGCACATGCTCTGACTGGACTCGGTGCAGCGCTGCCTGGAAAGCGCGGGGCTCGTCTTTCTTTTCAGCTCCCTGCTGCTCTTTACGCCCTTGAATGCATGGGCCGCGTCGTGACGGACGAGAACGACCAGGCATCCAGTATGGCTCTGTACACAGAGCTGCAATTCAGCCAGAATGGCCGGCTCGTGGGCTTCAAAATGCTCAATTACTTCCTGGAGAGTGCTCGAGCCACTGTCCAGTGGGACACGACGTCAACATTTCACGTATTTCATATGCTAGTGCATGGCGCCAGTGCTGAGCACGCGCGGCGCTGGCAAATCATGCAAGATACCTCATTCCGTCTCCTCGAGCATGTCCATGACGCGAAATCGATGCAGGTGAACACTGATGCCAAATTTTCGTTGTGGCTCGACGCGCTGTCACAGCTTGGCATCACAGCCTCGCAATGCGACGCGTTGCTTGACGTGCTTGCCGCACTTCTTCACCTCAGTAACATCGATTTCGTGCAAGACGATGGACCCCTTTGCCCTGCCCGTGTTGCGTCAGAAGAGCCTTTGTATATTGCCGCAGCGCTCTTGGGCGTTGGTGCGTCGTCGCTGGCTAATGCCTTGACACATCATACACGCGCGGTCAACGGACAGCTATGTACGGCCCTGCTGGACCGCGAACATGCAACGAAAAGCCGCGACCGACTTATGCGTATGCTGTATTCCCAAGTATTTGCGTGGGTCAATGAGCATATCAACTCGTGCTTCTCGCACGAGCATTTCGACACGTATATTGGCCTCATGGACTTGCCTGGTTGGCGAAATCGCGTGCGAAACAACCTTGATGCTATGGCCATCAATTTTGCCTTTGACCTTGTGCATCGCCACCTGACACACGTCATGTGCGATCGCCGCATTGGCGAGATGGACCATGAAGGTCTATCGCATCTTGCCCCATTACCGTCCGCCACAGACGAATCGAGTTTATTGCGTTTATTTACGCACTTCCCTGGAGGTCTTATTCACATCATGGACGATCAGACACGTCGTCGACCTCGCAAAAACTCGCGTACGATGGTCGATGCGATGCAGCGCCGGTGGGTAAATCACCGCGCCCTCAAAATCGATCCCCCCGATCACCTTGGTCCTCAGGCGTTTACGGTCAAGCACTTTCACGGCCATGTGACGTATGACCCTCATTCATGGCTCGAACAGAACGATGCTTCGTACGCTTTGGAACATGTGAGCCTGTTTCGAGGGTCGTCACATACGCGACAAAGCACATTTGGATCCTCCAATGCATTTGTACGTGGCTTGTTTCGGCATGTGTCGCAGGATGCGCAGACTCATCCTCGTCCGATGCGAGCGCCTAGTGGCAAGCGCTTGATGCGCCAGCGTACGCTTCGTGCAGCCACATCGCGGAATCCAGATGATGACGATAACGTGTACGGCAGTGCCCTGCAAGAGACCGCAGCATCCGCTTCAAGTGACGACGGCGCACCGTGTGTACTGGGCGAATTTTCTGCATCTTTGAATACATTGCTGGATATCGTCGACGAGGCTAAAGCGTACTTTGTTTTTTGTGTGCGTCCGAACGCTAATGGCCTTGCCAATCAGTGCGAGCCACGCATGGTGCAGCGTCAAGTACATGCCTTCGATATGTCGCGTTTCTGTTCCAGCCGCCTAAACGACTACAGTGTCACCCTTACCTTCAACGAATTCTGTGACAGGTACGGGATTCTGCCTGCTTTTGAATCCCTGCACATGCTCGGAGCGCCGGCCGCCGAGAGCAAAATGCGCGTGAGTGATGCGTGCGCTTACATGAATTGGACGGACGCACACGTCACGATTGGTATGCATAAGGTGTTTTTGTCACATGCCGTATTTCGTGAGCTCGAAGACGAGCTGCGCGCGCGTGATACTGAAGAGATGCAGTACCAGCTTCGTAAGTCGCAGGCGGACGACGAAGACGCGAAGAACCAGTTGATCGATCCATACTCGCCTTATGCGGACATGGCCGCCATGAACGAGATTCTTGTAAACCCACATGAGGAGTATACGCCACCCGCTGCGTATTCGTCATGGGGTGAATACGATGATGACGAGACGCGCGGTCTGATGGAGGGTCAATTGCCCGACGAGGAGCTGCTGGACGATGCAAAGGATGCCGGTCCAGGTGAATGTGCGCCGCCTACAGGCGAAACGGTCACAGAGCGCTTACAAGTGTCGAACGAGCGCCGCTTGTGGGTAGCCACAACTTGGTTGTTGACGTTTTGGATCCCGACGTTTGTGCTTAAGCGATTCAAGTGGTCTAAACGCTCCGATGTCCGAATGGCGTGGCGCGAGAAGTTAGCGATCAATATGCTAATTTGGTTCGTATGTGCAGCATCGATCTTTGTGATTGTGTTCCTAGGCAACGTCATTTGTCCGAAAGAGCATTTGTACAGTACAGGTGAGCTGTCAGGTCATAAAGGCAAAGACGCATTTACCGCGGTCCGTGGCGAAGTGTTCAACCTGAACGGTATTATCGATGCTCATCTCAGTATGATCCCCATCATTTCGCGCAAGGTGCTCATGCAGTACGCGGGTCAAGATGCGACATCTATTTTCCCTGTGCAGGTCAACGCGCTGTGCAACGGTCCGAATGGACCCATTTCGCAATGGGTCACGATGGACAGTTCAAACAGCACGGACCCGAACGCGAAGTACCATGACTTTCGGGCATACCGTGCCACCGATGTGCGCCCCGACTGGTACTACGAGCAGATGTGGTACATGCGCAATCGGTACCGTGTGGGATTCATCGGATATACCCCCAAAGAAATCGAGCACATGAAGGAAGATGGTCGGACGCTCGGCATCTATGATAAGTACATTTACGACTTAACGGCATACATCGGACAAGGTAATCAGGGCGGCTACCGCATGCCCCAAGGCGTGGCTCCACCGCCCAACTTAAACCGCACCATACTGGCGCAGGACGTGGTCGATCTTATGGCGCGAAATCCCGGGAAGGACATCAAGGACCAATTTGACAAGCTCCGTCTCGACTCTCGCGTACTGGATCAGCAGCGCGTGTGTCTGCGAAATCTCTTTTTCATTGGTAAGGTCGATGAACGCAACTCGCCCCGATGCACTTTTTCGAAGAACCTGCTGCTGGCCCTGTCGATTGTGATGGTGGCCACCGTGGGTTTTAAATTTTTCGCCGCTCTGCAGTTTGTACGATCGTCACCCCCAGAAGAGCACGAAAAGTTTGTCGTGTGTCAGGTCCCATGTTACACGGAAGGCACCGAATCGATTCGCAAGACGGTCAATTCGATCGCACGACTGCGGTACGACGACCGACGCAAGTTGATTTTTGTCATTTGCGACGGAAATATTATGGGCGCCGGTAATGACAAGCCCACGCCACAGCTCGTGCTCGAGATGCTCGGTGCTGATCCCGATGCTCACAGTGAACCGCGCAGTTTTGTGTCATTGGGACAAGGTGCTAAGCAGCACAATATGGCGCGCGTGTACAGCGGACTATATGAACACGCTGGCCACCTTGTGCCGTACCTTGTCGTCGTCAAGTGCGGCACGCCACAAGAAACTGCTCGACCTGGCAATCGTGGCAAACGCGATTCACAGCTTGTATTGATGCGCTTCTTCAACAAAGTGCACTTTGGCTCACCCATGAGTCCCCTGGAGCTCGAGATGTACCACCACATTAAAAATATTATCGGAGTGAATCCCAGCTTTTACGAATACCTGTTGCAAGTTGATGCTGACACAGAGGTCGAGTCCAGTGCATTAGCCCGTCTTATTGCTGCTTTTGTGCGCGACAAAAAGGTAATTGGGCTTTGTGGCGAGACAGCCATTTCAAACGAGTACCAGAGCATCACGACCATGCTTCAAGTATATGAATACTATATCTCACACTACCTCGTCAAGGCATTCGAGAGCTTATTTGGCTCTATTACGTGCTTGCCTGGTTGTTTCTCCATGTTTCGGTTCCGCACGCCCGACACGCAACGGCCGTTACTGGTTTCGAACGCCGTTGTCGACGACTACGCGGAAAATCGCGTGGATACGTTGCACCTAAAAAATCTGCTGTACCTCGGTGAAGATCGATACTTGACTACGCTTGTGCTCAAGCACTTTCCAGACCACAAGACACAGTTTGTGCAGCATGCTAAAAGCTTGACATTGGCGCCAGATAGCTGGAAAGTGCTTTTGTCTCAGCGTCGTCGCTGGATCAATTCGACGGTGCACAACCTCGTCGAGCTGCTCAAGACACCGCAGTTGTGTGGTTTTTGCTTGTTCTCGATGCGCTTTATCGTGCTTATCGATCTGCTATCAACCATCATCGCACCCGTCACGATCGGGTACCTCGTGTACCTCGTCGTTGTCGTCGCTGTGGATGGCGGCACCATTCCCATGACTTCAGTCATTTTGCTTGTCGCTATATACGGCCTACAAGCCGTCATATTTTTGCTTCATCGCCGTTTTGACATGATTGGCTGGATGATCGTATACATTCTTGGTCTGCCGCTGTGGTCGCTGATTCTTCCGCTGTACTCCTTCTGGCACATGGACGACTTTTCATGGGGAAATACGCGTATCGTGACGGGAGAGCACGGTGAAAAGCTGCTAGTGCACCAAGAGGGCTCCTTTGATGCGAAGGAAATTCCGCACAGGACATGGGAAGATTACGAAAATGAGCTGTGGACTCACCGCAATACCGATGAGGCACCACAGGTGTTGCGTGAGCCGTCACCTACTATTTTATCCCACGACATTGCATCGACGATGAAGGCATGGCCAAATGTGGCAGAAGATGCGACGAGCCTGATAGACGATGCCGGTGGTAAATATGCCAGTGGAGTCAGCACCATGGACGAAAGTGGTCTCGCTTGGCCCGATGGAGACCTGCCGATGCAGCCTACGCACACAGAGTCGGCAGCAAGAGAGGCTCCGCTTGATTCGCGGCCCGCAGGACGCCTGCCGCCAAACGAAATCATTCGCCTTGACATCCGCCGTATCATTGCGTCGAGTGATCTCACGACAATCACGAAACGACAATTGCGGGCTCAATTGCAGGACATGTATGGATGCCCGATCGACGAAAAGAAGGCTTACATCAACACGCAGATTGAAGCTGCGCTCCGAGATATGTAGGCACTAGAAAAAAAGATACCATGACAAAAGCCTTGGCTATGTACAAGCAGTGTGCCGCTGGCCAGATGGCGCTTTAGTGCGTTATTTCCCGATAGATCAGTTCCTTGAGCTGGGCGCGAGTCAGTGGCTCCTTGGAAAAGTCGGCGTCGAAAAATTTTGGATCCAATGGATCAGCATCTGGCTCATCACTCGGATCATGGTAAGGCTCCAGGTATGGGTGAGCAAGTGCTTCTTCCACTGTGATGCGCTTCTTTGGCGAAAAAGCCAGTAGCTTCTCAAGCAAATCGAGCGCTAATGGTTCAGCTCGTGGGAACAGCTCAGCAAAATTGGCCCGGTCGCAGTAAGGCAAAGAACGTATATAGTCTCTTGATCGAGAAGAAGTGATGGAGTAAAAGTCGTCCAGCGACGGTGTACCAAGGACGCCAAGAATCAGAGACAGTTGATGGTGGTAGTCGCGACCGGGGAAGAGAGGGCGGCCCGTCAGCATCTCCGCGAAAATGCAGCCAACAGACCATAAGTCAATCGCCTTGGTATACTCCTTGAAGGAAAGCATGATTTCTGGTGCTCGATACCACCTTGTTGCCACATACTCTGTTAAGTATGCCTTATTCTCAGCTTCAGGCTGCTCTGCACTGCGAGCAAGACCGAAATCACAGATCTTCATATCGCAGTTCGCATTGAGGAGGAGGTTGGATGGTTTCAGATCGCGATGCAAGACACCGGCCGAATGCAGCGCCTTGAGTCCACGCAGAATCTGGTACACAAAGTACTGGAAATGGTCGTTGGACAGATCTTGCGTACGTATAATCCTGTGAAGATCCGTTTCCATGAGTTCCTGTACGAGATATACGTCGGTAAATTGCTCAAATGAAGCGGGCGGTAAGATATCGAGGATGGATATAATGTTTTCGTGATGAAAATGGCGGAGCAGCCTGATCTCACGCAGGGTACGCAAACAGAACATTTGGTGATCAAAAGGCGTAATTCGCTTCACGGCAACGCGTGTAGATGTAGGTACATGAATCGCGGAATAGACAACACCATATGCGCCCTCCCCTATTTTCTTTACAAGCTTGTAGGATCCGCCTAATAGAGGCCCAGAAGAAACATCCCTCCGAGGAGCTTGCACTGACATTTGTGGTTGGTAGCTCGGCAGTGCATCATTGGGCGCATTCGCATCCGATTGCGACATGGTACAAATGTGCCTAGTGGCAATCAGCGCTTGGCGTACGTGATCTACGGTCTTTGTAGTCACGTGTTGGTCCAAGTGGATTGGACGATAGTAACCGACTGGGTACACATTAGGGGGCTGTGTATGCACCAAGCTCGGACGTCGCGTGACTTGACAGGGATCTTGTCATATTGGGCTGCTTCTTTCTGCTTGTCGGACCTGCACCGTGTACCGCGAAAAGACATGCTGGCCGTGAATTGAGTCCATTTCAGCTAAATAGAGCTTGTCTTCCTACAGTGTCTACGACATGCATCATCTTTCATCGTCCCGAGAGCAGAGGCATGCAGGCGCACGCCCTGTACGTCTTTGTCGCGAGGATGTGTGTTTCGCCTGTATTTTTCTTTTTGGGGTCTATCGTATAATGCACACTTTTCTCGACGATTTCTAGCATAGGCGGATCGATCGTTACGACCATCTCGTCTGTGTCGGAAACTGGTCAAGTAATGTCAGCCAACGGCGTGTCCGTATTAGGGCGCTGTTCGCGCACACGACCCAGTGGAGAGCCAGAATCGGTCCCTTTTTTTCCTTCTGACTAATGGATTGACACATGCAGCAGGGGCAGATGATCCCCGCGTGGAGCAAGTTGGTTCTTGCCGTGCATGTCCAATTTGCCAGAACTGCCGTCGGGGTTTGGACGGGACTCGGCGTATCCGCCGATGCCGACTAGGCACACTGATCATGGAGCAAAAAAGCATCAGTCTGCAGCGCCTCGTCCTGCTTTTATGGTGTCACCTCCTAATGATCTCACCGGCGTGGGAGGGGGCATGCCGCGATCGTCATCACACAACGATATTTTGCAAGCGGATGCTCCAGTCGCAGTATTGAACAGTGATACTAGCGCAAACACGAATATACCAGGAACGTCACGTATTCTTCGTCGTCCCCGGAGCTTCCAACCTCTTGCACCTGAGACAGTAGCTGCTCCAACCATTCAGCCAGTGCCTGCCCCTATAGCATCACCACCTCCTCAGCAAGAGCCAATTGTACAGCGACAGGCAGCGCACGAGGTGCAGCATCGTGCACGATCAAGAGTCGAAGCCCAAGCCCAAGCACGAGACGCGCAGGTCCACGAAGCCGGTACCCGAGAAAGGCATGAACGCGGAACACAGGAAGTCCAGGCAGCAAATACGGCGTCGCTGCCTACCATCCGCGTGTCACTGCCCGATACAAATTCGTTGAGGGAGCAGCGTGAACGAACGATGTCGACCAATAATGAGCTGGACAAGCTTCGATGGTCTGTCCAAGTGCTCAAGTTTGTCGAGCGAATGCGGGCGAGTGAAACAGAAATTGACGAGAGTGTGCAAATTTGGATCGAAGAGGCCATCACAGAGATCGTACAGTGTGCGTCACATCCGCAGCCCAAGCCTGAGGCACTGTACGCCCGCGGAGACCTGCTTGCGAGTGGGGCGTTTCCCACGTACGTTTCCAAGGATCTGCGATCAGCGTTCAGTGACTTTGAGCGCTCGGCCCGAATGGGATGGGCACCAAGTTGGTTCCGTATCGGTCGCGACTATGAGATGCTGGGCGACATTGCCCGCGCGCGTGCAGCATACGGGCGCGGTGTGAATCTGAGTGATGTGGGGTGCATGTACCGTATCGGCATGGCAAAGATGCTTGGCCAGCTCGAGGTACCAGAGGATATGCCTGGAGGTGCATCGCTCTTGCAAGCCGCAGCTGATGCATCGACGGTAGATACACCGCACCCTGCCTATGTATACGGCCTGATTTTAACAGGCGAGCTCCCCAGTGTGCCTATACCCCTGGAGTACTTCGCCTCGCCAGATCAGCCGTCACCCACATACGAGTCACTTATGCCATTGGGACGTGAGTATCTGCAACGTGCCGCGTATCTCAACCTGCCGGCGGCGCAGTCCAAGTGCGGCTGGTGTTATGAGCATGCCCAACTCAGCTTCCCATTTGATCCCTTAATGAGCGTGCAGTATTACAGTGCTGCGAGTCAGGGCGGCGAGCCTGAGGCCGACATGGCACTGAGCAAGTGGTTCCTCTGTGGTGCCGAGGGATGCTTTGACAAGAACGAATCTCTCGCGTGGACCTTTGCGGAGCGCGCGGCCAAGCACCGCATCCCCACAGCCGAGTTCGCTATGGGCTACTATCTAGAAGTGGGTATCGGCACGAAGATCGACCTGGTGGCAGCTCGAGCGTGGTACGGTCGAGCCGCTGCCCAGGGCAACACTGATGCTGCACAGCGCCTTGCTGCGTTAGAATCTTCCCAGTCCGAAGCTCTTTCTCGAGCGCAGCATCAAGCGCACCTCAATGAGCGGCTGTACTCGGCGCATCAAGAGGCGCGCAAAGGTTTACGGGAAACTCAACCCACACGAGGCGATTTGGCTCGACGCCGCACGCTCATGATGGCCGAGGCGAGTGCTCAGCGTCGTCGCGCCCCACGGGATGCACGCGCTCCGCCTGTGACGTCACAGAACCTGCACATCCCATCCCTACCAGCTACTGCTCGTCCCATGCGGGCCCCACAGTCCTTTAGCGACATGGGTTACCAGCCCAGGAACGACAAGGACTGCGTCATTTGTTGATCGTAGCAGCTAATCTAAGGCCATGGAAGGTTCTCGACACTGTGTGCTACGGAAACAAGGCGGCTATGCCGGGCCGCGGGGCATCGAGTCTCTAATGGCGGTCACTTCAAACTTGCATGACTTTTACTTGCCCTGGGGAGCCTCCTTGTAGGCAAGGCAGTGCTCCTCCTCCATAGCAGAGACGATGGTGACCATGAGGTCCTTGCCGTCCTCAAAGTCGTTGGTGATCTGGTCACCAAGTTCGCCCTCAGGCACCTTCACATCGTCCTTCGACGAGCCGTCGTTCGACATCAGGTTCAGGTAGCCGTCGTCGATGTTGATGAGCTGGTACTCACGGCGGGTCACGTTCGGCACATCCATGTTGTGCGTCGAGGGCGAAATGTCTTCGTACTTACGACCCGTGAAGATGTCCGTAGCGACAAGGTGGACCTTGGCGTGACCGTGCTTGCCAGTCTTCGAGGTCGACATGTCGACAATCTTGCAAGGGCGGCCCTTGATCACGACGTGACCGTTCTTACGCAGGGCCGAGCACTGCTGGGGGTAGGTCACCGAAGCACCGGCGTGGGCGGTCTCGAAGTTGACGTTCTCAGCCTCGTTGTCAGACTACATGTTAGTCACCACTCTCTGATGCTCCCGGGTACGTACCATGTCGTTGTGGTTCAGAAAAGGGGCGCGAAGCGCTTTTTTCACCCACCGGGCACGGAAGAAGAAAATTCGGCCGTGCAGAAACCGATTCTTGTGACATGAAAGAGCGGGGCCTACTGGGTCTCACAAGGAAGCCTCCTTGTACGGGCGAGCTCTGCATGACTAAAATCTCTTCGCGAGGTGCTGCGGCGCCTCGGCGCATCTCGGCCGAATGAACCAGGCCCACAACACACATCGGTGTGGCAAACGTCGCTGCTCTTTCAAAACGTGACCTCCTCCTCCCTACCGTGTCCCGTGACTTGTGACACGCCGTTACGCGCCACGCGTCAAGCAACACCGCGATCCGCTCCACAGAAATGGCACAACCTACAGGAGCAGGTCATCCTGCGCCGACCGAGGCACCGCATGCCTACGTGGACCAGTCTGCTGCATACACCGAAGCCACGAACCCTACTCATGAATCGACGGATGCTGCGGGAGCGCGTAGCACGGATTCAGGTGCTGGTGCTGGCCAGTCGGGCATCGAGAAGGACGTCGGTACAATCCTTGCCGGTTTGAACCAAGAGCAACTCGAAAGCATTGTGGCTGCTGCGCGTGCAACAGACAGCAGCGACCATCACGGCTACGGCTCGAACCAATACGACACGGCCAACGTCCTGGCTCACCTGCCACCTGGCCTGGGTCAAGCCGCGTCGACGCTGACATCGTTTGCATCCTCATTCAAGCGCACGAACCCACCTGTCATTCCATCGGAGGAGGAAATCACGGGCACTGCCGCACTGTCGGAACCGCCGAGCCACCACCACTTGGGTGATGCGCCGCCGCCACCTGGTATGGAGCATGATATGCAGCACGATCGCCACGTGCACAGTCAAGCGCACAAGAGTGCGGCGTCGGCTGCTCATGACTCTGCTGCCACGGCGGCGGCTCTTGCTGCCATGGGCACGCTTGCTGGACGGCAACTGCCCGCGCACTCGCAAGCGCATGCCCTCGGTGAGCGTGACGGCGGTGCCCTCGGCACGGACCCTAGTATGGATGCCAAGTTTGTGAATGACCACAGCCTGAATTCGGCGCAGTACAAGCGCAAAGGTCCTGAGCTCGATCGCCAGCGCAAGGACAACCACAAAGAAGTGGAACGCCGGCGTCGCTCGGCTATCAACGATGGCATCGTGCAGCTCTCGCAAATTGTGCCTGGCTGCGACGTGAAAAATACAAACAAGGGCTCGATCATCGTGGCGGCCGTGCGCTACATCCAGGACCTCAAGAACAACGAAGCGAGTAATATTGAAAAATGGACGCTGGAGAAGCTGCTGATGGACCAGGCCATGAACGACCTGAGCATGTCGCTGGATGAGAGCCGTCGGGAGGTGGAACGTCTACGTGCGCAGCTGGGTATGGCCGAGGCCCATCGGTCTGGTGATAAGAGTGCTGCTGGCAACGCTGCGAACGGCACACATTATGCAGGGGGTGCGCCCCACCAGCGCTTCCCTCCGCCTCAGCAGGCCTTCCAGGGCGAGTCGAGTGAGGGCACGGATCTGGGCGTCTCGTTGGATCAGAGCCATGTGGGACACGGCGCGCCTACGGCCACGGGCTTGGAGCATGCCAACATGCTTGGTTCACACGCTCTGGACACGGAAGCCAACAAGCGCGCCCGTCTTGTGTAGTTGTATTCATAGTCACCGTTATTTCGCTAGTAGCGCCTGATGCATTCGCTCTTGCATATCGGCTATGCACAAGACAACGGCGGCGGCTTGTTGTGACACGTCTGCTGAGGCATGCGCCATGGTCTGGATACGCAGTAATTGCGCTGAATGCGACCTGGCCAAGTGTGCGCCGCCATCTGCCTCGGTGGCCATATCCAGCACGACGATCGCCAAGGACATGGCTGCTGTCCCCACGTCGGCATGCGCATCTGAGCCCCACACCTCAATGACCTCTAGGATATCAGGCAGGACTCGTGTCATGAAGAATGCCGCATTCCGCGCATGATAGCACAATACGCACAGCGTGTGCAAAAGAGCACTTGTGGCGCCTGGCACGAGGGCTGTGTCACTGCCAGCATACATGCGTGATGTCTCTTGGCGTGCACGGTCCAAGCGGCGAATGAGGGGGTAAATAAACGTGTCGGTGGCGACAGCCGTGTACGGAGCCGTAGGCCGAACGCTCCATGGCGGCGCAAAAGGTAGGGACACGCGTGCCATAGCATGTGCTTTCGAGATGCGTGCCTCACCAGCGGCCGTGGTACGCTGCACCGCCGCCTCGGCCAGGGTATCTGCCGTGCACGCCCGGCTCCCGCTCATTTCGACGGCAGCCGAAGCCACCGCACGAAGCATCGAGAGTCGCTGTGCAAGTGAATAGTGCGGCGTGAAGAATTGCTCGTACAGTGTATCGACGACCGGCATGGGCGCCGCGATGCATAACGCACTCAAGGCGCGGGTGCGCCTCTCGTCGAACGCTTCCAAATCAA
>ERZ501047.333-NODE-333-length-16481-cov-17.322781_pt1 | contig 16481 bp, 12 predicted proteins | sample MGYA00510868_ERZ501047 | MGnify/ENA primary metagenome ERZ501047 (study PRJEB25958, sample SAMN03398593) | human skin metagenome | study: EMG produced TPA metagenomics assembly of the Human Skin Microbiome Metagenome (human skin metagenome) data set. | reverse complement strand
CGGGAGCGGGTGCGGGAGCGGGTGGGGGCGTGGGCGCCGACGCCCCGATCATCGCGGCCGCGGGTGCGGTCCCCTGGCGACGACGTCGAGGCACGCTCGAGGTCGCCATGGTGCACCGCCCCGCCTACGACGACTGGGCCTGGGCCAAGGGCAAGCTCGACGCGGGCGAGGACTGGCCCTCGGCCGCCGTCCGCGAGGTCGAGGAGGAGACCGGCCTGCAGGTGCGGCTCGGCCGGCCCCTCCCGCTGTCGTCCTACTCCTTCGTCGACCGCAGGGGCGAGGTCGCCCGCAAGCAGGTCCGCTACTGGACCGCCGAGGTCGTCGGCGGCTCCGGCGACCTGCTCAACGAGATCGACGAGGTCGCCTGGTTGCCCGTATCGGACGCGATGGCCCGGCTGGACTACGCCCGCGACCGTGAGCAGCTGCGCGCGGTCGTGCGGTATGCCGGCCAGGGCGCCCTCACGACCTGGCCGCTGGTCCTCGTGCGCCACGCCAAGGCCCGGCCCCGCAACCGGTGGCGCGAGGACGACCGGCTGCGACCGCTGGACGCACGGGGCGAGGGCCGCGCGCAGGCGATCGTCCCGATGCTGGCGGCCTTCGGCGTGACGCGGTTGGTGACCTCGTCCTCGACACGATGCGTGGACACGCTGGCGCCATACGCGAGCTCCGCGGGTCTCGAGCTCAAGCGCAAGGAGGGGCTCACCGAGGAGGCCTTCGTCGAGGACCCGGACCGCGCGGTCAAGCACCTGCTCAAGGCCCTGCAGCGCGGCGTGCCCGCCGCCCTGTGCTCGCACGGCCCGGTGCTGCCGCTGCTGCTGGAGGAGCTGTCGGTCCTGGGCTCGGTCGACCAGCCCGAGGGGGAGGCGGTCGTGAGCACCCTGCTCGAGGCGGCGGACCTCGGCATGGCCAAGGGCGAGCTGCTCGTCTGCCACGTCACCGGCACCGGCGAGGCTGCCCGGATCGTCGCCGTGGAGCGGCACCTGCCCTGAGGTGCCACCGGGGCCGACGGTGCCCCAACACGACATCGTCACAGCGAGTGTCGAGCTGGCGGCGCCTCCCTTAGCTCATCCGGGGGCACGAGCGGGGGCTGGGCCGCCACGGCGGCCTGGTGGACGTCCGGCGTTCACGTGACGTTCATCGTCGGCCAGCCACCTGGTCACCCTGCGTCCCTACCTTGACATCGACGGCGCACCTGCGCCTGGTCACATCTCCTGCTGTGGAAGGTACTTCTAACGTGAAGACTCAGCGTCTTGCCGGTCTGTCGACGATCGCCCTGGCTGGCGCCCTCGCGCTGACCGCGTGCGGTTCCGACAACAACTCGTCGTCCGGTGCGTCCTCGTCCGGTGCGTCCTCGTCCGGCGCATCCTCGTCCGCCGCCGGTGGCGACGCCGACTGCGGCAAGGGCACCCTCAACGCGGAGGGCTCCTCCGCCCAGAAGGCCGCCTTCGAGGAGGCCGCCAACAGCTACCAGGAGAAGTGCTCGGGCACGACCGTCAACTACAACGCGACGGGCTCCGGCGCCGGCATCAAGCAGTTCATCGCCAAGCAGGCCGACTTCGCCGGCTCCGACTCCGCGCTCAAGACCAAGGAGAAGGACGGCAAGATCGAGCAGACCGAGGCCGACAAGGCCTGCGCGTCCCCCGCCTGGAACCTCCCCATGGTCACCGGCCCCATCGCGGTCGGCTACAACCTCAAGGGCGTCGACGGCCTCGTCCTCAACGCCGACGTGATGGCCGACATCTTCAACGGCAAGATCACGAAGTGGAACGACCCGGCGATCGCCAAGCTCAACTCCGGCGCCTCGCTCCCGGACAAGGACATCAAGGTCTTCTTCCGGTCGGACGAGTCGGGCACCACCGAGAACTTCACCAAGTACCTCCAGGCCGCCGCCCCGTCCAAGTGGACCGCCGAGCCCGGCAAGAAGTGGACCGGCAAGGGCGAGGGCAAGGAGAAGTCGGCCGGCGTCGCCGGCGCAGTCGCCTCCACCGAGGGCGGCATCACCTACGCCGAGTGGTCCTACGCCAAGGACAACAAGCTGGGCATCGCCAAGGTCGACACCGGCGCGGGCGCCGTGGAGCTCACCGGTGAGTCTGCGGGCAAGGCCGTGGCCGCCGCCAAGGTCGCCGGCGAGGGCAACAACCTCGCGCTCAAGCTCGACTACGCCACCAAGGAGGCCGGGGCCTACCCGATCGTCCTGGTGACCTACGAGATCGTCTGCTCCAAGAACGCCGACGCCGAGAAGGGCAAGAACGTCAAGGCCTTCCTCAAGCACATGGCCTCTGCCGACGTGCAGAAGTCCTTCGAGGAGATCGGCTTCGCCCCCCTGCCCACCGAGGTGCAGGGCAAGGTCTCGACCGCCATCGACGCCCTCCAGTGATCCGACGGAGCCGGGTGGTCCAGGGACGTCCCTGGGCCGCCCGGCTCTCCGCCTGTCCAGGACCCCGTCCCGGCCGGCTCCCCCTCGTCTCACCCCGGACAGTTAGGTAGCACTCGTGTCCTCCGTGACCGGCGTCTCCGCCGTCGACTCCACGCCAGACGACCAGGGTCGTCCGCCCCTGCTGGGCGACCAGGCCTCGACCGGGCGCCTCGGCGACCGGCTCTTCGGTGGCCTCGCCACCGGCGCGGGCATCCTCGTCATCGCCCTGGTCACCCTGGTCGGGGTCTTCTTGCTCTGGCAGGCCATCCCGGCCCTCGCCAAGAACCAGGCCAACTTCCTCACGTCGCGCGAGTGGAGCGTCTCGGGTGACCACCCCCGCTTCGGCATCGCGGACCTGCTGTGGACGACCGTCGTCAGCTCGATCCTGGCCATGGCCATCGCCGTGCCTCTCGGTGTGTGCGTCGCCCTGTTCATCACCCAGTACGCCCCGGCCTGGCTCCGCAAGCCGGCCGCGCAGCTCATCGACCTGCTCGCGGCTGTGCCCTCGATCGTCTACGGCCTGTGGGGCGTCGCCCAGTTCACGCCCTTCATCGACCCGCTCCAGCAATGGCTGCAGCAGTGGCTCGGGTGGTTCCCGCTCTTCGGCGAGACCAGCATCACGGCCACGATCTTCGTGATCAGCCTCGTGCTCGCGATCATGATCCTGCCGATCGTCACCTCGCTGTCGCGCGAGGTCTTCGCCCAGACGCCGTCCCCCCACAAGGAGGGCGCGCTCGCGCTGGGCGCCACCAAGTGGGAGATGATCAAGACGGCCGTGCTCCCCTACGGCAAGCCCGGCGTCATCTCCGCCGCGATGCTGGCGCTCGGACGCGCGCTCGGCGAGACCGTCGCCGTCATGATGATCCTGAGCACGCTCGCGGCGGGGACCCCGTTCGACCCGTCGATCTTCAACGGCGGCGAGACCTTCGCGTCACGCATCGCCAACAACGCCTCGGAGTTCGACTCCCCGCAGAAGGCCGGCGCCTTCATCGCGGCGGGTCTGGTCCTGTTCATCCTCACGTTCGTCGTGAACGCGATCGCGCGCGTCGTGATCGAGCGTCGGAAGGCCTTCACCGAATGAGCACCGCCGTCACCGCCAACGAGTCGACCAGCATCGACAATGCCTCCGGGGGCCGCAAGGCCAAGGACCAGCTGGCTCGGGTCATCATGTGGCTGGCCTTCCTGGTCGCCCTGGCCCCGCTCGCCTGGATCCTCTACGAGGTCCTGTCCAACGGCCTCGACAACCTGCTCTCCAGCACCTGGTGGACCAACTCCCAGCGCGGCATCTCGGTGCGCCGAGAGGGCGGCGGCGCCTACCACGCCATCATGGGCACCCTGCTGCAGGGTCTGGTCACCGCGGCGATCTCGGTCCCGATCGGCATCTTCACCGCGATCTACCTCGTGGAGTACGGCCGGGGCAGGCTGGCCCGCGCCGTCAGCTTCATGGTCGACATCCTGACCGGGGTGCCGTCCATCGTGGCCGCCCTGTTCGTCTACGCCCTGTGGGTGACGGTGATGGGCTTCAACCGCGTCGGGTTCGCGGTGTCCCTGTCGCTGGTGCTGCTCATGATCCCGACGATCGTGCGCTCCACCGAGGAGATGCTCAAGCTCGTCCCGAACGAGCTCCGGGAGGCGTCATACGCGCTGGGCGTGCCGAAGTGGAAGACCATCGCCTCGGTGGTGCTCCCCACCGCGCTGTCCGGCATCGTCACCGGCGTCCTGCTCGGCCTGGCCCGGGTGATGGGCGAGACGGCCCCCCTGCTGATCCTCGGCCCCTACACCAAGAACATCCACTGGGACCTGTTCGGCGGCAACATGGCCACGCTGCCCACGATGATCAACGAGGAGCGTCAGTTCCTCACCCTGGACGCCGCCCACGACCGCGTGTGGGCCGCAGCCCTCACCCTCATCCTCCTCGTCCTCCTGCTCAACCTGCTGGGCCGCGTCATCGCGCGCTTCGGCGCGGTCAAGAGCTGACCCACCCCAGAAAGCGAACGAACTGACATGGCCAAGCGCATCGACGTCGAGAACGTCAACATCTACTACAGCAAGTTCCACGCGGTGCAGGACGTGACCTTGACCATCGAGCCGCGGTCCTGCACGGCGTTCATCGGGTCGTCGGGGTGCGGGAAGTCCACCGTCCTGCGCACGCTCAACCGCATGCACGAGGTGATCCCCGGTGGCCGCGTGGAGGGCAAGGTGCTCCTCGACGGCCAGGACCTGTACGCCCCCGGCGTCGACCCGGTGGGCGTGCGCCGCTCCGTGGGCATGGTCTTTCAGCGCCCGAACCCCTTCCCCACCATGACGATCCGCGACAACGTCGCGGCCGGGCTGCGGCTCAACGGGATCAAGGACAAGAAGCGCGTCGACGAGGTGGTGGAGAAGTCGCTGCGGGGCGCGAACCTCTGGAACGAGGTCAAGGACCGCCTCGACAAGCCCGGCGCCGGCCTGTCCGGTGGCCAGCAGCAACGCCTGTGCATCGCTCGCGCGATCGCGGTCGAGCCGCAGGTCCTGCTGATGGACGAGCCCTGCTCGGCCCTCGACCCGATCTCGACGCTCGCGATCGAGGACCTCATCACCGAGCTGAAGCCGAAGTACACCATCGTGATCGTGACCCACAACATGCAGCAGGCGGCGCGCGTGGCGGACCGGACGGCCTTCTTCAACCTCGAGGCGCAGGGCAAGCCGGGCCGCCTGATCGAGATCGACGACACGACCAGGATCTTCAACAACCCCAAGGAGCGGGCGACGGAGGACTACATCTCCGGCCGCTTCGGGTGAGTGACAGGCCTGCGAGGACACGAGCGAGGAACGAGCGAGGACCGCAGCAGGCCGCGGAACGAACCCGATCCAGCACGGGTGAGTGACAGGCCTGCGAGGACACGAGCGAGGAACGAGCGAGGACCGCAGCAGGCCGCGGAACGAACCCGATCCAGCACGGGTGAGTGACAGGCCTGCGAGGACACGAGCGAGGTCGGGGCATCTGCCCCCTTCGTCACCGTCCGGAATGGTTGGGCGGCAATGGGTTAGGTCACGGCAGCGATCTCTGATCTGATCTTGGCTACCGGAGGTTAGCTAGGGCATCCTGATGTCATGAGCCTCACTGCGCGTTGGGCATCACGTCGCGAAGCAGCCGCGACCTCCGTGCCGATGATCGAGACCGAGCCCCGGGACCCCTCTCACGAGCCGACCTGGCACGTCGTCGAGGACGGCAGCTTCTGCCGCGGCGAGTGCCTGGAGTGCCGCTGGCACGGCCCCGGTCGCCGCTCGCGGGGCAGTGCCCGCAAGGACGCCGAGCTCCACGCTCTGACGGGGTGCGGCGACGAGACGCAACTGCGCAGTCTGTTCCCTGCGGGGGCCTTCGAGGAGACCGCCTGATCGCCTGCTCGTATGTCGGAGGCCGTCACCCACGCGTGTGGGTGGCGGCCTTCGACATACGGGCTCGGTGCGAACCACCCGACGCGCCGAGGCGCGGGAAGAGTGCCATCCTCGTGAGGACGCGCCGCAGCAAGGGGGCTGACCATGCTGATCGTCCTGCACACGACCATCGCCATCGTTCTGGTGATCCTGCTGATCATCAGGTTCAAGGTGGACCCGATCATCTCGCTGGTGCTCGCCTCGCTCTACCTCGGGCTGGCGAGCGGGATCGGCTTCGGCAAGGCGGTGGACGCCATCACCGGCGGCTTCGGCGACATCATGGCCAAGATCGGTCTGCTCATCGGCTTCGGTGTGCTCATGGGCGCCCTGCTCCACGCGATGGGGGCGTTCAAGACGATGGTCGAGGCCCTGGTCCGACTGGTGCCGCCGGGCCGCCTCCCCTACGCCCTGGCCATGGCGCTGGCGACGATCTTTCCCTCCATCTACGTCGACGTGCAGGTGGTCCTCGCGGCACCCGTGGCCCGCTCCTCGGCGCCGTTCGTCGGCACGAGGGGGCTGCCGTTCCTCGCGGGCGCGCTCGGCACCGGCATCTTCTGCGGCTATGTCTTCGTGATCCCGGGGCTGGCGGCGATCTCCGTCGCCGGTCTGCTCAAGGTCCCCCTTGGCACCTACCTGCTGTACGGCATCGTGATCGGCCCCCTGACCGCCCTGGTCACGGTGTGGTTGTTCGGTCGGCTGCTGGCGATGGGCTGGTGGAAGGCGGAGCGCGACGAGGAGCAGTCCGAGGCGCTCGTGGAGTCCGAGCAGGCCGACGAGCAGGTCCCGGCCGAGCGGCGCCCCTCCCTGCTGCTGTCCCTGCTGCCGATCGTCGTGCCGCTGCTGATGATCGCCTTCGGTGCGTTCGCCGAGCTGCTGGACTTCTCCAACGACCTGATCGCCTTCATCGGGGACGCCAACGTCGCGCTCTTTCTCGGCCTGGTAGGCGCCTATGTCATGGCGCGGCGGTTCATCGGGACGGCGGCCACCAACGACGCCTTCGCGGACGGCCTGCACACCACCGGTGAGATCCTCCTGGTCACCGGCATCGGCGGGTCGCTCGGCGCGGTCATCAAGGCGACCGGTCTGGCCAAGGTGCTCGGAGGGTTGTTCTCGGTCAACCACTCCGCCCCCATCGTCCTCAGCATCCTGCTGGCCTGGGTCATCGCGGCGGTGCTGCACCTGGCGATCGGCTCGGTGTCCGTGGCCGCCATCACGGCGGCCGGCATCGTGGCTCCGATCCTCGGGTCGATCCAGGTGGCGCCGGTGGTGGTCGGGCTCGCCATCGCCTCGGGGTCGTTGTTCGCGCTGCAGGTCAACAGCAACTTCTTCTGGATGTTCAAGTCGCTGCTGGGTCTCTCGACGCAGGGAAGCCTCAAGACGATGACCACCGTGACGACCATCGCGTCGATCGTGTCGCTGCCGCTGACGATGGCGGCCGCCGTCATCGCCTGACACGGTGGGTGCCACGGGCCGCCGGCCTGCCTCGGTCGACCCCGGGTCAGCCCGAGAGGTGAGGGCGCCGGACCGGGAGCGCCTCTCGGCACGCGGCCGCTCGTAGCGGCTGAATTTGGGACCCGGGGCTACCGCGGCCCGGCGCCCCACCATTGTAACGCCCCCGGATGGTGAGGCTCTGATGCAACAAAGTTGGACCACACCCTCACGATCCGGGATGGGGCGTGGTGGGGGGCGGGGGACGGCGGGTCAGGTCAGGTCGCCCCCGCGCCACAGGCGGGCGCCCGACTCAAGGTCCTCCCCCGTGGCGAGGATCGTCCCCGCCGATCGCAGCCACTCCGCCGGCGAGGTGACGGCGACCGCATCGCTGCGGTGGGCCCGCCCGGAGGCGACGACCCGACAGAAGGCGCCGGCGCGCTCCAGGGCGACGTCCAGCTCCCCGTCGTAGACGCCCGTCAGGATGGCGTCCGCCAGCGACCGGATCTCGTCGGGCCCGGGCGGCTCGGCCGCGCCCGCCACGGCGTGCAGGACGACGGCGTGCGGCATACCGGCCTGGTAGTCGGCAGCGGCCCCCTCGGGGTCGCGGCGCACCCACTCGCGCAAGGCGTAGAGCCGCCACAGCGCACCGGGCAGGGACCGCGCCGGGAGCTGCGCCCACAGCTCGGCCAGGGTGCTCAGGCCGATGTCCTCGACCAGGGTGACCAGGCGGGCCGTGACCTGCGGGTCCTCCGACGCGCGCCCGGTGTGCACGAGCACCTGCGCCGTCTCGTGCGCCACCTCGGAGACGACGGCGGGGTCGGGCAGCTGCCCGCCGTAGGCCTCCATCGCCTCCGGCGAGTAGAACGCCGGGCGGCGAGGCGGGGTGCGACGGTCGGTCATCGGGGACCGATCACGAGGGCGCCCGGGCCGTCGAGGCGGACCTCCTCGCCCGTCCCGGCGTCGTCCCACGACGCCACGACCTGCCCCCCGTCCAGCGAGACGTCGAGCGGGCCGTCCCCGAGGTGGGCGACCACCCGGTGGTCTCCGCGGTGCAGGACGGCCGTGCGGGCGTCGGGGTCCCAGTCCAGGGACACCTGGTCCATGGCGGAGTCACGCAGGTCGGGGACCTCGCGGCGCAGGCGCAGGAGCGTGCGGTACCACGCGAGCATGCGGGCGTGGACGCCCTGCGTGGGCTCGTCCCAGTCCAGGCGCGAGGCCTCCACGGTGCCGGCGGCCTGCGGGTCGGGGACCTCGTCCGCGCCCCAGCCGTGCGAGGCGAACTCGGCGGCGCGGCCCGCCCGGATGGCCTCGACGAGCGTCTGGTCCTGGTGATCGGTGAAGTACTGCCAGGGCGTTCCGGCGGCCCACTCCTCGCCCATGAACAGCATCGGTGTGAACGGCGAGGTCAGCAGCAGCGCGGCGCCGGCGGCGAGGCGGGCCGGGTCGACGCTCGCCGAGAGCCGGTCCCCCACCGCGCGGTTGCCGACCTGGTCGTGCGTCTGCAGGGAGGCCACGAAGCGCCAGCCCGGCACCGTCGCGCGGTCGATGGGCCGCCCGTGCGCGCGCCCGCGGAAGCTCGAGTAGCCACCGTCGTGGTAGAAGGCGCCGGTGAACACTTTGGGCAGCGCATCCGGTGACGCGAAGTCGGCGTAGTAGCCGTCGGTCTCGCCGGTGATGGCCACGTGCAGGGCGTGGTGGATGTCGTCGGTCCACTGACCGTGGATGCCGAGGCCCGCCGCCACGGCGCCCTCACCGCGCGGGGTCGTGGTGCGGGCGTCGTTGCGGTCGTCCTCGGCGATCAGGGTGAGCGGGCGCCCGACCTCGGCGGCGAGGGCGTCGACCTCGCGGGACATCTCCTCGAGGATGGGCAGGGCGCGGTCGTCGATCAGGGCGTGCACGGCATCCAGCCGCAGCGCGTCGAGGTGGAAGTCGCGCAGCCAGGTGACGACGTTGTCGAGCAGGTAGCGGCGCACCTCGTCGCTGCCGGGCCCGTCGAGGTTGACGGCGGCGCCCCAGGGGGTGTGGTGCGCCTCGGTGAAGTACGGCCCGAACTCGCGCAGGTAGTTGCCGTCCGGCCCGAAGTGGTTGTAGACGACGTCCAGCGCCACGGCCAGACCCTTGCCGTGCGCCGCGTCGACGAAGCGCTGCAGGCCCGCCGGCCCGCCATACGGCTCGTGCACGGCGAACAGCGCCACCCCGTCGTAGCCCCAGTTGTGCACGCCGGGGAAGGCCGCGACGGGCATCAGCTCGACCGTGGTGACACCCAGGTCGACCAGGTGGTCGAGGCGCTCGATCGCGGCGTCGAAGGTGCCCTCGGGCGTGAACGTGCCGACGTGCAGCTCGTAGATCACCGAGCCCTCGAGCGTCTGACCCGCCCAGCCCTGGTCGGTCCAGGCGAAGGTCGCGGGGTCGTATGGGGTGGTCAGGCCGTGGGGCCCGTCGACCAGGCGTCGGCCGCGCGGGTCGGGGCGCGGTTCGCCGCCGTCGAGGCAGAAGGCGTAGGGCGCGTCGGCCGCGACTGCGTCCGTCTCGAGGTGCCACCAGCCGCCCTCGACCCTGGACATGGGCAGACGCTGGTCCTCGACGGCCACCTCGACCAGGTCGGTGGCGGCGGGGGCCCAGAGCGTGTATGTCGTCACGATCGTGCCTTTCGGGGGTGAGGCGGATGAGGCGGGTGAGGCGGGTACGACGGAGAGGTCAGGTGGGCTCACCCACGGACGAGCAGGGCGACGGGGCGCTCGGTCAGGACGTCGGCGACCAGCACCTCGCCCGTCGCCGGCACCTGCACCTGCCGCCCGGTCAGCCGGTCGGTCCAGGTGCCCGTCGGCAGCACGACCCGGGCGTCACCGAAACCACCCTCGCGGGCCAGTCGGTGCGGGGCCCGCGTCACGACCGTGGCGACCGAGGCGGCGCGGATGAAGCCGATGGCGTGCTCGGTCGTCGTGGTCAGGGGGACATAGAGCCCGGCGACGTCGAAGGCCTCGGGTCGCTCCCGGCGAAGCCGCAGCGCGGCCGAGGAGACGAGGAGCTTCTCGGCGGCGAGGGTGTCCGCCGGCTCGCCCGCGTCCAGACGGGCCAGGCTGTGCTGCAGGCCGTCGTAGTCGACCGGGCGGCGGTTGTCGGGGTCCACCAGGGACTGGTTGACGGTCTCGCAGCCCTGGTAGACGTCCGGGACGCCGGGCATCGTCAGCTGCAGCAGCTTGGCGCCGAGCACGAGCGCCCGGATGGGCTCGGCGTGGCTGCCCCACAGCGAGACGAGCGCGTCGTGGCGCTCGCCCGCCTGCAGGGCCTTGTCCGCGAACTCCAGCACCCGCGCCTCGTAGGCCTCGTCGCCGTCGACCCACGCGGTGTGCTGCTTGGCCTCGCGGACCGCCTTGAGCAGGTAGCCGTGGAGCCGCTCCGGGTCGATGAGGCCGACGCCCGCGATGGTCTGCCAGATCAGGTGCGCGGTGGGCTTGTCGATGCCGAGCTCGGTGGCCGCCGAGCGGAAGCGCATCGACAGCTCCTTCCAGGCCACGGGGTCGCCCGCGATGGCGAGGATGAACGCGCGGGTGTCCTCGCTGCGCTTGGTGTCGTGCGTGGACAGCGTCGTCATGCCGCGGGGCCAGTAGCGCCGCTGGTGCAGCGCCCACTCGTGCAGGGCGGCGGGCGAGGCGGTCTCGAGCGCCCCCGGGTCGCCGCCGACCTCGTTGAGGGCGATGAGTCGGTGCCAGCGATAGAAGGTGGTGTCCTCGATCCCCTTGGCCATCACCGGCCCCCACGTCTGCTGCAGCCGCACCGCGAAGTCGACGGCGTTGGCGTCGGCCTCCTCGGCCGTGGCCAGCTCATGCAGCTGCGCGAGCTCCGGCTCGAGGTCGGGGCGGGCGGCCACGGCTCCGTCATACGCCTCCTGCAGGCGACGACGAGCCAGGGGCGAGAGGCGCTGGTCGGGCTGGATGTAGGCGCGGTAGACCTCGCCCGCGACGAGCAGCTCGACCACGGCGAGCTGCAGACGGGTCGCGTCGGCGTCGGGCAGGGCCTCGCGGGCGCGGCGCACGAGGCGCTCGACCTCGGGCCCGAGGAGCTCCTCGACGACCTGGCGCTTGGCCTTGGTGACGTCACGCTCGACGTCGATGCGGCCGCCGCAGGCCTCCCACTGGGCGGTCAGCTCGGGCTCGGAGGCGGGGTCGACCAGCGCCGTCTGGACGGCGAGCATCGCGTCGTAGCCGGTGGTGCCGTCGCACGCCCAGTCGCGCGGGAGACGCTCGTGGCCCTCCAAGATCTTTTCCACCCAGATGATCGTGTCCTCGCGCGACTGGGTGCGCAGCCGGTCGAGGTAGCCCGCGGGGTCGGCGAGGCCGTCCGGGTGGTCGATGCGGAAGCCGTCGATCAGGCCGCGGTGGTTGAGGTCGAGCAGCAGGCGGTGCGTCTCGTCGAAGACGTCGTCCTCCTCCACCCGCACGGCGATGAGCTCGTCCACGTCGAAGAAGCGGCGGTAGTTGAGGATCGACTCCTTCTGCCGCCAGGACGCGAGCTGGTAGTGCTGGCGCGCGAGCACGGCCTCCACGTCGTTGCTCTCGGTGCCGACCGCGATCGGGAAGACGTGCTCGAAGTAGCGGATGACCGGCTCACCGTCGAGCTCGTCGACGGTGATGTCGCCGGCCTGCAACGTGTTGACCAGGGTGTCCCCGAGGATGGGCAGGCCGAGGCGGCCGCCGCCGGACTTCCAGTCGATGTCGAACCAGTGCGCGGTCGTGGCGTCCCGCCCGTCCTTGAGGACCTGCCACAGCGGCCGGTTGAGGTGTTCCGGGGCGACGAGCGCCATGTGGTTGGGGACGACGTCGACGACGATGCCGAGGCCGTGCTCGTGCGCCGCGGCAGCGAGCCGCTCGAAGCCCTCGAGACCACCGAGGTCCTGGCTCAGCTCGGAGTGGTCCTGCACGTCATAGCCGTGCTGGCTGCCCGTGACCGCTCGCAGGATCGGCGACAGATAGAGGTGGGAGATGCCGAGGTCCGCGAGGTAGGGGACGCGCGCCGCGGCGTCGTCGAACGTGAACTCGTGGTGCATCTGCAGGCGGTAGGTCGCCGTCACGGTCATGGAGGTGCGCACATCCTCGGGGGTGGCTGGGTGGGGTGGTCGTCCGCGACGGTGCGGCCACTCAGTCTTTCAAACAACCACCCCGTATGGCGAGGTGGCGCCCGCCGCATCCGCGCCCGCCGGCACCCGCGCAGGGTCAGGTCTTGTCGAGGTTGGTGGTGATCAGCACGAGCTCGCCGGCCTCGTCGGTCGCGTCGAGGTCGACCTCGGCCTGGATCCGCCAGTCGTGGTCGCCCTCGGGGTCGTCCAGGATCTGGTCGACGAGCCAGCGCCCCGGCTCCCTGGTCACGATCAGCAGGGCCGGGCCACGGGCGTCCGGCCCCGTGCCGATCGTGTCGTACTCGGCATACAGGTCCTCGATCGCCTCCTGCCAGAGCTCGGCGTCCATCGGCTCCACGTCAACGGGGTCGAGGTCGGCGTCGGCGCGCGCCTGCTTGGCGACGGCGAAGGCGGCCGCGTCGAGCTCGGCGAGGTCGTTCCAGCGGCGCAGAGCGACGAGCTCGACCTTGCGGAACATGGCGGTGCGCACCATGACTCGCAGCGCTCGCTCGTTGGCGGACAGCGGCCGCGCGCCGCCGGGCAGAGGCGTCGACAGGGCGTCGAGCGCGGCCTGTGACAGCGGCTCGTCCTCACCGCTGGTGAGCTGCTCCCACTCCTCCAGGAGCGAGGAGTCGGTCTGGCGCACGACCTCGCCGAGCCACTCGATCAGGTCCTCCAGCTCGGTCGTGCGATAGCTCGCGGGCACGGTCTGGCGCAGCGCCTTGTAGGCGTCCGAGAGGTAGCGCAGCACCATCCCCTCGCCGCGGGCGAGGTTGTAGAACGCGACGAACTCCCCGAAGGTCATGGCGCGTTCGTAGAGGTCGCGGACGACGGTCTTGGGCGACAGGTCGTCCTCGCTGATCCACGGGTGGGACCTGCGGTAGGTCTCGAGGGCGGCCAGCAGCAGCTCCTCGAGCGGCTTGGGCCAGGTGACCTCCTCGAGCAGCTCCATCCGCTCGTCGTACTCGATGCCGTCCATCTTCATCTCGGCGACGGCCTCGCCGCGCGCCTTGAACTGCTGGGCCATGAGCACGCCGCGGGGGTCGTCGAGGGTGGCCTCGATGATCGACAGGACGTCCAGGGCGTAGGTCGGGCTCTCGGGGTCCAGCAGCTCGAAGGCGGCCAGCGCAAAGGTCGACAGCGGCTGGTTGAGGGCGAACCCGCGCTGCAGGTCGTCGGTGAGGACCACCTGCCGACCGGTCTCGTCGGGCTCGTCCAGCTGCGCCACCACGCCGGCGTCGCGCAGCGAGCGATAGATCTCGATCGCCCTGCGCTGCAGGCGAGCTCGCCGCCTCGGGTCCTCGTGGTTGTCCCGCAGCAGATCTCGTATGACGGGGAAGGGGTCGCCGTCACGCTGAATCACGTTGAGCAGCATGGAGTGCGTGACCTGCATGCGGGACTGGAGGGCCTCCGGCTCGGCCGCGCGGATCCGCTCGAACTGGTCCTCGGTCCAGCTGACCTGCCCCTCAGGTGCCTTCTTGCGCTGCACCTTTCGCTGCTTCTTGGGGTCGTCGCCGGCCTTGAGCAGCGCGCGGTGGTTGTCGATCACGTGGTCCGGCGCCTGGACGACCACGGTGCCCGCCGTGTCGTAGCCCGCACGCCCGGCCCGCCCGGCGATCTGGTGGAACTCGCGCGCCTTGAGCAGGCGCTGGCGGGAGCCGTCGAACTTGGTCAGGCCCGTCATGAGCACCGTGCGGATGGGGACGTTGATCCCGACGCCGAGCGTGTCGGTGCCGCAGATGACCTTGAGGAGTCCTTGCTGCGCCAAGGTCTCCACGAGGCGGCGGTACTTGGGGAGCATGCCGGCGTGGTGCACGCCGATGCCGTGGCGGACCAGCCGCTGCAGCGTCGCGCCGAAACCCTTCGCGAAGCGAAAACCCTTGAGCTCGGCCGCGATCGCCTGCTTCTCCTCCTTGGTGCATATGTTGACCGACATGAGCGCCTGGGCCCGCTCGAGGGCCGCCGCCTGCGTGAAGTGCACGACGTAGACCGGTGCCTCCTTGGCCAGCAGCAGGTCCTCGATCGTCTCGTGCACCGGCGTCAGGGCCCACTGGTAGGACAACGGGATCGGCCGCGTGGCGCTCGAGACGACGGCGGTGTCGCGGCCGGTCCGGCGGGCCAGGTCCTCCTCGAAGAAGGACGTGTCGCCGAGCGTCGCGCTCATCAGCAGGAACTGCGCCTGCGGCAGCGTGAGCAGCGGCACCTGCCAGGCCCACCCGCGGTCGGGCTCGCTGTAGAAGTGGAACTCGTCCATGACGACCTGGCCGATGTCGGCCCGATCCCCTTGGCGCAGAGCGATGTTGGCTAGCACCTCGGCTGTGCAGCAGATGATGGGGGCCTGCGAGTTGACCGCGGCGTCGCCGGTCATCATGCCGACGTTCTCGGCGCCGAAGGCGTCGCACAGGGCGAAGAACTTCTCGCTCACCAGGGCCTTGATCGGCGCCGTGTAGTAGGTGCGGACGCCCTGGGCCATCGCCATGAGGTGGGCGCCCAGCGCCACCATGGACTTCCCCGACCCCGTCGGCGTCGCGAGGATGACGTTGGCCCCCGTGGCCAGCTCAAGCAGCGCCTCGTCCTGCGCGGGGTACAGCGCGATCCCCCGCTCCAGGGTCCAGTCGACGAAGGTCGAGTAGACCGCGTCCGCGTCGTAGTGGTCGGCGGTGCGGTCGGCGGGGGGCGGGAGCAGGTCGGTGAGCGTCATCGTGGACCCATCGTCCCAGATCGTTCGGGTGCGACCCCCACCCGCGGGCGCCCCGGCATACGGCGGGCAGGGCACGATCTCAAGCCGGCGGGGCACCGAGCCGGCTGCGCGACCACTGACCATCCGCCCTAGGCTGAGGTCGCACCGACCTCGACCCGGGAGCCCCGCGATGAAGTACGTCCCCAACAAGATCGTCCTCGTCGGCACCGGCGCCGTCGGCATGGCCTATGCCTATGCCCTCGTCAACCAGGGGATCTGCGAGGAACTCGTCCTCATCGACCTCAACGAGGCCAAGTCCCGCGCCGACGTGCTCGACCTCAACCACGGCGAGGCCTGGGCCCCGAGCCCGGTGCAGGTCAGCTTCGGCAGCTATGCCGACTGCCAGGACGCCGCGATGGTCGTGATCTGCGCCGGTGCCGCCCAGAAGCCCGGCGAGACGCGGCTCGACATCGCCGACATCAACCTGCGGATCTTTCGCGAGATCGTGCAGCGCGTGCAGGCGTCCGGCTTCGACGGGATCTACCTCGTCGCCACCAACCCGGTCGACGTGCTGACCTACGCCACCTGGAGGTTCAGCGGGCTGCCGGCGGAGCAGGTGATCGGGTCGGGCACCACCTTGGACACCGCGCGACTGCGCTACCACCTCGGCGAGTTCTTCGAGGTCAGCACGTCCAACGTGCACGCCCTGATCATCGGCGAGCACGGCGACTCCGAGCTGCCCGCCTGGAGCGCGGCGTCGGTGGCCGGCCGCTCGATCAGCAGGCGCATCGCCGCCGACCCGGGGCTGCGCGACCAGCTCGACGCGATCTTCCAGCGCACCCGCGACGCGGCCTATCAGATCATCGACGCCAAGGGCTCGACGAGCTATGGCATCGGGATGTCGCTGGCCCGGATCACGCGCGCCATCCTCAAGAACGAGAAGTCGACGCTCCCCGTGAGCACCCTCCTGCGCGGCGAGTACGGCCACGAGGACGTCTGCATCGGCGTCCCCACGATCCTCAGTCGCGGCGGGGCCAGGCACGTGGTCGAGCTGGATCTCGACGAGACCGAGCAGGCAGCGTTCGACGCGAGCGTGGCGACGCTGCGAGGCTTCCGCGAGCGCGTCGACGCGCTCGCGACCTCTCTCGGGTAGCGCCCGCCAGCAGCGTTGGCCGCCAGGGCGATGCCGGGCCGAGCGGTATGCCGGGAGCGCCCGCCGCCTGGCGGTGGTCGGCGTGAGGGCGCGCGGTCCGTCATACGAGCCCGGCCGGATCATCAGCCTGGCGGACGAAGCCCGGCTGATGCCCCTACCCCCGGCCGGATCATCAGCCTGGGGGACGAAGCCCGGCCGATGCCCCTACCCCCGGCGGGATCATCAGCCTGGGGGACGAAGCCCAGTCGATGCCCCTACCCCCGGTAGG
>ERZ501047.331-NODE-331-length-16534-cov-3.617999_pt1 | contig 16534 bp, 12 predicted proteins | sample MGYA00510868_ERZ501047 | MGnify/ENA primary metagenome ERZ501047 (study PRJEB25958, sample SAMN03398593) | human skin metagenome | study: EMG produced TPA metagenomics assembly of the Human Skin Microbiome Metagenome (human skin metagenome) data set. | reverse complement strand
CTTCATCGAATCTGCCCACAAAGCCGGTGTTAGGATGAACAAGAACGGTTATGATGGTAAGAACCAGGGTGTTTATTTGGCCCTTTCATCTTTGAACAAGGACAACTGGCAGCGTAGTTTCTCGCGTAATGAATACCTTGACCCTATCGGCGATCGCAAGAACCTGCATGTTCTCACTGGACACACTGTGACGCAAATTCTCTTCGACCGCTCCGACAAGAACAATGTCCAGGCCACCGGTGTTCACTACAAAGCTGCTGCAAACGAGTATGAACACACTCTTCACGCTAACAAGGAAGTCATTCTTAGTGCAGGTTCTATCAACAGTCCTCAGTTGCTTCAGCTCTCTGGTGTCGGCCCTTCGGGTCTTCTTCAAAGCCTTGGTATTGATGTCGTGGTTGACTTGCCTGGTGTGGGTGAAAACCTCCAAGACCACGTCATGGCTGGTATGTCCTTCAGTGTCAAGAATGATAAAGATGTGCCTCCTCAGAAGGTGACGGGCAACAAGAAGACGGACTCGTACGTGAACTCGGCTGTCTCGTACGTCGCTTTCCACAACATTTTCAACGATGCCGATGCGTTCCGTGGTAAGATCCAGGCTCGCGTGAAGGCAATTCCAGATGAGTTAAACGTGGATGACAGTGTTCGTGAGGGTTACAGGGCTGTTTACGATAAGATTGCCAATGACCTCTTCTATTCGAACGTTTCCCCCGTGGAAGTCTTGGGCAACGTGATGTTTGGCTCGATTAGCTTGCAAGCTGCTCTCCAGCACCCTCTGTCGCGCGGAAACATTCGCATCACTAGCAAGAACCCATTCGATTACCCGCGCATTAACCCGAACTACTTCAGGGAAGACATTGACCTGAAGATTCTGCGTGAGGCCTTCAAACTTATTCGTGAGATTACCCAGCAGCCCCCCCTTAAGGACCACATCGCGAGCGAGAACTGGCCGGGTAACGGCGTGCAATCGAACGAACAATGGGAGGACTGGATCCGCAATGCTGCTGGTACTGAGTACCACCCTAGTAGCACTTGTGCTATGCTTCCGCGCAACAAAGGCGGTGTAGTCAACCCTGACCTGAAGGTGTACGGTACCCGCAACTTGCGTGTTGTGGATGCCTCAGTGCCGCCGCTTGCTCTCTCTTGTCATTTGGAGTCGGTTGTTTATGCTCTCGCTGAGGCCGCCGCTGAAATTATCCTCAACCACAACTAAATCATGCTTTTGAACCCCTGATAGTATGAGCTTTATTAAAGCCAGAAATATTTGTGGTATCCATGCCAGTTACAACGTCACCATTCTTTGAGACTACTGGGGCTTCTTAACGAACGCGATCAGATATATGTAGACAATTGGGTATTTGTTTATGTTGTGTGACGTGATGCTGAGCTGTCTTGTCCTTGCTCTCTGCCTCCACAATAGTTGGCTACGCGCAGCACACTGATCAACTTATTTGTCACACTCAACATATGGGTGCGAACGAGAGTCGCCTCAACTCAGACGATCTCGGTATGTGCCCTACTTTCTTGACACATCATAGGTCCGAAACAAGGATACCATGTTATTCGTGTTGCACAGAAAAGTCCCGCCCAATATGCAGGCTTGTAAGTTTTGACCTTACAGCTAACGGATTACAGTGAGCCTTTCTTTGACTTTTGCGTAGGGATAAACGGACAGCCACTCGCCGGTTTGGGTGTCAATATCTTGAATGAGAATATTTCTAATGCGCAGCCAACAAAGGCGTCTTGGTCCATGGTGGAAGAGAGCGAAGGCCGAACTATCATCATCAATACGTGGAACTCCAAACATCAAGAATATCGAGGTATGATAGTATGAACTTACGCACAGACGTGAGCATTGTTCCATCGAGGAAATGGTCTGAAAATAATTCTCAAAGTAATGCACAACCATCGCTACTCGGTCTCACGCTTCGCCTCTGTAATCCACTCGAGACTATCAGTCATGTTTGGCATGTTCTCGAAGTGATAGAAGGGTCACCTGCTGATTCTGCTGGGCTTGTTCCTTACGGTGACTACATCATTGGCTGGACGCAAGGTCCTCTTCGCAGTGAACATGACTTTTTTCAACTTATTGAGCAGTATATTAACCGTAATCTTTCGCTTTACGTCTACAACAGCGATTATGACCACACTCGCGAAGTTGTCATTGTGCCAAACCGTGACTGGGGTGGCGAAGGAATATTGGGGTGCGGTATGGGCTATGGTCTTTTGCACCGAATCCCGCAGCCTCGTAAGCTATGGGACGATGTGGTGCCCGAAGATCAGAATCAAGCGTATTTGAGTAAAGAAACACCATCGTTATCTCATTCCGATGTGTCTACAGCTCCTGTCAGCTCTAATGTAACCCAAGAGCCCATTTCGAATGATTATGGCGTTACTCTCAACATGCACGAGGAAGAGGAGGAATGACGGCGGTATACGTTCATAGGATGTCGCAAAACATAATTACATTTTGCTTTTACAGCTACATGCGTTTAGCGAGTTAGGCGTACAGAACTCTACGGAATGCGTTCAGGGCTTGCGTATAACCATGCTCGAACTCCCAAATAAACTTATGATCATGATCCTTACGATAAGATTTGATACGATATTGGACCAACTGAAAAGGCAATCCGATTTCAGCACCATCAGCAAGAAAGTCCAAAGCATCGAACCAACCAACTTTAAACCCAGCGTTATATTGCTCATGATCAAAATGGCCTCCCTTATTGTCCCAGTATTTCACATGCTTCATGTAGCCCTGCTCTCTGCACTTCTCTCCTTCAATTTTCAATAAATTAAGGTCAACATGCGTGTCATCCAAGGGGTTCAGGGAAGGTGGCATAGAACCCTTTTCAATGGCCGTGTAAAGACACCAGCCTGGGTCAGGCCCCCCCTCTTTTTTTAGCGTCCAATAATAATATCCAGCCGTAAGCTTTTCAAAGGCTCGCCATTGAGCTAAAGACCATTGCTTACGAGCCTCAAGCTTGCCATTGCAGCCTTGAAATGACCCAGGGTTCAGAGCGCCACTCCATTCACCAATAATGATGGAGTTTTTGGCGTTATTCGCCATATGCTCGAGCCAAACTGCAGTTTTGCCGTGATGCTCAACGTCCAAATGATTCGCATGAGCTGCTGCTGTTGTCTTATGATCATTCGGTGTAAAGCAGCGGTATAAGTGGTGATCCACCACAAGTGGATTATCACAGCTAGTATGCTTTCCCACGTAATGTGTGTAGTGATTAGTATCCCAGGCATCACCGACATAGAGGGGCATGCTGGCAGCATCGGGTTTTGAAGAACATCGAATACTTTTGATCGCTTCCGCATAGAAGCTCTCGAGTGCATTGTGATTTTGTGGCTCGTTCATAAGCTCAAGTCCAATTACATTCTCAAAGCAAGAAATAGCCTCAGCCAGAGCCACGAGAATTTTGATTGTCACCTTTCTGTTAGATGAGGCATGCGATCCATGCCAGAACCCGGCATTTCCATCACTTTTACCGCAGTGGCTATCACCATTTTGACCGCCAGGAACACCATGCACATCAATGAGTACACCGATATTGAGAGATCTAGCTTTCTCGATTGCTTTAACAATGCGTTTCCACGCGCCTTCATATACAAAGTCATATGGACCATACTCAGTACCTTTAAGCAATTTTTTGTGCTTCGGGTTTCCTGCAAGAAAATGCGGATATAAAATAGGGATGCGGACAGAATTGATGCCATGAGCCTTCATCCATGACCAATCTCCGTCATTGATGAAGTTGTCCCAATGATCTTCAAGCAGTGCTTTGGCATCGTCTGGCTTCATGCCTTTCACAAGATCAATATCACAGCTACTAGGCTCCTTAGCATTTTTAAATAAGCTTCCCGTGAGCCAGCTCTCGAGAGCGAACCAGGATCCAAGGTTTACACCACGTTGCTTGCGAAATAGATACTTGACACGGTTACCAACGGGATGATCCCACGGAACGACTTTCACATGAGCTTGATCATAGCCACCTTGATGAAGCATTTCATTGAATTTCCGAAAAATCTGTCATTAATACTAACTTTGAGCGCATACCTTGGCCATAGTGCACGGTTGATGTTTCAACGCGAGCCCAATACACCTGCGATAATTAGCATGGCCCGTGCTGCTTACGTTATCAGTTTGCATATTAATCTAGCCGATGGACTCACTACCTTGTAACTCATGGCCCCGAAGTTGCGCATATCTGCTGGACCAAGCAAAGAAAACTTGAGTTTGGTGGCCGTGAATCATGATGAGCAGCCTATTGTTATTGATTCAGAAGATTTTCAGGGTCGCATTGCTGTTCGAGTAAAGGATTTTCATGGTGAGCTGCCAGATGGAGTGGAATCCCTGAAACAATCCGCATATTTTTCGGAGCCCTATGGCTCAAAATTTTCTTATAGCATTCAAATCCAGGGAAGATTTTTGGATGAGCTGACTGCAGATGATATACTGTTCGGAAATGACTTTGATGCGCCTATTCGTGTACGTACACATTCCTTACATGAAGGATTCACTACCACCAGGAATGAGCTTGTTTTTACGTTTTCTGACCTACATCGATCCTAACAGTATGTCAATAATCTAACAAAAAGTGACGCACGATTTATATGCCGATCAACCATGGGCGTTTTCTAATTTTCTCGCTACGATGCATAAAGTCAAGGTAATTCGTGCCATGCCTGACACATTTTCCGCATGCAAGTCTGCAGAAGAGTGTTTCAGAGCTGATACATGGCCAGATTTTCCTTTCTTGTCTGAGGAAGAAAAGTTCTGTTCCGAGGACATAACGCCTTTATTTTTTCAAAACGACGTACAGCATTCTACTCCAACGCTGAGTTCTGAATTCGAGAACAATGAAGATACTATTCGACGTCTTTGTAATGATCCGGGAGCTTCTAAAAACCGCGTGTCTTGGCTAAGCTCAAAAGACAACAGGAAGAAGCTCAAAATCACTCCCAGTGATGTAATTACTGCCGATTTTGCAAACGGACTCGTACGTACACTGACGAATTAACATAAGATTGACTTCAATACGTATGTTCCATTAACCTCACGTGTCTCAGTTTAGAAGCCATTTTACCGTTTGGCGGATTTCGTCTAAGCTGTACGTCCATTCTTTTGCTTATCTCAGTGCAACGATACTGGAATGGTCAGCCAGTGCGATACACATGTAAGCACGCGAGAACGAACAAGGTTTTTTTCGTGGTACAGTACGTGTATACACAATGCATTGAAATTCACATTCAGATTTGAGATTGTGGAAACAGACTTAGCTGATAAATCAAGTTGAAAGTTCCGCTTCGTAGAAGCAGATGCCTTGACAATCGAGCCATGTTCGCAGTTCAGCTCTATTTCGCGTCGCTGATGCTGATGTTAATACTTTTGAGCGATGCGCGACACCCAGCATTTCATCTAAGCTGATGGGCTCTAGTATCAAAATTCGCTTAAAAAGCTGCTCATCCGCAAAAATAGCGTCACACATCGGTTGATCCATAAAATTAGGTTGTGGGCCGTATGTGCTGGCATGATCGTTTGTCGGCAATTCACTTTCAGATGTACTTGAGCAGGTCGATGCTGACCTAGATCTTGATGTCGAAATAGTGCCATGATCACTAAGGCTCAAGCTTTTTAAAGCATTACTCAATCTTCCTTTTTCGACAGGTGGACTCGTGCTTTTGCTCTCAACCACCTCAAAGCTTGTTGAATGCTCGTCTAGTTCTGAATCAGAGATGACAATGACATTAGGATCGATTTTGGATGCCTTGTTCTCGTTCATGCTTTCTTTTTCATAATATTCACGAAGCAGTTCGATGAGTCCTTGTTTGGTACGCGAAGTGACCAAGCCCAAGCGTTTGCACTCCTGCTTGAGTTGCAGTACTTTCCAAGATTTGAAGTCAGGTATAACCATCCCTGATCGAATTCTTGATCGTATAATAAGGCCAGAATGAAAAAATCCAAGACTACAGACACTGTGCTTTGTATACCGTATGTTTTGCCAACACACTTTTCGCACGAGCATGAACCATTGGAATAAGTGGAGGGAGCGAGAGCCGTATACTTCGTTCTCAACACGATATTGACGAGGCAATGGGAAAGACTCAATATGGGAGGAGGTAGCATACTTTGTACTTTCATACACATCTATAAAATCTACGTTAAATGTACGGTCAAATGACTCATCGAGAGCTCACGGTTGCGGGCTATCGTCCAGAGTCAAATGGCCGCGCGGACTTGTTCAGTAAACAAGCACGAGGGATGGCAATCCCCCTGGTGTCGCGTAATCTTGTCGCCTTTTGAATACCCACCGGCAATAAATATCGCATCCAGAGTGTATGCGAAAGACATGAGCACTCAGACACTCTGCACGGCGAGCAACACGTAGTAGACGACGTTGCCGCACGAGAGAAGAACAAAAATGGACACGTTCTCAATTTTTGGTAGGGTGAAAACACGTGACCAGTCATTGTTGAGCAGGAGCGTGTCGCATAACGTGCACGTCCCCCATATAGATAGGGCGTATGAGGCTGCACGATGGACCTTCGCTTAAAGCCTTCATACACAGAGCCAAGGTATTGGCACTCTATCGAAATTTTTTGAGATCGACGAGATGTAAGTATAGTTTGCTTATGTATTTTAGCCACGCCCACGCTAGAAGCACGTCATGAGACAATCGCATGGTTCCGTTATGAAATCGAGCGAGCACGACTCGAAACAGATGCCGTACGTGAATATCCTACTTACTTTAGGGGCGAATCCAAGCTTATATGATGAATGGACGCATGGTGCTTAATCAACTGGAAGGTATGTCCATGCTAAATGCGTCAGATTCATCATTTCCTCAACTTCGCGGCAAACGTAACCTGCTATAACGTCTAGAATACAAGGTGCAACTCACCCATTATAAGTCTCATGAGTTGTAAAAGTGATTCCAATGAAAAAACCAATTGCGACAGAACCGAATGCTCCGTCAGAAGATACATCAAGCCACCCATGGTTTTTGCTGGTGATTGATCTAAGTTATTTACATCATCCGTTGAATCCAGCAGCTCAGCTTGTACAAATGGCTGAATCATTGGGCCATCGTAAAAAGACTTGTGTTTCGCATTATCTTTTGCATCATGGCACAAAAGCTCGTGATATTCTAATGCAGTCGCTGTAACAAGGTCTTCAAGGGCACGCCTGGTAGATGGCAGCGATTGAGGAAGTTTCGAACGTGTGACCATTACTTGCCCAGCAAGCCACAGATCAAGAATAACAGAGGAAATAAATTCTTGACGTAATGGTAAATCTCCAAACAAAGCATCTTGTCGATCCCCTAAAAACTCTTGCTCACGAAATGATCGCAATGTCACGAATAGTACAAATATCATCTCCAAATGCTCATATATACGCCGCACAATCAAAACCGGCTTAGGAACAAGACTGAATTCACTCGTCATGATGTTCAAGAGGGTATCACATTGGGCAAGTTGGAGCCGGACACTTTTTTCAAAATTTCGGAATCCTGACTTCAGTTCCGGTGATGTTTTGAAGCCAGCATAAAACCTTTGACGGGCTAAACTTAAATACATATTTTGCAGTAGAGTACAAGTCTTTGATAACTTGTGCATCAATTGTATTCTGGCATGATATGGCCAAAATATTAAATTCACCAAGAGGGCTGCTGCAACTCCCAAAAGGATCATGTAACCACGGACTACAGCCACATGGACTGCACTGCTTCCCGGGTTCAAGAACGTTACCATGACCACTAGTGGCGTAGTAAAGCCAATGACTCCTCCAAGAGTTGAATTGACGTTTAATCTTATAAAAGCGGAAGGTATGTCAAACACAGGTATCATTACACAGAGCGCCCAGACATTTCCTCGAGATATTTCATAAATGATCAAGCCAAGCACGGCACCAAAAACTGTACCAACAATGCGGTATACCAAGACCCGAATAGTATTTCCAGTAGATGTTTCAAGTACCCATATATAAGAAATGAGCATCCATTGTCCTTTTTCCCTTTTCCAGAAGTCATTTGGGCTGTTTTGAAGGAATGGAATGATACAAAAAAGTGTTACGCCTGCAGCTAATTTGAGTCCGAATCTTATATGATGGGATTGCTTGACTGATCGTAGAAAAGATGAAACATGTACACGTAAATTGATGGCAGATGGTGAATGCGTGAAAGAAGTGAGAGCATCGTTGATTCTTTCGAAAAACGAGCCTCCAGTTTTCTTGCGACGATGAGTATGTCGGGAAGCTTTAGCCATGTTGCGCGCATAATTGTAATATTGTGTATGTTGATCATCTTCGTCAAAAACAATCGAATAAGGGTCAAACTGCCCAGGCTCTTTACTTATATCTGGCTTGGTTGGCTTAGGCTGTATAAATGTGGTCAATGTTTCAGATAGTGTAGTAGAACCAAATGAGCCAATTCCGCTGCTAGTCTGGAACCATCGCCAAATGTTCAAGCTAGGCATAAAAATTCGTTTATGCCTATGCTTAAGAATATGATCCAACATTGGAATAGAAACATGAATCGTCTGCTTCGCTTGGTTTGCAAGGTGGTAGAGTGATTGATAAAAGTGAGACATGATATACATATCAGGACAGAATAGACTTGGCTTGCGAAACAATTCAGATATATCTGTGCCCGTGTCTTTTGGACGAGTCTGAGCAGTTCCATCTTGAGAGGAATGCATCGAGGCAACTGGTGAACAAACTTGTGCGTTTTTGCTTTCTTTGAATCCACGTTCACGTAACAAGAGTTGGAGTTGCACGAAGCAGCTATTCATGGCTTTTTCAACCTTGCTCTCCGCGTTAGTCAGGATGGTGTATGGATTTTCAAATTTTTCTCCATCACCTAAACGGTAGTGATGGATTGCTTGACAGAAAGTGGCGGACACCTTGTGGGTGTATGTTGATGGCACAGGATGCATGGAATATTCTGAGAGTACCTGTATTAGGGCAATGATATCCAGGACAGAGTTCCTAAGCTCCGTGAGCGAGCTCGTTAGGTGATCCATAGAAATTCTTTGAATAATAGTGGTAGTAGCAGGATTTGTATATGACATGCGCAGCGGCCGAACGGAAACTTCAGACACCGAGGCAGCTTCACCGCCCTCAGCTGCTCGAGCCTCTTCAAATATAGGGTCCGTGAGATCCATACTTGGCATAGACATACCCCAGCCGCTGCTTAGCCAAATAGAGGCATCAGTCACAAATGTCATGAAATGCTTCGTGGATGATGCAGGCAGAAGACACCAGATGACCTCATGCTGTGATGCCGTGAATGCATTATTTGTCACCTGAACCTGTCCTTTAAGTGTTTTAATCAGATTAATAGCTTCCGGTGACTGCTCAAATGAAGGTGCATTATCAGGATCATCAGAATTGAGGTCCTGATAGTGATACCACTTTTGCAGTTGCTTCTCATAATCCTTCATGGCAGTCTCAACCAAAACTGACAAGGTCTTTAGAGTAGAGACCAAAGAGATGAAATACTTTCCATTTGATGTGCGTGGAACGAGTGAGTTTGCCGCAATTCCAAGAAGAGCGCATACAAAGAAGGGATAAAATATGTCCGTGAAGTTGCGCGATGTAATCTCTGATTTGGAGCCAGTCATGACCCAAACCTGCGTAAACATGACGGCACGCAATGGAATACGCAAACGAGGAATGCGACTCCAGATAGCTCCTGCAATGAAAAACGATGTAAAGATATACGCCGCGCCTAATCCACGTGTTTTGAGGGATGTGTAAATGGGGTTAGGACTATCAATCCATACCTGAGCGCAAGTGATGACGAAGCCTACGCCCAGCCAGAGCGAGGATAAGAACAGAGAAATGACTGTAATTTCAATATGTGCAACGAACGTGTTTTCTCCTGGATAAAACGCCAATTGTCGCAGGACATAGCAGAAAAATGAGTGTGAGCCTATCCACTGCTGCACAGGCCGGGCGAAGACGAACGGAAGAAGAGCAATAGAAAGCGCAATAGGTGGGATGAGTCTAATCGTATGCGCGGGAATATTCCATTTCTTTATTCTTGTCCAACTCCGCTGCAGTGCACGAGGTATCCAACCTGCACCGCTGGTATGACTAGATGTCATATGCCCGGAGAGTGGAGGAAAAGTGATAAGGTGTAGTAATAATAGAGCCTATTCGAGCAGACCTTTTTTTGTCGCCGCTGAGCCTTAAACAACTAGGAAGAAAACATTGTATCAGACATTAAGGCGTCCTGCATGGCAGGGCGCATGCCAGCAAATCTGGATTCATTGCCCTTTGAAGTACGTTCAAAAACTCACACCAAGCTTTTATGGCGCGTCTTATTGTACTCACGGAGTGCTAGCTTGGCACACGTATGTAAAACGTTGTGGCATGCATGCGCACTAGCGCCTCGTTCAGTCAAGGCAGAGTATCTTTTTTGTTGCTGGCTTGATTCTTACAATTTGCGGTTTCAGCTCAAAGCCTCTTCGTCTATGTATGCTCCAGCGATGCAGCGAAAGTTTATTCCGACCACATATCCTTCATTCGGCGCTTCGAACGCGCTTCGTCGAACTGCAACTTGTGACATTTTGACCTTTGTTTCTCGTTTTGGTATTTGCACATCAGAGATATTCGCACTGGTCGAACGCATTGTTATTCATGCGACTCTCTGTGGCAACATTTGCCAACTGCATGGCATTTTCACCCATTGTCCTGATGGAACCCAGCAGATGAAGCCTATACGTATTGCGTGTCACTTTGTTCCAGAAAGATTATTTCGGAAAATGGTTATTGCCAAAATGCCGCTTTATCTTCATGATGCTCATGTATCAGAACAGAGAATTGTGAGATCAATTGTACGGCATATTTGCGACTTGACACCCGTCTATATACAAGAAAATGACATACGACTCCCGCCTTGGAAACATCTGGAAATGATTTCTCGTATGATTTTGTTGCATCAGGCATCTCCTAACTCATCTCAAGGATATCCTCTCGCCATGGCTGTGCATTTGGGCTCTACGCCCCTTGTCTGCTTGCTTCTTGCAACAGGAGCTGACCCTTCTTTGAAAAAAGGCATTGCAATGCATATAGCGTGTAAGAAACGCTCCCTATCCATGCTTCGGTTATTGGTGGAGCAAGATGATACCTCTGAACTCCAATGGCGTACGAGATTGCGAGCCATTGTAGATGACTTGATTGCACTGACCCTCCTTCGCACAACAGGGAAAATACCCCCTCAATGTAAGCGAGCGCTGCCAATGAAAGGCGCTACTCCCTCTAAGCGATCTCGACTATCGGATCGGTGTCAGGTTGACACTTGTATGCTTAGCACAGCCGTGCAAGTCGGTGCTTGGGATATCGTTTCATATCTCATGCAATCAAAGGGTGTGATACCCGACGTGAACACTTTGCGCAAAATAGACGAAGTTGGTATAGCGTGATACATACACCCAAGGCTTAATTTTTATTACTGTTCTCCGGCTACAAATTTGCGCAACTCCCTCTTTAATACCTTTCCAGACGCCGTTCGTGGAAGGCTCTCCATCCAGCAGACACCTCGAAGCTTTTTATAGCCAGAGACACGCTCGTTGACGTAGTCAAGAACCTCACTGTCACGAGCATTGCCCGCAGTGTGCGACGAATCCGGTCTTGCTACAATACAGGCCCAGGGTAATTCATTGTTCGACACATCATCCTTGATCACCTTGGCCACCACAGCCGATTCTAGGACAAATGGCAGTGTGTTGATTACTTTCTCAATCTCTGAGGCAGCGACCTGGTACCCATTATATTTAATAATGTCTTTTACTCGGTCATGCAGTGTGATATAGCCATTCTCATCAATTGAAGCGATGTCACCCGATCTGAGAAACCTGTCTTTATCATTAGCGTGAGGAATAAAGGTTTTTGCATTAGCCTCATCATTCTTCAAGTATCCAAGCATGACCTGTGGTCCACGAATCCAAATTTCGCCTATCTCATTCGGCCCAAGAAGCTTATTCGTGTTCATATCAATAATTTGAGCTTCTGTGTTGGAAACAAGTCGTCCCACGTTGAGTTTGTTTAGACTCAAGTCATTTTGTGTTTGAAGTGAGACAATGGGTGATGTTTCTGTCATACCATATCCGTCTGTAATACTAATTCCATAGCGCTTATTCACCATTTGACACAGTTCCTTCGATAAGTACGCAGCACCTGAGGCAAAAGACTTTATTGTTGAAAGGTCATATTTATCGGCGAGAGGCGAGCGGACTAAAGCAATGAGAATTGGCGGCACGACAAAAGTGAAAGTGACTTTGAAGTCTTGCACGGCGCGGAAAAAGCTTTCAGGAGTGAATTTAGCTTCAATGACGCCAGGCGTGATCGTGTGCAGGTTGATAAGCGCTGTAATCATCCCGTAACAATGAAATTGTGGCAGCAGAGAGTAATGTACTTCGTTTTCACCATCGTGGACAGGGGCGTCAGGCTGATTGTACCATTCACTAGGATCATACACAGGCTTGTTCACACGTCCCCCCAAAGTGACTGTCATCTGAATGGTGTTGGTGACCATGTTTGAGTGCGAAAGGCGCACTGCCTTTGGCAAACCAGAAGTACCGGAGCTAAAACAATAAAAGGCTTCATCTGTTGTTGGATTGATTCGCACAGTTTCAAGAGACATGTCACCTGAAGCACGCAGCTTTTTCCCAGGGTCGATGAGATGAGTATACATGCTTCGTTCGTGCTCTTCATCGAATACGTATACATCAACGTTTCCTGCACCAGTTTGACTAAATTTTGCAGCTGCATTCTTGGCACCCTCGTAGGTATGAACAGAGGCAAGTATTGCCCGAGGATGTGTTAGCTCAAAGGCGTGATTTAGCTCTTCTGGTTTGTACATAGGACTCAGCAGAGATGGAACGCCACCCGCCAGCATTACACCAAGCGCAGCCACTAAGTAATCGTGCTGGTTTTCGCTGTAGAAAGCCATGACTTCACCCTTTTTCCAAGGCCTGTTAACAACATCTTTAGACATTAAAGCAGTACCAAAGCCATAAGCGCTTTCTCGCACCTGCGCCAAGCTAAGTGCTGATGCTCTTCTGCGGTTTGTATTCACAGAGGGAATCAGAATTTTCTTATTGTCATTCTCATCAGATGTAAACCGAAGAACAAAAGATGGAACGGTCTCATGTAAAGGTAATTCCAATGGCCTGTACACCGACTTGAATATCATAGTCATGTGCGGGACGTTTCGATTAATATTCAGAATTTAGACTGCATAAATAAACGCACCAAGGAGCTTTATTATTATTTACAGCCACAGAGCAGCAATGTGGAAATCACGTTTGAAAAATGCGCTGGCAACGCATGCTAATGACTGGAGTATAGGTACGTGTGGCATTCCTAAGTAAGGCATGTATGCATTTGCAACGATGCACAAACATAAGATGCAGTCAGAGCTTGAACCCCGCGTACGTTACGTCATACATCGAGGTTTTGTGAATGAGACAAATGATCCCGAGAGCGAGTGTCTCATTTTCACTACCGACGTACGATCGGGTAAAGCGTCAGATATTGCAATGCGTCCATCTGCACCTGTTGAAATTGCATGGTACATTTCTCAAGAGCGCATCCAAGTACGTATGCTACATGTTGACATCAAAGTTTCGCATTCGTGGCTCGGCCCATGTGTTGTCTGCTCCAACGCACGAATGGCGACTTGGCTTCCCGGCTGCACAACTAGAGCAACGTGGCACTCGCCTCGACTGGGACCAAGAGCGTGAAAGAATCTGGCGCACGTTGAGTCCAAAGATGCGGGGCAGCTTTTTCGGGCCGCCGCCAGGCAAGCCATTGACGTCGTCGGAAATACAACCTCCTGTGGAATCTGTTGAGAATATTCCAGAGTCGTACGTATACTCCTTGTTCACCGGTCAAGATTCGCGTTGGTGATTATTGAGCCTCATCATGTGGACATGCTAGATTTGAAGAGTGCACAACGCACATTGTATGAGCGACACACATCAGGCGTATGGGAAAGTCAGCTAGTTGCACCCTAACTTGTTATGCATCTTCCAGGTTTCGGTCCAAGTAGTCTCGAATTTTTGCTGATATAGTCGCACGCACAGTCCGCGGAAAGGTGTCTTGGCGTCAGTAGCACGTAACACATACCATGAGCGTAGCCTCCTAATTTATCGACCAAAGCTCCAACTTGAATCGAATTTTGCGCGCGTGCTTCTTCTGTTTACGTTAGAAATAAATGACCATGAAAGGAATCAACCTACTTTCAGCCTGTTCCCGCAGTTGTGTTTCCCAGCCGCTCTCTTCAAGCATTCGAAGCATTTGAGACAATGTTGAAGACCATTCACCGGTAGATATCATTCGTTGATGAAGCAAATTGAGAAGTTCTTCACAGCTTTCGCCACCTTCGTCGGACATTGGCTTGGGCTGATAGAGTTTTGGTGGTAAGCGCGTAATTCTTTCTCCACACAATTTAACATCCTGATTGCATTGTTGAATCGCTGCCAAAATCGCTTGGTAATCGCACTACGTACGTCCTGTTTTAGGAGGTATGAAACTTCCATTAAGAGATGCAAGAGCAGCACGTGTAAAATCACCTGTCTCTGTAGCAGATGAGTATGCCAGTCGAAGATAATGTGTACTTTTCTGCAATGTCTCATAGATTTGTTGTTGGCTTAATAAATTCGATGGTTGAGAACGAAATTCTGCGAAGAGAGAAGACAAGTTGTAAGAGGTATCAGGCCCTTCGTATCGTAATACATCGTCGACTAGTAAATTAAATGCAGACCAGATGTTTCTCTGATCAGCTGGTATAGGGTTCCACTTAATGACACCGTCAGTAGTCATGCTGCTAGAGAAAGAAGGTAAAAGAGAATTACCTGTTGCATCGCCTTGAATGACGCCATTATCCTGAAGAATTCCGTCAAATCCCCATCTTGCCACACCGTTAATATACATGCCAAACAGAATGGCACAACAAAGAAGGGATATGCGAGTCGGAAAAGCACATCCAGGTAAGAGAATCAGAGCAATCACATAATGGTGCAGTCGGAGTCCTTCGCCAGGCACCGCTGCACAGAGTGCTAGAACGATACCGAACACAACATACAAAGCCAAATACTTTGGAAGGAGTCCGACGCTGCGCACAACACGAACTTGATTTATAGCGAGGACCACAACCACAATAACAATAATAACGATCGATGTTACAGCTCCAGGCTGTTGAGAAATATCGTGGTATGTAAGACGCTGTAGGGGGACGTTTGCGAACACCACATCAAGAAGCACGCCGATCCACCACAAACCAAGCCAAGCTATACCAAATTCGAGAGGGACGTGCTCAAATGCGTACCAGACGTGCTGGAGTACAACGTGCCAGATAACAAAGCACACAAAGAGATGCGGTCCAAAGTCACCCACTGCGTCACCAATTGGTGGTGGCACATCACGAAGTTCAGAAACAAGATTGACATGCCAGAAACCCACACAAGAAAATACCCAAAATAGAAAAATGGGCATAGGTCTGAGGACAAATGTTATAAAAGCAAGAAACACAACATTCAAAGTATACATGCGCCAGCGATCGTCAGTACAGTGCGATGTATTCATTGGCTTTTCGAATTTGAATGAAGAGGGAAATACACCATGAAATGGAAAAGAAGCAATGTTATTTTGCTGTTGACCTTCAAAGTTTGTATATGCCCCCATCATCCGCGCTATGCCACATCCTCCTTTCGGCCCAATGACGCCTGCATGCAACGCAGAGGCGCAAATAAAAGAATCAGCTCGATACGGCGTCGAGTTACCACCACCCACCACTAATGGCACATAATTATAGGAATCTGAGCCAATAGTGCGAGGATTCAGCAATGTAGTTGTTTCGCAGCCACTGGGGCAGCGAAAGACCAAGCTCGTATTAGAAAAAGGCTTGCAATCGTTCCCATTTAAACCACAAAGAGCGTTTCGACCCCATTTCGTGGATGTGCATGCAAGCGATTCTGGTGTTTCCCATCCATTCTCGGTTAATACAGTGGAAGAAAACCACGTGTTGTGCACCAACGAGGCGAAAGCAAAGAGCCATGCCACGCACACCGAGCAAAGAACAAGCCAATGCAGCCAATTACACCGCAGGTCATGCTCTATCTTATACCACCAGCGTTCGCCAATCGTTGATTGACCTGGAAGTGGTGATACTGGTTCCATTTCAATGTCCTCCATGTTGGATGGCACGGAATTCACCTCCCACTGTGGCGGCACCTTCCATGCAAGCGGTTTGGTCCATTGCATCCATGCATTTTCAAGTCTTTTCCATGGCCACCAAGGATAATGTCGAATGGTGTGCTGCACAGGCACACGAGGTCCTTGCAGCCAATTCCAAACTCTCAACCAACGCTGGTGTGCACGTCTCAGAGATGTGGTACGCATCAGATCAGAAAAGCGCGATGTATGAAGTATTGGAAGCGACTCAGGAGTTTTTGAAACAAAGGAACGAGGCTGGATTAACCAAAGAGCTTAGTGATTCAAGGGTGTGCCGCTCATAGG
>ERZ501047.329-NODE-329-length-16552-cov-3.676365_pt1 | contig 16552 bp, 7 predicted proteins | sample MGYA00510868_ERZ501047 | MGnify/ENA primary metagenome ERZ501047 (study PRJEB25958, sample SAMN03398593) | human skin metagenome | study: EMG produced TPA metagenomics assembly of the Human Skin Microbiome Metagenome (human skin metagenome) data set. | reverse complement strand
TCGTATTCCTCACCCTTCCTTCCTCCACGTATTGCAGCCTAATAGGCTTCTTTCGACATGAAAGACCAGCTGCGGAGAACTACATCACGTGCATGCCCGTGCCGGGCACAACCGACTTGGGTGTTGATGGGACGTAAGCGGATGCTTTGGCTTGCCCATCGCGACCGCTGCTGACGATCTTGTGTTCCACAATATGTCGCCTACACCTGTTGTGAACGTCGTTCGGTATTCGGCACTGATTGCTGGTATCGGTTACGGTATTATGCACGGCCAGAAGCTGCAGGCCAAGTATGACGATCGGGTTGAAAAGCAGGCGATCAAGCACCGTGAAGACCAAATCAAGAAGGCCAAGGAGGAATACGCTAAGATCCGCGCAGCGAAACTTGCTCCTGCCTCGCCAAATGGTATGTGTACCCTTTCGATGTACGATGCTAACTCATTTTTTTTTTTTCTTTTGTACAGCTGTCGTGTCAGACCCCGAGGACCCGAACTTTGACCTTGAGAAGCTGCTCAAGCACTGGGAAGAAAAGCTCTAGGTAACATGTACGAAATGCATATATAAGGTGTAATATCTGCAATCGCACACTGTTCCTTACGTGATGGACTAGATCCAATATGTCATCCTAACGAAGCCAAATGAAGGCAAATGGGATGCGTGGGCTGAGAGAGATTTTGCTTGTGTGAGTGTCTATTTGTCTAGGCGCCATGTCTACTTTGCATTGGCTGTGTCCTCATTAAACACGCTCTAGAGTCAGTGTCAGTAAAATATTCCACGCTCTCGTTATCACATACCAGCAGATGATCCAAGATGGAAGGGTCCTGTAACGTGGACAGATCGCCAAGCTGGTCGGCCTCGTTGCACACGATTTTGCGCAAGACACGGCGCACAATTTTTCCGCTGCGTGTCTTGGGCAGGTCTCTGACGCACATGATCCGCTTGGGCGTGGCAAAGGGACCGATGGCTCGGCGAACCTGCATGACAAGCTCCTTGGTCAGATCCTCAGCAGTATTGCCCAAATAGTCAGGCTTGAGAGCCACAAAGGCTGTGATCGACTGGCCGGTCACTTCGTCCGGTGCTCCGACCGCTGCCGCTTCTGCTACACCTGGGTGCAGTATAAGTGCCGACTCAATTTCCGATGTCGACATGCGGTGGCCTGAGACGTTGATAACGTCGTCCACACGACCGCGGATCCAGATATAGCCATCATGATCGCGGTATGCACTGTCGCCTGTGAAGAAGTAGCCCGGGTATGGACGCATATACGTGTCTAGGAAACGCCCATGGTCATTCAGAATGGTGCGTGCGAGCGATGGCCAAGGCTTGCTCATGGCCAAAACGCCCTCGACGTCGAAACCTTCAAGCACAGCGCCTGTCTGTGAGTCAAGTAGGACGGGCTCCAGTCCCCAAAACGGCTTACTTGCTGCACCTGGCTTACTCTTAATAGCACCAGGCAGAGTCGTGATCATGTGCGAGCCACCTTCAGTCATCCAGTACGTGTCGACGATAGCACAGTGCTTGCGACCGACTACGTCATTGTACCAGTGCCAAGCTTCAGGGTTGATGGGCTCACCCACTGTACCTAAGACACGTAAAGAGCTTAGATCATACTTTTCGACGTGCTCCGCACCCATGCGACGCAGCATGCGAATCGATGTGGGGGCCGTATAGAATTGCGTGAGCTCGTGTCGGTCGACCACCTCCCAGTAACGCGATGGCGTGGGGTACATAGGAGTCGACTCAAAAAGGAGAGTGGTCGTGCCATTCATCAGTGGTCCGTAAACAATGTACGTGTGACCGGTGATCCAACCAATATCCGCCATGCATCCAAACCGATCGCCGGGGTGAACATCAAACACATGCTTCACAGACAGGCCTGCTCCGAGCAAATAGCCAGCTGTTGTGTGCACAACGCCCTTTGGTTTTCCTGTAGAGCCCGACGTATACAGCACGAAGAGCGGGTCTTCGCTGTTCACCATTACAGGTGGCAGGTACGTTCGCTGTCGCACAGCAAGTTCATTCAGCCATTGGTCACGTCCATCGACCCAAGGCACATCAACTGCCCCCGTGCGCTTCGAAACCAGCACATGTTCTACGCTGTCGCATTCTTTCAAAGCCGCATCCACAATCGACTTGGTCGCGATAGTGCGGCCACCACGACGACCCTCGTCTGATGTCATGACAATGCGCGCGCGGCAGTCCTGAATACGGTCACGGAGCGATTCAGAGCTGAAACCAGCAAACACAACAGAGTGGACAGCACCGATGCGACTGCAAGCCAACATACTGACCACCGCATCAGGAATCATGGGCATATATATAATGACAATATCACCCTTTTTTACGCCCATAGACTGAAGAACGCCTGCCACTTGGCAAACGCGTTCAAGAAGCTCACTGAAGCTAATTTTGACATCGTTGCCAGGCTCATCAGACTCCCAAATAATAGCAGTGTCGTTGGGACGTTCAAATGCCCAGCGGTCTACGAGGTTGTACGAGGCATTCAACTGGCCTTCGACAAACCACGCAATGTTCCCGCGGTCAAAGGTCCCATACTGAACGGTCTTGAATGGGACGAACCATGAAATCATTCTGTTCGCTTCATCGGCCCAAAATGCATCGTTGTCATGGATTGAACGCTGATGCAAGATAGGGTATGTACTTTCATCAATGTGCGCTTTCGGACGCGTCTCGTCGCTTCCGTTGACTCTAGGTGGAATATCCACTAAATAATTTCCCGTCATGACAACAGAGGTAGCTAAACAGCTCAAGTTGGTTGATGCCAGGTCCTATCGCCCACACTGCACAGTCGGATGTTGGGGAAACAAGACACCACTTGCCCACCGTCGAATCCATCACATTAGTCATATGATTCCTAACGCGTCGGGTTTCCCCTCCACTCACAACCAGGAAGCGGAGAAGCAATGATGGTCCACGATACGATAGACCAAGAGTCAGGAAAAAGCCAGGTTGAATAGCAACTCATTGTCTATACTTCTCTTATACTCCAAAACTCCTACACGATATGCATAAAAAGCAGGGAAGCAGGCTGCCCCGCTTGTTCCAGGTAGACTTAGAATCCAGCAGCGCGAAATCTGATTGTCGATGAACAGCCATAGTTTCCACTTAGAGGTTGCGGGCCCGATCATGCGTGGTGTTCCCTCGGGAGTTGCTGGTATCTCGCAAGCAAAGTAAGCGCAAAGACGATACATATTCAGGCATTACATACATAACACTACATTGGTTGACAGAAAGATCCTACTCAGAGAATAGCGCAGGGTATTTAGGTGTCAGATGAACAAGATGCTCAACTAGGGTCAAGTCTTATCTTGTAAGTCTGTGATAAACGTACCAATGTCATCGCCCATGGATAGTAAGGCATGTTGAGTTACTGAGTCACCTGTTCGTGACACACGTCCAACAACTTCCACATATTGTGTAGCAGGTGAATCATCCTTTATATGTCAGATCGAAGAGCTGTGCTTGCACGTACCACCTGGAGTTTGACTTCTACCGTGCCATGGTCAGAGGCCTCAAGAAGAAGGATATCACCGGAAACCTGTCTGTGAGCCGCCTCTGGCATACCTTGAGTACTTTGCCGATCAAACGAACTTCTTCGCTTTGCCTTTCAGCGAGTTGGGCTGAGTTTACAAGGGGAATGGCTTGAGACATGCTCGTTTGAATCTATGCCACCTACTCGCGTTGAGGCGCGTCACCATCTCTGTTACATTTGCACGTGGCACCACGTGCGTGTCTACAAGGACGCGCTTCGCTCGCATGGATTGAAAGCTAAGGGCTTGCAGCATATTCTGGCAATGAGTCGTCGGTTGTGTATGGTAGGCATCAATGCACGTCCCATATGGACCGGTAATCTAGGGAATAAAAGCACCAATAGTCTTGCCAAGATGCCACTTGCTATTCGATGCCTTCGGTTTTGTGCGGCCTATTCGTCATCTTCACATGTGTTAGGGCGATGGCGCCACAAACTTCACCTTTGGATCGAGCATACGAAGCCCGTGGCCAAAGACAAACTTATTGAATGGAACCATAAATGGAATGACTACTCAGGATACGCTGAAATCAATGCACTAAAAGAACAAGTGCAGCGACAAAGCGATCGACTTAGTGAGCTGCAACATAACAAGAACGTAGCCAAGATGGTATACCTGCAGGCTGTTTCGGACCGGTCTGCATCACAGCGGCGAATTAATGATCTGCTTTCGCGCAAATCAAGCTGGAAGGATGATGACTTGACGGAGTACACAACTCTTTTGCACTCGGAGCATAATCACGTTCGAGCAGAGGAACGAAGTCAACATGAATATGAGCGCACTGAATCGGAAATGCAGCGAGGATTTGATGACTTGATGCGCAGTGTTATGCGTCGATACCATGAAGAACACCTTTGGAGCGACCGCGTACGGAGTATTAGCACCTATGTGAGCGTGGGACTCGGTATACTAAACGTGATGGTGTTTATTCTCGCTCTCTTCTTTGTCGAGCCGTTTAAGCGCCGCCGTCTGGCACAGACACTTGAAACGCGCTTATTGACCAGCGAAGATGCATTTCGAGAGCGTATGCAAACTGTGCTAGTCTCTGTGGACGAACGCCTTGCAAATATGGAATCGATGCTGAGTCTGCCTGATGCGCCCCAGTCGAGCACTGCGCATTCAATACCTAAGCTTGGCACAAATTTCTTGTGGGTGTCTGATATATTTTCTTGGTTAAGTATCTGCGGGACATATGTGGCCAAAGTGTGGAATCAAGTCAATGTTTTCACGGCGCCGCAAGAATTAGCCCGCATCACAGCTACGTCAACAGGCGTCGTGATCGGTGGCGTATTCTCTTACCTACTCCTTTTGCTTATCATATGACGGACGACAGAGCCAGAGAGTCAGCGAGAATACCAATTGATATGTCTATAGAGAAAATACCAACATGACTCGATGTGCGCAGCGGGGGTGAATCAACATACTAATAATACGCCGATTTGACACGTTCTGGCACTATGCAATTAAAGCTCCTCATCACTGAACACTTCCTCACCACGCTTGCGGCGGGCCATGCGTTCCTTCTTGGCCTTACGGGCCTCAGACGACGTAAGCTTCTTCTTCTTCTTCTCTTCGACAATCTTGTTACCGAGAGCGTCAAACTTGACCTCCTCTTCGTCGTTCTTCTTCTTGTCAATACGCTCACCAGAGCCCTGGCCCTCGACCCAGTTGTGGCCTGATGCGTGGAGCGTACCGTCTTGCATACGCCAAATTTCCTTGCAGGTACCCTCCGAGAACTCCTGCGAGTGTGTGATGATGGCAACACCACCCTCGAACGACTGGATAGCGGCAATCAGAGCAGCGAGCGACTCACGGTCCAAGAAGTTGGTGGGCTCATCCAGCACGATGATGTGGGGCATACGCCACGTAGCGGCACCCAGCACAACCTTGACCTTTTGACCACCAGAGAGACCACGCATGGTGTTGTGCGACGTGAACTCACGCTCAAGACCAAAGTCTTCGAAGTGCTTCTCGATCTCACGACGCACCAGGGGACGAAGCATACCAGCCTTCTGGGCCTCACGCGAGTCGACCTCCATGATCTTCTTCTCGAAGCCACGGCGCATCAGCTCATCACGGCTCAGCCAAAGGTTGTCAGCCGAACTCATGTTCTTGAAAGAGACCTCGTACTGGAACGAGTTCTTGAGCTTCTTACGGCCCACGATATCATCAATGACACGCTTGACACCCTCGTGCTCGTAGATAGCACCACGCTTCATGGCCTCTTCCTCCTCGGCAGAGATCTGACGAGTAGCCTTCATGTGCTCCTCGAGGTCCTCACCGGTCTGGTAACGCCAGAGCATGTACTCGAGAGGCGTCTTGTCAAGGTGCTGGTCAATGTGGTGGAAAGCATGCTGGGCAACGTAACCAATGACAAGGTTAGGGTGCTTCCACAGCTCACCCTCGTTTGGCTCAGTGTCACCGACAATGAGCTTCACGAGCGTCGACTTACCGGAGCCGTTAGGACCAAGCACAGCCACACGCGACGAGAGCGAGAGCTGCATCGTAATACCACGGAGCTGAGGAGCAGGCGTGTTGGGGTACTGGAACACGACGTCACGCATCTTGACAAGCGACTTCTCCTTCGTCTTGACACCATCGAGCAATGGCGGGTTGGGAAGCTTGAAGGAGTAGTCCTCACCCGAGTTGAGCTCGACGTAAGCGCGGGCCTCAGGCACACGCTTGACAAAGGCGTCAAGGTTACCGGGGTAACGCTTGATCTTGAAGCGGTTCAGGTGCAGAATGTCAGTGCAGACATTGTTCAAGAACTGAGAGTCGTGCGACACAATGATCGACGTAGCCGATGTCTTCTGCAGGTACTCGGTGATCCAGGCCACGTTGAGAACATCCAAGTGGTTCGTGGGCTCGTCAAGCAGCAGGATATCAGCCTTGAACAACACAGCACGCGCAAGGGCGAGTTTCATCTTCCAACCACCAGAGAGAGCCGTAATGGGGCCAGCCTGACGCTGCTCATCGAAGCCCATCTCCTGAAGCGTCTTGGAAGCCGTCTCGCGGTCCACGTTCAGACGCTTGTCGGTCTGGATAAAGTCCAGAATCGAGATGTCACCCTCTGATCCGTCGAGATCGTGCTCAACGTACCACGTGCGCACCTCTTCGGGCGAAGGGAAGCCCTCAACCTGACCGTTCTGGATGGCACGCATGAGCGTCGACTTACCCGAACCGTTACGACCACAGAGACCGTAGCGGTGGCCACGCTTAAGACGCAGGGTGGCCGTGTTCAGCAGAATCTTGGCACCGTAGGCAAGCGAGAACTGACAGTTACACAGGTCCTCGCCCTCTTCCTCGTCGTCGAACACCTCGACTTCTTCGCCGGTACTCTTAGCGAGCTGCTTAAGGAGATCGTGCACAATGGCGTGAGCCTTCTCTTGGTTCGAAGGACGGAAGAGGCGCAGGTAGCGAGAGAGAGTACCATCCCATTCCTCGGGCTCGAACACACGGAAGTTCGACAAGTTCGTAACAAGCTGAGAGACGTAGTGCACGAGCGTGTCAGGGCCACTAAGCTGTTGCTGCTTCAGGGCAGCGTCCACGAGCTCAACGGTCTTGTTCAGATCAATGTCTTCAAGAGGCTTCACCTCCGAACCATCACCGTCGACCTTACCAACTTGGCGGAGGGTGTTAATGGCGCGCTGCACAACGCTGCGAGCCTCAGGGTCCGACACTGTGGTTTCGATCTTGATCAGACCAGGCAGGAGCTTGGGCAAGAAGGGACGCACCGTGCGCTCGTTGTCGACAAGCTTCGACATGTTGTCGATAATCACGGCAACCTTACGCTTCGTAGCAGTGGGACGCTCCGTGAGACCACGCGACAGAAGAGGCGTCATCAGGGCAAGGGTGGGTGAGTCGACCTCCTGGACGAATGTTGTCGCCGACAGGAGCTGAATCGTCTTGGGCACCTCTTCCACAGGGTGGATGAGCGACTGGATGAGTGCGGGAATAAAGCGTTCAATATCCTTGTTCGACACGAGAGCGCAAAGCTTCTCAAGCGAGGCACGCGAGGCCTTCTGCACATCGCTCTTTGTGTCCCAAATCACCTCAGCCATGACCGGGATGATCTCCGTCATCATGCGAGCTACCATGTCGGGGCAAGTCTGCACAAGTTCCTCAAGAAGACGGACACAGCCCGTCTTGACCTGCCACTTACCGGCCGTACGCATCTGGTGCAAGAGCACACGAATGACCTGAGGGCCGGCCCACGTCGACATGTTACGGACCACAAGGAGCAGAGCATCCTCAGCACGCTGACGCACAATCTTCTCCTTGTCACCCATGGCCTCGACGATGGTCTCAAAGACACCGTTCATGATGAAGGGCTCGACTTCGTGACCCACACCCTCGTCGAAGAGGGTCATGACGAGCATGCAGGCACCCTCACGGCCAGCCGCGTTCTTCTTGTCACCAAGGCCCTTCTTGATGACATCCTCAATGCCAAGGTTACGCAGAGCAAAAGGACCCTCGATCTTGACCAGGTTCGTAAGCTCCACGGCAGCCTTCTTGTCACCCGTCGAAAGGAGCTGGGCCTCGTCGAAAAGAGCAGCCTTCACCTCTTGCTGGGGACCAGCAGCGGCCGCCTCGGCAGCTGCCGAGTTCTTGAAATCACTGGCATCGATATGCGCCGTTCCTTCAGCAGACTTTGGCGGCATTGTATATGAAACCCGTGCCTAACAAGATGTCGGGTTGAGTGCGAAGTTTTCCGCCCGGGTTTCTTTTTATACGGCCGGTCCCTTCTTTTTTTTTGCAACCGTTTTTACTCACGTTCTGAGGTGGCGATGACTAATACAACTGCAGTAGATGTGTTGCGTGCATGCGTCAGCGCCGCAATGCGATGCCGACTCGTGACGAGGACTTGGGAGCGTTCTATGGCAGTGGGTTGGAAGGAGGCGAAATCAAGCATCATGTAGCCGCACATTGTTGAAGATAGGACTTTATTATATACATGATATGTAGTGACAGCTTCATGCAAAGGCATTCTGAATCAAGGTACTGTGACTTGGGTCAGATCGGTGCCTGTCCCGAATTCTGCATCAAACTCGTCCGCCAGCTCATGCAAAGCAGTGGACGGGTCTTTGCTATCTTTGGACGTCGTTTCCGCATCGGCAAGGTGTTTCGCCACCCAAGAATCAGAGTCTTGCTGCATGAGGCGCTCGAAAGCATCGCGTTCTTTTTGTTGACGTCGTTCAATGTCGTCCACATCCCACAAACTAATACCATTCTTTCCGGCGGGGAAGGGCTGACCCATCGTGCGCATAAATCGCTTACTTTCCACAATGGCCATATCCGTCGACAAATTACTGAACACAGGCTCAATGTACTGTGCAATCCATTTTGGCAGCTTGGCGCGTTTATCTGAACGAGCAAACCTTTTGTCGGCAAACACCATGATACCGTAGTCAGACTTACCACGCAACACACGACCCACGCATTGAGCAGCATGACGCATAGCATCGAACGTCAGAAAATCATTTTCCTTGATGCGGAAGTTATCACGCAAAAACTCTAGGCGTGCCTTGAGAATACGCGACTCGGTATATTGGTATGGTACACCAAACATGATGACAGCGCGCCCGTAGTTGTGATCGAAGTCAATACCTTCTGATACTTTTCCTCGAGCCACGGAAAGAAGAACAGCACCGCGTCCATTGTCACATGCCCTGCGATAGTTTTCAAGCGCAATGCTGGTTTCAGGGGCGTCGGGGGTCTCGATAAAAACGAGTTTGTGCTTCCACACCTCATCCAAAATACCCATATCATGCCATGCAGCAACGATGCTTTCCATATAAAGATATGAAGGGAAGAAAGCCACCACGCCATCAGGAATACAGCGTGAATATTCAATCAATATATTTCCATAGTTTCTTACGACTGATGGATCATTTCGAACTTCAAACCTTGAGCTGATGGCAACCTGATCACTTCCACGTGTGATCACAAGTGGTAAGAAACACTGTCTAGTGAGTGTCATAGTATAGCTTTCTTGCACGATGGTATCAAAGCGCAGCATTTTAGGGTACATATCAAGAGGACTAATGGTACCACTCGTTATAATCACACTGCTGAAGCGCTCAAATACGGGCGCAATAGCCAGGCTGGCATCCAGACACGTGAAGTGGAAAATGGGATTAGGAACGGTGGCCTGTTCCGTTTCGAACGGTTCAAGAATCAGCAAGAAGCCCTTATCGTATGTGGATACCAGTGTAGCGAAGAATGCCACGGTTTGAAGAGCTGTGTATTCATCGATACGAGTGAGCTCCAGTGTTTGGACAAGCATTCGAAGACGTTCGGCACAGAAACGCAGTGGTTTTCTCTCGATGAAAGTGATTTCTTTTAGGTGCTGCAAGAAGCTCGCTGGTGTCTCAGCAACGACATGCAACACACGCATCCGTGTTTTCAGGTATTCGACAAATCGGCGCAAGAATGCGACAAAATGCTCAGCACGACGGATGCTTCCAGGAATCGCCTCTTGCAGCAAGTCGTCGGGTAAAACAGGATTTGCCATAAACGATTCAGCCTCACGTTCGTCACTCTGTTGCTGCAATCCTTCGACGAGTCGCAAGTACTCATCCTGAAGCCGCGCCGAATCCACTTGTTTCACTTCGTCAACCTTCTCAGCTAGTCGATTCACGCAACGGTACGCGTTGTCCAAGATTGGTCGCGTCAAATCAATACTTAAAGATTCAATGCACACATTGTCGATGTTGTGTGCTTCATCAAAGACCACAATAGCATCCTTGCTGATCTCTTTACTGACTTGCTCGGCCACCTTAGGGTCCAGCAAGTAGTGGAAACTGTAAATGATCACATCACAGAATGCCATCATGCGCCGCACGGCAAAGTACGGACAGATGCCCTTATCTTTCGCATACTCAATGAGCTCTTCAATCGTCCACACGCCATGAGGTATGAGATGTCCTGGGTCTAGCTTTCCAAGCTCTTCATGAAAATCACACAGTTCCACGGACCCTGGTTCTTGCCTGCCCTTTTCACAGGCCCATGCACTGGTCATGTCTCGGCAGCGTGCGTCGACCACTTTACCTTTGCGTTCTTGACTTACAACCGGGTGCACACACATATTCTTTCGACTGCTCAAACCCAGTGCAAGAATGTCTTCCATTCCAGACTTTATGTCATTATCGTCCACGTCCATAGGCTCGCTACCATCGGCCAGAGATGAATTGGTGTTGTATTTGGCTCGGTAGGCCATCAAGCGCTTAAGCTCAGCCAATGCCTTTTCAATTTCAGACACCGTGCGGGAGCAGTAGACCAGCTTTCTGCTTGCAGGGTAAAATCTCTGATAACTTATAATGAGACTAAGCAAAGAAACCGTCTTGCCTGTACCTGAGGGCATTTCTAGAACGCCATGCCCTTTTGCATCCAGTGTCCTCTTCAGATCTACCATGTAAGAGTACTGCTCGGGGTAGATCTTTGGATATGGGAAAAGGACAGGTAGCTCATCGATATAAAATTTCATAATGAGGCAAGCTCAGAGCGTGCCTGCCTAGAGACGCTGTGATGGTGCGTTGCTAAAGTCGTTGGACGACTTCAGGCGACCAAGTGGAGAATTCCCTTAGCTCGCTTCTGCTTAGCGAGTCGCCGGATTCTGATCACTGTAGGCATGTCCGCGGCCTTGACGACACTATGCCAGGGTGATCGTCGCGTGCGTGATAAGGCGCGTATGTATATTGATCGTGTCAAAATTTGGGAAACACAAGGTAATGCGCGAAGCACTCAAGATATAAGTGTTAGTGTTCCCGCTGTGTGTGTATGGCTTGCTGCCGAAAGCCTTGGAGTCGACAGCATCCAGCGTCGTGATCTGCAGCGTTCCTCAGGACTCGCTCCTTCGCACTTCGATCGTGCTGAAAACCTGCTACGACAAGTGATTGCGACGTTCGATCGGACCCGACATGAACGTGTGCGAACTATTCCGGCGGCGAGGCCAGAACGGCCAAACACTCGGCGGCGATCGAGCTCTCAAGGCGAATTAATTCAACGAGCTAAGGAAATTCAAGAGAGTGCACAATTGGGTCATGGTGCCGTTGAGGCTATACCGCCGCCCTCCTCATCTGAGGCATTTGATGCCGCCATGAAACAGCCACCTCAAACCAAAGTGCCCAAGCGAATTCGCGAAGAGTCACCAAATACACCTCTTTCAGCTACGGATTCAGCTCCTGATCGACCCAAAGCTGATCCATCTCATATACGCCTTTTAGCCTTAGGTGTACCTTCTTATCGCGAAGGTCTCCAATTCGAAGTTCAGCACCGACGAAAACGTGGACGCCCACCAGCGAAACGACTCTCACTCCAAGAAATGAATGATAAACAATTCCTCGATTCACTATGGTCCAACTCGCCTCTGCCAAGTCACTTACGCATCGCGGGAATGCCGCTACGTTACGTCCAAAAGGCCCATCTCGACGCTCACGACTCGCATTGGATTCGTCCCCTTCCGCGTCCTCTTTCAATTTACAGCGGAAACCCTTCTGGCACACGACTTCGACCCTCACATATATGGAACAAATGGGTATCGCAGACCCTATGTCCTTGATGTAGCATACAACACTTTCGCTTGCCTTGTCCACGCCGCGCTGAATTCCTGACTAAGCGTGTGTTGGGAGGGGCCACGGCATCCACATTGCTTTTTCTCCGGTGCGTGTGGGTTTGTGTTGCTCATGGGCCGCAACCGAGTAGATAAGACTGCCCCAATCAATGACGATCGAAAGGAAAAAGAGGCAGACAGTAATGAAATGCGAGGTGAGCTGAAATCGTCTGCATTGGATGAATCCGCGTCCACGTCGAACGATGCCAACGATCATGCCTCCTCTATTTCACTACCAGAACAGTCGTCGTCTGGCGCAATGGGTTCGCTCAAACAAAAAGAAAACGATGATCAAACTCGAGCTATTGCAGAAGATGCACTTATTACTGAAGCATTTGAAGTGGCATCCAGTCAAGATCGTGCTACGGACTCGGGCGCCGCTGTAGCGCAAGAGGAGGTGGAAAGTGTTCCGCGTTCAAAGATGATGTCGTCCCCATCACAGAGCACAGTGATATTGACCAAGATGCAGCCTGAAGAGCTTGAAGCAGAGCTTCGAAGTCAAGTGTCCAGTCTCAATACAAAGCTTGTGGCGGCCATCAATCGCATGTCGGATTTGGAGGACGAGCTGACTGTATCGCAAAACAGTCTTCGGACCAACAAGGCCATGGTAGAAGAGCTTAGCAAGGAGCGCGACCAATATGTATCAGCTCTCAGTACGGGGCTCTTGGTGGAAAAGTCGCATGTGTCGTCAGAAATGCAAAGAATGATGGAGCGTGTGGTGGATGCCACAGCCCAGCGCGGAAAAGCAGAGAATGATAGGACGCGCATTGAAGCTGAACTAGAAGAGCTCAGCGCATCTCTTTTCAATGAGGCGAATAAGATGGTGGCAGTTGAGCGTTTGAATCGCTCACGGAGCGAGACTCGCTCTAAGGAGCTGGAAGCTTCATTACAGGATGCAGAGCGCATAATGGCTGATCACCAAGAAATGCTTAAATCGCTCCAGTCAGAAGTAGATGCTTTGCGGAAACAACCGGCTCAACAAGGTTCGTCTCTGACATCTCCCATGCGTGCACCTCAGATTCATATCAACATTCCACCTTACCAGGAGTTTCTTGCATTCTTATCACATATTCGTGGTCTTCGGCAGCAGCTTGACCCTTTCTTTGCCATGCAGAAGCGCGGTGAAGACTGGACCAAGGATCCGTCTATCAACACAACCATGTCTGCGAATGGAAACCTTACAGCGACCAGTGCTGCATCTTATACGAGGCACAATGATTACCCACATCTTCCAGTATTTTCTGAACAGCTTGTGCGCTTGTCCTCGCAGACATCTCTTCCCTTCATTCGTCGCGTGATGGAAGAAGATACAGATCCATGCTTGCGACTTTCCCAGGCACCGGGTCTTACGTGGCTGGCCAGACGCCAGGCATCTGCGTCGGTACTTGATGGTGAGGTTGTTATTGAACCCCTTTTTGTCGGTGGCATTGTGCCTGACGAACGAGCTTTGCGGACGGACTATGGCGCATTGCCAGCTGCATCATGCACGTTGTGTTCGGCGCCTCTTTTAAATGTCACCTCGATCATGGAAGGAACGCCACATGTTTCTTCGGCTGACGCAGGCCTACATCGGCCGCATTCTACTGCTAGAACGAATCCCACGACTCGGCGGAGCTTTCCCTCGCTCTTTCAAACGCTTCGGAGAGGTCATGCCGATCGTTCACGCACGCTGCCCTCGGATGATCCCAAAGAAAAAGCGCCAATGGCGGAATCAACTTCTTCTCCGGGTCTAAACGAATCGCTTCCCATTCCCACTCATTATTTCCGGCTCTCTGAACAAGCATCAAATCGCTACCTCTTGTGCTCGCAGCATTGCCTGTATCGTCTACGCGCTATTTGTGCTATATGGGCTTTTATTCGAGCCTTGGAGCGAGCTGTCGTGCTTGAAGGCAAGGACGAATCGGATATGCTGCGTCCATCATCTATTTTGCCTCTGACTAATTTGTCAGATAAGCCTAGTGTTCCTGATGCCGACGCATCCAACAGCGATGCCTCGGAGCCAGCGAATGAGGCTGAAAATGACAAAGATCCGATACCACATTCTGATACTTCAAAACCTGGAGATGTGCAAGAGTTGGAAGGCTCTGAAGCTCCGTCTGATCCTTCCCTAACTGGAGAGAATCCGTCTTCATCAGAGACGCCCTCACCTGCCATACCAGCAGCTCCCACGGCTGCTCGAACTTCTTTCACGGGTCGCAACGACCGACAAGGCCTCAAATGGGAAGAAAGTCTATGGATGGAGGTCTTGCGATACAAGGAGGTCATTTGGAAAGCACGCGTCGGCATGGACCTGGAAAATCTACATATTGTATAGACAGGGTTCGTGTAGAAATCCACGTCCGATGGTGGAGAAATACACTCTCTTCTCATGCGTCGATGGACTCGCGTACTTGAGCAGGTCCTTACAGCATATGCTACCGTAGCTGTGACACGCTGGGTACGTATGCATGCATACTCATCACCAGCTGAGTAGATCGCCCTCATTTTTGCGGCTTACAGAGCGTGTTTTGCACGAATGGGATCACTTACCCCATCGGTGGCAAGGCAAGCCCGTACCACCCTTCGAACCTATGACAAGCGATTCAAAGATCGGTACGTGACGTTGGCTAACTCAGATTACGAGGAAAAGCATGACGAACCATCTCCCTACCCACTTTCTGACAATCAGCCACAAGCAAGCTCGGGCTTTGCGAAGCGGCGGACTGAAACGCACCGTGCTCCGCCCCCGCCCAAATCTGAATCAGACCGCGTAGCTGAACAGATTCGAGAAATCCAGGAAAAGCTACGGCGTCGCTAATTTATGCACTAACTTGCCGTGACTGCCAGTCCACAACACTTCCACGATATGGCAAGGGTGTTGGACGTGGCGACGCGCGCGCCTCTTGATGCCCTGGCGTGCCAAAACCTCCTCCGCCAGGTGTGTACACAACAATCCGGTCATGCATGCCGAACTGAGCGGTAGCCTTACCACCCAAATTGATGACGCGAGGGGGCAAATGTCCGTCTCTATCAGGCTCCAATAAGTCACCATCTTCTTCGCGTCGCTGCTTGATCCACAAGTTCACTCCGTTCGAACCTGGTTCACCACCTTGCAGGCCATATGGGCGATGTACACGTCGCTCAGATAGGATGCTCACTTGCATGCGAGGCTCCAGAAACTCAATGTCACGAATCACACCGTCGCCACCAACGAAGTGTCCCCTACCGCCAGAACCTGAGCGCAATCCAAATTGACGAAGATATACGGGATACCGTCGCTCAAAGATCTCTGGATCAGTGATACGTGTATTGGTCATGTGTGTGTGTACACCACTCGTGCCGTGCCATGAGGGTCCTGCCCCCGAGCCACCAGCAATGGTTTCGTAATACCCAAAGCCTTCGATAAGGCGGCCAGTCTCATCGTTTCCACCTGTACCGAAGGTCAGGTTGTTACAGTCACCCTGGCTTGCAGCCGCAGCTTCGAAAGCGCGAAAAACAACATCTGTTATGCGCTGACTCGTCAGTACATTACCTCCGACCACAGCAGCTGTATCAGATGGATTCAGCAACGATCCCTGCGGGATGCGGACATCAATAGGAGCCAGGCATCCTTGGTTCAAGGGAATATCTTCAGAGACCATGCATCGAAGCGCATATATAATGGCGCTGTAAGCAACAGATGTTGGGCAATTATGGTTTGCACAAACCTCAGGACCAGTGCCATCAAAATCAAAGACAGCGGATCCGGTCTGGGGATCGATAGTAATATGCAATTCGATCGGTGATCCATCATCCATGTAGTCGATAGCATGTAGTTCTGTTGCATTTTGGATGGCCGCTACACGTCGTAGCAAATTTCTTACCGACAGTTCGGCATTCTCGCGAATATGCGTCATGTATGTTTGAACTGTCTCTAGACTCCATTCCTCTACGAGGTCATTCAGGAGTTGAATGCCCTTGTGGTTGGCTGCAATCTGGGCCTTGAGGTCACTCTCGACGTCACGGAAGCATCGTGTACCAGAGCATCCTGCATACTTAGAGGGTTCGTCAACGAGCACTCGTACAAGTCCATCTCGATCATACACACCCTCTGACACGATTTTGAAGGAGCGAATCTGAGCACCCTCTTCAAAAATATTCGTACTGTTAGGGGGCATAGATCCTGGAAGAATCCCACCAATGTCTGCATGGTGCCCTCTGCTTGCAGTAAAGAAGATAATTTCATCACGATCTGGGGCAAAGACGGGCGTAATGCACGTCATGTCTGGTAGATGGCTTCCACCTGCAGATGGATGGTTTGCCAATACGACATCACCACGTTTAAATGATCCCTGACCAAGTTCGTGTAAATGATCAGCTTGGTACTTGACAGCAAAACTCATGCTACCTAGGTGCACTGGTAGATGTGGTGCA
>ERZ501047.318-NODE-318-length-16786-cov-4.667683_pt1 | contig 16786 bp, 17 predicted proteins | sample MGYA00510868_ERZ501047 | MGnify/ENA primary metagenome ERZ501047 (study PRJEB25958, sample SAMN03398593) | human skin metagenome | study: EMG produced TPA metagenomics assembly of the Human Skin Microbiome Metagenome (human skin metagenome) data set. | reverse complement strand
TCCGATCTCAGAACCTGGGTTCCGCGCGCGCGAATCCGCTGCCGGCCTTCGTGGTCGCCGCGCTCATCTTCATCGCGATCAACTTCCTGCTCACCACCGCCGCCGGGCGACTGGAGCGTCGCATCAACCGGCGCGGACATACGGCCGGTGGCGCCATCGGCAAGGCGCCGACGGTCCCGGGTGCCGCGGCCGCAGCCGACGCGCCGGCCACCACCGAGGGCCCGGCCGGTCACTGACCGCCCCGGGCGCCGCAAACCCCGAGGTCAGTAGCGGCCGGCCGGCCCTGTGCTCACTTCCTTCTGCTCACTTCCCTGGGCTCACTTCGTGGCGCGGGCGCGCAGCTTCTTCAGCAGGGGCTGTGCACATTCGTCGAAGAAGACGTCCTGGTGTTCGCCACCGATCTGCACCAGCGCGACATCGGTGAATCCGGCTTCGAGGTACTCCCCCACCGCCTCGACGATGGCGTCCAGATCGGGGCCGCAGGGGATCTGCTTGGCGACGTCCTCGGGGCGCACGAACTGGCTGGGCCCGGCAAACCCGGCCGTGGTCGGCAGGTCCGCATTGACCGCCCAGCCGCGGGCGAACCAGCGGAACTGGTCGTGGGCCCGCGCGATCGCGGTCTTCTCGTCGTGATCCCAGCAGATGGGGATCTGCCCGATGGCGCGGGCCTTGTCCCCAATCTGCGGCGCGGTGGCGACGCCGTTCCAGGTGGCGATGAGTTCGGCCTCGGGCTCCACTGCGATGCAATGGTCGGTCAAAGGGCCAAACTGCTTGATGCCCCGCTCCCCGCCTACCGCGACGGCGATCGCCACCGGATGCTCGGGCAGGTCCCAGACCCGCGCCGAGCGCACGTCGAAGTAGTCGCCCGTGAAATCGACGAGCTTGCCGGTGTGCAGTTCACGGATGATGTGGATCGCCTCGACGAGCATCGCCTGCCGGTCGGCAACGGAGGGCCAGGCGGCGCCGACGACGTGCTCGTTTAGCTCTTCACCGCTGCCCAGGCCGAGGATGACGCGGCCCTCGGCGAGCAACTGCATGGTCGCCGCCTTCTGGGCGATGATCGCCGGGTGGTAGCGGATGGTCGGGCAGGTGACATAGGTCATCAGCTCCATGCGGCTGGTCGCGTGGGCGACGCCGGCGGGCTACTCCTGCTAGCAGCCTAGGTCGCCGGGGTGGGGGTGGTCCGGCATACGGGTCAAGAAGGCCGCTGCGAATCAACCCGCAGCGGAATGGCCGGGTGAAGCACAGTCATCAACGGAACCGAAACGGCTGCGGGCGTACCCGCACTAGTCCTGGCCTCAGTCGAGGCCGACCTGCTCGCGCAGGCGCGCCCGGGCGGCGCTGATCGCCTCGTCGACGCCCGGATCGCTCAGCCGCACCCCCGGCCCGAGCAGGGTCTGATCGTGGACGCTGCCGTCCTCCAAGTCCTTGCGGATGACCACCCGGGCGGTGCGACGGCCGCCGACGGGGACGGCCTCGGCGATGACCACGGATGCCTGCACCCGTTCGCGGAAGGCGGCAAGGACCTGCATCGATTCGGTGAATACCCACTGATTGGGCCGCGCCCCGTCGACCCAGGTCACGGTCAGCGTGAAGTTGTCCTGGTCCCAGTTGCCGGCATCGACGAGATGCAAAGGGCGAGAAAGGACTTCGCCGACGGTGGGAACGGCATACAGGCGTCCGGTGCCGACGATCACCCAGGTCCCGGCGTCATCGCGAGCGGCGGCGAGCACGCGATCCCGACGGCCCAGCCCGGCCCGCAATCGCACATCGGCGGGCAATGATTCGGTGCGGTCACGACGCAGCAGGGGCATCAGGTGATTCCTTCTTTCAGGGCCGCGAGGCGGCGCTGCAGGTCCTGCAACCGTATCTGCACGGACCGGCCCTGCTCCGCGTCGCCCTCCCCGGTGTAAAGCCGCTGCAGCAGGGAGCGGGCGTCGTCGATCTCCCGGTTGATCGCCACCTCCTGGACGCGGGCGACCAGAGAGTCGACGTAGCGGGCGTCGGGCCCGTGATCGGCCTGATGCACCGGTAGGTCCGCGACCGCCATGGCAGAGACCAGCGGCTGCACGGCGAGCGGCGCATTGGTGGTAATCGCGTCGACCCACTGGGCGAGCGTCATCCCCTCGGTGACGACCACACCCCGGATCGCCACATAGATCGCGCGATGGGCCGGGGCGGCGAAGGCCTCCGCAGAAATCTCGGTGAGCATCGCTTCCGTGATCACATTGGGGTACTGGATGAACACCCGCAGCAGTTGAGACTCGGCATTGACCACCGGGTCACGCAGATCGGGGGTGGGCACCACCGGTGCGGCATCGGCCTCGGCCACCTCCGGACCCCGCGGCGACGGGCGATCGGTGGGTGGAGCCAGAGTGCCGACCCTGCGGGCCTGGTCGCTCAACTGCTGCATATCGACGCCGATCCAGCCAGCCACCGTGCGCACATACTCGGGGCGCAGCGTCGGGTCCTTGACCGAATTGATTACCGGCGCAACGGCTTTCATCGCCCCGACGCGGCCCTCGGCGGTGTCCAGGTCGTAGTGGCTCATCAGATTTCGGATGGCGAACTCGAACATCGGCACCGCATCCTCCACCAGATGCCGCACCGCATCCGCGCCCTTGCGCAGCCGCAGGTCACAGGGGTCCATGCCCTCCCCGGCCACCGCGACGAAGGATTGCGCGGTCCAGCGCTGATCCTCGGCGAAGGCACGCATCGCCGCCTTCTGGCCCGCCGCGTCGCCGTCGAAGGTGAAGACGATGCGGGCCGGATCCAACCCCGGCTCGTCGCGCATCAGCCGGCGCAGCAATTTGATGTGATCGACCCCGAATGACGTGCCACAGGTGGCGACCGCGGTGGGCACCCCGGACAGCTGCGCCGCCATCACATCGGTGTAGCCCTCGACGATCACCGCCTGCCGGCCGGACGCAATCGCCTTCTTGGCCAAGTCGATCCCGTAGAGCACCTGCGACTTCTTATAGATCGTGGTCTCGGTGGTGTTGAGATATTTCGCCTGCTGGAAGTCGTCGTCGAAGAGCCGGCGCGCGCCGAAGCCGATGGTGTCACCCGAGGTGTCCCGGATCGGCCACATGAGCCGGCCGCGGAAGCGGTCATAGGTCCCCCGCGAGCCCCGGCCGACGAGCCCGGCGAGCGTCATCTCCTCCTCGGAGAAGCCGCGCCCCCGCAGCAGCCGGGCCACCTCGTCCTGCCCGCGCGGACTGAAACCCACCCCGAACTGCTCGGCATCGGCGCGCCCAAAATCGCGCTGCCGCAAGAAGTCTCGGGCGGCTCGCGCCTCGGGGCTGCTGACCAACTTGTCGGCGTAGAACTCCTGGACGATGCGGTGCGCCTCGACCAGCCGCGAACGCCGGCCCAGAGACATCGCCGGATCCGCGGGCCCGTCCTCGCGGACCAGTTCCATCCCGGCCCGCTGGGCCAACCGTTCGACGGCCTCGACGAAGCTGAGATGGTCGATCTTCTGGACGAAGGCGACCACATCGCCGCCCTCGCCGCAGCCGAAGCAGTGGAAGGTCCCGGTGCTCTCGCGCACCGTGAAGGAAGCGGTCTTCTCGTCGTGGAAAGGACACAGCCCCTTGAGCGCCCCGATGCCCGCCGAGCGCAGGCTCACGTGGTCACGGACCACCTCGACGATGGAGGTGCGTTCCTTGACGGCCGCGATGTCTTCGGCCCGGATCAGGCCGGCCACCGGGTCAGTCTAGGCGCGTCGCCCCGGGCCGCCGAGACTTGTGCACAGGCTCAGTCGATCCCCCACTGGCGCGCCAGCGCCAGGGCGCGCACATCGCTCAAGCTGGCCACCTGATCGACCACCACCCGCAGCCGGGCCCCGTCCCCGCTGGCGTTCGCATAGTCCGCGCGCAGTTGCACATCGAGGCGCTCGGGATGCTCCCGGTATGCCGTTACCAGCGCCGCGATCAGCGCCCGCTGCTGCGGCAGCGCGGCCTGGCGGTCGTGGGCATACATGACGAAATGGGCGGCGATCGCCTTCAGTACGGCCACCTCGGCTCGGGTGTCCTCCGGCACGATCAGGGCCGCGGCATACCGGACCAGGCGACCCTCGCCATATACCTGACGGGTCGCGGTCTGCGAGGCCCGGACAAAGCGACCAATCAGGCGTGAGGTCATGTCCTTCAGCGCCGCCAGGTCCCGCCGAGTGCCCAGGTATGCCGTGGGGATCACCCCGAGTTGCAGAATCCGCCCGTATGCCGCGTCCAGCGCCCCGGCATCCAGGTCCGGCGCGTAGACCCCCTGCGCGATCGCCAGGACCATCGCACGCTCGGTGGCGCTGGCCAGCGCGCGGACATCGAGGCGCCCGGAGGCGATGGCGTCCTCGAGATCGTGGACCGAGTAGCCGACATCGTCGGAGAAGTCCATGACATCGGCCTCGATGCAGCGCTCGACCGGGCCCAAGCCGTCGCGCATCCACTCGTAGACCGCGCGATCGTCCTCATAGACACCGAATTTGCGCCGCTCGGGGCGTTCGCTGCGAAACCACGGGTACTTGGTGGCCGCATCCAGCGAGGCGCGGGTGAGGTTCAGCCCGGCGGGCCGGCCATCGGGATGCTCGCGCTTGGCTTCCAGGCGGGTGAGCAGCCGCAGGGTCTGCGCGTTCCCCTCGAATCCGCCTATCTCGCAGCACAATTCGTCGAGCGCCTGCTCACCATTGTGGCCGAATGGTGGGTGCCCCAGGTCGTGCGCCAGGCAGGCCACCTCGACCAGGTCGGGATGACAGCCCAACGCGGCCCCGAACTCCCGGCCGATCTGCGCGACCTCAAGGGAGTGAGTGAGCCGGTTGCGGATGAAGTCGTCGCTGTCCGGCGCCAGCACCTGCGTCTTGGCCGCCAACCGCCGCAGGGCCGAGGAGTGCAAGAGCCGGCCCCGGTCGCGGGTGAAATCGTCCCGGTCGCTGAGCTTCTGCGCGGGATCCTCGGGCAGCCAGCGCTCCCGGTCGGCCGGCCCGTAGCCGTCGCCGCGATCGGCCGGCTCGTCACCCACCGCTGACATTGTCCTCGGCCTCGGCGACCAGGGCCGCCTGGGCGGGGGTCAGTTCGGGGCTATCCAGCCAGCCCTCGGGCAGCACCACATGACGCGGATTGCCGGCCCGGCCGCGCTGGCCTTCGGCCGGGGCCCCCGGCCACGGCGCTGGGGCGTCCAGTTCGGCGATCAGTGCGTCGACGGCGGCGAGGGAGTCGACCAGCGCGAGCTGGCTGCGGATCTGCGAACCCGCGGGAAAACCCTTGAGGTACCAGGCAATGTGCTTGCGAATGTCGCGGCAGCCCTTGAGCTCGTCGTCATAGAAGTCCACCAGGTATGCCGCATGCCGGCGCAGCGTCGCCGTCACCTCACCCAGCGACGGGGTGGCCCGTTCCGGCCGTCCGGCGAAGGCGGCCGCCAAGTCAGCAAAGAGCCACGGCCGGCCCAGGCAGCCGCGGCCGACGACCACGCCATCGCAGCCGGTCTCGCGCACCATCCGGACGGCGTCCTCGGCCGACCAGATGTCGCCATTGCCGAGCACCGGTATGGAGCGCACGTGTTCCTTGAGGCGCGCGATCCGGCTCCAGTCCGCGTCCCCGCTGTAGGCCTGGGCGACCGTGCGAGCGTGTAGTGCCACCGCGGCCGCGCCGCGCTGCTCGGCGATCCGCCCGGCGTCCAGATAGGTCAGATGGTCGGCGTCGATCCCGACGCGCATCTTCACGGTGACCGGAACGTCATACGGGCTGGCCTCGCGCACCGCGGCCGACACGATCGCCCCGAAAAGCTCACGCTTCCACGGCAGGGCTCCCCCGCCGCCCTTGCGGGTCACCTTGGGCACCGGGCAACCGAAGTTCAGGTCGATATGATCGGCGCGATCCTCGCTAACCAGAATGCGCACTGCCGCAGCGGTGGTCGCCGGGTCCACGCTGTAGAGCTGGGTGGAGCGGGGCGACTCGTCCGGATCGTGCTCGATGAGTTTCATCGTCAGCGCATTGCGCTCCACCAACGCCCGCGAAGTGATCATCTCGCTGACATAGAGCGCACCGTCCCCCGAGCCGCCGGCACCGGCATATCCCCGGCACAGACGACGAAACGCCCGATTGGTGATGCCCGCCATCGGCGCGAGCACGACGGGCGAGGGGATGGTGAGCCGGCCGATCTGCAGCGGCGCAAGCACCGCGGTCGGAGCGGGCGTGGCGGGGGCGGCGTGGAGCGTGGCGGACATGAGGACTCGATTGTCCCACTTGCGGGCCGCATACCGCCGGTGCGGTTTATGGTGAGGCAGCACGCCGACCGGGAGGGGAGACTCGATGGCGATACCGCGGCCGCAAACCAGGCTGGACTGGGCCGGGACGATCTTCTTGATCGTCGCCGCGATCACCTTCGCGGTGATCTGGTCGTCTATCGGGCCGAGCAAGGAAGAGCGACGCGCGGACCGGCAGCAGGCCCGGGCCAGCGCCTCAGCCAGGGCCGCGACAACTGCCTCGTCGACCAGCTCCACCGCGGCCGCCTCGAGCAGCCCCAGTTCGTCCAGCTCGAGTTCGTCCGGCGCCAGCTCGAGCACCACTTCCGCATCCTCATCGGCCAGCGTCGGCGCCAACGAACGGCCCCTGGTCCCCGGCCCCACGGTCGCGGCCACCAAGCTCGCCAAGCCACCGACGATCGACGGGCGGGCCGCGGGTGACGACTGGGCGGACGTGAAGGCATTCGCCAGCAATGCGCTCGTGGGCGGCGAGGGCAAGGTCAAGGTCAGTGGCTCGTGGCGGGTGGGCTGGGACAAGGCCAATCTCTACATCTTGGCCGCGGTCACCGATCCGGCACTCACCCAGACCCATACCCTGCGTCCCCACCTCATCGGCACGGGCGACGCCGTGGGCATCGAGCTGGGCGACTACCGCGAGGCGATCCGGACCGACAAATATGCCGGCCACGAGGTGCGTGCGTGGATGGGTCCCTTGGAGACCGGGGGCGTCATCCGCGCGCTGCTCACAGCGCGGGGCGACAGCTTCGTCCCCGGCCCGGCGTTCACCGCGGGTGACGTCGCGGTGCGCCGCACAGGCCAGGGGTATGTGGTCGAGGCCGCCCTCCCCTGGAGCGCGCTGGGTCAGGGCGGGGCCAAGGCCGGCGACCGCTTCGCCGCCAACTTCCTGCTCGCCGATGCCGTCTCATCGGGCGGGGACCGGGGCAAACCGTCCACCCTCATGAGCAACAACGAGGGCCGCAGCGGCAATGCGCTGCGCGACCGGTTCACCTGGGGCGTGCTGGAACTGGCCGATTAAGGCCACCGGCGGGTGTCGGTCCGGTCTGCTTTGATGACCGGTATGTCGGCCCTGGTCACCCCCGCCGAAGTCGCCGCCGAGCTGAACACCGCCAAGCTAGGCACCGCGGAGCTAGGCACCGAGCACGGCGACGCGGTATTGGCGCTGCTCGACGCTCAGTACGAGCTGGGCGGCACGCCTGGACACGAGCTGTATGCCCGTGCTCACCTCCCCGGCGCGCGCTTCATCGACGTAGATGCCGAACTGGCCGGCCCGCCCGGGGCCGGGGGCCGGCACCCGCTGCCCGATCCGGACCACCTGCAGGAGAGCGTGCGCCGGCTCGGCTTGCACGCCCATACCCGGGTCGTGGTCTATGACCAGGGGAACGGTATGGGGTCGGCGCGGGCCTGGTGGGTGCTCGGCTGGGCCGGGCTCACCGACATACGCGTGCTCGACGGCGGCTTGGCGGCCTGGGTCGCGGAGGGTCATCCGGTGACCGATGCGCCGACCGAGCCCGCGGCACCGGGCAGTTACCGCATCCGCACGGGAGCGCTCCCGGTCCTGGACGCCGAATCCGCCGGCGCCCTCGCCGCGAGCGGGCTGCTCCTGGACGCGCGGGCCCCGGAACGCTTCGCCGGCGAAAGCGAACCGATCGACCCGGTGGCCGGCCACATCCCGGGCGCCCGGAATGCGCCCCTGAGCGAGATCACTGGGCCGGATGGCCGGTTGGTGGACCGCGAACGCCTGCATGAGATCTTCACCCGGCTCGGGGTCTTCGAGCACGCCGAGGTCGGCACCTACTGCGGCAGCGGAATCACCGCGGCGCGCCTGGCCCTCGCGCTGCGCGAGGTCGGCGTCACCCCCAGCCTGTATGCCGGCTCGTGGAGCGAGTGGATCACCGATCCGGCCCGGCCGGTGGCCACCGGGCCCGACCGCGGGCCTGGTCTGAACCCACTGACGTAGGCTTGCCGACCGTGCCCGGCCCCGCCTCCACCCCCGAACCCCAGACCGCGAACGAACGCGCCCTGGTCCGGCTGGCCGGACTGCCGGTGCTGATTCCCGTGCTCGCCGTCCTGGCCCTGCTGGTGATCGGTGCGCTGGTCCCGGGCTATGGCTGGATCGCCACCGCAGTGGTGGTGCTCTTCCTCGGATGGATGCTGGCGCTGAGCTGGCCGCGACTGACCCGAGTGGAGAAGCTCATGCGGATCGCCGTGCTGATCTTCCTCGCGGCGATCACCCTGGTGCAGGCTCGGCCCCGCTGAGTCAACTGGCTCCCCCGGTGTCAGCCAGCGGCCTCGGTGACCGCTTGCTCGGATATCGGCACCAGGTTGTCCTGCGCCAGAACATCCTCGTCCAACGGCCAGTGAGCCGGCGCGGGGTACCACCGACGCAGCCCGCGCGGCGGCACGAAGGGCTGCCAGTCATCGGCCGGCTGAGCCAGCCGGTCGGCAAGCGCCCATAGCGTCGCCGGGTGATAGCCCATCCCGATGTGCGAGGCGCGGACCTCGATGTTCTCCGCGCAGCCGTAGAGCTCATTGAGGCACGCCTGCCAGGGCACGACGCCATCGGAGCGGGAGTAGAAGGCCGTGGTCGGCACCGGCATCGGCTCGCGCAGATGCTCCTCCTCGGGTGCGTCGACCTCCTCCGCGGCGACATGCAGGTGGCGGAATCGGTTATACACCCGCCCGGCCAGGGTCTCCTCGCGGTTGGCCAGCCGGAAGGGCGAGGCGAGGGTCACCACTTGGCGTACCTGGTCGCAGTGCCGTCGACCGAGTTGCCGCGCATAGAGGCCACCCAAGCTCCAGCCGACAATGGAGATCGGGCCGTGCTCGGCGGTCAGGCTCTGGACCGTCTCTTGCATGGAATCCACTACGAGTCGGGTCGGCCCGATATTGCGGCCCATTCCCCATCCGTGCGGGACAAAACCTTGTCCTTTAAGGAAATTGCGCACGATGGCCGTGGTGTGGTCGCCGGCCATCAGACCGGGCAGCACCAAGACGTGGTGGCCGTCGCCGCGTGCGGCCCGACCGAGCAGGCGCCGCAGGGCGGCATACTCGCCCACCTCACCCGCCATCCGGGGCACCTCGGTGAGCCCGTAAACCAGCCGAGGACGCATGCCCACCAGTATGCGACTCCCCGTCCCCCCAAACCGTACTAATCGGTAACAAAATTCGTGTCGATCCGATCACAAACCACTCGCGTGGCCTGGGCGGCATACTTGCTCCTCGTGCGACTGATCACAGCCGGCCCGGTCCCCACCTCCCTTGCCCGTGTTACGGAGCCCAGCGCGCAGCCCTTGCGGGTGGGCTTGGTCCAACACGCGTGGAACTCCGACCCGGACGCCCTGCAACAGACGCTGCGCGAGGGCATCGCCAGTGCCGCGGAAGCCGGGGCGCGGATCGTCTTCCTGCCCGAACTCACCATGTCCCGTTATCCGGCAGACGCGCTGCCCACCGGCGTGCCCAGCGCCATCGCCGAGTCGTTGGAGGACGGACCGACCATCGCCTTCGCGCGGGAGACGGCCACCGCATACGGGGTGCACGTGCACGCCAGCCTGTATGAGCGTGCCGACGACACCGACGGGCTGGGCTTCAACAGTGCGGTGCTCATCGACCCCAGCGGGGCTCTGGTCGCGCGCACTCGCAAGACGCATATCCCGGTGACCGCCGGTTACTACGAGGACAAATACTTCCGGCCCGGCCCGGCCCAGGACGCATATCCGGTCGTCGAGTTGGCCGACCCGGCGCTGCGACTGGGGCTGCCGACCTGTTGGGACGAGTGGTTCCCCGAGGTCGCCCGGGCCTACGCGCTCGGCGGCGCGCAGGCGCTGGTCTATCCGACGGCCATCGGTTCCGAGCCCGATCACCCCGATTTCGACACTCAGCCGCTGTGGCAGCACACGATCGTGGCGCATGCGATCGCCAACGGCCTTTTCGTCATCGTCCCCAACCGCACCGGCACCGAGGGGCTGATCACCTTCTACGGCAGCTCCTTCATCGCCGACCCCTACGGCCGGGTGCTCGTGCAGGCGCCGCGGGATGAGGAGGCGGTGCTGGTCGCCGATCTCGATCTGGCGCAGGGGCGCGACTGGATCGACCTCTTCCCCTTCCTAGCCACCCGTCGCCCGGATTCCTATGCCGCGCTTACCGAACCAATCCGCCCGGAGCACCAACGGGTCGACCCCAACGCGGTGACCGAGGGGACGGGGGCCGGGCTGTGACCGCCTGGCGGATGCCGGCCGAATGGGAACGGCATACCCGCACCTGGATGGCGTGGCCGTCGGCCGGGTACACCCTCGGGGGGTCGGCCGCGGAGGTCGACGCCGCCCGGCGTACCTGGGCCGGGGTGGCCAATGCGGTAGCTCTCTTCGAGCCGGTCTCCATGGTCGTCGACCCCGACGACCTGGCCGTCGCCGCAAAGCACCTCGGCCCTCGCATCGACGTGATCTCCGCGCCGCTTGATGACGCGTGGATGCGCGACATCGGCCCGTCCTTCGTGGTGGATGAGAGCGGCGCCCTGGGTGCGGTGGACTGGGTGTTCAACGGCTGGGGCGGGCAGGCCTGGGCCACCTGGGAGCGGGATGCCCGGATCGGCGCCTTCGTCTCCGAGCAGGCCGGCGTACCGACGATCTCCTCTCCCCTAGTCAACGAGGGCGGCGGGATCCATGTCGATGGGCTGGGCACGGTGCTGCTCACCGAGACCGTGCAATTGGACCCGGGCCGCAACCCCGGGCTGGACCGCGCGGATGTGGAAGCCGAGCTGGCCCGCACCATTGGCGCAACGACCTGCATCTGGTTACCGCGTGGCCTGACCCGCGATTATGACGAATTCGGCACCCGCGGACATGTCGACATCGTCGCCACCTTCGCCTCCCCGGGCACCGTGCTGCTGCACTGGCAGGCCGATCCCGCCCACCCCGACCATGAGGTATGCCGCGAGCTCGAGCAGTTGCTCGGCAACGCCCGGGATGCCCGCGGCGAGCGGCTGGATGTGGTTCGGCTGCCGGCACCGCAGACGCTGGCGGACGCGTACGGGCCGGTGGACTGGTCATACGTCAACCACCTCGTGGTCAACGACGGGGTAATCGCCTGCACCTTCGCCGACCCGCAGGATGAGGAGTCGCTGGGAATCCTGGCCAAGGCGTATCCGGGACGACGGATCCACGGCGTGGACGCCCGGCCGCTCTTCGACCGCGGCGGCGGCATCCACTGCATCACCCAACAGGAGCCGGCCCCGCTGGGCTGAGCCCAGTTGGAGTGAGGGCCGGGCCGGATCGAGGGATCCGGTTAGGCGGACGGGGCGGGGGCGTCGACGGCGCCGCCATACCGGCGCTCGCGCCCGACATAGAGGTCAATGGCCTGCCACAGGTCGCGGCGGTCGAAGTCCGGCCACAGCGTGTCGAGGAAGACCATCTCGGCATAAGCGCTCTGCCACAACAGGAAATTCGAGGTCCGCTGCTCGCCCGAGGAGCGCACGAAGAGGTCGACATCCGGCATACCGGGCTCGGGCAAATAGCGCGCGATGGTGCGCTCATCGATCCCGCCGGGGCGCAGGCGACCGGCGGCGACATCCTCGGCGATCCGCCGGGTGGCGTCGGCGATCTCGGCGCGGCCGCCATAGTTGACACAGAAGTACAGGGTCAGGCCGGTGTTGTGCCGGGTGAGCTCCTGGGCGATCTCGAGTTCCTTGATCACCGAACCCCATAGGCGGGGGCGCCGGCCCACCCAGACCATCCGCACGCCCCATTCGTGCAATTGGTCGCGGCGGCGGCGGATCACGTCGCGGTTGAAGCCCATGAGGAAACGCACCTCGTCCGGACTGCGCTTCCAGTTCTCGGTGGAGAAGGCGTATGCCGACAAATGGGTCAGGCCAGCTTCAATGGCGCCGGCAACCACATCGAGCAGGGCGGCCTCGCCGGCCTCGTGGCCGCGAGTGCGGGGCAGGCCACGCTGATTGGCCCAGCGGCCGTTGCCGTCCATGACGATGGCCACATGACGCGGGAGTTCGCCCGCGGTATAGCGAGGGGGCTGGGCACCGCTGGGGTGCGCGAATGGCGCGATCACGCCCGAGAGCCTAGGGGCCCGGCGGGTGCATCCCGCTCGACCATCGGCAAGGAGCGCAGGCCGCGCTCGAGATGCCATTGGACGTATGCCGCGGTCAGCCCGCTGCCCTCGCGCCGATGGTGCGGCAGGCTGGCATCCGCGATCGCCCAGTCGCCGGCAAGCAGCGCGGCGAGCAGGTCCAGGGTGGGCCGTGACGGGGCGACCGAGCCCGGGCGGCGACAGGACGGGCATACCGAACCGCCGGTGGACACATTGAAGGCGAGCTGCGGGCCGGGGTCGCCGCACTGGGCGCAGTCGTGGAAGCTCGGCGCATAGCCGGCGATGGCCAGCGCCCGCAGCAGATAGGCGTCCAACACCAGCGAGGCGTCGTGGACATCGGTGGCGAAGGCCGCCAGCGCCCCGCTGAGCAGGAGGTATTGCTGCAGTGCCGGCGCACCCTCCTCGGTGAGCCGGTCCGCGGTCTCCAGCGCCGTGGCCGCCGCGGTGTAGGCGCGGTAGTCGCGGGCGATGGCCTCGCCGTATGGCGCGAGCGTCTCCGCCTGGGTGACCGTGTCGAGATTGCGGCCCTCGTAGCACTGCAGGTCCACGATCATGCCCGGTTCCAGGCGGGCACCGAAGCGGCTCTTGGTGCGCCGCACACCCTTGGCAACCGCGCGCAGCTTGCCGCGTTCCCGCGCCAGCAGGGTGATGATCCGGTCGGCCTCACCGAGCTTGTGGGTGCGCAGGACAACGGCCTGATCGCGGTAGGTGGGCACGCTCTATTGTCTCCCGCCGACTACCGCCTCGGCGCCCGGCACGCGCGGATGGCGTGCGCCGGGCACCGGGGAGTTCAGCCGCGCAGCAGGGCCGGGTGCAGGTGGGTGGCCGGACCCGCGGAATAGAACGCGGTGGGCGGACGACCCGGGCCGCTGGCCCGGCCGCTGGGGGCCTGGGCTTCCTCGACGAACCCGGGCGTGGAGAGCACCTTGCGGATGAAGGTGCCGCGATGCGGCGGGGTATCCCAGACCGCGGCATACACCCGGTGCAGGTCACCGAGGGTGAACGGGGCGGGCACGAATTGTGTCGCCAGCGTGGTGTATTCGAGCTTGGAGCGGACCCGCTCGAGGGCATCGGTGAGGATCTGGACATGGTCGAAGGCCAGGGTCTCCAGGGCGGGCGCGTCATTGCCGTCGACGGGCAGGTCGGCGACCGCCCACCACCGGGCGGTGCGCGCATCGGAACCGGCGACCGGCTCCGGCAGGTCCGGGGCGAAGGCCACATGGGCCACCGAGAGGATCCGCATGCGTGGATCCCGGTCGGGGTCGGAATAGGTCGCCAGCTGCTCGACGTGGAAGCCGGAATCGACGCCGGTCTCCTCGGCGAGTTCCCGCGCGGCAGCCGTGCCCGCGTCCTCATCCGGCTGGATAAAACCACCGGGCAGGGCCCAGGTCCCGGCGTACGGGTCCTCGCCGCGCTCCACGAGCAGCACATGCAGGGCGCCGGAGCGAATGGTGAAGACGCACAGGTCCACGGTCACCGCCACGGGCGGGTAGTCGCTTGAGTTGTCGCTCATCGCACTCTTTCCTCAGGTGGCCGGGACATAGGCCGCACCGACGATCACGCCGAGGTCGGCCAAATCGTCGGCCGCGGCCGCGGTGGTGGGGGCGGCGACGCCGGCATGCAGCCCGGCGAGCACCGTGGTCGGGAAGCCGGCGGTGACCGCATCCTGCGCGGAGGCCTTGACGCAGTAGTCGCTGGCGATCCCCACCACGTCGAGTTCGTGGATCTCCGCCTCGCGCAGCAGGTCGGCCAGGGCGGTGCCCTCGGTGGTGGTGCCCTCGAAGGCCGAGTAGGCGGGCACACCTTGACCCTTGCGCACGTCGCGGACCGGCACGCTCACCTCGTTCAGGGCCTCCTGCAGACGTGGATGCAGTTGTGCCCCAGCGGAATCCGCAATGCAGTGGGGCGGCCAAGTGCCGGCGAAGTCGGGCGTATCGGAGAAGTGACCGCCGTTGTCGCCGGTCGCGTCGTGCCAGTCCTGACTGGTCACCACGAGCCCGTATGCCGATCCCTCCGCCCCGAGGTAGTCGGCGATGCGCTGCGCGACCTCATTGCCGCCGGCGACGGCGAGCGCACCGCCCTCACAGAAGTCGGGCTGGACGTCGACGATGAGCAGGGCGCGGGTCATGCGTGGTCTCCTTCGGGTTCGGCGGTGACGGCCGGTGGGCCATCGGTTAGGGCGGTGGCGGCTGGGGGCAGCGCAGCGAGCGAGCGGGCGGCATACTCCCGGATCTCGGTGAGCGTCGGGGTGTGCACGACCTCCCCGGCGCGCACCAGCGGGACGTGTAAGGCGTTGGCGCCCTCGGGAATGACGCCGTCGGTGCGGAAGGCCTCGCGGCCGTCCGGATAGCGGTATGGGGTTTTCGTCCCCCCGGTGTTGGCCTTGCCCTCTGCGGTTTTGGCCACCTGACGGTCGCCCAGTTGGACGAGTTTGTAGACGAAACCCGCTGTGGGGTGGCCGGATCCGGTGGCGACGCGGGTGCCCACGCCATACGAGTCCGCGGGTGAGACGGCAAGTTCGGCGATCAGGTATTCGTCGAGATCGGAGGTGACCACGATCTTGGTGTCGTGGGCGCCGAGGCTGTCGAGCTGAGCCCGGGCGGCCGCGACCGCGCTGGGCAGGTCGCCGGAGTCGATCCGGATCGCCCCCGGTCCACTTACCCCATGGCGGCGGGCGACCTCGACGGCGGTGGCGATGCCCTGCTCGGTGTCGTAGGTGTCCACCAGCAACGTGGTGTCAGTGCCATGGGTACGCAATTGGGCGTCGAAGGCGGCGTCCTCGCTGTCGTGGGCGAGGGTGAAGGCGTGGGCCGCCGTGCCGGCGGTGGGCACGCCATACCGTTCTCCGGCAGCGAGATTGGAGGTGGTGGCGAAGCCAGCGAGATAGGCGGCGCGGGCCACCGCGACGGCGGCTTCCTCGTGGGTGCGGCGCGAACCCATCTCGATGATGCTGCGCCCGCGCGCCGCCAGCACCATCCGGGCGGCCGCGGAGGCGATCGCGCTGTCATGGTTGTAGATCGATAGAGCCAGCGTCTCCAGCAGCAGGCCCTCCCCCAGCGGCGCGCGCACCGACAGGATCGGCGAATAGGGATACCAGGTCTCCCCCTCGGGGTATCCGTCGATATCCCCGGTGAACCGCCAGTCGGCGAGCACCCCGGCCGCGCGCTCGTCGATGACCCGCTCGCGGGTCAGCCAGTCCAGCGTCTGCGCATCGAATCGGAAGTGCGGCAAGGCATCCAGAAAGCGACCCAGCCCGGCGACCATCCCGAACCGACGCCCGGCCGGCAGTCGCCTGGCGAAGAGCTCGAAGGTTGCCGGGGTCGCCATCCGCCCGCCGTCCAGCAAGGCGGCAAACATCGACAGCTCGTAGCGGTCGGTGAGCAGGGCCGGGGTCTGCGTCATACCTTCATCCTAATCAGGCGTTTGCCGCATTATGCGACAAAGAGCGCGAACTTCTTGTCCGGGGCGCGCCGGAGAGGTTAATCGGACATTCGTTCCATTCGCCCGTATGCTGTCGCTCGTGACCCTGCAGGATGTCCTCGACTTCGGCGATCCGACCGACCAGGATGCCTCCGATCTGGATGCCACTGGCCCGGCGATGACACAACTCGCGCCCCGGCTGCTGCGCACGGAGCTCAGAGCGGGCGCCTGGGTGGATCTGGCGCCGGGATGGCTGCAGGGCGTGGACGGGGTTTTTGCCGATCTCCTGCGCGAGGTTCCGTGGCGCGCCGACCGGCGCCAGATGTACGACACCGTGGTCGATGTCCCGCGGTTGACCCGGTTCTTTGGCGCGACCGAGCCGTGGCCGCATCCGTTCCTGCACGAGATCCGCACCGCGCTGAACGCGCACTACCAACCGACCCTGGGCGAGCCGCTAGTCACGGCGGGCATGTGCCTCTATCGCGACGGACGCGATTCGGTTGCCTGGCATGGCGATCGGATCGGCCGAGCGCGGCATACCGACACCATCGTGGCGATCGTGTCCTTCGGTGCGACCCGCACGCTGACCCTGCGCCCGTCCGGGGGCGGCAAATCGCTGCGCTTCGTCACCGGCCACGGCGACTTGCTGGTGATGGGCGGCTCCTGCCAGCGCACCTGGGAGCACGCCATCCCCAAGACCAGCGAGCCGGTCGGACCGCGAATCTCGGTGCAATACCGACCGGCCGGGGTGCGCTGAGCGCTCAGCCGGCCTTGCGAGCCTCCCGGATCGCCTCGGCGGCCTCGACCAGACCGAGGTGGCTGAACGCCTGCGGGTAGTTGCCCATCAACTGGCGGCGCTCCGGGTCGTACTCCTCGGCGAGCAGGTGCAATTCCCCGCCATAGGAGACCACCTGGTCGTAGAGCCGCTCGGCGTCGGCGAGCCGACCAGTGCGGGCATAGCTCTCCACCAGCCAGAAGCAGCACAGCAGGAAGGGATATTCGGTCCCCTCGAGA
>ERZ501047.309-NODE-309-length-16992-cov-22.014938_pt1 | contig 16992 bp, 11 predicted proteins | sample MGYA00510868_ERZ501047 | MGnify/ENA primary metagenome ERZ501047 (study PRJEB25958, sample SAMN03398593) | human skin metagenome | study: EMG produced TPA metagenomics assembly of the Human Skin Microbiome Metagenome (human skin metagenome) data set. | reverse complement strand
CTTCCCCAGCACCAGGTGCTGGATTCAGCGTGTCCAAGAACCGGGGTCAGGCCCCGAGCAAGCTGAGGGACGATCCCCAGCGGCGCGGAGGTCCAGTTATGCGCCGTCGAAGAGGTCGAACCTGTCGGGGTTGCTCGTCAGCAGGAACCCGGCGGGGGAGCCGGGTGGGAGGGACGAGGCCATGATCGATTGCGTTCAGACGATCGAGCGACAGACAAAAGCGTGTGCGACTAGGTTGGACCGCGTGAATGCCGACGTCGCGGTTCTGGAACCCAAGGTCGTCACCACGATCAAGGAGCGCTTCTGGGTGCCCGCGTACCAACGCGGGTACCGCTGGGGCGCGGTCGAGGTCCGACGGCTCCTCGACGACATCCGAGATGCCGGCGCGGAGGACTACTACCTCCAGCCGGTCGTGGTGAAGTCACGCGACGACGGGTCGTGGGAGCTCATCGACGGTCAGCAGCGCCTGACCACGCTGTACCTCATCCTCAAACACATCGGTGACAAGTACCTGCCGGCCACTGCGCCGGGCTTTCGCCTCGAGTACGAGACGCGCGAGGGGAGCGCCGCCTACCTCGATGCGCTGGGGCCTGAACCGAGCGACAGCAACATTGACTACTTCCACATCCACCGGGCCTTCGACGAGGTTGGGGCATGGTTCGCGGACCAACCGGACGCGACTGCCGCAGCGATCAACCTCTACCAAGCGCTCTCCGAGCGGGTCCGAGTCATTTGGTACCAGGCGCCCGCCGCCGTGGATTCGACGACCCTGTTCACCCGGTTGAACCTGGGGCGGATCCCCCTGACGGATGCGGAGCTGATCAAGGCACTCGTCCTGTCGCGGGTGAGGGCAACCAGACCTGATCGCCTCATGGAGGTTGCGGCGCAGTGGGACGCCGTCGAGCGCGACCTCAGGGCTCCGGAGGCTTGGGCATTCGTCTCTGGGACCGGCACGCCACAGTCCTCCCACATCGACGTGATCCTCGATGCGCTTGCTGGGGTCCGTCGCGACCGGACAACTCCCGCCTACCTCACGTTCGAGACGCTGCGCAAAGCCATCGAGGTTGACCCGATCGAGTTCTGGAACGAGGTCCTCGGGGTGCACGCCCGGATCTTGGGCTGGTACAACGACCTCGACCTATACCACCGGATCGGGTACCTCATCACCCGTGGCTGGACCCTGGGGCAGGTGCTCGAGCTCGGGCGTGGCCGAACCCGCACCGACCTGAAGGAGCGCCTCCGCGCGGCCATCACCCAGGACGTCAACCTCCCGCCCGACGAGTTGCGCGGTCTCTCCTACTCCAGCGCCGCGGTCAACCGCGTCCTTCTGCTGATGAACCTCGAGACGGCAGGGCGCGCGGGCATCCGCTACTCCTTCGACGCGCACTCCTCGGGCGCATGGTCGCTGGAGCACATCCACGCGCAGAACGCCGAGCTCCTCACCACGGAAGCGCAGTGGCGCGAGTGGATCGATCTGGCGGTGCGAGCCTTGGGCGCCATCGCGGGACCGGGCGCCGCTGAGGCAGCCCAGCAGATTAAGGATGACACCCCGCCGCGCGACGTGCCGCTTCGGCGGGCCACGTTCGAGGCGATCGAAACCAAGGTTCTCGACGCCTTTCACGCGTGCGGGCAGGAGGCGCTCGAGGACGTCAACGGGATCGACAATCTGGCGCTGTTGACTGGGGCCGTAAACACGGCCTTGGGCAATTCCACCTTCGCTGTGAAGCGGAAGGAGATTCTCGCTCGGGATCGGGCTGGCGAGTACATCCCCATCTGCACCCGCAACATCTTTCTCAAGTACTACACCCCGATCGGGGAGCAACAGCTGCACGTGTGGAGCAGCGTCGACCGAGAGCACTACCTGGCGGAGATCGAGATGGTTCTTGCGCCGTACCTGTGTGACGGGGGAGCGGGCGATGAGTGAGCAGATGACGGGGTACCGCGTGAGCTTCGTGGACCTGTTCGCGCCTCCGGTGGGAGACGACGGCGATCGGGTGCACGTCGAGGAGATCGAGATCCCGGTGATCCAGCGCGACTACGCGCAAGGAAGACAGCTCGGCTCCGTGGGCGAGATCAGGTCCGCGTTCCTGAGGTCCCTACGGGACGCACTGGACGGGGGACCCGCCCTTAGCCTCGACTTCGTCTACGGCGACGTCGCCGACGGGACCTTCCGACCACTCGACGGACAGCAACGACTCACCACGCTGTACCTCCTGCACTGGTACATCGCCCAGCGGGCTGGCCGTGACCTATCGGCAGAGCCGTGGACGCGGTTCTCCTACGCCACGCGCCACAGCTCGCGTCGGTTCGTGGAGGAGCTGGCGGGGGTCACAGTCCCGGACCGACGTGACGGGCCCGTCAGCGACTGGATTACCGACCAAGCGTGGTTTCACTACGGCTGGGAACACGACCCGACGATTCGTTCCATGCTCGTCATGCTGGATGCGATCGAGGAGACGTTCAGCGACCTCGACCCCGCTGCGGTCTGGGAGCGGCTCACGTCGACCGACACCCCCGCCGTGTCCTTCTACGTCCTCCCCATCGAGGAGATGGGCCAAGGCGACACGCTCTACATCAAGATGAACTCACGCGGCAAGCCACTGACCGCCTTCGAGAACTTCAAGGCCCTGTTCGAGCGGGCGGTCGCGGCCACCCCTCACGGTGAAGAGATCGCACACAAGATCGACGGCGCCTGGTCGGACATGATGTGGCCGTACCGCGGGGACGACAACATCGTCGACGACGAGCTTCTCAGGTACTTCACGTTCCTCATCGAGGTCTGCGAGTGGCGAGCTGGCGCCACGGGCACCGGGCGCCTGATCGATCGGGCCGAGCGCCTGTTCGGCGGAACGTCGGAGGCCCAGCAGCAGGCGCTGGACTTCTTCGTCGCCGCGCTCGACACGTGGGTGGGGGTGGATGCCGACGCCTACTTTGGGTCGTTGCTCCGCCCCCCGGCCTCCGTATCCTCCGGGGACCATCGGCCGACCCTATTTCTTCCCGACAACCTGGACGGACTCAACCTGTTCGCCCTCGCCAGCGCGAACTACGGCGAGATGCGCAACCGAAGGGCACGGGCCTTCCCACTAAACGCGACGGTCCTTCTGTACGCAGCCATCGTGCACCGCCTCGGCTCCACGCCAGAGTTCGATACCCGGCTACGTGTCCTCCGCAACGTGGTCGAGGCATCGGAGAACGAGATTCGTGCGGAGCGGATGCACGCGATTCTCCGCGATGTCGTCAGATATCTCACGAGCGAGGACGGCGACCTGGGCGCCCTCAGCTCGCTGAACCAGACGCAGGTGCAGGACGAGCAGAGGAAGCGGGATTTCCTCGAACGACACCCGGAGTGCCGCGTCGCCGTCCATGCGCTAGAGGACCACCGAATCCTTCGAGGTGCACTCGGCGCCATCGACCTTGACCCGACGCGCATCGCGGACCGAGCGGTCGCGTTCGAGCGGATGTTCAGTGACCAGTCCACCTGGATGGCGTTGACCGGCGTCTTCCTCACGCAGGGCGACTACTTTCGCCGGGGCTGGGAACTGCCCTACCGGTTCGGCTCACCGACCTCTGACGCCAGGTGGCGCCTTCTCCTGACCGCGCCGGCAGTGCAACCGGTCGCCGAGATCCGTGAGGCGTGGTCGCGCATGCTCGATCTGGTGTCCAGTGTGGAAGGTGACCTGGTTGGCGCATATGAGGCCGAGACAGCCAAGTGGCTCAAGGGCCGGGTCGACAGCCGCACGTATGATTGGCGGTACCACCTCGTGGCCTACCCCGAGATGCGCGAGGGGGAGTCGGGACTGTTCGTCACCGAAAATGGCTCTCTCGGTTTCGAGATGTGCGCCCTTCGCAAGACGCAGCTCAACAGCCGGTACCGCGATCCATACCTCCAGGCAATCTACGAGCGCTGCGGTGTCAAGGAGTCCCTCGTGCCCCCGGTCTTCTCCGGGTACCAGTACCACCCGAGATGGCTCAGGATCAGGGGCGCGGAGGTTGCGGTGCGATGCCGCGACCACGGCTTCGACATCCGGTGCGAGGGGATGGAGCACACGATTCTCGCGGCGCTGGATGGCATCGCCGGGAAGGCGAGCGTCACCGGCGATGGTGGGGTGACGTGGTGGGCGCCCCAGCACGAGGACACCGCGGTGGCGACCGACACAGTCGACCGGGTTCAGGTGGCCTGCGAGATCGTCCGACGGCTGGTCGCCGAGACGCGGGCCGACGGCTGACGACGGGAGTGCCGAGCGCCCGGGAGATGGGATGACGCTGGCGGCGGAGGCCGGTCCGCCCGTGCCCCGGAAATCCAAGATGATGCAGCTCGAGGTCACCGCCGGCGCCATCCGATGGCGGGCCAGCCTGCAGACCTGTCGGCAGGTTGACTCCGATCCAGTTCGAACTCAGCGTGACCAAGCCGAGACAACCCCCGGAACGATGGCAAGAACTCCATCGGCCACGTCGGAGAGCACCTGGCACCTGCTGAACAGCCAGGCGAAGTGAGACGGTCGGCCGGCCGCGCTCTCAGCGGTCGTCGAGGAGGCGTTCGACGAACGCGCCGTACGCGCCGGAGCGGTGCCGTAGGTGGACCTCGAGGATCCAGAACAGCCGGCGTCCGTCGGGCCCGGCGCCCCGCAGGGGTCGGTCGTTGCCCGGGGCGAGATAGTTCGCTTTCGCGTCGTCCGGAATCCGCGCGTGGGGGAACGACCCGATGAGGTGCCCGACGTGCTTCTCCGCGTGCTCGTAGCCCGCCTCCGCGATCCGCGCACGGACGTCGGCGAACAGCTCGGCCCCGGTCATCTCCGGCGCGTCGAGAAACGCGGAGTGCGACTCCACCCAGATCCGCTCGGCCGCCTCTGCGATCGCATGCATCTGCGGGTCGTCGCCGACGACGTACGTCCGGCCGATGTCCGCCTCCCACTCGGCGAAGACCGGCCCCAGGTCGACGAAGCAGATGTCGTCCTCGGCCAGGACGTGCTCGGGCGGGTTCACGGAGTACGGGTGGACCGTGTTCGGACCGCCACGCAGGATCCGCTTGTGCCAGAACCGGCGCGTGCCGAGCTCGCCCTTGGCGATGTCACGGATCTCGTCGGACATCTCCCGCTCCGACCGGCCCGCGCGGATCAACCCCCGCGACTCCACCGCGTCGAAGATCGCGAACGCCTTCGCCTCGGCTTCCCGCAGTGCCGCGAGCCGGTCGTCATCGGTGCCCGCGGTCTGGCCCTCGTCGCTCATGCCCCGACGGTACCGGGCGCTCGGTTGGGAACACGTGGCCACAGGCCCGAAATCCGCCGAAGTCCGTCGCTCCAGCGGAGGGTCATGCTGGAGAACCGTGCAAGTGCGCGCCAATTCGACGGATTCCGTTGTGGCGAACATCCCCCGTCCACCCCTATGGTCGCCCCATGACGACGCTCATCCCGCACTGGATCCGCGGCGCCGAGGCCTCCGGTACCTCCGGCCGCACCGCCCCCGTCCACAACCCCGCCACCGGCGAGCAGACCGCCGAGGTCGCCCTCGCCAGCACCGACGACGTCGCGACCGCCGTCGCCTCGGCGAAGGAGGCGGCGATCGGCTGGCGCGAGTCGAGCCTCAGCCGACGCAGCGCCGTCCTCTTCGCGTTCCGGCAGCTGCTGCACGAGCGCACGGACGAGCTCGCCGCGATCATCACGGCCGAGCACGGCAAGGTTCTCTCCGACGCCGCCGGCGAGATCGCCCGGGGGCTGGAGAACGTCGAGTTCGCCACGGGCGTCCCGAACCTCCTCAAGGGCGGGTTCTCCGAGCAGGCATCGACCGGCGTCGACGTGTACTCGATGCGCCAGCCGCTCGGCGTCGTCGCCGGCATCACCCCGTTCAACTTCCCCGCGATGGTCCCGCTGTGGATGTGCGCGAACGCCATCGCCTGCGGCAACGCCTTCGTCCTCAAGCCGAGCGAGAAGGACCCGAGCGCCGCGAACTGGATCGCCAGGCTCTGGCAGGAGGCCGGGCTCCCCGACGGCGTCTTCACCGTCGTCCACGGCGACAAGGAGGCGGTCGACGCGCTCCTGACCCACCCCGACGTCTCCGCGATCAGCTTCGTCGGCTCCACCCCGATCGCGAAGTACATCTACGAGACCGGCACGAGCCACGGCAAGCGCGTCCAGGCGCTCGGCGGCGCGAAGAACCACGCGCTCGTCCTGCCCGACGCCGACCTCGACATGGCCGCCGACGCCCTCGTGTCCGCGGCGTACGGCGCGGCGGGGGAGCGGTGCATGGCGCTGTCCGTCGCCGTCGCCGTCGGGGACATCGGCGACGAGCTCGTCGCGAAGGTCGCCCAGCGGCTTCCCGGCCTGCGGGTCGGCGACGGCGCCGCCGAGGGCACCGACATGGGGCCCCTCATCACCGCCGAGCACCGCGACAAGGTGCGCGGGTACATCGACGCCGGCGAGGCCGCGGGCGCGACGCTCGTCGCGGACGGGCGGACGGGCGACCACCCGCAGGAGGGCTACTTCCTCGGGACGACCCTGCTCGACCACGTCACGCCCGAGATGACCGTCTACACCGACGAGATCTTCGGCCCGGTGCTGTCGGTCGTGCGCGTCGAGACGTACGAGGAGGGCCTGGAGCTCATCAACTCCAACCAGTACGCGAACGGTACGGCGATCTTCACCCGCGACGGGGGTGCCGCCCGCGCGTTCCAGCACGACGTCCACGTCGGGATGGTCGGCATCAACGTGCCGATCCCCGTCCCCGTCGCCTACTACTCGTTCGGCGGGTGGAAGGACAGCCTCTTCGGCGACACCCACATGTACGGGCCGGAGGGCATCAACTTCTACACCCGCGGCAAGGTCGTCACGCAGCGCTGGCCCGACCCGGCCACCTCGACGATCGACCTCGGCTTCCCGCGGACCCGGTGATCGCGATGACCGAGTCCCCGTACCTCAAGGACGTCCGCGAGGCCGACCAGGCCCGGGTCCGTCGGGACGATCGCGCCCACGTCTTCCACTCATGGTCGGCGCAGGGCGCCATCGACCCGCTGCCCATCGCGAGCGCCGAGGGCTCCTCCTTCACCGACTACGACGGCAACCGCTACCTCGACTTCTCGAGCCAGCTGGTGAACGTCAACATCGGGTACAACCACCCCCGGCTCATCGAGGCGATCCAGGAGCAGGCCGGCCGCCTGACGACGATCAGCCCGGCGTTCGCCAACGACGCCCGGTCCGAGGCCGCACGGCTCATCGTCGAGAAGAGCCCGTTCGACGACGGGATGGTGTTCTTCACCAACGGCGGGGCCGAGGCGACGGAGAACGCGCTGCGGATGGCGCGGCTGCACACCGGCCGGCAGAAGGTCATGGCCGCGTACCGCAGCTACCACGGCGCGACCGCCGGGGCGATCGCCGTCACCGGTGACCCGCGCCGCTGGCCGAACGAGCCGGGCGTGCCCGGCGTCGTCCGGTACTGGGGCCCGTACGCGTACCGCTCGGCGTTCCACGCGGCCGACGAGCAGCAGGAGTGCGAGCGCGCGCTGGCCCACCTGCGGGACACGATCATGGTCGAGGGCCCGCAGGCCATCGCCGCGATCCTGCTGGAGACCGTCGTCGGGACCAACGGGATCCTCGTCCCGCCGCCGGGATACCTCGCGGGCGTGCGCGCACTGTGCGACGAGTTCGGCATCGTCATGATCGCCGACGAGGTCATGGCGGGCTTCGGCCGCTGCGGCGAGTGGTTCGCCATCCAGCACTGGGACGTCACCCCGGACCTCATCACCTTCGCCAAGGGTGTGAACTCCGGCTACGTCCCGCTCGGCGGCGTGGTCATCAGCCGGGCGGTCGCGGACACCTTCACCGATCGGGCGTTCCCCGGCGGCCTGACGTACTCCGGTCACCCGCTCGCGTGCGCCAGCGCGGTCGCGAGCATCCGGATCATGGAGGACGAGGGTGTCCTCGAGCACGTCCGCGACATGGGCGAGCGGGTCATCGGCCCGTCGCTGCGCGAGATCGCGCAGCGGCACCGCAGCGTCGGCGAGGTTCGCGGCCTGGGGATGTTCTGGGCGGTGGAGCTCGTCCGGGACCGCGAGACCCGGGAGCCGCTCGTGCCCTTCAACGCCGCGGGTGCGGCGGCCGCGCCGTTGACCGCGTTCGCGGCGGCGTGCCGGGAGCGCGGGCTGTGGCCGTTCGTCCACTTCAACCGCACCCACGTCGTGCCGCCGTGCACGACGAGCGAGGACGAGCTGCGGCGCGGTCTGGAGATCCTCGACGCGGCGCTCAGCGTCGCCGACGAGCACACCGCCTGAGACCTCGAGGGCTGTTCCTCACCCGCCGGACATGCAGAAGGGCTTGACGGGGCCGGTTGTGCCGGCTCAGCGATCTTCTGCATGTCCGGCGGGCTGTGGTGCCCGGCGGAACAGAGCGGCGGGGCGGCCGCGCAGACCGGAGGTGGACTGGACCCGGCCGCCCTTGACCTCGGGCACGAGCGATTCCTTCATCCGGCGCGCGAAGTTGTCCTTGTGGAGGCGGTCCCCGACGACGGCCTCGTGGACGCGTCGCAGCTGGAGCAGCGTGAACGGCTCCGGGAGGAACCCGTCCGGGTCCGGGCGGACACCGATGAGGCGCTGGCGGATCTCGTAGCGTGCGCGCAGGTCGTCGACGGCGGCGCGCACGATCTCGTCGTGGTCGAACAGCAGTCCGGTCTCGCCCTCGAGCGTCCCGTCGGGCTCGACCCGGACCAGGTCGCCCCGGGCGCCCGCGACCGCCTGCTCGGAAAGCGTGAGGGCATGGGCGGCCGACATCACCCAGCTGCGGTCGTCCCGGCCGGGATCGTCGAAGAGTCGCAGCAGCCGGGGGCGGACCGCAGATCCGGCCTCGATCCCCACCTTGCGCCGCAGCACGTCGGCGGTGGTCTCGGCGATCGTCGCCCGTTCGCGGACGAATCCGCCGGGGAGCGCACGACCGGCCGGGCCGTCGCGGTCCTGCACGAGCAGGCGCAGGACGGGGTCGGCCGAGGGGCGCGTCACGGTGAGGATCGCGAGGTCCACCGCCAGCCCGGGACGGGGGTAGTCGTCCAGTCCGCGGAGCGTTGTCACACCTCTACTTTAGCGTGGGACACGTCCAAAAGATCGGTGCTGGGATGCACCGCACGAGCACGGAGGTGCGGCATGACCCGTTCCACTCCCGATCGGCCCACGGCCGATCACGACGCCCCGGTGTCGTACGACTGGATCCACCTCGAGCACGACCTCGTCGGGTGGCTCATGTCCGCCGTCGGTCACGACGAGCCCAGCCGACTCGTCGTCGAGCTGCCCGGCGGCGGTCGGCACGCCTCGGTGGTCCTCGCGACGAACCCGTCGGTCAAGGGCCTGCGCGGCGACATCCGCGGTGGCGGCCTGGCACCCGAGGTGGCCAAGATGCTCCCGGCGCTCGGCTGGATGAGCGACGGTGCGCAGACATGGACCACCTTCCGCGCCGCCGACGACCACAGCCCGATCGTCCGGGAGATGCTCCTGGCGCTCCGCGACGGGTACGGTATCCCCGACCCGGGCCTGCTGACCTACCGCGCGTGGGGGCCGGTCGCCGACGAGGCGCAGGACCTCGGAATCCAGGCGACCGAGACGGTGACGGTCGAGCACCAGCAGGACGCGACCGTGGTTCACGACGTCCTCACGACCGCGGATCTGCGCGCGCGGCTCGTCGACACCGTCCGCGAGCTCTACGAGACGGAGCCGGAGGTCGATGACGACGGGGACGTGGTGCTCCACCACGCGGGACAGAGGGTCTGGGTCGGGCCGATCGGCGACTCGTTGGTCGTGCGGGTCTTCGCCCGCGTCGTCCACGGGGTGTACTCCCGCAGGGCGGCCGCGACCGAGATCGCGATCCTCAACCGGGACCACTCGCTCGTTCGCTTCGACCTGCGCGGGCGGGACGTCTGGCTCGCCGTGGACCTGCCGTCGTCGCCCTTCGTGCCCGACCACCTCGTCGGGGCGCTGGCCGGGGTGTTCGCGGCGATCGACCGGAACCGAGCCGACCTCGCGCTGCGACTGCGCGGGCGGGAGGGATGAGCATGAAGCTGACCACTGCACAGATGGACCGCGCGTGCGGCGCCGTCCTCGGCTCGGCCGCGGGCGACGCGCTCGGCGCGGGGTACGAGTTCGGCTGCGCCACCGTCGGACCGGAGGGTCCACGGATGATCGGCGGCGGGCTCGGCGACTTCGAGCCGGGGGAGTGGACGGACGACACGTCGATGACGTGGTGCGTCCTCGACGTCGCGGCGAGCGGGGTGGACCTGCGCAGCGCCGAGGGGCTGGACGCGGTGGCGGCCCGTTTCGCCGAGTGGGCCGGGTCGCACCCGCCGGACATCGGCATCCAGACCCGGTCGGTGCTGGGGGCGGTCGGCAAGGAACCGACCGGCGCCGAGCTCGCGTCGGCCGCCGCTCGACTCCACGAGCGGACGGGGCGCACGGCCGGCAACGGGTCGCTCATGCGGACCGCCGCGGTCGCCCTGCCGTTCCTCGACGACCCGGAGGGGCTCACCGAGGCAGCACGCGCCGTCAGCGCCCTGACGCACACCGATCCGCGGGCCGGCGAGGCGTGCGTGCTGTGGTGCCACGCGATCCGCCGCGCGGTGCTGCGCGGCGACCTCGACGTCCGGGCCGGGCTCGAGCAGCTCGACGCGGAGGCGGCCGCGTACTGGGGCGAGCGGATCGACGAGGCCGAGGACGAGCAGCCCGAGCGGTTCACGCCGAACGGCTGGGTGGTCACGGCGTTCCAGGCCGCGTGGTCGGCGATCCACCACACGCCCGTGCCCGAGGACGACCCGCGGGCCCACCTCGAGGACGCGCTGGCCCGGGCGATCGGGATCGGGCACGACACGGACACGGTCGCGGCGATCGCCGGGGCCCTCCTGGGCGCTCGGTGGGGGGCGTCGGCCGTGCCGGCGCGGTGGCGGCGGATCCTGCACGGGTACCCGGGGCTGACGGGGGAGCGGCTCGTCGAGCTCGCGCACCTGGCGGCTGGGGGTCCGGTCTCGCAGGGATGGCCGGGGACCGACCGGATCGACTACTCGTCCTGGGGTGACCAGCCGACGATCGTGCAGCACCCGTTCGACGAGGGGGTGTGGCTGGGGAACGCGGTGGCGCTCGACGGCCTCGCGCCGGAGGTGACGGCGGTCGTGAGCCTGTGCCGGATCGGGACGCAGCAGATCCGGCAGGACCTCACCGGCGTCGGCTTCCGCCTCATCGACAGCGCCGACCCCGAGGCGAACCCCAACCTCGACTTCGTGCTGCGGGACGCGGCGCGGACGGTGGCCGACCTGCGCGACGAGGGCCACGTCGTGTTCCTGCACTGCGTCGCCGGGCAGAGCAGGACGCCGACGGTCGCCGCGGCCTACGCGATGCTCCGTGGCGTCGAGCCCGACCGGGCGCTGCGGGAGGTCTGCGCGGTGCTTCCGGGCGCACGCCCGAACAGCGAGTTCCGCCGGGCCCTACGCCGCCTGGCGTGAGCAGCTGGGCCCGGTCAGTCGGCGGTCTCAGCTCCCCCGGCCAGCCCGCCGGAGAGGGTCGGGGAGGTCGCGGTGCCAGACGACTGCAAGTTCCCGATTGGCGCGGGTCAGGCTCGTGTACAGCTGACCGGTCCGCCCCAGGTTCTCCGGGAACGCCCCGGGTTCTACGACGACGACCGCGTCGAACTCGAGCCCACGAGCCTCTTCTGGGGGAAGCGCCCGTATGGCGACCTTCCCCTTCGACCAGCGCGTCAGGTCGGCGCCATCACGGCGGTAGCCCCGGCGGCCGAGTTCTTTTATGACCTCGCCGGGCGCGACGCTGATGATCGCGGTCGTCCCTTCGCCGTACTTGACTGCCAGCTTTACGGCTGTCTCTACTGCCAGCGGAAACACCTTGCTGTGGTGGGTTGCGCGCCTCACCTCCACGTCCGGACCATCCGTCTGCACGGTTTGATTTTGACGCGATTGGATTGGCAGCAGGCGGTCAGCGAACCTCAGGATCGGACCAGTGGACCGATATCCGCGAGTCATTCTCTGCGGTTCATACCGCTCATCTGCAGAGAACGCCAGATGGTCCGCGATCGCTGACCAGGACCCGTAGGTGACGTCGGATCGCCTTTGGTTCATGTCGCCGACGAGGGTCCAGTGGCCGCCGTGGCGTAGGTGGGCGTCGAGGACGTTCCACTCGATGGGGGATATGTCCTGCGCCTCGTCGACAATGATGTGGTCGAACCTCTCACCATCGGTGAGCTGCAGGTACGCCAGGCGGCACTGCGCAAGCAGCGGCAGGTGTCGTCGGGTGAAGGCCTGCTCGAACGGCGGGAGTTTGCGCATCCACGCGACGTCACTCGGATCGTCGGAGATCCGGCGTCCGCCATGGCCGTTGGCCGCGATTAGTTCGTACACGGTCCGGATGTTAGTGCGGCGGGCTGCTGCGCCGGCCGTGAGCTGGCCGCGGTCCTTCATGATTCGTGCGGCCAGTTCTGCAAAACGACGCGCGCCGGGGTCGACGTCATCCTGGTCGCCGCCGAGTGCTCCGGGCCACGCGTGCTTCAGCCCCGTGGTCGTTCCCAGGAGATCTCCGATGTGGGTCACCTTGACTTGATGACCCGGGTCGAGGGGGCGGATGAGGTCCTCGATGTGCCTGACGAATCCGGCGGTTGGTCCTACGACGAGGACACGGAGTGCCGGGTGCCCTTCGAGGGCACCGCCTTTGTCATGCAGAACAGGGTTGACGAGATAGGCGGCCCGATAGGCCGCTACGACGGTCTTTCCGGTCCCCGGGTGGCCCTGGACCGCCAGATTGCTGTCGGGCGGCCAGGAGACGAGCGTGTGCTGGTCGGGTTGCAGCAGCGCGAGCACCGACGCCAGCCGGTCTCCACGGGGTGCAGCGAGCCGCCGGAGAACTGCATCCTCGGCTCGCATACCGTCGAGCAGGCTCGCTCGCTCACCGCGGGGAGTGTTGACGGGTGGGGGCGGGATGGGGTCGGCGCTGAGGCGCTCCGTTCCTTCGAGCGACACCGGGGCGGTCTCACTGCGGCGGCGGCGCGTCGAACGCTGCGGGGCGGCGGGAACCTCCAGCACGCGGGAGACGAACGGCGATGGGGCGCCCGCCCTCACCTGCTCGTCGTCCAGGCCGACGATCTCGTGGTTCTTTAGAGCGAACGTGCGGCGAACAACCACCTCGCCGCTGTCCCGACCCTGCGGCTGGTAGAAGCGCCGCGCGATGGGCGCTGCCCAACTGTACACCTGAATGTCATCGTCTTGGATGAACCGAGGTCCGATGTAAAAGTCTCTGGTCTGGTCGTCGTCCGTGTCACACCCCACCCTGCCGATGAGCGGATAATAGACCGCATCGTTCTGGGCCTTCCGCGCTGCGCCATCCATCCAGATGGGGTTTGCGATGCCCGCCAGTGGGTTCTTTCGCAGCTTGACGTCGAGCTTGCGCAGGTACTCGCGGTTCTTCGCCTGCTCGAACGCGAGGTCCGGGTGATCGGTCAACGAATCACCTCGACGACGCAGACCGCGAGGTCGTCGGTGACCAGCGACGGCGAGGCGCTGGCACGGAGTGCGGCGAGCTGCTCTTCGTATCGGCGCTTTTGTGCCTGAATACGCCCCTTCGCGGCTGGAATCATCCCGGTCTGGCCCTTCTGGATGAGTTTGTCGAGTGCAGCCTGGAGCATGTCCATACGCCGCTTATGGACGTCTTGGTACGAGGCACGGCGCGTGTCCAAGAACGCCTTGTTCTCTTCCATGAGTTCCTCTCTCCGCGTGGCCACTCGTCCCTCGAGGTTCATTAGCGCCCGATCAACGGCATCTGCTAGGTAGAGGTGCCCGCGGTCATCGGCTGGCTCGAAAGACGCGGTGGCCAGCTTCTCCATGACTGCCGAGCCCAGTGCATCACCGGCGTCCGACAACGTGGTGAGGTCGATCGAGGCCGCCCACACCTCGTGCAGGGGCCGGACCCCATTCCAGTGGACGACCGATAGGAGGACGAGGTACATGCCGGGCTGGACGCCCGAGTCCTCGGGCGTCATTCGCAGCCGTGTGAAGCGACCGTGCCGGTGAGCCGACATCGTCGCAGCCGCTCGAGTAAGGGGATGGGTCGCAGTGAGGAGCGGCAAGCTCGTCGTGCGGGAAACCTCATGGTCCAAGGACAGGGTCAAGACACCCTCCGACCGCAGCGCGGCTGCGATCTCGGCGACCTCGGCCGTGCTGCGTTCGCCCGTCTTGGCGAGCACCTGCACGGCCTCTGCGAGCTCCGCGTTGCCGCGGACAACCAGCCTGCTGTTCTCACGGGTCGCATCGCCGCCGAGTTCACGCACCCAGTCGGTCACGAGGACACATAGCTCCTCCTGCCCGACGTACCGGCCGGTGGCCAGCAGGTCGCGCTCGAGTCCGTCGACGTCCGCTCCGTCGCTGCTTACGAGCATCGGAGCTGCGGATTCCACCCATTCGAGGTCTTGTGCCTTCATCTCGACCGCTTGGGCAATCTCGTCGGCCCGTTGACGCTGCTGGGCGGGGGTCAAGGAGAAGTCGCAAAGGATTTCGCGGAGATCTGTCCACTTGGCTTCAACGATCGGCTCAAGACCGCCGATTGCATCTTGAAAAATTTGGATCCGGTTAAGCACCCGCTCGACGATGTCGCTTTCGATCGTGCCTGGCGTGTGGAAGTTGACCACCGTGATCTTCTTCTCGACCTGACCGATGCGGTCGATGCGCCCGATCCGTTGCTCGACCTCCATCGGGTTCCATGGCAGGTCGTAGTTGACGACGGCCGAGCAGAACTCGAAATCCAACCCCTCGCTGGCGACTTTCGTGGCGAGGAGGACGTCGTAGCAGCCGTCACGGAAGTCGGCCATCACCTGCTGACGCTGATGCCTGCCGACACCCCCGTGCAGCACGGCCACACGGCATACGCCGCGGAGGCGACGTTCAAGGTAGCGCAGGGTGCGCCGCGAGAAGGTGAAGACGATCGCTCTACGGCGGTGCTTCACGAGGTCGAGCACGGCCGACTGAAAGCGGTCGAATTTGGTGTCGGTCGCTAGCGAGCGCGCAAGGCCCACCAGGTGACCGTCCGGTGGGAGCGATGTGGTGGCTGCCGAAGCCGACGAGTCTGGTTGAGGGGTCGGGTCGACGTCGTCGACCTCAGGGTCATCCCGACCGCCATAGTCGATCACGAACCGGGCTGCCTCAGGCAGGCAGCTGCCCGCAAGCCGGAGCGGCATCTGCATCGAGAAGTTGATCGGGGTGCCCCCCAGTCTTGCTCTCTCTCGACACCACGCGTGGTAGGCCTCGTAGAATTCTGCCTCGAGCGGGCTGAGGTTGACGTCGACCTGGCGAAGTTCGCGCAGTGGCTTCGCTTCTTGGACGTCGACCTTCCGGGTGCGTGTGATCTGCGCCGACAGACCGTTGAGCTCCGCGCAGAGGCGCTTGACCGCGACCGCGCCGGCCGCGTCCAAGGTGGGCCGCTCGAGAACGCTCAGAAGAACCCGGAAGTCTGGGCGCTGGGTGAGGATTGAACCGAAGAGGTCGCCTTGCAACTCAGCCAGCCAGGCGCGTCGATCTGCGTTGGAGACACCGGGGTCTGCCAACGACGACGTCAGCCTGTTCAGCACCCGGTTGGGGCTGATCCGGTGCTCCAGGGATCGGAGGTCTTGGAACTCGCCGGGCACGAGGATGCTTAGAAGGTTGTACAGATCTTGATTGTGGAGGTTGACTGGCGTGGCGGAGAGCATCACCAGCGCTTCTGAACAGTCCTGAATCATCTCGCCCAGAGCGAAACTCTTGGTGCCACGGTTGCGGAACGCATGGGCCTCGTCGACGATCGACAGGTCAAAATTCAGGCCCAGTTCCGCGGCGCGCTTCAAGCCCTCCCACGTTCGGAGCCGTTCGATGCTGCAGATGTACGCGCCGCGTCGCGGCAGCCGGTCCGTTTCAAGACGCTCGGTCATTTCCTGAAGCCCCGGGTTGTCAAGCTCCACCAGGGTGAACCCGAACCGGTCCTCCATTTCGCGTCTCCACTTGGCGACGAGCGAACTTGGGCAGATGACGAGCACTCGATCGGCCTGACGCCGCGCCTCCATCTCCGTCCAGACCAGACCCGCCTCGATGGTCTTTCCGAGGCCGACCTCGTCAGCTATGAGCAGGCGGAGGGTGCCAGTGCTGAGCAACTTGAGCACCGGTTTGAACTGGTATGGCCGGAAAAGAGTGCGGGTAGCGCGGAAGGAGAAGACGGTGTCCGTGAAATGGCCTTCGAGCTTGGCTCGGGTCAGGGTGGCCGCGAAACGGTGCGGTTCGACGGGACCACTTTCGACCCAAGCGAGGGGATCGTCGGTAACTGGCCTCGGTTCGATCTGATCCTCGCTGCGACGACCCACCGAACCACCCTCGAACACCTGATACAACCAGGATCGCGCCGCGAACCGGCGTCCAGGGCGGACCACGCCGTCGCGCCCCGACACGAGGACGTCCTCGCCCACTTCAAAGCGGGGTGCCGGAACGACCGTCGCTTCGTCCCAGAGGGCGTCGACCCAGTTCAAGGCGTTGTCCAGTGGTGACCCGGGCGCGGCGGTGCCGGAACGCACCGTTTCGCGCTCGACGACACCGGAACCGGTCGTGACGAGCAGCACCACGGAGGGGTCCACGCTCGTGAACCAGTAGATGCCTTGGGGGAGTGTCACGGGCGGCGCGCCCTGCAGTCGAATCTCGTCGACGAGGTCGACGACATCGACGACTCCCGCGCCGAGAACGAGCAGCTGGGCGAACTTTCCGGCGGCGAGTATGGCCTCCAGATCGGAGGTGTTCGGGTGGTATCCGTCGCTGCTCCGGACGACGTCCACGGTGGGCGCTGCCACTTCACATCCTCCCGGGGGAATGCCACCAAGCCGGCGGGACATCACCTATCCGTACCACAGTCCCGCGCGCCGTCGGGAGCGGAGCCACTGTCAGGATTACGCGTCTTCGCTGAACGCCTCGCATTCGGCCCACTCGACGAGGACCTCACGTGCCTTCTTCTCGATCTGACGGATG
>ERZ501047.308-NODE-308-length-17005-cov-14.892212_pt1 | contig 17005 bp, 14 predicted proteins | sample MGYA00510868_ERZ501047 | MGnify/ENA primary metagenome ERZ501047 (study PRJEB25958, sample SAMN03398593) | human skin metagenome | study: EMG produced TPA metagenomics assembly of the Human Skin Microbiome Metagenome (human skin metagenome) data set. | reverse complement strand
ACCCGACCAGGAGGACACCTCATGCACGAGACCATGATCACCGTCACCGGCAACCTGTGCGCCGACCCCGAGCTGCGGTTCACCCAGGGTGGCGACGTGTTCGCCGCCTTCCGGATCGCCTGCACGGAGCGCAAGCGCAACCGCGAGGGCGGGTGGGGCGACGGGCACACCAACTTCGTCCGGGTCACGGCCTTTCGCTCGCTCGGCCAGAACTGCGCGGCCTCGCTCAAGCAGGGCACGCGCGTCATCGTGCGGGGCCGCTTGCGCGTCACCGACTGGGAGCAGGGGGAGCGTCGCGGGACCAACGTCGAGATCGACGCCCACGCGGTGGGCCCCGACCTCACCTTCGCCTTCGCCGACGTGACCAAGGGCGTCCACAGCTCCACGTCCGACCGCATGGCCGATCCCGAGGTGGCGGCGGCGAACGACCGGGGCGCCCTCGCGGACGGTGTGGTGACCTACGGACTGCCCGAGACGGAGCCGGGAGCCGCTCCCCACGCCGACGGCATCCACGGTGACGTCGTCCACGGTGACGCCGACGTCGACGACGACTACGACGTGGATGCGGACGGTGTCGTCACCGAGCGCGAGCCCGCCTTCCTCTGACGGTGCCCGCGCCGCACCGGTCGCGCGGTGCCCGGTCCGACCGCGGCACCGCGCGACCGGCCTCGACGGATTCGTCGGCCCTGGTGGGCGACCGATAGCCTGAGCCTCATGGCGGAGTTCATCTACACCATGTCCAAGGCCCGCAAGGCGGTCGGTGACAAGGTCATCCTCGACGACGTGACGATGTCGTTCTTCCCCGGAGCCAAGATCGGGGTCGTCGGCCCCAACGGTGCCGGCAAGTCGACGATCCTCAAGATCATGGCGGGGCTGGACCAGCCCTCCAACGGCGAGGCCCGGCTCTCACCGGGATACAGCGTGGGGATCCTGCTGCAGGAGCCGCCGCTCAACGAGGACAAGACGGTCCTCGGCAACGTCGAGGAGGGCGTCGGCGAGATCAAGGCCAAGGTCGACCGCTTCAACGCGATCTCCGCCGAGATGGCCGAGGAGGGCGCGGACTTCGACGCGCTCATGGAGGAGATGGGCAAGCTCCAGGAGGACATCGACCACGCCGACGCGTGGGACCTCGACTCCCAGCTGGAGCAGGCCATGGACGCCCTGCGCTGCCCGCCCGGCGACGCCGACGTCACCGTCCTGTCCGGCGGTGAGCGACGCCGCGTGGCCTTGTGCAAGCTGCTGCTGTCCAAGCCGGACCTGCTGCTGCTCGACGAGCCCACCAACCACCTCGACGCCGAGTCCGTCCTGTGGCTGGAGCAGCACCTCGCGTCGTACCCCGGCGCCGTGCTCGCCGTCACCCACGACCGCTACTTCCTGGACAACGTCGCCGAGTGGATCTGCGAGGTCGACCGCGGCCGCCTCTACCCCTACGAGGGCAACTACTCCACGTACCTGGAGAAGAAGGCGGAGCGACTCGAGGTCCAGGGCAAGAAGGACCAGAAGCTCCAGAAGCGCCTCAAGAACGAGCTCGAGTGGGTCCGCTCCAACGCCAAGGGTCGCCAGGCCAAGTCCAAGGCCCGCCTGCAGCGCTACGAGGAGATGGCCGCCGAGGCCGACCGCACCCGCAAGCTGGACTTCGAGGAGATCACCATCCCGCCGGGCCCGCGCCTCGGCAGCACGGTGATCGAGGTCACGGACCTCAAGAAGGGGTTCGGCGACCGCGTCCTCATCGACGGCCTGTCGTTCTCCCTGCCCCGCAACGGCATCGTCGGCGTCATCGGCCCCAACGGCGTCGGCAAGACCACGCTGTTCAAGACCATCGTGGGCCTGGAGGAGCCGGACTCCGGCTCGGTCAAGGTCGGCGAGACCGTCGACATCTCCTACGTCGACCAGAGCCGCGCGGGCATCGACCCCGGCAAGAACCTCTGGGAGGTCGTGTCCGACGGGCTCGACCACATCCAGGTCGGCAAGGTCGAGATCCCCTCGCGCGCCTATGTCTCGCAGTTCGGCTTCAAGGGCCCGGACCAGCAGAAGAAGGCGGGCGTCCTGTCCGGCGGCGAGCGCAACCGCCTCAACCTCGCGCTCACCCTCAAGCAGGGCGGCAACCTCCTGCTGCTCGACGAGCCCACCAACGATCTCGACGTCGAGACCCTCGGTTCCCTCGAGAACGCCCTGCTCGAGTTCCCCGGCTGCGCCGTGGTCATCAGCCACGACCGGTGGTTCCTGGACCGGGTGGCGACCCACATCCTGGCCTACGAGGGCACGGAGGACGACCCCGCCTCGTGGTACTGGTTCGAGGGCAACTTCGAGGCCTACGAGAAGAACAAGATCGAGCGCCTCGGCGAGGATGCCGCCCGTCCGCACCGGGTGACCTACCGCAAGCTCACCCGCGACTGACCACCGCCGTAGCCCGAGAGCCGCATCCCGCCCCGGATTCCCGGGTCGGGATGCGGCTCTCGGCATACGAGATGGTGGTCGTCACCGGCGATGAAGCCGGGCGCGGTGGGTAGGGGAAGGGGCGACGCCGCACGTCCGCGACGCCGTCCGCCCTACGCAGGAGGTTCGTGCATGGCCAAGCCCACCGTCGCCGACCAGCTGATCGCCCACCTGAAGTCCCTCGGGGTGCAACGCGTCTACGGGCTCGTGGGGGACAGCCTCAACCCCGTCACCGACGCAATCCGTCGCGACGGTGACATCTCCTTCTTCGCCGTCCACAACGAGGAGGCCGCCGCCTTCGCCGCGGCCGCCGAGTCACGGCTCACCGGACGGCTCGCCGTGTGCGCGGCCTCCTGCGGCCCCGGCAACACCCACCTCGTCCAGGGCCTCTACGACGCCAACCGTGGTGGCGCCAAGGTCCTGGCCATCGCGAGCCACATCCCCTCGCCGCAGATCGGCACCTACTTCTTCCAGGCCACGCACCCCGAGCAGCTGTTCGCCGAGTGCAGCCACTACGCCGAGGTCGCCAACAGCCCGCGCCAGGCCGCCCGGATCCTGCACATCGCGACCCAGACCGCCATCGCCCGCAGCGGGGTCTGCGTCCTGGTCCTGCCCGGCGACGTCGCCGAGGAGCCCGCGGTCGACGCGCCCGCCCTCGGCCACACCTCGGAGCGGCCACCGCGCCACGTCCCGGACCCCGAGGTGGTGACCGAGCTCGCGCGCCTGCTCGACCGGGCCAAGAAGCCCATGCTCTTCGTCGGAGCGGGGGTGCGAGGCGCCCACGACCAGGTGATGGCGCTGGCCGAGGCTCTGCAGGCGCCGGTGGGGCATGCCCTCGGCGGCAAGGAGTGGATCCAGTTCGACAATCCCTACGACGTCGGGATGAGCGGGCTGCTCGGCTACGGCGCGTGCGCCGAGGCGATGGACCAGGCCGACCTCGTCCTGCTCCTCGGCACCGACTTCCCCTACGACCAGTTCCTGCCCAAGGACACGGTGATCGTTCAGGTCGACCGGTATGGCGAACGCCTGGGGCGTCGCGCCAAGCTGTCCCTGGCGGTGGAGGGTGACGTCGACACGACCATCGACGCGCTGCTGCCGATGCTGGGGCGTGAGCGGGACGGGCGATACCTGCACAGGATGCTCAAGGAGCACGCCTCGACCCTCGACAAGGTCGTCAAGGCCTACACCCATGACGTCGACACGATGGTGCCGATCCATCCCGAGTACCTCGCCTCGATCCTGGACGACCTCGCCTCCGACGACGCCGTCTTCACCGTCGACACGGGCATGTGCAACGTGTGGGCCGCGCGCTACCTCACGCCCAACGGCCGGCGCCGCGTCCTCGGCTCCTGGCACCACGGCACCATGGCCAACGCCCTGCCGCACGCGATCGGCGCCGCGGCGAGCCAGCCCGGGCGCCAGGTGATCTCGATGTCGGGTGACGGGGGGCTGTCGATGCTGATGGGCGAGCTGGTGACCGTCGCCGAGCACCGGCTCGACGTCAAGATCGTGGTGTTCAACAACTCGACGCTCGGCATGGTCAAGCTCGAGATGCTCGTGGACGGCCTGCCGGACTACGGCACCGACCGCGCGCACGTGGACTACGCCGCCATCGCCCAGGGCTGCGGCATCCCGAGCCTGCGGATCACGGACCCCAAGGCCATCCGCGAGGGCCTCGGCCGGGCGCTCGCCACGCCGGGTCCGGTGCTCGTCGACGTCGTGACCGACCCCAACGCCCTGTCGATCCCGCCGGAGATCACCCTCGAGCAGGTCACGGGCTTCGCGTCCGCCGCCACCAAGACCGTGCTCGACGGGGGCGTCGGCAAGATGGTCGAGATGGCGAGGGCCAACCTGCGCAACATCCCCCGCTGACCGCCGGTGGAGTGGTCGGGAGGGCCGGGCCGGCGCCCCGCGCCGGTCGGGCCCCGGCTCGGCCGGCTCAGCCCTTGAGCCGCAGCATGCCCTCCTGGGCGACGGTGGCGGCCAGCGAGCCGTCGGGCGTGAACATCCGTCCCATCCCGAGGCCGCGCCCGCCCTGGGCGCTGGGGGAGTACTGCGTGTAGAGCATCCACTCGTCCGCGCGGGCCGGTCGGTGGAACCACATCGCGTGGTCGAGACTGGCGGCCCGCAGCCGCCGGTCGATCCACGCGATCCCGTGCCGGCGGATCACCGGCTCGAGCAGGGCGTAGTCGCTGGCGTAGGCCATGACGGCGGCGTGCACCAGCGGGTCGTCGGGCAGGGTGCCCACTGCGCGCAGCCACAGCTCCTGGTGGGCCACCTGCTCGGAGGCCGGCTGCGACCAGAGGTCCTCCCGCACGTGGCGCAGGTCGATCGGTCGGCCATAGGCGAGGTGCTTGGCGGCCGGGTGGTCGACGTGGCCGTACTTGTCGGCGACGCTCGGCAGCGTCTCGGGCCCGGGGGCCTGCGGCATCGTGTCCTGGTGGTTGAGCCCGCCGGCGGGCTCCTGGAAGGACGCGGTCATCGACAGGATGACCTGGCCCTCCTGCATGGCGTGGACCCGGCGGGTGGAGAAGGACCGACCGTCGCGCATGCGCTCCACGGAGAACCTGATCGGCCTGGCCACGTCACCGGGCCGCACGAAGTAGCCGTGCAGGGAGTGGATCGGCCGTGCGGGCTCGCCGGCTCCCACCTCGACGGTGCGGCCCGCCGCGATGATCGTCTGCGCCAGCACCTGACCGCCGAAGACGCGTCCGTGCGGCTGCCACTGGCTCTGGCCCTCGAAGATCTCGCGGTCGGGGTCACCGAGGATCTGCTCCGTGAGGAAGGACTCGGGGCCGGCGTCGGTGCGGGCGCTGACCGTCATGCGCGCTGTCCCGAGGTGGTCCAGGTCGAGGATGTCGAGCAGCTCGGCAAAGGGGTCCTGGGGTGTCTGGGTCACGCCTCGAAGACTAGTCCCTCTGGGCCGACCGGATGACTTGCGGGACTATGCGGCGCCGCGGCCGCAGACGTCCTCGTCACCCCGGGGCCACCGTGACCGCATCGGCTGCTCGCCCACTTCGACATCGTTGTCACACAAGGGGATTCCATGCCTGCTCTCGCCCGCCGCCTCACTGCTGCCGCCGCTGCCGCGGTCGCCGTCGGGGGCGTCTTTCTCGCCGCCTTCCCCGCCGCGAACGCCGCCACCAGCTGCCGGGTGGCCTGGGGCTCGGCGCACAAGGCCATCAACCTGTCCAGCGCCGTGAGGGGACCCCCGCGACCGCGGTGCGCACCGGGCACCACGCGTGCCACGACCGCGTCGTCTTCGAGCTCAACGGCCGCACCGGCGCCACCGTCGCGGGCTACGTCGGCACGGCAAAGGGCCCGCAGGTCATCGCCGTCGGATCGCGCACCCAGCTGGTGCCCGTCGGGGTCAAGCCCGGCGAGGCGCTCCCGGCCAGCTTCACGACCGTCCGCGGCGTGGTCTGTGCCGGCAAGGTCGACGGCCGCGGCCCGTATGCCGTCCCCCCTGCCGGTCAGCCGGCCACGGCGAGGGCGAAGGGCAGCACGTGGGTCGCCCCCGCAGCACGCAGGGCCCGGCCGGCGACGGTCATGGTCCAGCGGGAGTCGACCAGGTCGTCGACGAGCAGGACCGCACCGGGCGACAGCTCGAGGTTGTCGCGGACCAGCGGCCCGGCGGCCACGCGGTCCCACACACCGGCGAGACGATAGGCGCTGTTGCCGCCCCGGTCACCCGTCGGCCCCCCGTCGACGAGGTCCATCGGACCGAGGTCGACCATGCGGCCCATCGCCGCGAGTCCCCGGGCGAGCGACTCCACCAGCTGGGGGCGGGAGCGGGAGGGCACCCAGGTCACGGCGACCGGTCGCTCGGCCCAGTCCCAGTCGCGCAGCACCGGCACGCACCCCCGCAGGAGCGCCTCGTCCGCCGGACCGTCCGGGCCGGCCAGCAGGGTCCGCACCCGCTGCCCCCACCCGAGGTCGGTCAGCCGGGCCAGCGCACGACCCGGCTCCACCTGCTCCTGCGGCCCGATGCGTCCCTTGACGTCGACGCCGAGGCGGGGCATCCCGCTCGGCCACTGCGCCCGCGGCTCCACGAGCACCCCGGGGCGGTCGAGCCGGGTGCGGGCCTCGACGACGGCCCCCTCGGGGACGCCCTCGGGGTACCACGCGCCCGCGCACACGTCGCACCGCCCGCACGGCGCGGCCGAGGGGTCGTCGAGCACCCGCTGCAGGAAGGCCATGCGGCACTCCTCGCCGCGCTGGTAGGCGAGCATGAGGTCCTGCTCGCGCTCGCGCGCCTCGGCCACCCGCGCGTAGCGCTCGGCGTCGTAGGTCCACGACGCGCCCGTGGCCGTCCAGCCCCCCTGGACCCGGTGCACCGCCCCGTCGACGTCGAGGACCTTGAGCAGCAGCTCGAGCCGGGTGCGGCGCACGTCGACCACCGTCTCGAGGGCGGCCGTGGACAGGGGGCGGGCTGAGGCGGACAGCGCGGCGATGACGGCGTCGGCCTGCTCGGGCCGGGGCATCGAGGCGCTTGCGAAGTAGGACCAGATGTCGCGGTCGGACGCCGACGGCAGCAGCAGCACGTCGGCCCGCGCGACCCCGCGGCCGGCACGCCCGACCTGCTGGTAGTAGGCGACCGGCGAGCTGGGGGAGCCGAGGTGCACCACGAAGCCGAGGTCGGGCTTGTCGAAGCCCATCCCGAGCGCGCTCGTGGCGATCAGTGCCTTGACCTGGTTGGCGCGCAGCAGGCCCTCGAGCTGCTCGCGGTCGGCGGGGTCGGTGCGCCCGGTGTAGGCCCGCACCTCGTGACCGGCCTGACGCAGCGCCTCGGCGACGTCCTCGGCCGCCGACACGGTCATGGCATAGACGATCCCGCTGCCCGGCAGGTCGCCGAGGTGCGCGGTGAGCCACCCGAGCTGCTGCTCCGCCGAGCCCAGCCGGAGCACACCGAGCCGCAGCGAGTCGCGGGCCAGCGAGCCGCGCACGGTCAGGACCTCGTGGCCACCGACCTCCAGCTGCTCGGCCACGTCCGACACCACCCGGGCATTGGCGGTCGCCGTGGTCGCCAGCACCGGGACGTCCCTCGGCAGCTCGGCCAGCAGGTCCTTGATCCGTCGGTAGTCCGGTCGGAAGTCGTGGCCCCAGTCGCTGACGCAGTGCGCCTCGTCGACGACCAGGAGCCCGCAGCGGGCGGCGAGGCCCGGCAGCTGCTCGTCGCGGAAGCGCGGGTTGTTGAGCCGCTCCGGGCTCACCAGCAGCACGTCCACCTCGTCGGCGGCCAGCGCGGCCGCGACCTCCCCCCAGGCGTCGGCATTGGCGGAGTTCATCGTCACCGCCCGCACCCCGGCGCGCTCGGCGGCGGCGACCTGGTCGCGCATGAGCGCCAGCAGCGGCGACACGATGATCGTGGGGCCCGCCCCGGCTGCGCGCCGCAGCGCGGTCGCCACGAAGTAGACCGCCGACTTGCCCCACCCCGTGCGTTGCACCACGAGCACCCGCTGCCGTGCGGACACCAGCGCCGCCACCGCCTCGAGCTGGCCGTCGCGGAAGTCGACGTCCTCGCGCCCCACGAGGCGCCGCAGCGCCGTCGTGGCGTCCTCGCGCACCGACTCGGTGTCCACGTCGACGGCGGGCGCGCTCGGCATACGGGCCTGGTTGCTGGTCATGCCCACACGCTAGACGCCGGGCCCGACAGACCCCCCGGCTGCGCCATGATGGGGCCATGGCCGACGCACCCAGCGACCTCCGCCCGACGAGCGTCTACCGGGTGGACGTCCCCCTCCGGTGGAGCGACATGGACGCCTACGGGCACGTCAACAACGTCGAGTACCTCCGCCTCCTGGAGGAGGCGCGCGTCGAGGCCTTCCGCGCGTGGTTCGGTGAGCACGACCCCGTGCTCGGCCGCGCAGTACTGGTGGCGCGCAGCGAGATCGACTACCTGCGGCCGCTGGAGTTCCGGCACGCCCCGGTCGCCGTCGACATGTGGGTGTCCAGGCTGGCCGGCGCGTCCTACGACCTGGGCTACGTCGTGCGCGACCCCGAGGGCGTGGGCGACCAGGTCTATGCGCGGGCCGAGTCGACGATGGTGATGTACGACTTCGCCGACGCCCGCCCACGGCGGATGACCCCCGAGCAGCGCGAGACCCTCGGACGCTACCTCGGGGACCCGGTCGGGCTGAGGCGGCGCCGGTGACCGGGGCGCTCGTCCTGGCCGAGGCCGGCACCGCCTCCGACCTACGGACCTACGTCGCGCGGGCGGCCGCCGCCGACCGCGAGGGTGCGATGCGCCTGCAGGTGCAGGGGACCGTGCTGGCCGCGTATGCCGCGGTCCTGCCCGGTTCCGGCCTGACCGCAGAGGGACTGGTGCTGGGGCTGCGCACCATGCGTCTGGCCGAGCCCGCCGACCTCGACGTCACCGTGCCGCTGGGCGCGCTGCTCGACCGGTTCGCGCACGACCAGGGCACCGGGGTCCCCGTGCCGCCCACCGAGGTGCGGGTGCCCTGGGCAGGGCAGAGCCCGCCGCGTGCCGGCTGGGTGCCGATCGGGCGCGTGACCGGCGCCGAGCTCCACGAGGCGGCGCAGTCGGGGATCGCCGACGTCGCGCGCGGCGCGGGCACGGGCTCCGGGGGGCTCGCGGTCGCGGGGCTGAGGCACGCCGTGTGGGCGCGGCCCGTGGTGGCCGCCGAGGTCGAGGGACTGCCGTCGGGGATGGCCTTCGCCGCGCAGGTCCTCGGCTTCGTCGGCGAGCAGCCGGCCACGGTCCATCGCTGCGGGCGCTGGCTGCGGCTGTCGACGCCGTCCGGTCACGTCCTCGCGCGCTGACGGCCCAGCGGCCGGGCCCGGGACCCGGCGAGGACGACGAGGCCGGCCGATGCCGCGCACAGCGCCCAGATCAGCGTGTAGGCCCCGGCGTCAGCGCCGGCTGACCGGTGCATCCCGGCAAAGACCGAGCCCGTGAGCGCGACGCCGAGCGCGGAGCCGAGGGTGTCGGCGAGCTGGAGCGAGGACGACACCTCGCCGTGCCGCTCGACCGGCGTGAGGTCGAGCCCCAGCACGGAGATGGTGGACATGGCCAGGCCCATGCCGATGCCCATCGCGGTGGCGGCGACGGGGACGAGCCAGGCGGACAGCCCGAGCCCGGTGATCGCGGCGAGCCCCAGCAAGCCGACGGCGAGCGAGGCGCCACCGGCCCCGAGCAGGCGGAACCGGTCGCGCACGAAGGCGTCACGCCCCTGCAGCGCCGCACCCACGGACCAGCCGAGAGACCCGAGGGTGAGCATGACCCCCGCCACGGTGCCGCTCGTCCCGCGCTCGTTGACGAGCATCAGGGGGATGAAGGTGATCGCCCCGTTGAAGGCCGCGGTGAGCAGGAACCGGGACATGGTCACCGACGGGAGGCCGCGCGCCAGGCGGAGGGTCCCGGGCGGGACGAGGCGCGGGGCGACGACGACGACCAGGACCAGACCGACGCCCGCGACGGCCACTGGGGCGGCTTCGAACGGCTCCACGTGCTGCGAGCCCCACTGCAGGACACCGGCGCCCACGGCGACCAGCGCCCCCGCCAGGGCGGCTCGCCGGTGGCTGCGGCGCTCGCGCCCGGACCCGGTGCGACCCGGCGGGGCGACGAGCGACCGGCGTGCCCAGGTGAGGACGGTGGTGACCAGGATCGGTGGCACGACCACGAGAAAGACCCACCGCCAGGACAGCGCCTCGGTGAGCCAGGCCGCGAGCAGCGGCCCGACGATGGCGGGCAGCACCCACGCGGCAGACACCCAGCCAAAGACCCTGGGACGCAAGGACTCTGGGTACGCGCGACCGATCATGACGTAGAGCGCGACGACGAGCAGGCCGCCGCCGAGGCCGGCGATCATCCGCCCCGCCAGCAGCACGGGGAAACTGTCGGCCAGCCCCGCGACGAGCGAGCCGAGCGCGAGACCGGCCTGGCCCACGAGGGTGGCGGGCAGCGGGCCGCGCAGGTCGGTCCAGGTGCCCGACAGGACGGTGCCGAGCAGCTGTGCGGAGAGGAACAGCGAGAACGCCAGGCCGTACGCCCGGACCGCGTCGAGCTCGTCGGCGACGGCCGGCATGGCGGTCGTGACCGCCATGGACTCGAAGGCGACGAGGGTCACCTGGGCGATCATGACGATTGTGACGAGCCGGTATGCCGGACCCATGGGCCCTTGCGGGGTGGAGGTCACGGCGGGGATCACGCCCCCACGGTAACCGGGGTGGCCGGGGGCGGCGGCGGCTCGTGCCACTGACCGCGCTCGATCAGGACGGTGCGCAGGGTGTCGATGGCGTCGCTCACCAGGCCGTCCACCCCGAGGTCCAGCAGCTCGTGCATCTCCTGCGCGTCGTCGATGGTCCAGACGTGGATGTGCTTGCCGCGCCGGTGAGTCGCCTCGACCAGGGCCGGCGTCACCAGCTCGACGGACCGGCCGGCGAGGGTGTAGGTGCGGGGGATCTGCAGCACCGGCGCCGGAGTGCTGAGCCACTGCGTGACGAGCCGCGGCAGGAACCGCAGGCTGGCCACCCCGGCGCCGCCCGCGGCCGTCGCGAGGCGTGGCCCGAGCAGCTCGCGCACGTGACGCAGGCGTCGCTGGGAGAACGAGCCGACGCACACGCGGTGCAGCGCGCCGGCCTGCAGGAGGGCCTGGGCCGTCGGGACGACCGCGCCGGGGGCCTTGATGTCGATGTTGAACCTCGCGTCGGGCAGCGCCTCGAGCAGCTCGGTGAGCAGCGGGATCGGCTCGCCCGCGATGCGCGCCTGCCGGACGTACTCCCACGGCAGGTCGGCGATCGCGCCGCGACGGTCGGTCACCCGGTCCAGCCGCGCGTCGTGGAAGGCGACGACCTGGCCGTCGAGGGTGGCGTGGACGTCGGTCTCGAGGTAGCGGTAGCCCAGGTCGTAGGCGCTGCGGAAGGCCGCCAGGGTGTTCTCCCGCCCGTGGTTCGGTGCGTAGGCGGCGCCCCCGCGGTGGGCGAGGGCCAGGGGCCGGGGAGCGTCGAAGTAGGGGAACTGCGCAGCCTTCACGTCCCCAACCTACGGCCCGGGGCGCGCCGGCCGGCGCAGGTCGCGGATCTCCGGGTGGGACCCGACGACCTGGGACGTGGCCGAGCTCAGCGGGTGCGCGCCCAGACGGTGGTGTCGGTCGGGACGAGCCCCTCGGGCGTCAGCGGGCCGCTGGCCACGACGACCTCGGACCCGTCGGGCAGCGGGACCGCCTCGTCGCCGAGGTTGGCGAGGACCAGCAGCCGGTCCGTGCCGCGCTCGTTGACGACGGCGACCACGTCCTCGCCATACCCCTGCTGCCAGTCCAGCGCCCCCACGCCGAGGTCCAGCTCGCGGCGGGTGGCGAGCAGGGTGCGGTAGAGCTCGAGCGTCGAGCCCGGCTGCCCCGCCTGGAGGTTCGCCGCGAGGTCGGCATAGGCGTCGGGCTGGGGGAGCCAGGTGCGCTCCGAGGGGCCGAACCCGTTGCCGGGCGCGCCCCCGACCCAGGGGAGCGGGATGCGGCAGCCGTCGCGGCCGATCTCGGCCTCGGGGGTGCCCTTGGTGCGGTGGTAGGCCGGGTCCTCGCGCAGCTCGTCCGGCAGGGTCGTGTGGTCGGGCAGCCCGAGCTCCTCGCCCTGATAGAGGTATGCCGAGCCGGGCAGCGCCAGCATCAGGGCCGTGGCAGCCCGGGCCCGCCGCAGGCCGAGGGCAGCGTCCGGTTGGGGGCAGGTCGCGTCGATGCCGTTCATGCGCGGCGACCCCACGGGGTAGCCGAGCCGGGTCGCGTGCCGCACCACGTCGTGGTTGGACAGGACCCAGGTCGTGGGGGCGCCGACGCTTTGCGCGGCCTCGAGGGAGCGCGTGATGCGCTCGACGAGGTCGGCTGCGCGCCAGGGGGAGTCGAGGAAGTCGAAGTTGAACGCCTGGTGCATCTCGTCGGGCCGGGTGTAGGCCACGAGCCGCTCGATCGGCGTCACCCAGGCCTCCGCGCACAGGATCCGGTCGCGCTCCGGGTCGCCCTCGGGGTTGTGCGCGTCGAGCACCTGGCGCCAGCCGCGGTAGATCTCGTGGACGCCGTCCTGGTCCCAGTAGGGGCTCGCGCTGGTGGGGTGGGCCTCGCCATCGCCGGAGATCATCTCGGTGTGGGCGTCCCAGTCGCGAAAGCTCTGGTCCTTGGCGAGGCCGTGGGCCACGTCCACCCGGAAGCCGTCCACGCCCCGGTCGAGCCAGAAGCGCAGGATGTCGTGGAACTCCTCGCGCACCTCGGGGTGCTCCCAGTCCAGGTCGGGCTGCTTGGAGTCGAACAGGTTGAGGTACCACTGGCCGGGCCGGCCGTCGGCCTCGGTGACGCGCGTCCACGCGGAGCCGCCGAAGACGGACCGCCAGTTGGTGGGCGGCAGCTCGCCGTGCTCGCCGCGACCGTCCTTGAAGATGTAGCGGGCTCGCTCGGGGGATCCGGGCCCGGCGGCGAGGGCCGCCTGGAACCAGGCGTGCTCGTCGCTGGTGTGGTTGGGCACGAGGTCCACCACGACCCGGATCCCGAGCTCGTGGGCCTCGGCGATCAGCTGCTCGGCGTCCGCCAGCGAGCCGAAGAGGGGGTCCACGTCGCGGTAGTCGCTCACGTCGTAGCCCGCATCGGCCTGGGGCGAGGTGTAGAAGGGGGAGAGCCAGACCGCGTCGACGCCGAGGTCGCGCAGGTAGGGCAGCTTGGCGGTGACGCCGGCGAGGTCGCCCATGCCGTCGCCGTCCCCGTCCGCGAAGGAGCGGGGGTAGACCTGGTAGATGACGGCGTGGCGCCACCAGGCGGGGGGCTCGGTCGAGGGTGCGGTGGCCGGGGGGACGGCGGTGTCGGGGGTCACGTCTCCATGTTGCGCCATGGCGGCGGTCCCTGTGAAATCGACTGCAATTCGTGCAAGATCTTGCAGGAACTGGGATGCCGGGACGTGCGACCGGCTCAGTCCGGTCGGTTGACGAGCGAGTGTGCCGCCCGCACGAGGTAGTCACGCAGCAGCAGGTCGTGCGTCTCGTCGAGGTCCAGCGTGTCGACGGCGGCGAGCATGTGGTGCAGCCAGCGGTCACGCATGGCGGGCGTGACGGCGAACGGCACGTGCCGCATCCGCAGGCGCGGGTGACCACGCTGCTCGGAATAGGTCGTGGGGCCACCCCAGTACTGCTCGAGGAACATCCGCAGCCGGACCTCCGCGGGACCCAGGTCGTCCTCGGGATAGAGCGCGCGCAGCTCCGGGTCCCCGGCCACGCCGCGGTAGAACTCGCGCACCAGCCGCTTGAAGGTCGGCGCCCCGCCGACCTCGTCGTAGAACGTCACGTCGTCTCCCGGTCCCGTTGGTGGACGTCCAGGGTATGCCGCGCCCCCGCCGCGTCTGGTCGCCCCCGCCGCGTCCGCGGCGGCTACTTGGCGGTCCCGGCCCCGCCATACGGCAGGACCCCCGGCCCGAAGCCCGGCATGACCGGCAGCGAGACCCCCTGGTCCGCAAGGGCGGCCATCACCCGGGAGCGCACCTCTCGCCCGACGGGGACATTCTCGTTGGGCGCGCACTTGACGATGATGCGGACCGTCGCGACGCCGCCGACGATGGACTCGACGCCGCCGACCTCGGGCTGCTCGATGACCTTGCCGAACCACTCCTCCTCCTTGTCCAGGCCGCGGATCGCGCGGGAGATGATCGGCATGACCTTCTCCATGGACTCGGTGACGGGGACAGGGATGTCGACCAACGCCGTGGACCAGCCCTGGGAGCGGTTGGCGATCCGGAGGATCTCGCCGTTTCGGATGTACCAGATCACCCCGTTGAAGTCGCGGATCGTGGTGAGCCGCAACGAGATGTCCTCGACGGTGCCGATGACCTCGCCGGTGTCGACGACGTCGCCGACGCCGTACTGGTCCTCGATGATCATGAACATCCCGGACAGGTAGTCCTTGACGAGGCTCTGCGCGCCGAAGCCGAGCGCGACGCCGCCGACGGACGCCGAGGCGAGCAGCGGCGCCATGTTGAAGCCCAGCTCGTCGCCGACCATCAGCGCCGCGACGAAGGCCACCGTCACCGTCGTCACGGAGCGCAGCACGGCGCCGAGCGTGCGGACCCGCTGCTCCTGGCGGGCGCTGCTGACGATGCTGGGGTCGCTGAAGATCTTGGCCGCCTTGCGCGCCTGCCGGCGGATGACGGGCAGCTCGGCCGTGTCGACGCGGGTGACGTTGACCGCGGCGGCCTCGGCGCGCTCCGAGCGCAGCAGCAGGCCGTTGACGAATCCGTTGATGGCGCGGTGGATCAGCCAGCGGGTGGCGACGGCCCCGAGGACGATTGCCACGATCGTGAGGGGTGCCCCCTGGGCCCATGCCCACGCCGACTCCCAGGTCACGGCGAGCGCTTGGAGGACGGACGAGGAGGTGCTGGCAGTCATGCCCTCATCATGGCGGGTCGACCTTGGCGGACGCTGTCACCGCCGTGCCACACTTCACCCGTGACTGACGCACCCTCCACCGACCTCATCGAGCTCGCGCGCGCCCACGGGGTGGCCACGGAGTACTGGGACTGGCAGGGGGACCACGTGACCGTGCCCGCCACCACCATCGTGGCCGTGCTCGCCGCCCTGGGCCAGCCGGCCGCGACCGATGACGAGGTGCGCGCCTCGCTCGCGCAGATCCGCGACCGCGAGTGGCGCCAGGCGCTCCCGCCGGTGCTGGTCGTGACCGAGTCCGAGAGCACGACGATCCCGGTGCACCTGCCCCACGGCGAGTCCGTCACGGTGTCCGTGCGGCTCGAGGACGGGTCGCACCGTCCCCTGGACCAGGTCGACAGGTGGGTCGACCCTCGCGTCGTGGACGGTCGTCAGGTGGGGGAGGCGACCTTCGCGGTCCCGGCCGGCCTGCCGCTCGGCTGGCACGAGATCAGTGCCTCGTATGCCGGGGCCACGGCCACCTGCACCCTGGTCGTCACGCCAGACCGCCTCGAGGTGCCCGCGTCGCTGCGCGACCACCCCGCCTCGGGCGTCATGACGCAGCTCTACGCCATGCGCTCCAGCCGGTCCTGGGGGATGGGGGACGCCGCTGACCTCGCCGAGCTCGCCGCGTGGGCCGGCGAGGAGCTGGGCTCGGACTTCGTCCTCGTCAACCCTCTGCATGCCGCCGAGCCCGTCCCGCCGGTCGAGCCCTCGCCCTACCTGCCCACCACCCGTCGGTTCATCAGCCCGCTCTACATCCGCGTCGAGGACATCCCCGAGATGGGCTACCTCACCGCCGCGGACCGCGCGCTGCTGCAGTGGCACGCCGACGACGCGGTGCGGCTCAACGACGTCGACCTCATCGACCGCGACGCGTCCTGGCGTCTCAAGGACGCCGCCCTGCGGCTCGTCCACAAGCAGCCCCGATCGCCTCGGCGTGAGCGGGACTACCGGGCCTTCTGCGGGCGGGAGGGGCAGGGCCTGGTGGACTTCGCGACGTGGTGCGCGTTCACCGCGGCCTACGGCGAGGACGAGGCCGAGTGGCCGCAGGAGCTGCAGGACGCGACCAGCCCGGCCGTCGCCGCCCGCCGCGAGGAGCTGGCCACCGACGTCGACTACTACTGCTGGCTGCAGTGGGTCGTCGAGGGCCAGCTGGAGCAGGCCCAGCGGGTCGCCCACGAGTCGGGCATGCGCCTCGGCCTGATCCACGACCTGGCCGTCGGGGTGCACCCGAGCGGCGCCGACGCCTGGGGGCTGCGCGACGCGCTGGCGCGCGGCGTCACGGTGGGGGCGCCGGCCGACCAGTACAACCAGCTCGGCCAGGACTGGAGCCAGCCGCCGTGGCGCCCCGACCAGCTCGCCGAGCTGGGCTACGCGCCCTACCGCGACATGCTCCGGACCGTCCTGCGCTCGGCGGGCGGCCTGCGGGTCGACCACATCATCGGGCTGTTCCGGCTCTGGTGGATCCCGCAGGGCTGCAAGCCCTTCGAGGGCACCTACGTCCGCTACGACCACAAGGCGCTCATCGGGATCCTCGCCCTGGAGGCGCACCGCGCCGGCGCCGTCGTCATCGGCGAGGACCTCGGCACGGTCGAGTCCTGGGTGCGCGACTACCTCGCGGACCGCGGGATCATGGGCACGTCCATCCTGTGGTTCGAGCGCGACTACGAGCACGGCGGCGAGCCGATCCAGCCCGAGCAGTACCGCCGCCTGTGCCTGGCCACCGTCACCACCCACGACCTGCCCCCGACCGCGGGCTACCTGCAGCAGGTGCACATCGACCTGCGCCACGAGCTGGGCCTGCTGACCCGCTCGATCGAGGAGGAGCGCGCGAGCGAGGTCAAGGAGCAGGCCGGCATCACGGCGCTGCTGCGCTCGCGCGGGCTGCTGCGCGAGGACGCGAGCGACGAGGACACGATCGAGGCGCTGCACAAGCTGCTGTCGTGGACGCCGGCGCTGCTGCGCGGCATCTCGGTGTCGGACCTCGCGCAGGACCGGCGGATCATCAACCAGCCGGGCACCGACGAGGAGTACCCCAACTGGCGCATGCCGCTGGCCGGCGCCGACGGTCGGCCCGTGCTGCTCGAGGACCTCATGCGCTCGCGCTGGGCACGCCGCCTCGCCCGCACCCTCTGACCTACCGGGGGTAAGGGCATC
>ERZ501047.303-NODE-303-length-17123-cov-3.706585_pt1 | contig 17123 bp, 11 predicted proteins | sample MGYA00510868_ERZ501047 | MGnify/ENA primary metagenome ERZ501047 (study PRJEB25958, sample SAMN03398593) | human skin metagenome | study: EMG produced TPA metagenomics assembly of the Human Skin Microbiome Metagenome (human skin metagenome) data set. | reverse complement strand
AAGACCTACCGGCCTGCTAAGACTGGAAGGAGCAAAGGCCCCTGGCCCTGGCCCTGTCTCTGGGAAGGCACGGCATTTACGCCCTGTCCGCCGGGTCGGACGGGGTGGACGGCAGCAGCGAGGCGGCGGGCGCGTTCCTGACGCCGGACACGCTGGCGCGGGCGCATCAACTGGGCCTGGACGCGGCAGAATTCCTGACCCGCAACGATTCCGGCACCTTCTTTGCCCGGCTGGGCGATGCGCTGGTCACCGGCCCGAGCGGGCATAACCTGAACGATTTCCGGGCGCTGGCGGTCGGCTGGTCGGTGTGGGGCGCAGCCGGTGTCACCCCGACCGTCACAAACTGATTTTCATTCTGTAAAAAACGAGGTTCACCTTCTGAAAAAGGCCAGTTACACTCTGGTCATGCCTGAACTCAGCCTGCCCGAGGGAATGAAGATCACTGGCCCCATCCAGGACGGTTACGCCGAGATCCTGACACCGCAGGCGCTGGCGTTCGTGGCCGAGCTGCACCGCCGCTTCAACGACCGCCGCCTGGAACTGCTGCACGACCGCGAGGAACGCCAGAAACGCCTGGACGCCGGCGAGGAGCCCGACTTCCTGCCCGGCACCCGCCAGATCCGCGAGGGGAACTGGAAAGTCAACCCGCTGCCCGCCGACCTGCAAGACCGCCGGGTGGAGATCACCGGGCCGGTCGACCGGAAAATGATCATCAACGCCCTGAACAGCGGAGCGCGGGTGTTCATGGCCGACTTCGAGGACGCCTCCTCGCCCACCTGGGACAACTGCGTGCAAGGCCAGATCAACCTGCGCGACGCGATCCAGCGCACCATCAGCCTGGAGCAGAACGGCAAACAGTACCGCCTGAACGAGAAAACCGCCGTGCTGCTGGCCCGCCCGCGCGGCTGGCACCTGCCCGAAAAACATGTGACGGTGGACGGCGAGGTGATGTCCGGGTCGCTGTTCGACTTCGGGCTGTACTTCTTCCACAATGCGCAAGAGCTGCTGGCGCGGGGCAGCGGGCCTTACTTCTACCTGCCCAAGATGGAATCGCACCTGGAAGCGCGGCTGTGGAACGACGTGTTCAACCTCTCGCAAGACTACATCAAAATGCCGCGTGGTACGATTCGTGGCACCGTTTTGATCGAGACCATAACTGCTGCCTTTGAGATGGAGGAGATTCTTTACGAGCTGCGCGAGCACTCCTCGGGTCTCAACTGCGGTCGCTGGGACTACATTTTTTCATTCATTAAGCGTCAGCGCTACAACAAGTCGGCTGTACTGCCTGATCGTGCTACGGTGACGATGACGTGCCCCTTTATGCAAGCCTACGTGAACCTGCTCATTCAAACTTGCCACAAGCGTGGTGCTGCTGCCATTGGTGGTATGGCTGCTCAGATTCCTATCAAAGGAAATGAGAAGGCCAACAATGCTGCTATGGACAAGGTGCGTGCTGACAAGCTTCGTGAGGTGCTCGCCGGTCACGACGGTACGTGGGTGGCACATCCTGCGCTAGTCCCGATCGCGCTAGAGGTCTTCAACAAGCACATGCTTGGTCCCAACCAATATCACGTCCGACGTGAGGAGGTCCGCGTCTCGGCTCTAGACCTGCTCAACCCCAACGTGGATGGCCAGATCACTGAAGCTGGTGCTCGCGCCAACGTGTCGGCCCTCCTTGCCTACTGTGCTAACTGGGTTAGGGGCAACGGCTGTGTTCCGATTAACCACCTCATGGAAGATGCTGCCACGGCCGAGATTTCGCGTATCTCGCTCTGGCAGTGGGTATTCCACGGCTCCAAGACCGTGGAAGGCAAGCCTGTCACGCCTCAATTCATTGATCAAATTATTGCGTCGGAGGCTGCCAAGCTCACGAGCCTGGATCCGAATGCTGTAGACCTGTCACGTCGCTACCTGTCCCAGCAGGTGCGCGCCAAGGAGCCCAGTGAATTCCTGACCACGGACCTAACGGCCCATCTTGACAACTCGATCTCTCAATCGCGTATTTAATCTCACAGTAGGTGTGATAAGCCAATGTATCGTCAAAAAGGTCCCCCAGCTACTGGGGACGTGTATAGCCTGGGCCTGGTGCATTTGGGTCATACGCGTCGTGTGACATGCTGGGCTCGTGGGGTGAGTAGGGCGGCATGAATGGAGCTGGGATACCAAATGGTGTGCTGGAGGGCCGTGGAAACAGCCATTGCTCGGTAAATCGTGGATTGAAATGTGGCACGGCAGAAGTAGACATGTCACTTTGGGTGTACCACGGACGCGTAGGAAGAGGCCAGCCTTGCTGTGAAACGGAAGGATATGCCATGGCCTGTGGGCGTCTAGGACCACGTCGCTTCTGACCACGCGTAGGACCGAGGGGGCCCAAAGAGGCTGTAGCTGGGTCTGCATTATCCTGCCAACGGCCACTCCGGCTCTTTTTGGCTCGGCGTTTGGCTTCTTGTTCCTCCTCGTCATCACTGTACTCCACTTCGTCCTCGGCCACCTCCTCGTCCCACATATTACTGGCATCGCTACCTTTGGTGCGAATAGAGCGAGTGAGCACATAGGTACTGTTGGATGGTAAAAAGTAGACAGATCGACCAATAGCGACCATTTCATGGTCTATGTCTGTATTAGACCGAAAGCGGACCGTGTACATCGGCTGGAGGACAGAGCCAAACGTTTCGTACACAAGTCCTAGAACACGACCATCTTCCATACATAGAAGACTCTCTGAATCCAACACGTCATACACAGATTCAGACTCCTGCGCGCTTTTATCCTGCTCGACCAGCACAACATTGTCCACGATCGAGTGTACATGCCCTAGACGCTCCAATTTGTGCAAATCCTGCGTATCCACTTGTGAAATAGAGGGCACGGGAATATCATCTTCGTCCATCTCATGCCTAGTCTTTGGCGGCGCAGAGTCATCCACGCCCGGCTCTTCAGCCTCGTCCAATGCGTGCTTTCCGAGTACAGGGCCCACTTCTTCTTCTGTCGAATCGGAATCGTTGGCGTCGTCGTCAGAGTCGTCCAGTGATGATGAATCCTGTGCATGGGTATCTGGTTGATCCAACACGCCTGCTCGTTGAAGCTCTTCACGAACCTGTGCATCAGTGGAGGGTTCGGATGCTTGCTGTGCACGTAGTTGTTGCACACGTTCACGGTGGGCACTCAACGAGCTAGATAGGGGCTGTTCGTCAGCGCCTGTGGCGAGGATATGTGACACGTCTGAAGGTGGCGCGGGTTCTACTTGATCCTCCTGTTCTGGTTCAGGCGCCGCACGACGCAGCTTAGACTGCTCTAATCCCATGTGGTGGAGAAACGACAACAAAATTTCTGGCCTATTTCGGCATTCCACCAGCCGTCGAAGCATGAGCCCGATCGGTGAAAGGCGGCCCAAGCTCTTCGCCTACTATTGCCTGTGCGGCGAGTTTGTGCTAGCATGTGATGTGATGCTAGAGCAACTTCCTCGACGCCCTTTAGATCAATCTTATGTTCTGCGCTGTCTCGATTCGGCTCCGAGGCAGGATGGAAGCCGTAGTCTAGCTCCTATGTACAAAATCAATGCTTCGCAAGGGCCTGGCCAAATCTTGCAACGGTACGCACAAGGCTACACTTATACCAGCACCGACGGTCTCGTTGAACGTCAATATGATTTTCACTGCATGCGATGCCAGCTGCCTTTAGGGTACGAGCATACCCCACCACCCTTGAAGAATGGCGGCAAGTTTACCTTCTTACTACCGGGGGCACTCACGTACGTGACAACTGCTACTTACACCAGCGATCAACAGGGAAAAGCACCGCCAGATGTCATGCTAGATGAAATGGCCAACACGCCAACATGAGCTCATTTTTCCTCGACCACTTTCCCCACAATATTATACCGCTGTGCTGTGAGCTAACGGCCCTGCCATGTACCTTTTTGTAATACTCAAACTATCGTTAGCGCTTTGTACGTACCCAATCATTTAGGACTTTCATCTGATCTGGCTTGAGTGTAGAATAGTCTGACACGGCATCTTCTGGATTGAGGCTCGACATTCCCAAAGCCCGCGACGCATCTTTGCCGGCAAAGATCGCATAACCTTTACCATGTCCTGGAAAGTCAGCACAAAGCCACATACCATACATCTCCCTGCGAGGTGACACGTCAAAAATGACACCTGCTGGTCAGTGCTACCTCGTCGAGTGCACTCACCTTTGACAGCCACATACACAGGCTTTGTATCGTCTGTGCCATTGTATTGCTTCAGCTCTTCTGGCGTCATGGGATCATCTTTAGGCGGTCTTGGCATAAGTCTCGACACTCTTAGGGCACTTACTGCGTTGGTGTCGTGGCGGGTGTCAGTCCCATGACGTTGGTGGTCAAGGCTCCAGGTGGAGAGCTCTCGGAAGGCTGGTCAAGCCGCGTGCGTCTACTTGATCTTTGGTCGGAGAAATTACTACTTTTACTCGGAAAGAGCTACACCAGAATCGGTACCAGCTGAGTACACAGCTACACTACCAGGCACACCATCAGCGTTACGATAGAATGTCACCGGCTCCTTTTCAACATAGCGGCAGTTTCGTATCGTCTTCCAAAGCGTCACAAACACATTTTCTGTAGACTTCATATAGTGTGGACCAATACGGGCCTTGAGTGCCTCTGTGGCTTCCCATGCATGGTAATGGGGAATTTTGCTGCACACATGATGCAAAACGTGTGTCTCAGCAATGCCGTGGAAGAACCATGGGCCAACGAAACCAAGCCAGTTGCGATCGATGGTGCACAATGCGCCTCGAGGAAACGTCCACATGGAAGCATGGTAATGTGGCAACCTGATATCCGTATGCTGAAGATACGTGATCATCACAAGCCAGTGGTTCGTCCACATGTACGGCACGATGTAATAACGGAACACATCGAACCAGCCGTTGGTGGCCTTATGGGCCCAGAAGCATAACAAACAAGACATAAGCGCAATGCCAAGATCTGACACAAGAACTTGGTCACGATGGTGCTTCGCAAAGATCACTGAGCTAGGCAGGAAGTGATTCGTGTACTTGGGATAATGCTTTTGACCAGACAGATTCGTCAGAAGATAAAGCTGCCAGCCAAGCAGCTGCTGGATCAGCAGCTCTATTAAGTTGAACAGCGGTGCATCCTCAAGCAACTCAGCTACCCATTCGCCCCAAGTCATTTTTTCCGTTACAACAGGACTGTCATCATTCGCAGGATGCAGCGGAAGCAGACCACGCTCTTCACGCGTGGACGGAACGAAAACTTCATCGCGTGTCATGTGTCCCGTTCCTGCATGGTGCCGAGCATGCGAAATACGCCACGAATGGTACGGCACGAGCAGCGCGGAATGAAGGATCCAGCCAACTGTGTTGTTCACATTCTTGCTAGGACTAAATGCCTGGTGACCACATTCGTGCGCAATGACCCAGAAACCAGTAAAAACCAGACCCTGCATGAAACCATACACACTCCATAGGCCAATGCGGAGGAAAGAACGGGACGTTGCTGGAGAAAGAGATAGCAGGGACCACTGCAAATTTTCAGTGAGCGGATCGATCCAGGAAGCACAGTAAAATAGCAGCGCAGCCTGAAGAAAGTCAACTAACATATACATGGAGGAAAAGAGCGTTGAGCGATGAAAGCAATGTGCTGGAATCGCAGAGAGCAGATCCTGCATCGAGAAATCGGGGACTTTGTACTGGTATAATTTCTCGGAGTCGTACAGCTTGGCTTTACGTGGCGCGTAGCGCTTTTTATCCGCAGCTTTTTCCGTGGCATCCGACACCATGACTGTCTCGGAGGCACCGATCTTCTTACCAGAATCAGGTAAGGCACCCCAAAATTTCACTTCGCACCCAGTCGTTCGTTTTATTTGTTCCTTGCCGATTTTCTCCAGCAGCGTGCTATGCACGTGGCCACCACCTGAATCTTGGTGAGCTCGTCATACACAATGTGGAGAAAGTATGGGCTTGCCCCACACATGCCATGACCTTGGAAATACAGCCTCGGTAGCATTAGGAAGATGTGAAAGATCACCAGTAAAAAGAAATGCATCTGAGAGGCTATCACTAGGAAATTTATAGAATCAATTCAAATTTGCTATGGTCCATAGAGAAGAGGAAACCGTCGAAAATCCGTCTTGTGACCACTCTGTGAGTTCTTATTAGCACGGCGCGCAATTCTCATCTTTCTCTCACATAGACCAGCAACATGTACAAAATTATGCTGGCACCTTCCAAATTAGTTTCGTCGAAAGACTTTCATATATATATGGGCCGCGAGAGCTTAGCTGCTTGTCTTCACAATAAAGCTTCTGTGTTTCCAATTCGACTTCAGCAGATCGATGTAAATGTGCTTCACACCAAGGTGACGTTTGGGTTTGCGCAGTTCCGCAGTCTGATTAGCTCGAACCAGGTTGCTCAAACCTTCAATGGCCTGCTGCAGACCTCCAACTATGTGAATGACCGTGCACGTACCACATGACCATATGGTCATTGCTGGTCTACGTCCACCTTTGTACTCCCCTAAAGTTTTCTTGGTCATTTTGATGTCGCTTCAAAAGATCGAATGAATTAAATCTACTTGCTTTGTTTATCAGTATCCACCCGATGGTATTCTTGTGCAACTCTCCGTAAAGTAGTCCCACGAAACACTAGATACCATACGCATCTTCAACCGTTGTCACAGCACATTGTTACGCCGCATGCGAAACAAAATAAAATACCAGGAAGTACCAGATTTAGATGCACCCAGAGCATGAACCCGAGTCATGCGCATCAAAGCAATAGAAGAAAATTTTCCCATTCCCCACGAATAAGCTGATTTCACGAGCCAGCTCGGCGCCTACGCTTCCGTTCATGGGCCATGGCGCGGATACGAGCAATTTCTTCAGATGCGTTTGTTTCCTTACTTTTGCCTTGAGGCAGATAGGGTGTGCGCGTATTAATCAGGTTGGGTATGCCAACAAGTTGACAGAATGCCTCTGTTTGAGGATTACTGAAAATGTAGCTCGAGGCAGGAAGAGTTTTGATTTCGTTCTGAGTGAGGGCTGTGCGTTGAAAGGGTTGCATGCGGCGAATGCAAAAAAAGGCTGGACCGATATTGCGTGCTTTAACATCAATAGCATCACGTTCCTGTTCGACTCTTGCAAGAAGAGCTGGATCTCGAGGCGAGGGCAAAGGTGTTTGCCTCCGATGAAATGTAAAGTACTCTTGTGTGGCTCTTGTTATTGCCAACCAATCTCTGTTGAACTCCAGGGTCAAGTCGGGGCGTTGCTCCGTTTGTTCTCTCAAAAAATCATCTCGGGGGGATGAGATATCGAAAAACTGCGTAAGTACAACCTGTATACGTACATGGAGATACTCATTTCTAGACGCACATTTGCCGAGGGCCAAAAAGTTTGTCGTTTGAGTTGGAATTCTCGGCTCTTCTTCTTCATCACCCAGTGGTATAGATTCAGGATTTGATTCAGCGATGCTTGTCTTCAGAGGCGCAGCACCATGTACAACTGTAGCTGTAAATCGTACGTGAAGGTGAGCCGAAAACCAATATCGTGGTTGTAGATCATGCAACAGTGCCTGCAAGGGCGGTGACCCCAGTGTAGATGTCTGAATTTCTTCACGAAAGAACGGTTTGCATCGAATCAGCGATTCCGTATCGCCGAATTGCTCAACTCCATTAGGCCAGTCGTGCGACATGAAGATATCAGGTCTACTCAAGAGGCCCAGCTTAGTTATATCGAATTGCCGCGTATGATACACGCTCCTCAGATCGTCGGGGGAATATGGCTGTTGCTCGTACCGTCCCCGGGAGTAGTCTCGCTGTTTGTATATACCAGAAGCAGCAGCAATAGTGATCCCTTCAACATTCACACAGCCCGCGGCACCCATGTAATAAATATTGGGCGCGAGCCACCCACCATAATAGCTGCCTGTCAATCAGCATAATACGTACAGTTCCCACAAGTAGTTGCTCGCTTCGTGATTCCCCCCAATGACCAACGTAAGGATCGGAGCTGTTTTTTCGCCTGAATAATACCGGTGAAAGTCGCCCAGTCTTTTGAACTTGTCGGGCACCGCCAAGCTGTCTAAGTCTGCCTCGTTGCGTAGGGCCTGAATATCTCCACACAACAACACCAAATCTACACGTTGCGATGTGGCTTGTTCGTGTTCCAGAATTTCATCATAGATTCTGTCGAGCTCACCATGAGAACATCCTTCGACGGCAATCTTTCATCTTAGCTTCCACGCACGCACCCGCATAGTACGACTCAAACGTAGCTTGTATGCATGTGGTCATCCTGGGACCCATTTCTCATGCGCTGACTAAACTAAATGCAGACACCTCTGTGGAAATGTAACAAAGGTGCGCCTTGTGAGGAACTGTGCCCTGTTCCAGGTCTATGTTGGTGCCTAGGCCGATTCATTCTCGAGCTTTTCTGCTTGGAAGAATCGTATCAAGAAGTATCCAAACGAAAGCTCCTGTTCTTGCGAAGCGCAGTGTTTCCACACTCGAACGATATCGAGCTCTCATGTCAAAGCCCACCGATATGCACCGTGCATTTGCCACCGAGGCGCCACTAGTTGCGTCTCACAATTATGTGGCAAAACGCACCGCTGGATTTCAGCAGGAAAAAGTACGACTAGATGATGGAACATCTCTACCATATTATGTGTATGAAGGCCCTATGGACACACCCATGGTGGACAAACGCACGTACAAGTTGATTCGCTTGGCTAATGATCTCGAGGCGCTGATTATTCATGATCCCGAAGCCGATAAGGCTAGTGCTGCTATGGACGTGCGTGTTGGTCATCTCAGTGACCCCGAGGGTCTGTATGGCATGGCGCATTTCTGTGAACACTTGCTCTTCTTGGGTACAAAAAAGTATCCACGAGAAAACGAATACAGCGAGTACCTATCTAACCACAGCGGCAGCTCCAATGCTTTCACTTCGCTGGAAAATACCAATTACTTCTTTGACGTGGGCCATAACCACTTTGAAGGTGCACTCGATCGTTTTGCTCAGTTCTTCTTGGAGCCACTTTTTGATCCAAGCTGCACAGAACGCGAAATTCGTGCTGTCGATTCGGAACACAAGAAAAACCTCCAATCCGATCTGTGGCGCTCGTTCCAACTCGAAAAAAGTCTTTGCCGTGCATCGCACGCTTACTCGAAGTTTGGTACCGGAAACCTCGAAACATTGTGGAACAAGCCACGAGATATGGGCTTGGATATTCGCGCTGAGCTGCTCAAGTTTCACGAAAAGTACTACAGTGCCAATATGATGAAGCTTGTGGTCTTGGGCCGCGAATCCCCTGAGCAACTCACGAAGTGGGTCGCCGAAAAGTTCTCTCGTGTGCCCAACAAAGAAAACCAGGTACCCGTGTTCCCTGGCTCACCGCTAGGACAAGAGCAGCTAGGTACGCAAATTCTTTTCCGCACCATCAAGGATGTTCGTCTTCTTGATATAACCTTCCCCTTCCCTGAGCAGGTGCATCTGTTCCGCTCAAAGCCTGGCCAATTGCTCTCTCACTTTATTGGTCATGAAGGACATGGCTCGCTTTTTTCCTGCCTCAAGCAGCGCGGTTGGGCCAATCTGCTAAGTGCTGGTCAGGCGATCAGCGCGGCAGGCTTCGAACTGTTTAAAATTAACATTGACCTGACGAACGAGGGCTACGAGCACTATCAAGATGTTGTTGCCGCTGTATTCCAATACCTTGATATGCTGCGGGCCAATCCCATTGAGGAATGGATGTATGAAGAAGTGCGTCGTCTGAGCGAGTTGCGCTTTGTATTTAAGGAAAAGTCATCACCGGCTATGTACAGTTCATCACTGGCTAGTCAGATGCAGCATCCCCTTCCTCCTGCTTGGCTATTGTCTGGTCCCTATGTATATCGTGAATTTGATGCGCCACTCGTGAGTTCTACGCTTGAATGTCTTCGCCCTGATAACTGCCGGCTTATGCTGGCCGGGCGCGAACCGCCAAAGGGTGTGTCGCTGGACCACAAAGAGACCTGGTATGGCACCGAGTACACCATCCGGCCATTTTCGCCCGACATGCTGCAGTCATGCGAGACTCTTGAGGGTCTAGCAATGCCACGTAAAAATGAATTTATTCCCAGCAACCTGGATGTGGCCGGCACACCGAATGCGTCTCTCTCGCCCACTGATCGACCACAGCTCTTGGAACAATCGCCCAAGGCTAGATTGTGGCACAAGCAAGACGATCGCTTTTTCCTGCCCAAGGCCACTGTGGCATTGCTTCTTCGCACGCCCGAAGTAAACTCATCGCCTCGAAATGCTGTGCTTTCACGCATGTTGGTGGAATTGGTCAAGGATTCGCTGTGTGAGTACTCTTACGATGCAGATGTGGCTGGCCTGCACTACGATATCGACAGTCATTTGGATGGGATTGACATTGTCTTGGGTGGCTACAATGACAAATTGCCGCACCTGCTTGAATCCGTGCTGAATGCACTTACCAAGCTCCAGGTCGATCCGAAGCGCTTTGCGATCGTGCATGACCAGGTGCGCCGCAACTACGAAAACTTTGACTTGGAGGAGCCATATCAACATGCGGTGTATTACTCGACCTACCTTCTTACAGAGCGTATGTGGACGCAGCACGAAAAACTGCGTGTGGTAAATGATGTATCGCCCCATGAAATGCAGGAGTATATCGGCAAGGTGTTTAGCCGTATGCACGTTGACATGCTGGTTCAAGGCAACGTCACGAGTGAGCAGGCCCGTTCCCTCTTGGATGCAGTCCAGCAACACATTGCGTACGATGCTTTGCCGCCCCAGGACAATGTGCCGCCGCGTTCGCTTGTCTTGGCGCCCGGCACGAATATTGCTTGGCGCATGCCTGTGGCCAACAAAGACAACAATAACTCATCCCTCGAGTACTACTGCCAAGTCGGTGATCCGAGCGATGTGCGTTTGCGCGCCACATTGGCGCTCTTTGCGCAGATTGCGAATGAGCCATGCTTCGATCAGCTTCGGACCAAAGAACAGCTTGGATACCTGGTGTTTAGTGGTGCACGCACGTCTGTGGGTCAAATGGGTTTCCGCATCATTGTGCAATCAGAGCGTGACTCGGAGTACCTCCAGTCCCGCATCAATGCCTTCCTTGACCAGCTCATGCGACAATTGCTCGCTATGAGCGACGACGAGTTCGAAGCACACCGTGCTTCGCTTATTCACAAGCGACAAGAATCGGTCAAGAATCTTGCCGAAGAGACGCAGCGATTTTGGAAGAGTATTCACTCTGGCTACTTTGACTTTTTGCACCGTCAGCGTGACGTGCAAGTGATGGAAACGCTCAGGAAAGATGATATTGTGGCCTTTATGCAGCACTATATTCATCCCAGCAGCACCCATCGTGCTAAGACTGTGACGCATATTCAGGCTCAGGCAGTGCCTTCTTCGACAAAGCCTCTGAGCAGCGATGCACTCGACTCGTTCTTTGCATTTTTGAGTAGCCAAGGTGTCGAGGTCCCTGCAGAGGCTCGTGAAGCGCTGGGCGTGCAACTGACTAGCGTCGAATCACTCCAGGTGTTTGCCAAAGACGTCGCTGCCTCGGGTGAGTTACCGCCCAGTTTGACGGAAGACGCACTACTTGCCTGTATTGCTCAAGCCGTGGAAAAGCATCCTAAAGAAGCGGATGCCTCTGCCATGTCGTTACCTGAGGCTCCACCCGAAGCACTACCTTCGGTCGACGTACGCGAGGTGCAGTCCTTGAAGCAATCGCTGCAGTGCAGCCAGCATGCATTGCCCGTCTTGCCCTGGGACGCCTATGCGAGCGAGCCTCATGCCCCGATCGACGAGTCGCAATACACTCCGGCAGCCACTTCTATGCGCGCCAACATATAGAAAAAAATCACTGGAGCCTATCTCGTTTACTTACGGATCACCTTAGGAGCCTCGTGGTTACGCACGAAGCCGTCAATGCCTGCGTAGGTAGCGTCCTTCTCGATGTGCTCGATGCGGAGAAGGGCGTTGTACTTGCACACACGCTCCGTACGAGCAGGGGCACCCGACTTGATGATACCCGCGTTGAGGGCGACGGCAAGGTCAGCAATCGTCGTGTCCTCCGTCTCACCGGAGCGGTGCGACACCATGATAGCCCAGTTGTCGGACTGAGCGAGTTGAGCAGCCTGGATCGACTCGGTGATCGTGCCGATCTGGTTGATCTTGAGCAGAAGACCGTTGCATGCCTTCTTCTCGATGGCCGTCTTGATACGGAGGGGGTTCGTGACCGTCAGGTCATCACCGATGATTGTAACGCCGGTCTCACGCAGTACCGACCAGGCTTCCCAGTCGTCTTGGTCGAAGGGGTCCTCAATCGACGTGATAGGGTACTTTTGGAGGTAGCCCTTGTAGATGTCGGCGAGCTGAGCACCCGTGATCCACTTGCTTGGGTCCGAGTTGGGGTTCTTGAAGTCCAGGTCGTACTTGCCCTCCTTGTAGAACTCCGAGCTGGCGACGTCAAGCGAGATGTTCACGCGGCCCTCGTAGCCAGCCATCTTGATAGCATCGACCAGCAGGTCAAGCGCCTCGTCAGCCGACTGGAGGTTGGGAGCAAAGCCACCCTCGTCACCGACGTTGGTGGCGTCAATGCCGTACTTGCTCTTAATGACCTTCTTGAGCGTGTGGTACACCTCCGTGCCGATCTGAATCGACTCAGTGAAAGACTTGGCACCCGTGGGCACAATCATGAACTCCTGGAAGGCCAGGGCGTTGCCGGCGTGCGAGCCACCGTTGATCACGTTCATAGCAGGGGCGGGCAGGATGTAGGGGGCACCCGTGTTGGCCAGCTCCGAAAGGTACTTGTAGAGTGGCACGTTCTTCTCGCCAGCGCCAGCCTTGGCAGCAGCGATCGAAACACCCAGGATGGCATTGGCACCGAGCTTACCCTTATTGGGGGTGCCGTCCAGCTTGATCAGGAAGTTGTCAATCTCTTTCTGAGACGTGACAGGAATGCCAGACTTGATCAGCTCAGGGGCGATCACGTTGTTCACGTTGGCAATAGCCTGGTCGACACCCTTGCCGACCCACTTGCTCGAGTCCTTGTCACGCAGCTCGACGGCCTCGTGCACACCCGTGGACGCACCCGATGGCACGGCAGCACGGAAAAGACCCTTCTCCGTGTGCAGGTCGACCTCGACGGTAGGGTTGCCGCGCGAGTCGATGATCATGCGAGCCTCAATCTTTTGGATGCTCATCTTGTTTGTATAGGGGTAGGTGGAAAGGAGCTGCGGGGTATCGGTCCCGAATTTATAAAAACTCTGGCCCAGGTGGAATGAGGTGGCCATTCACGTGATGCCATGCAAGCGGCCTGTGCGCATGCGCTGGCTCGAACGATGCACGTACTGCTACATAAGGGAGACGAGTTGCCACGGCACATCCAGCAGCTCGCCCCATTCTTTTTCGTTGCGTGCGAGGTCTGGATAGTGGCGTATGCTTGAATACTGATACGAGGGTATTCGTATGCACTGTACCACGGGCGGATGCGAGGCGAAGGAGGAGGAGAGAAGAGGCTCCGTCAGAGGGAAGGGGGGCTTTGCATAGTCCGATGTGGGCGTAGCAAGCTTTTGGAGGTGCAGAAGAAGACCGCGCGCTACCGCCGGATAGGCGGTGAGAGAGTAATTCTCGTACAGGGTGTGGACAAACTGACGCAGGGTCCACAGGTGCTGACCCGGCCGGACGCGTCCACGCGTTTTCTCCAAGTACGCCTGGGGGTAGGCCGTCGCTTGCATGAGGCCCTGTTTGTCACTTGGGTGGCACATGAAAAGCGCGAGGAGTTGTTCTTCTCGCTCGATGCGATGCCGCATGTATCGGCGCAGCGTTTCTTTGCCCTTGGGAATAACGGGACCGTGTCCGGGGAAGAGAACATTCTCGCCAGCCATACCCGTCGTGGGTGTGCCACTCACGCCCAGTGGCGTGGACTTGCATGTTTGAAGGAGAGAGAGACCTCGCTGCAGGCTATACATATACAGCACGAGGTCTTCAAAGACGGTAGATCCTTTGCCCAGTACATTGTCGGCAGTCAGTAGGATATGGTCCTCTTCGAGCAGCAGCATAGCGTGGTCGGCAGCATGCCCTGGTGTGTAAAGTACACGCAGTGTTGAGGTGAGGTGCGCATTGTCTGGATCACGCACCTGTATCTGATCTTGATCACGCAGTGGCCACATGAGTCGAGCAAGCCCCGTGGCCCCAGGCGCATGCACATAGGCGTCGTCGGACACGGACTGTACGCGTTCAAACAAGCTCGGATCCGTCTTCGGTTCTGGGATTTTGTGCACGCGTGGAACAGGTAACTGCGGCACTTCGCGTCGCAGCCTTTGCAGCATGCGCAGCACGTACGGGACGCCACCCACATGATCGTGGTGCCAATGCGTAAGCACAATATCAGTGATAGCAAGGGAGACTGGCTGCTTATCCTCCGATACGTGCAGGTGTCCACGCAGGACGCATTCTAGTATAGGTGCGTAGTCGTCTCTAGCGTCGCCGGTGTCCACCAGGATGGCCGGTAGGAGCGATTGGCGCTCGTCCAAGTTCCAGTACGATGGCGGTGTAATGAGATAGGTATTTGTGCCGTTCAGGGTAAATGCGCTAGGATTCTGGCCGAGAATGCGCACCGTTCGTGTGTTGAGGCGCGTAATGTCCTGCATGGCATCCAGCGAGCCATGGGTCGACGACATGCTCGTCGGTGCCGCAGGTCAAAGCATCTCACAGGGCAGGGTCTGACTAAATCGCTTCTTGCCTAGTGACCATGTCCGCCACCACGGGCGAGTTGGGTGATCAGGCCGCGTGGACTTCTACGGCCGAGGTGACCACGGGCACCGTAGCTGAGAAGGAGCGTCTTGTACGTGAGTTTATGACGCTGCAGAGTGGCATGGCGGCCTTGCAGGAACGCCTGGCAACGGTGCGGCGTGAGTGCACTCAGGCAGAGAGCGAGAATGACATGCTACGTGCCTATGTGGACGGTATTACCAAGAACATGGCCTCCAAGCCTTAGAAACCGCCCAGCCGCTTCTTGCGCGGCGGCGCGGACGAACGCTGTGCGGCGTATCGTCCGCGTGCTTGCTGCGTTTGTGCCGTGGCGCTCTTGCCGATGACGGGGCGCACGGTAGGCAACGGCTGCGATGCGGACGGCCCCTCGTGACGCTCTGGCGGTGCGTCAAAGTCAAGACCGCGGTACGGCGACTGGTATACATACGTCTCGGTGGATGCACCCACGGGCCATTCGCTCAGCAGCAAGCGCGCCGCGTCCGAGAGTGCCACAGGTGCGGCCACGGGTGGGCAGGAAGGCGTACTGCGCTGATCCCAGCGCCAGTTTTCGTTGCGGGGTATCTCGTCTGTCCTGGGTGATAGAGGGTCCGTGATGCTCTCGGACAGGCTCATATCCAAGGCCTCTTGTTCTTCGGCGTCACGTACGCATTCGTTGCCTGGCCCCGTGCCTGACGAAGGCTCGGTGCTTGGCCGAGTCCATCGGGCGTGCACGGCATACTCGGCATGGAGGTACGAAGCTCCTGGCGCATGCTTTGCCTGTGCGTAAAAGACGCGCTCCATACGTGTGTGGGGCCGCTCGGCCAGAGGCGCGGGGACATGCTCGAGTGCCTCGAGTCTGGCGGGCGTTTGGGCCTCAGTGCCCAGAGGGTCGGTCAGGCCCAGCCATCCCAAGAGTCCCATTTGGTACACCGCGCGAAAATCCATATGCGTGACTTCTGTGCCGCCAAAAGGACCATCGTCGGGACGAGCTAAGGGGGGCTTGTGCAAGGAGGCCGCTAGACCGACGCGGCTTGTCGCTTGAGGACCATGTGCCTGCATCCACAATGCGCCCTGCGTCGTTTGCTCGACCTGCCATACCAGTGAGTTCGAAGCGGCCCAGCATGGCGGCGACGGTGACGGGCCGGGGGGCGCTGCATGCGCGACTATGGTCGGAGCATCAAACGACAGCATCCGTGTAGGATCAGGATGCGCAGCGTAAGCCGTATGCAGTCGATTCGACTGAGACGAGAGAAACAGGTACTCGGTCTCGTCCAGCTGAGCTGCCTGCAGTGCGAGCGTCCGATCAAAGCCGCGGTGATGACGCCACGTGTGCCATGGCACATGAGCGTACCGCACGTCGTAGTACTGAACGTAATCTGTCGTGGCGATCGCCAACAAGTGCGCATCGAGATGAGACGCCAACATACTCGTCATATGCGTGCGGCTCAAGGTATCTGTCGAGTATGGCATGCTCCAGAGAGCATGCGGCGACGGGTCGCGAACATCGAGCGTATAGACGTCGTAACACGACGCGGCGAACAGGGTATGCGGCTCGCGTGGCGCAAGCATCCACCACCGGTCCTCGGGCACAGGTTCGATCGATGCCAGCTCTGTTAGGCGCCGAGTAGCTGCATCCCATTCACGCACAGTGCCGTGTGTGTCCACAGCATACGCACGGTGCATCGCTCCAGGCACAGGCCGTGCATCCACCTGTCTCGCAGGCAGGTGCGTGCCGGTTTGCACCTGCGCATGCAAGCGGATACGGAAGCCATCGCCATGCACGATGGTGCCGTAAAGTAGTGACGTTATGGTGCGGATCAAAACGCGGGGTGCTTCGTCGCGATACGCCACCAATTGCACGATCGGCGCTTTCGTGGAGAGGGCAGCCGAGGTCTGAGCTGACGCCGACCACGATGCGCCTGGCTCCAATACCGTCACGTACACATCCGTCCGCATCGGCCCACCAACGCCCAGCACGAGCGTAGCTGCGCCACACGAGACCATCGCGATCGTCTGGCCCACGAGATCGTCACCTGCCTGGCTTTGCGCCAAGCGTGTTTGCTCGTCCTCCATCACAGAAAGGGCCAGCAGGCGTGCAGGAACGTAGATCCCTGGATGATATCGCTGCATGAAAGACGTCGCATGAAGGGCGCGATCGTATATGGACCTCGTAGGCGAGTCGTGTGGCGTGGTGTCCGGGTATATACACACTCGGGGACTCAGAGGCTGCAGCGGATGGCACGTCTCCCTGCCCGAGACATGCCACGCGAGGCGTCGCGGCTCTGCACCGACCAACGCGGCAGAGCCGCCGTCATCCAGGTTCTGCAGCGAGATCGGAAGAGCACACGC